>Ga0137403_10007405_pt1 | contig 12390 bp, 9 predicted proteins | sample CZOMad2_1_16fung_FD_122057 | JGI IMG/M metagenome (GOLD analysis project Ga0137403, IMG submission 122057) | Vadose zone soil fungal communities from Angelo Coast Range Reserve, California, USA - CZOMad2_1_16fungal (Hybrid Assembly) | ecosystem: Environmental > Terrestrial > Soil > Vadose zone...
CATCACGACTACAGCCTTGCGCCGCGTTCCCTCTTTCGACAACTCATTAATGGCAAATGAAAGGGCTTTGTAAAACTCGGTCTGCCCTTTACCATCTGCTGCCCAAATTGAATTGGCAGTTTTTCTTCGGTCGTTGGTAAATGACGAGATCGTTTTGATCTTTTCATTGAAAGCAACAACTTCCACGCGATCATCCGGCTTCAGTGCGTCCAAAAATCTGTACGCGGCCTGTTTCAGTGTTTCTCTGAAGGTTATTGTCGACCCGGACACATCCAGCAAAAGCACAAGACTAAAAGGCTTATCCGTGGGCTCGAAGGCTTGAATCTCCTGCCGAACGCCGTTCTCATAAACGGCAAAGTCGTTTCTGGACAGGTTCAGGATCGCATTTCCCTGCTTGTTTACCACGCCCACATTCAACTGAACCAGGTTCGACTCAATTCGCAGAACGTCCTCTCCACCCTGAGCACGAACAGTCAATGCCCCGACGACCGTCATAAACGAAATAAGCAAAACGCTGAGGAAAATACGAATACTTGAAGTAGACCGAATGGGGTGAATCATGAAATCAACCGGTTCATAAAGGTTTCAAAGCCCTGGCAACTTACTATTCTACAGGTACGACTCGTGCCGCGCCAATTCGTGACGGGTGAGACGCGTTTGGTCAGCGGTGCGTTGCCACGCGAGGTCCGGCCCGAATCGACAGCGAAATTATGAGCCGAAAAGATGAACTAAAGGTGAACGGAGGTCTTCCGACTGTCTCGGACTATTCATAGTTTGAATGAGCGTTTTTTCAAACTCCAGCGCCAATTCCGCCATTTGTCGGCATTCCGTACGCACTCGCGGGATCTCGAGCCGCCAAATCCCGGCGTGGCTTCGCGCCGGCCAGTAATCAAGGCATATTGTAAATACAACATACCTTCACCGACTGTCGACCAGTGTAGACAGGATTCCGGACAGTCCCCACCGCGACCTGCGTAATGTGGACGCCACCGGGTTTTCGCGGACCCTAAAATTGTCGAAACTAAACGGCTCTACGGTGTGCTACCGCTCGCCTGCGGCTTTTGCGACACGTCCTCGTGATCGGCGTACTGGTGCTGAGGTCTCGTTTTCCGGAACTACTTCCAATTGCGAAACGTCCTCCGCTTCGACTGGGCGCGGCCCCTTGCGCCTGGCAGCAGCACGCTCCGCGTCCACGGCAACGACTCGTTTTGCCTTTTCGATTCGCTTGCGCGGGACAAGTTGAAACTTCAGTTCCATCTCCTGTGCAACTTTGTATATGGCCTTGGGTTGCAATCCCTTTTCCGCTCGTTTGATGATATCTTCGAGCTCAAGTAACTCTGCAAGACCTTCCTTATTGATCCAAATGTAACTATTAGCAGACATTTCCCGTTTGACCTCCAGGCCTATTAAATTTCGAAGCTGAACCGGAACCGCCACCGCTGCGATGTTCGTGTTTCTCGCCTTGCTTGCGGGTTCGTTATGCGACTTAAAATACTCTGCGACAACTGTGTCCACTGCCCCCCGGTTTGCGTCATAGTAGATCGCAAAGTCATGACAACGCGTGCGATATTGGCAGACGACCGAACAGACGATCGGGTCTTTGAAGTGACCGTAACGATTGCAATAAAGCCTGAGTCCCATTAGCTGATCCAACACTGGGCGTGCAGCACGTTCTTACTTAGAGCGCGAATCTCTTTCGGCTCTGAAACACACAGTAATATAACAGCGTTGTCCCATCGACGCAACGCCTGTTCCAGTGTTGCAACATCTTTCGCGGAGGGGAAGTTGTTCCGTCAATATTTGCGGGTTATTTAACGACAAGCCCGCGTACCTGCGCATGCGGGCTTCATAATCGATTGTAAGGTTCCGAACGCGACAAAACAACTGGGAAACATGCCGAGATCCGAGCTCTGATCAATCTTAACTTGTTAATCACGATTGTCAGGAATGGCCCGGGGCGCAATTCCAATGTTCAAACCTTTCGTTGCCGCAACTGTTCTCTTTGAAGGTAATCTTCCGCTGTATCAGGTATTGCGGAATTCACATCTTCTTCGCCAGTCGTCAGTCCAAGTTTGTCGATCACCAGCCAGTCCAGACTGCCTATGAAAGTCGCAGCGTCCAGGCATCCTATGATAGGCATTAGAAGTAGAATTCTCCCGAGTATTCGTGCCGCCGGTGCCTGAAATGTAAATCGATTTCGCCACAACGAAATGACGCTTCTCGCCAGCAAAAGAGTAAGCCAGAAGACCCCAACCGCTAAGAGCCACGCCGAGCCAAAAAACAGCGTCGGCAGCGCCAATATAGCCAGCAATCCGTAACGTCGAAATATCGGTGCTTGCCACTGATTCCATAAGCCCGCGCGAATATTATGACGGGCGTATGTACGAAATCGACGGAACGTGCCTTCCAGATTGGGTTGCAGGTTCCAGCTTACAACTGCGGCAGGTGCATAACGAATCTTGTAACCACCTTTTTCGGCCGCTTCCATCAACAGAATATCTTCTGCGGAACGCAAATGTTCGGCAAATCCTCCGATCTCCAGAAGAATTTCGCGCCTGAACAAAGACGAAGCAATAAAGTGGTGCCGCATCAGCTTTCCATCGATTATCGACGGAGGCTGAACGTAAGCAATCGCAGCACATTCGTCGAAAAAATGTTCGGTCTTCGGTTCCCATGAACCATACACAATATCCGTGTCGTCTTTTACCGCGGATTGAAGTGATTCCAGCCAGTCGGGGTGCGGAACGACTCCGGCATCGATAAAGGCTATCCAGTTACTCGAAGCGGCTCGTATCCCGAGATTGCGGCCCCTGCCGGGCAGCGCTTTCTCTTCGCGGATCAGGCGCACTGGTAAGCCTGCATCCTCAAAACTTCTGATTAATTCCAGTGTGTTGTCGGTGGAACCACCATCTGTGATGATTATTTCCGACGGCGGCTTTGTTTGATTAAGCAATGCGTCCAACAGATCACAAATGGTCGCTTCCTCGTTCTTGACAGGGATTATTACAGATACAGCTAACGACCTCAAAAAAAGCACACACCCCGTGTCCGCCCCTTGATACGCTTGATTCATCCTTGATCCCCTCGTACCGTTCCCTGTGCACGTTGATATCAAAAAACGTGCCAAATCGCATTCAAGACACCGGAGACTGTCTTTCAGATCTTCCGATTCACCAGGGCGCTTTGGCACGCGTAGTCTCTTTCGCAGTGCGGATAGTAATCGCTCGTAGTCGAAGTTTTATTATGGCCGTGTTGTTTTTTTGTTGTGTCTCGTCCCTATAAATTACAATATGGACTTAGTAGCTGAGATCAGTCTGAAAATGCTCTTGAGGTCAAATCTGTTGCCACTCTCGCGTATCTGCAATGAATGTATAAGCCTAACTTTTGCGTTGAATGCGGTGAACGAGTTCTGAGAGCTCGCTGGTATCCATGGACCAGTCGCCGATTTTGCAAATTCTGCACTCCGCGTTCCTTAAAAGCCCGATTCGCGTGGCCTGTCATCCTGGGTGCGGCACTGCTCGCCCTGGGGGTGATGACTGGCCGGTCGATGCGTCAACCACCGCCTCCGCTGGTTGTGCAAAACGGCCAGGGACTCAACGTTCCGTCAAACTGGGCGCCAAAGCCGAAGGAGTCCGTTAACTCTCACTCCTCCACCAATACAGCTGCCCCGATTGACGTCAGTCCGGTCAAGACCGACCCGCGGTCCGTAAAACAGAAAGATATTGTTACGCTATGCGGCGCAAAGACGAAGAAAGGTACGATGTGTACTCGTCGAGTTCATGGCGGAGGCAGATGCTGGCAACATCAGGGACTGCAGGCAATGGTCCCGGAACAGGAACTGATTGTGCAGAACACAGGTAAAAGCAGGAAATGACAACTATGAATCAGCGACTGGTATACACAACAATCATGCTTTTGTGCTTTTCGGTTTCGACTTATGCGCAGGACAAGTTTGTCAGGGTAAAGGATGGACAATTCTTACTTCACGGCAAACCCTATCACTATATTGGCGCAAACATGTGGTACGGCCCTCTGCTTGCCGACCAGGGCACTGCCGGATTAAAGCGCCTGCGAAACGAGTTGGATTTCCTGAAAGCGAATGGCATTACAAACTTGCGCGTCATGGTCGGTGCAGATGGCATGCACAAAGATGACAATAAAATCGTTCCTTTCAGCTTACAACCCGAACAGGGCGTTTATAGCCAGGGAATATTGCGCAGTCTGGATATCTTCCTGAATGAAATAAGAAAACGCGGAATGTACGCGGTTTTATATCTGGGCAACAGTTGGGATTGGTCTGGCGGGTTTCCTCAATATCTGGCATGGAACGGACACGAATTCGTTACACTGCGTAACCGCAAATGGGACGAGTATCGCAAAGCAGTAGCTCAGTTTCAGAGTTGTCAGCCATGTATGGAGGCCTTCGAAAAGCACATTCGCTTTATTATCGGTCGTACGAACTCAGTCAACGGCGAACGATATGTCAACGATCCTTCAATTATGGCCTGGCAGATTGCCAATGAACCGCGACCCTTCACGGAAGAAAATATTCCGGCCTTTGTTGCCTGGATGAAAAGGACTGCCGCGCTTATCAAGTCCCTCGACAAGAACCATCTGCTTTCAAGTGGGGGTGAGGGCGAAATTGGTTTCAACAACCTCAAAACGTTCGAAGTGGTTCATAGCGATCCGAATTACGACTACGCGACGATCCATATCTGGCCTAAAAACTGGAGCTGGTTTAAGGGGACCGAAGTTTCCGAGGGGTTTGATAATGTCGTCAGACATACAAAGGAGTATCTGGCCAAACACAGCTCGATTATGCACGGCCTGCACAAGCCGCTCGTACTGGAAGAGTTCGGCTATCCGCGCGACGGCCATTCGTTTTCGTTAGATTCCCCGACCAGCCTCCGCGACGACTATTACGAATTTCTTTTCCGGCAAATTTTAGATAACGCGAAAAACGGTGGCGCACTTGTTGGCTGCAATTTTTGGGCTTTCGGTGGTTCGGATCTTCCCCAGTTAAATCATACCGAGTGGCATATCGGCGATCCGTTACGCGGCGACCCTCCCCAGGAGGAGCAGGGGCTCAATGGAGTTTTTACGACAGACAAGAGCACATGGCGGTTAATCAAAAAATACAACGAAGAACTTCGATAGTCAGAGGTATATTTTTTGATACGAGCTCAGAAAGGAACAGCCCACCTGTTTGTAGAAATTATTCGCGGCCTGGTTGGTTTCATTGACAAACCCACATAAAACTCCATCATTCGGACAAAGCAGTTGGCGTAGCTGCTCAAGGCACCTTTTCCCATACCCCTGTCGGCGCTGATTCGGGTTTACCCATAGACCTTCAATGTAAACCGAAGAAGGAGTCTCAGTTGCGACATCGGCCTTGAAGATCAGTTCGCCGTCCTTAATGTAGACCCAGACTTTTCCTTGTTTTACTCGTGCGGCACAGCGGTCGCGAAAGCCCTCAGGATCTGTATCAAGTGGATTGACCTGAGTCTCTTCTTCGACAAGCTCAGCATGTGCTTTCACAATCAGGTCAAGGTCAGCAATCGTGCCGGCCCGAAATGCCGTCACCGGTTGCCATGGGCGTCTTGGCTTCCTATATTCGTATAGCCATTCATTGCAAAGAAGCTGTGGGTGCTGGCCCGGTACCTTGTATGCGTTCCAGAACATTTGTAGCGGCTCGTTCTCCGCGAGTGCAAGGCGGAACGCCGGCAGCTTCCGTGCTAGACATGCGAAAGCAGCAAGTGCAGCCTCGGTCCGGGCCTCGAAAATTGTTGCCCGGCCCAACAAAGCGACGCCCTCAAGCTTCCCCGACTCACTTCTGTATCCGTAGAAGCTCCCGTGTCTGGAGTCGCCTCCTCCGCCGTTTTCAAGGAGCAGCCCGGTTAAGACCGCTGTATGTAGTGGCCGCCTGGCAAGAAAGCCCAGGACTTCCTTCTTGATCGCGGGCACTATCGGAAACAGTCCTGAACCATCTGCATTCGAAGCGTCCAATTCCTCAAACGCAGATAAAGCTTTTTCGCGAAGTGTACTTGCAGTTGATTGACTTAAGTTGTTCGGTACCGAATTCTTAGGGGTCTTTTTCATGAGGTTTTAGCCACGTTCAAACGACGGCGTTTGTCCGTTCAAAGTGAGTAAGAATAATCCGCAAGCCGAGCTTCCGAATTGCACCTTGTCTGATTGCCAGAATTGCCGGGGCAGGTATTCAAAAATCCGTAAGTACCCGCCCCGAACAGTCGTCCAACCCTTACATCGCGCATCACTACAAATACCTTTGCGATGATGAGTGACTCATTTCATCGCCCGAGTGTTATCGCCATTTACTAAAGCATCCATCGCCTGAATACTTGCATCACCCGTTATCGAGCCGTCATTCAAAAGGATGCCGTCGTTCAGGAGAATTCCGTCGTTCAACAGAATTCCATCATTCAGCAGGATTCCATCGTTGAGTAGAATTCCGTCATTCAACAGAATTCCGCAACTGAGGAACGGAGATCCGTCGTTTAGCAGTATCCCGCTGCTGGTCACAATCGTATCATTCAACAAGATCCCGCTGCTCATCATCGTCGAGTCGTTTAGAAGAATTCCATTTGATTCTTTCACGCCGTCGTTCAGCAGGATACCTGTGCCATATACCTTTTGGTAATACTTGATCAGGGCACTGCCCGTTGCATACGTGTGACCCATTAATACGCCACCGCCCCAATTGAAGGTCTGTCCTGCAATCGTCGACTTGGGAGTGGGAAGAGTGCTTGTGGTCAGAAGCGAAGAGCCAACGGCCGTGCTGTTGCTCAAATTGGTTTTCACCGATTTGGCCAACCGGTACGCGCCTTCCATATTGATTTCACCTGCGCCCTGCTCCAGCTGATTGAACCCGGCCAATGGCTGTGCCGTGTACATCAGAATCATCTTAACCATATTGGGCGTCAGGTTTGGGTTCGTTTGCAGGAGCATCGCTGCCGCGCCCGCCGTAACAGGACTTGCCATCGACGTACCGCTTAGATACATAAACCGCTTGTTGTCGGAATTGTATACGCTGGCGTCGAGACTCGGGTTTTGCGTCACGAGCAGGTTCTGATCTGCCTCGGCAAAGATGATTTTGTTGCCTGGGGCCACGACGTCAGGTTTGATCAGATTATCGTAATGTCTGACACCTGCGGCATCTGTATAGAAGCTTCGCGTCGGTCCACGTGAACTGTACGTTGTCACTCCATCGTCGTTGCGGCCGTCTGTTCCAAACGTGTTCGCGGCGCCCACAGTAATCGCCGAAGGTTCGTTACCAGGAGAGTGGATCGCACCGTAAACTTTTTGCCCGGAACTCGTTTTCCCATTGTTACCTGCTGCGGCGACAACGACGACTCCTGCATCGACCAATTGTCTGACGGCACGACAGATCGGATCGTTCTTGTAAGAGTCGATGGCGGCTCCGCCCAGGCTCAGGTTAACCACACGTATCTTGTAGGTTCCTTTGTTCGCCAGAACCCAGTTCAACGCGCTCAAAACACTGGACGAAGTGCCGATTCCCTTCGAATTGAGAACACGCAGATTGATCAGCGATGCGCCCTGTGCCATTCCGGTGTAGAGGCTTCCGGTTCCGGTGGAGCTGGTCGCGATACCCGCCGCCGCCGATGCCACGTGCGTTCCATGTCCGAATGGATCGTCGGTTCGATTCTCGCTTGTAAAGTCCTTGCTGTAAATCACGCGGTTGCCAAGTGCCGCATGGCTTGCGTCCATACCAGAGTCAAGTACTGCTATCCCAATACCTGTTCCATCAAGAAGCGCACCGAGAACCCCGCCGACAAGACCCAGCAGGCCACCACTCGAATTCTGGCTATTCACTGCATCGACACCTGTCGTAGCAGTGATGTGACCAAACGATTCCATCTTCCGATCCGGTGAAAGATAGTTTGCTTTCCCTGTCGCCGCCAATTGTTCTATTGCACTGTATGGCAGCGAAACACGGACCGCACCCAACTCAGGCATACGTTCGCTGACACGCCCGCCGTATTGTTTCAACAGAGAACGCAATTCACCGCTTTGAACGTCATCAGCCTGAAGTATCAGGTTTGCACGGTCGCCTGCCTTCGCACTGTTCATCATTTCCCGAAGGTCGGGAGCAATGTTGTCGCCGACAAAGCTTTCCTTATTGGCGGATACCTTGCGGCTGTCGGAACTCGTCGAGGCGCTTTCAATACTAAGCGTGACAGGCTGGAACAACAGCGCGAGCGAACTATTGTCGGCGATATACTGGTGGAAAGCACCAGCCGAGGTTGCACCAATGACGTGAACTTTTTTGGACGCCAAAGCAGTTTGCAGTGCATCCGAAACATCCCTGGCCGACTGATCCCCCACGAATTGATGGAGCTCATCTATAAACAGGATGATCTTGCCCTTGCTTTTTTCGACGTCGTTCAATACTGCCAAAAGCCGGCTCTTGATTTCGGCTGCATCCTTTGCCTTTGCAAAGAGCGCATTAAGATCAAGGCTGAAAATCTGTTTATCGCGGAGGGCTTCCGGGGCACTTCCCGAAACTATGCTTTCAGCAATCGCCAGCGCGAGTTGGTTTGCATCTGTTCCAGGCTCCCCAACTATTACCGGATTCTTCTCAGACTGCATTGAAAGAATTCGTGCTGCCTGCAGGATCTCTTTGTCGAATCGTGAAGCTTGATCGGTGCCGTTGTTTAATGCCAGTTGATTTAGATCGCGTGCATAAACTGACAGGGCAGGGCATCCATCAGTGGGTTGACACGCTGCCTGCAAGCCGGACATTACTGGAACCTCAACTTTAGCTTTCTTAGTTGAATTCTGTGTGGTGGCAAGAGTACCCAGTGTGAACAATAAAAAAGAACTAATTGTCAGCCAGGCAAAGAGTGAGACTGTTTTCTTCGTAAGCACCATTTTGCGATTCGTAATCCTTCAATCAAGGTGGGAAGTCACGGTCGCCGATAGCCAAATTGCGCCGCGCAACGATTTAAGCAACGTGTGTGCCAGCTTTGCGCTTGCTGTATTTACCCAAAAACCTCAGCAAATCCGTCTCGACAAAACCGCGTTTCACCGGATTCAGTCAAATTGAATGATTGCAGTCCTGACCTGTCCGGTCAGTTTGAACTGAGATGTTTGCAGCAAAAAGCCAGGCAGCGTTCTATTTAAACGTTCTAATTAAAGAGGGGTTCGGAACAACATAGAGTTTGTCCATGTGGCGGGAAATAAATCTTCACCGCGAATACAGCTTTCGCGAAGAGAGGATGTAGGATATGGAATACTTATTGCTTCAGGCTGTCAAGCTTTATTTTGGCGTTTGCGATTATCTGCCGTGCTTTTGCAAAATCGTTCAAGCTTAAATAAATACTTCCACGAGTTCCTCTCTCAAACTCGATCGACGAACTGATCTCGCCACTCTGACGATTGAATACTTTGAAGGAAATGTCGTCACGAGTGGTGTAACTTGCCTCGAAGTTGGACAAGCGAGTCGGGCTTTCGCCGGACCGTGCAAGTTCTTCCATGCTTTGCAGCAATGCATCGATCTCTTCATAGTCGACATAAGCGACTCCATCACGCCGGCTGCTACCTGGACGCGGAAATTCGAGCACTACACCAAACTCGTGTTTCTGTGATTTAACTGCCAGAAGATCGAGTGCTTCAATCACCACCACACCGCCGGCGGTACGCAAGCTTCCGATTTCACTGAAACTCTTCAGAAGGAGGACGCCTTGACTGGCTTCAAGTGCTTCAATCCTTGTTGGCGGCATAACGCTCTCTGCGATCGGAAATCGCTCCTGACCAAATCCAGGGATGGCGAGGAAGAACGCGGCCGTAAGTAACAGGCCCTTCAAGTATTTCATGTAACTCCTTTTCGATTGGTAAAATGAGTTCTTCGGTCAAATATCAGTTCTTCGCGCAACTTCGGTGGTCGATCGCGAATATAATCAAATCCTGGATGCGGAAAAAGCACCTGTTTCGATTCTTCATGTGATGTTTAATGCTCAAGGCTTTTGCGAGCAACCGAGGGGAGGGACAATTGCTACGCGGGCAGTAATCCCCGAGTATCGATTTAAACTTCGACCATTGAAGAAAGTTCGAAATTCTTCAGCACCGGAGCCGCGATCGGTTCCACTTCATTGATTCAGTAGTCGTGGTTAAGGGGAATTTTGATTATGCCGGCGAAAATCGACCTGCAACTGACGGAGTTAAAACACCAGGACCTGGTGATGGAGCTAATGCACGAGTTCTACCTGAGCGAACATCTTGTCTTTAACCCGCAGGCCGCACACACAGCTCTGCTACATCTGATTGAAGATCGCTCACTCGGCATGATTTACCTTATCAATACGAACAACGAAACAGCAGGGTATTGCGTAGTGACGTTTGGGTATAGTCTGGAATTTCACGGCCGGTTCGCCTTGATCGACGAATTTTATATACGCGAAGCTTCTCGCGGACTAGGCCGAAGTTCCCCGCACGAAAACATAGTAAACCACAGAAGCTAAAAGATTTAGGATGAAAACGGATTTCCTTCTACTGGCTACAATCCGAGGAGGTCAAGGGCTTTCTTCTGGAGAGGTGTTGGGGTCGGGTAGAGGATGAATGGCTCTTTGTTGCTGGAAGCTTTCAAGCGGCAGGTGTTTCGAGTTTTCGTTGCAAGGTTGGCGAGAAGAGTATCAAAGCTGTGAACAGCGAGGCCGTCGGCAGCGAGCTTTGTGCCCTTCTTTCGTTTGGCAGACTCTGACGGCTGAGCCGGAAGGACAGCATCGCGGGTCCGTTTATTCTGATCCAACTCTTCGTCGTCAAAGAGCAGCGGGGCGAGCGCCTTTCGCATGTGGTACTCGACGTAATAGGTAAGCATGCATAGAAAGATGTGCGCGCGAATGTGTTCGTCTGTGCGATGACGAATCGGACGTACGGAGATGTTGATTCCTTTCATTCCCAGAAAGGCCTCTTCCACCTGTGTGAGACTCTTGTAGGCGCGAACGATGTCAGCTGGCGATAGATCTTTCTCGCTGGTCCTGATGACATAAATGCCGTCAAGCTGTTCTTCTATCGCAATCGTCTTTTCATTCCTGGACCATTCGAACCTCCCGTCTTTAATGTTGTACGCGATGTGCTTTGCCATCTTGTAACGGCCAAGCACCTTTCCAACTTTGACTCCGATCTCAGCATCCGTGAACCTCTTCGTCTTTCTTCTGGCAACCTCGGCAGTGAGTTTCTGCAAGGCTTCTTCGGTCGCCGCCAGCAACTCCTGCCGGGTCTGTTTTCTCTTATCGGCAAGCAGTGGGTTGTAACAGGCCACCAACCGCTCGCCTGGATATTCCACAGAACTGATCTCGGCCAGATTCCGCTCGTCAAACAGAGACGGCTGGAGGCACTTTTCCTCAATCAATCCGCGGATCGCTTCACTGCGCAAAGCAGAGATCCAGCCAAACTCCGGTCGTGCCTTTAACATCTTGATCTGCGGCTCGGTCAGTGTCCCGCGGTCTCCAACCATTACCACCTTCCCCAATCCAAATCGCTCGACCAGCTTATCAGCCTGCCCCGAAACGGTCGTTGAATCGGAGGTGTTGCCGGCGAAGACTTCAATCGCTACAGGACAACCCTTATCATTGGTGATCACTCCATAGACCACGATCGGCAATCCTTTCTTGCCGTCACGGCTGTGGCCATACTTGACCAGGCTCGAGGTCTTTCCTTCGTAATAGCTGCTGGAGATATCGTAGAGGGCACTCCCTCCTTCCGGAAGATGAAGCCTGGCAAGTTTCTTCTCGATTCGCGGCTGTCTTTCCACAAGCCACGTCAGCGCATCGTAAAGATCCTCTTCATCCGCATCGCCAAGTTCGAGATCCTCAGCCAGGGTAGAAGCATGCCAGAGCCGCGTCATAGCCATCTTCGATGAAGGGTGCAGTAAACGCTGAACGATCATCGCCAGAACTAAATCCAGTTCTCTGCATGGCCTTGATGAAATGACAGAGTCTAGTTTGAGTTTGCGGATGGTTCCAAGCACCGCCTCTACGTGACCATGCTGGAGGGCGCGGTCAATGGAGAAGGCTTCCTCAATGCTAACAAGCTTTTCACCACGCAAAACGCGGCCAAGAGCCTCAATAGCAGACTCGGGCAGGCTGCTCAGATTGGCGATGGTACGCTTGATGGTCTTTTTGCCGTCGCGGCGGGACTCGCGAAGAAGGATGGCAGGCGGAGAGTTGCGGTTGGGGACGCTTTCGATGTACATGGGTGCAGATGATACCACATAGTTTATATAACTGCAAGACCCAATATACAAATATCTCCACGCAACATGGGCGCATTTTCACAAGCAAAATCCACCCCTATCTGATGATATACTGAAACTTAACATCGGTTTTTAGGCGTTTATTTCCAGGAACTTCG
>Ga0137403_10007406_pt1 | contig 12389 bp, 17 predicted proteins | sample CZOMad2_1_16fung_FD_122057 | JGI IMG/M metagenome (GOLD analysis project Ga0137403, IMG submission 122057) | Vadose zone soil fungal communities from Angelo Coast Range Reserve, California, USA - CZOMad2_1_16fungal (Hybrid Assembly) | ecosystem: Environmental > Terrestrial > Soil > Vadose zone...
TCACTCACAAAACACGGAATTCGCTACGAACATTTGCCCGAACTAGGCGGTCGACGAAAAGCAAAGAAGGATTCGCACAACACGGCTTGGCGCAACGCTTCGTTTCGCGGTTATGCCGATCACATGGAAACCGAAGAATTTCGCACCGGCGTCGAACGTCTTCTCGATCTTGCGAACAAACTAGGTCCGGCCGCGATCATGTGCGCGGAAGCGGTTTGGTGGCGTTGCCATCGCGCCCTGATTTCCGATCACTTGAAAACACGCGGCGTTGAGGTTCTGCACATTGTCGATGCAAACAAGAAGGAGCTGCATCCATACACGTCAGTAGCGCGCATCGTCGGCGGCACGTTAAGTTACGCGAGCAACAGAATCGTCTAACCCTGCGCGAATCGAGGTAGTTGATGTCCTCCCCGGCCCTGACTAACGCCGGCGGTTTTCGCGCCACGTGCGGTGTGCGATGTAAGCCGGCACCGGCGGCGTAAGCTTCTCGCGTTCCATCATTTGCTCAGCCAACCAGTGAAACCACTCGGAGCCCGTGTCTCGGTTTAGCGCCTGGCGCCATTCCTCGGCATAAACGCGAAGCTTTTGCCAGGAAAGAAGAATCGGCCCACTAAAAAAATCATCCACCAGATCGAGCGTGAGCTCGCGGCGAAATAGCAACAAACCGATGCTTTCCCAAGTCAGCGAAACCAGATAGACGGCATCTTCCCCGTCAGGTCCGAGCACTTCGCGTATTTTTTGCGCGTCCGCTCCATCCGGCAAAGACAGCACGCGGCGAAGCGCACTGGTGAAAGCTGGGCTTTGGAATGACCGCACGAGCTCAAGCATCGCATCGCGTTGTCTCCGTTGGCGATAGTACCTGATTTGCGCGGCCGCAAAGATGACGCCTGCCGTCACCGCGAATGCGTTGATGAGGTTTGCAAGCGTTGAGATGTCCACGTCAGCGAGGATCGGTCACACGCCCGAGGAAAAGGCACACGCCGCTCGGGACATGCTGAATCGCATAGAGGAATGGGCGATCGACTTTCACTTCGACCGGGGGCGGGCGTTGTATCATTGCACTTCCAGCCATCATCGCCACAGCCGTAGCGGCGGCCGCCTCGGTTCCTTTCTCATCGACGGCGATAAAGGTTTTGTGAAAAACCTGCGAGATATAGAGATAATCGTTCGGCTTCCGCGGCGCCATCCGGTCGAAATTGGCGCTGCCCCGCGGTTGATCAAATGCCGTTTTCATCCCGAGCACTTCGAAGTTTCTTGCTAACGCCATTGTCGGCAGCTCGATTTTGAACTTCGGCAGATGCAGATCGACATCGCGCGTTTCGAGCTTTGCGCATTCCGCCAGCATCTCCGCAGTCAGCTTCGATTCGAGCGCGCGCAGGCCATTTACTTCGTCGGGAAGAAGAACGAGGAATTGGAGATCATTGCCGGTATAGGGAAGGCTAACTGCGGTGAATCCCTCGCGCTTCGCGTAACCGAAATGCCGGTCCATCTTCCGCATCATCGGAACATCGACAGGCGCGCTTCCGCGGACGTGGAACGGCTCCGGTTTCGTCGCCTTCTCCGAGAATGGATCCGCCCAGGACGCCTTAAGATAAAGCGCATTTGCCAGGACAAGTCGTGTCGTCTCATTAAGTGCGCCGCCGGGAATGAGATCGCGAATCCGGTTACGGGTTTGATCGGCCACCCATTTGTTGATGTGCTGCGTGGCGCCGGAGGCATCGGCAGTGAAATCGATTGGCTCAAATGCCGCCCCGTAATTTTGTTTAACAAGCGACAGAAAAGCCTGGCGAAAATCGTATCCTTTTTGGGCAAAGAGTCGATTCGCGATAGCCAGTGTGATCGGCTCGCTCGGACCGCCGAATCGTTTAGCTTGTTTTACGAGTTCGGCCGTCTTTGCGCTCATTTCCTCGAGCGAATGCTGGAGCGAAGCGAACGAGGCCGGCACTGCGCTCGCGTCACTTGGAAAATGCAGAACGCGCGCCATCTCGCTGCGCGTCTCGCCGTCCGCGCCGGCGAACGTCATGGCCAGCGCGCTTTCGATTGAATAGGGTGAAACGCAGAGATTCTCGTTGCCTGCGGCAAGCTGGCGGTGAAGGTCGACCGCGAGTTGGTTTGTGGCAGTCGCTGCGAGATCAAATTCCGCTGCGCCAGAGGCCATTCCAGCGGCTAATCCGCCGAATACATACAAGATCAAAAACCGTCTCACGCGAAACATGAAACACTGAAATTGTGAGTATTGCGACGCGAAAGATTTTCTTCGGGGAGCGCACGCGCTCTCGCCGAAAGGCCCTCAGAAACAGCCACGTCAATGCAATTACGCAAGATCACTTGTAGGGGAAGCTGTCAGCTTCCCCTACAGCTCAGCATTGCAGTTGATGAAAACGGCTGATTTAGTTCGGGACCTCTGAATTCATGGCCGCGCAGCGAAAACCGAACTTGATCTTCTTTTTGCCGGATCAGCAAAGAGCGGACACGATCGCCTGCTACGGAGGCAAGAAAGTTCACGCGCCCAATCTGAACAAACTTGCTTCTGAATCCGTGGTGTTCGAGCGAGCGTACGTTACCCATCCAGTCTGTACTCCCTCACGCTCCTCGCTCATGACCGGAACGTGGCCGCACATGAACGGATGCACCAGGAACAGCGTCGCGCTCGATCGGCGGTTCCGCAGTTTCGCTGAGTTGATAGACGACAAAGATTATCGGACTGCATATATGGGGAAATGGCACCTTGGCGAGGACGGGCCGGCGCGCCGCGGATTTCAGCAGTGGATTTCGACCGAAGAGCCCGGTGACTACACCAATTTCCTCGTCTCAGCGGGTCTGACTCCTGAAGAAAAAGGTGGGGTGTTCTCGGAGCTGGCCATCAGCAACCTGCCCGTCGAACTATCGAGACCGAAATTTCTCGAAAAGCACGCCTGCCAGTTTATCGAAAAATATTTTCGCGATCCGTTCATCCTCGTGGTCGCATTTGTGGAGCCTCACTCGCCTTACAATGGTCCGCTGAACGACGAGCATCCGCTAAGCGAGATCGATCTCGATCCGACTGCAACGCTTCCCGAGGACGACGATATTCCTTTGCGCTATCGGCTTATGCGCGAATGGCAGCAAGCCAGGGCGATTCTCGATCGGCAGCGTCTGCCCCATCAGTTTTTCTTTGGCGTCACCGCCGACGAATATCGCAGCATCAAACAGCGCTATCTGGGGTTGGTTACCCTGGTCGATCAAAGCATCGGTGCCATTCTTGGGTGCCTGGAGCGATTTGGCTTAAGGGATGACACAATCGTCGTGCATACGAGCGACCATGGCGACAGCCTCGGGGCACATCATTTGTTCGCAAAAGAAGTGATGTTCGAAGAAGCCGCGCGGGTTCCGTTCCTGATCCGTCTGCCTGGCCAAAAACGCAGCAAACTCGTTCTGCAACCCGTGAGTCACATCGACCTTGTCCCGACATTGCTCGATCTTCTCGGCCAGCCAAAGCATCCCCAGTGCGCGGGCAAGAGCCTGCTACCGGTAATCCACGAAGAGGCGCCGTCGTCGGAAAGCATAGTTATCGAGTGGGCGCCGAACCGGACAAAGGTGAAAAAAGGGACGTCATTGGCGCCGCGACGCGTGATCAAGCGTGCCATCGATGAGTCCACTCGGACTGTTGTGTCCCCCGATGGCTGGAAGCTTTGTCTACGCGACAAGGACTTAAACGAACTATACAATTTGAATGTCGATCCGTTGGAGACCCGCAATCTCTACGCGGATCGAGAATATGCATCGGTGATTTCACGTTACACCGACGAGATTCACCGCTGGCAGGAATCTACAAATGATAAGCTCAGACTGTGATGGTAGACGACTTCGGCTACGCCGCGCACCGCGGCTACGGCTAAAAACGGTACCCGTGCAATTCGATTTCTCGGGCAAAGGCGTTCTCAACGAGTCTGCGTTGTTTATCGTTAAGGACCGACTGATACGGCCTGCGATCAGTGCGGTATTCCGACTTGGCTTTGATGCCAAGCGTTCCGTCGAAAGGGATGTCTAGTTGTGAGAACACTTCGCTGAGTTCGGCAGCAAGGTTCTCATAATGGAGAACTCGGTCCACGATGATTTTCGCGCCGGAATTATCAGTGTATCGAAAATAATTAATTGGGAACCGACCGCGCGCGAGATACGCGTCGAAGGAACGCGCGCCGCCTTCCCGCGCGGCGTGCATGTGATAATGAGACAAAACCTTGTCCCACGGATTTCGTTCCACACAAAATTTGAAGTAGCTGTTCCAAACTCGGCGAGGAAGGCGTCTTTTCACGAGTGACGCCGGCATATGATTGTAAAATTTGTCGCGACTAATGAATGCGGAACGCAATGCGGAGACGATTTTGTGCGGCCTCTCAACAATTGCCGGGATCGGATTAATGAATCCCTTGTAATTACGAGGCTGATGCCCTTCGACCGGTGGAAAGATCGGCGTTACGATATCCGTCGAGCCGCACTGCTTCGAAAGAAAAACTTCAATGCTCGTGCCTGCGGTCTTCGCCGTCTTGATAAAGATGAACCTGTACTTGTGAGAAATGATCATGGAGCAGTGCTCCCACCACTCTGTCGCACGACCAGCGAATGCCCGCCAGTGCTCGCCCAATTCGGGAACGCGCCGTAAAGTAATCCCGCAATTGCCGGACGATGATCTCTTTTCAGAAACGTTTTCTATTCGTTCACATACCAAAAACGGCTGGTAACTCGATTCAAACCATCCTCCGCCACTACTCCGAGGATGAAATTGTCGCTCTACGCGCTGACCAGGATGGGATCGAGCGTTTTGGGCTGCGCAATCCGCACTACAAAATCAAAAAACACTCAACGCTCGCCGAATATCGCGCGGCGTTGGGCGAAGCGCATTTCCAGGATCTTTACAAGTTTACGTGTGTCCGAAATCCATGGGACCGTATGGTCTCCTATTATTTCGGGACTACACAACTCGTGGAAACCTGGGATCGGAAGGAATTTAGAAAGCTTATGTTAAGAGCTTTATCGGTTACAGACTATCTGCGGCTGAATCAAGGCGAAGCGGACCCATTCGGCAACATTGATTACATCATGCGCTTCGAGAATTTAGCCGACGATTTTCGCGCCGTCTCCGCGAGACTGGCTATCCCCGATGCGCCACTGCCGCAATATAATCGTTCGAACCGCGAACATTATTCGAAATACTATGACGCTGAGCTTCGCGAATTAGTCAGGAAGCGCTTTGCTCCAGAGATCGACCGTTTTGGTTATGCGTTCGAAGAGCGATAGGAATCCGATAATTTTCCCATCGTCACATGTTGGCCGTTCGGACGACGGAACCATTCTGGCAGCTCAATCCCGGCCGCGAGGATGCTCTCGTAACAATTTTGGGTAATCACGCCTCCTTGCGTGCTTTCTCCAAAGACCGCGAAACTTTCCTTTGTTACAAATAATCGGTGCTCAGCCAGTTTGGGCACATCATTCTTTAGTTCATCCATTGTCTTCGCGTTAGGAATATGGTCGGGCAGATGAGTGAAAAGGTATCGCAGCACCTTGGCGCGGAGAAGCTGGTGAATCCATATTTGGAACCAGGCTTTGCGTTCCAGGTAAACATCGCCAAAGGGATTTTTGATCTGCTGCCGATAAAGGGCGCGCTTGGGATTGTCCAATGTCGCTCCGCATCTGCAGAATAAAAGACCGCTTACGTCTGGCGAACGCATGGCGTGAGAAATCAGGCTCGCAATTTTGTCGCTGACGAGCTCAATCGGATATTTGTCATCCACGCACCAGTAAATCCACTCCTCATCATCGATGTCCGCGAGCAAATGCAAAACAGTTCCCTTAATGTCCGAGGGCGACGTGAAATATTTGATTCGTTCACTTTCGACGCCGCTAAGCTCCTGATTGGGAACATGGAAGACAAACGGATGATCCGGCCACAGTCGTTCGTACTGAACGATCAAATGCTTCGTGATCGCTCGATACCGATCGCAGGTCAGCACGATTGCCTTTATTTTATCCGGCGAACTCATAGCCAAACCGCTCGATGTCCACTTTGAACTTGTTTGCGATTACGTCTTTTGTTCGGGGAGTGTAATATTCTGTGTAGTGCCGCGCCCGCGGATTGGCTCTTCGGTGCGGTAACTCCCCAGTGATGCCGAGCTTCTGCGCCACAAAAGCCCAGTCCTCGTCCAAGCGTTCGAACTTTCCGATGAAATCGGCGAGCACATTTCCATTGGGATCGACGAACCAATCCAATTGGTAGCGATGCGGGGAAGAGTGGACGCAAGTGCTGCTGCTATACTGGATCCAATCGACAAATTCCTCGAAAGTCATTTTGTCTCTGAGTTGTAAAGCCTCCGTGCGCTCGTAGAGGGAAACGACACGATCCCAGGGATTCCGAACAAATCCGAATTTAAAGTAGGTCTCGAACTGCTTTCGCCCGATCTCCATGCGCCGCTCTTTCGGCAACATGAGATAAAGAGATTCCAGAATCCGGTTCTTTCGCCCGCCGTAGCGCGTCCAATATGTCTCCATGTGATTTTTGATCTGCCACAGATTCAGGTGCGGTTTCCAGGCTTTGCCGAGGATACCTCTGACGCTGGTCGAACCAGTCTTGGGCACCTCGACGAAAATGCATTTGTGCTTGTGAGAGATCACTTCTAACGGCGTCTCATTGTACATTGAAAAATCTCACAGGCATTAGAAAGTGAAGCTCCCTGCGGGTCGGTAGCTCAATCGGTAGAGCAGCGCCCTTTTAAGGCGTTGGTTCCGGGTTCGAGTCCCGGCCGACCCAATCATACTCCTAGGCCACCGCCTGATTTCTCGTCATCGAGTTCATATGACGCAGCCGTTCTGGCAACACTTTCATCACGTGCGTAGCGAAATAGGGCGTCTGTTGAACGAGAAAATGGAAACGGCGCTCATCGATCCTGGCCAGCCGCGCCGGCATCGTTGCAACCACCGTGGCGGTACGCGGGCTTGAATCCACCAGCGCCATTTCTCCGAGCAACGCGCCCGAAGTTGCACTCTCGACCAGAATCTCGCCCACGAACACATCGGCCGACCCGTCGAGCAAGACGTACATGCAATCACCTGTCTCGCCCTCGCGAAACAGGGTCTGACCGGGAGCGAGACGCACCGGATCGTCGTCTCGACTAAACAATTCAGCCGGATTCATAGCAAGAATTTGAGACTACCCGCCGGAACGAAATGATCGCAAGTTACGTTTGTGTGACGGAAACCAGGCAGGTGCGGCCGTGACACTTACGCTTTCGCATCAAGGCATGCCAATTATAAGTCCGATCGTCCCCGCCCCACCCAACTCACACTTTTCGGGCATATCGGGCTCTCTATAATCAACCTCAATGGATATCTCCACGCTCGCGAATTTGATTAACGCCGTCGCCGTGACCGCGGGCGTCATTTTCGCAGCGGCACAAATCCGGCAGTATCGCCAACGGCGGCAGCGCGACGCCATGCTTGAACTGGTCCGATCATTTCAGAGCCCGGCGTTTACCGCTGCGTTGCGTCGCGTCCTTTCCTTACCCGATGGAGCCGACGCTGCAAAAATACGAGAAGTACTCGGTCCCGATGGCGAAGATGCAGTCTATCTAGTCTCGCTCACCTGGGAAAGCCTCGGTGTTCTGGTTTTTCGCCGCGAGGTGACGCTCGATTTAGTGGATGATTTCTTCAGCGGTCCACTTGTGATCTCGTGGCAGAAACTGAAAGTTTACTCCGAAGAATGGCGGCGCACTCTAAATCGGGAGACTGGTAACGAATGGTTTCATTGGCTCGCGGAAAGAATGCTAGAGCGCGAAAAAACTTCGCCGCCGATTCCTGCCTACGAAGCGCACCGCAATTGGCGTTGACCCCTGTAGCGGCCGTCTATGATCGCCGGACTAGTCAATAGGCATACGGCCTTTTCATTGGATTGGCGTCCGCCGCGGCGGACGCACTACAACAACTCCGGCTGGTTCCTAGAATAACTAAGCTTTCCATCCACAATCCTGGCTGCCGAAGTAAAAGGATGCGGTTCGGTTTTACTGGCATCGATGACATGAATGACTTCAACACCATGTGCCTTCAAGTAATCGGCAATTAAACTGCGATGACATTTCCACCACACTGCTTCGGCGCATGATTGCGGTCGCGCCATGGCTGTCTGCCGTTTCCCGCAACCGTGCAACTCCACTGGCGAATTCCGCTGTTTCCATGTGGTCGGCGTAACCGCGAAATGATTTGTTGCGCCAAGCGGTGTTATGCGAGTCCTTCCATGCCTTTCGCCGCCCGCCGAGTTCCGGGAAATGTTCGTAACCAATCCCGCCCTGTCTTAGAGATTTCGCCAGCTCTTCTTTGTTAAACTGCGGATACCGCTTTGAGCCTGGTAAGAGGCGGACATCGACGACGAGCTTGATTCCGTTTGCCTGCAACGCGTCAATAAACTCCTCGATTGTTCGAGTGGAATGTCCGATTGTCCCAATCCTCGTCACCTTTTGATTCCTCGCCTGGAAGTTTTGAAAGCGCGAATCGGTTCTGCCTTTTCCAAAATACCCGAATGGGGCGATGTAATCACCCCGTTTGTTATTACCCGGTTAGCTCTCTTGCTGGTTGGATGGCTGGGGTTTCGTTTACTTCCGCTTCCTGTGACCTTTCCCTCAGCCTGGGAGATCGGCCCTGATGGCGACAAGCACGCCGTAGTGAATCACATTTCTCCAACTTCCCATCCCTGGGTGAACATGTTATCGCGCTGGGATGCCGGCTGGTATGTCGAGATTGCGCGAGATGGTTATCGTTATGAGCCCGGCTCTCCCAGCAACGCTGCTTTCTTCCCACTTTACCCGCTGCTTATCCGGGCTATTCATGCAGTGCTTTTTCTCCCTCCGAACGACTACTGGTGGTTAGTAACCGCCATCGCGCTTTCGAACATCGCCTTGCTTATTGGTCTTACTTACTTCCGCGCTCTTCTAGCGATGGACTTCGACAAGGAAGTCGCTTCCCGCGCAATTACTTACCTCTTAATCTTTCCGACGACTTTTTTCTTCTCCGGCGTTTACAGCGAATCATTGTTTCTGGCATTGACGGTTGGCGCGTTTTATTACGCGCGCAATAATCGGTGGCTGCTCGCTTGCATTTTCGCCGCTCTAGGAACGCTGACTCGTTCTCAAGGAATGATCCTCGCTCTTCCTTTATTGATTGAATATTTCCGCGAACGCAACTTCAGCTTGCGAAAGGTTGAATGGGACATCGTAGCTTTTGCACTAATTCCAACTGCACTCGTTGCCTTCGCGCTGTTTTTAAAGCTGAAGTTTGGCAGCTGGACTGTCGTGTTCGAAGTCCAGAATACTTGGGGACGGCACTTGATGTGGCCATGGCATCCTCTTGCCTGGTTCCTACGGCATGCGCCAGCGCTAAGTCCAGAGCACCACGATAAACTCGATTTTTGTTTCCTTCTTTTACTGCTAGGCGCAGCTATAGTCGGCCTGCGACGATTGAGCGCCGCTTATAGTGTTTACATCTGGACAGCAGTCGTCTTCTTTTCTTGTTGGGGCATGCTCGGGTCCATTCCGCGCTTTGACCTCGTCATTTTTCCTCTCTTTGTCGTCCTCGCGCTCATCGGCGCTCGCAGTCGCGCCTTTCATCTCGGCTACGTTGTCGCCTCAACCATGCTCGCTGCCCTGTTCATGCTGATGCATTCCCAGTGGAACTGGGTTGCCTAGCACGTGCAGGTGGAAGAAATTTTTTAGACTTGCGTTCCGGCGAGGAGCCGCCGAAGCATTGTACCTCTATGAGAACCGAAGAAACCCTCCGTGCCTTGGATGATTTGATTCGCGAGCGATCGATCCTGCGGCATCCGTTCTACCGTGCCTGGAAAGTCGGCGAACTGAGCCGCGATCAGCTTGCCACCTATTCCCGCGTCTATTATCCCCATGTCGCGGCGTTCCCGACTTATCTGGAGAACGCGATTCGCTGTGCCGTCGATTCATCCACCAGGAGCGATCTGGAGGACAATTTGCTCGACGAACTGACGAATCCCGCGCCGCATCCCGAGCTATGGCTTGATTTTGCGACAGCGACTGGACAAGACCGAGACAAAGTCAAACGAGCCAAACCGCTTGCCAAAGTAGCCAGCGCCACCTCCACTTTCGATCGTTTAACTAGCCATGGTATCGCCAGCGGCCTCACCGCCCTTTATGCCTACGAATCCCAGCAGCCAGAAGTAGCCAGTGAAAAGATGCGCGGACTGCGTGAATCCTATAAAATGCAAAATCCTGAAGCATTGAGCTACTTTGCCGTTCATGCCACGGCTGATCTGGAACATCGCGCCGCCGAACGTGCCGCGCTCGCTCGCTGCCTCGATGCCGGTACCTCACCGAGCGCGGTCATGAATGCGGCGGAGGAAGCGCTTGATGCTTACTGGAACTTACTGGACGGCGTTTGCGAAGAAGCGGGCGTGCAGTTAAGTGAAGCCTTACCATGAAGACCACTATAGCAACTACCATTTTTCTGGCGGCAGCATCATTCACCATGGCACAAACCACACCACAAGTCGGCGCGGTCGCGCCCGCGGTCACTCTTCCTTCCAACGACGGCAGGCAGGTTAGTTTGAATGATTACAAGGGCAAATGGGTCGTTCTCTATTTTTACCCAAAGGATTTTACTAGTGGGTGCACCCTGGAAGCGCAAAACTTTCAGCGCGATCTCGCTAAATACCAAAACGCCAGTGCTATCATCCTCGGGGTCAGTGTAGACAACGCCGAATCGCACAAGAACTTTTGTGCAAAGGAAGGATTGAACTTTAAGCTACTGGCCGATACCGATGCCAAGGTGTCGGAGGCCTATGGCTCGGTGAAGGATTACGACGGGAAGAAGATGTCGGCGCGCAATACATTCATCATCAACCCGGAAGGGAAAATCGCGAAAGTATTTACGGGAGTAAAACCACAGACTCACAGCGAGGAAGTACTGCAAGTTTTGGCTGAACTAAAGAAAAGTTGACTTATGGCGACTCGAAAATCGATCGACTGCCGCGACTATCCCAGTGAGAAAAACTGCTCGTTGAAGATTTCCGGCACCGAGGAAGAAGTTCTCGATGCAGCGGTACAACACGCCGTCTCGGCTCATGACCACGAGAATTCGGCGGAATTGCGCGGAGAGATTCGCTCGCTGCTGAAAGACGAAAGCGACTAGGCGAGTTCGCCGCTCCTTGGCCGGTCTCACTTTTTGTTAGGAAGCGAAAGACGATCGAACCGGAGTCCGTGCGGGAGAAAAACTTACCCGGAACTTTGCAAAGCCGCCTCTTTGACCATATCGATCTGCGCGTGCGAAACCGGACGCGAGCGCAGGAGTTTTTCGCCAAAATCTTGCCGGCGATTGGATTTACTCTCGACAAGAGCGCAGACGAATGGGGCGCATTTGAAAAAGATGGCGGAGGTAAACCCGCAGAATTTTTTGCGTTTGATGAAGACGCGAGTCATCGCCCAAATGAGACGCGAATCGCTTTTTGGGCGGAGACGCACGAGCAGGTGGATCGCGTGGCCAAAATTGTGCGCGAAGCCGGCGGACAAAACCTGGAAGGACCGCAAATCTGGCCTGAGTACAGTCCTGGTTATTACGCGTTGTTTTTTGAAGATCCCGATGGAAACAAACTGGAGGTCTGCTGTCGCGGGAGCGCAATCGTTGCGGACTGAAGCAGATCAGGGGAAGATTACGGGTGTCTCATTCCACGGCTGACCTGAAGATTCTGCGGCCGCAACACCGCGTTCGTTATCTCAAGCTGATCGCGCTTTTTAAGATCGGCAAAGGAATCCTGCTTCTCGTGCTCGGGATTTCGATCCTTTTTTTGAACTCGCGCGCCGTTTGGATGGATAACATTTCGGATTGGGTGGCAGATGAGATCCTGCTCAAGCATAGCAAAGCGGTGCATTACTTACTCAACCGCTTACAGGCGATGCTGGCTGTTGGCGGCGTCTGGCGCGCAACCGGCCTTCTCAGCCTCTTTTATTCCGCGGTCCTATTCACCGAAGGCGTCGGCGTTTATTTACAAAAACGGTGGGCCGAGTATCTCATGGTCTTCGCCACCGGAGCATTGATTCCGCTGGAAGTACGCCACATTTACTATCGCCCCAGCTTCGCTGCGGTCATTATTCTCGCAGCAAACTGTTTCATCGTCTGGTTTTTGTATCGAGTCTTAAAACGCGAACCGGTCCACGCTGCGACGACTCCGCCGGAGGTTGCGGTCGAGACACGTTAACAGGGTACAGTGCAAATTGCGCGAGCACTTCGGTCGTGCGTTCCATCGGCAGACCGATCACATTCGTAAACGAACCTTCAACCGATGCGATAATACGTCGAACGGCAGCTTGTGCGGCGTAGGCGCCAGCTTTGTCGATCGGATTCAC
>Ga0137403_10007407_pt1 | contig 12388 bp, 11 predicted proteins | sample CZOMad2_1_16fung_FD_122057 | JGI IMG/M metagenome (GOLD analysis project Ga0137403, IMG submission 122057) | Vadose zone soil fungal communities from Angelo Coast Range Reserve, California, USA - CZOMad2_1_16fungal (Hybrid Assembly) | ecosystem: Environmental > Terrestrial > Soil > Vadose zone...
AGGAGTTGTTGAAGCGACCCGAGTTGCTCGTCATGTCCGGCGGCTTTAGCCCGCTGCACGCGCGCATGTCGGAGGTGCTCGACTACCAGGCTTTCTTCATGTCGGGCTCGCAAGTGGCAGCCTATGTTTACGGCTACCCCGACGTCGGACTTCTCGGACTGAGCGAAATGGTCGAGTCGGTGCGGCGCATTACCAATGTTTGCGCGATGCCGATTTTTGCCGACGCCGACACCGGCTACGGCAACGCGGTGAACGTCTACCACACGGTGCAGGCGTACATCCGCGCCGGCGCCGCCGGACTGCACATCGAAGATCAAGAGGCGCCGAAGAAATCGGGGACGCACGCCGGCCGCCGCTTGATCTCGCGCGAGGAGGCCGTTGGCAAGTACAAAGCCGCGGTCGCCGCAAAAAAGGAGCTAGATTCCGACTTCGTGATTTGCGCGCGCTGCGATTCGGTCGGCTCCGAGGGCGGCAGCTTTGAGGACGCGATCGAGCGCAGCATTGCTTATGTCAACGAAGCAGGCGTCGACGCCATCTGGGTGAATACTTTGCGGACGCGCAACGAGATTGCTCTGGCATGCCGGCGTATTCCGGCGCCGGTGATTGCCCCCTACTACGGAGCACGGCCGTCGCCGAGTTTTGAGGAATTTCAAAAACTCGGCGCCGCCGCGGTGTTATACCCGAGCCTGACCACCGCTAACGGATTGCAAGCGACATGGGAGCTATTACACGAGTTCAAAGAGCGCGGCCCGGTGGTGCTCGAAGAGTGGAACAAGAAAGCGGAAGCGAGCAAGTGGGGTATGGTGCCGCGCACCCACGACCCGCTTCTTCCGGCTGAGAAAATTCTTCGGATCGAGGATGAGTTTATTCCTAAAGACTTACAGCGCGACTACAAAGGGACCTTCGGCCACGATCGGCACTAGCTGATCGGCGCACCGAGGAATTGGCGTCTCGACCTAGCAGAGCTGGAGCCAAAGGAGAATAATACTTCACCACGAAGGCATGAAGCACACGAAGGTTTTTGTAGGGTGCGCTCCGCGCACCGAGCAGTTAGTAGCATGGATGTAGCATAGCGAAAAGGTCACCATGAAAACGGTCGATCATCGCTCTCGGGTGTTAATGGCTCTACTCCAGCTTGCTCGGGCTTTGCAGTTGCGGCGCCGCAGACGGAGAGGAGTAAATCACGAATCCCATCGCTGTGTGTGAACTGCACCAGAGAAACCTGTCCGGCGCCGGGCCGCCGATTGGGCGAGAGTTCTCTTAGCCGCCGCCAGGCATGTTGCATCGTCTGTCGCATAAACGACTGATCGGTGGTCTCGTCGACGACTAAGACTATGTGCCGTAGCGGGACGAGGTTGAAGATCTCATTGATTTCGAAAACACGGCCGGCGTTCTGCTGTGAAAAGCCCCGTAGATCCATCAAGACTGCATCGCTTTCATCGGCGAGCCGGGCCAAGGTAAGTTTCCAAGTATCGTCGTGGCAGAAAAATTCCGTCACGCGAAATTGTCCTTCTCCGTCGGGTTCCAAGTCCATTTGACCGATCCGCAGGTCGAGAGTGCGCCCGGAGTCGATGAAGCGGCGGTCTAGTTTTCCGGTCACGAAGTCGAGGAATTCATGGGGCTCGATCGTCGACGTTGCCAGATCGGGCCCGGCGATCATCTGCATGCTGCCGACCGTGCGCCAGGATTTGCCGAGGGTGTCGTAGAGATTTTCGCTGCGCTTGCCGAGAGCGAAGACACGGAGAAGCAGCAGCCGGTGGCCGTTCGATTTCGCGCGCCGGGCAATTCCTAGCGCGCGAAACAAGCCGGCCGCGACCAGTTTGTAGAGTGTAAAAGCGGCCAGGCCGCTGAAGATCCATAAGCGGCCTTCGAATACCAGGCCGATGGAATTAACAATGCCGAAGAGCAACCACATAGCATCGACGATGATCGACTGTTCGCTGACGCATTTTTTTTCATAAAGGCTGCGCAGCAATCCCAGAACGAGCCAACCGATGATGGCGAAAGCGGCGAAACCGATCAAATGTAGCGCGACCATGGTGCCGAACGCGCCCAGCCCGATCGAATGACTGAAATCGCTGACCGCTTTCAGTAGCTTCAGATTTTTACCGGCGAGGGTGACCACGAAACTTGCGCCGGTGACGCCCAGAATCATAAAAACCAAAACCAGCGGACCCAAAGCGCGAATGCGACGATTGAGAAAGATCAGCAGCAAAATGGTCGGCACGGCGTTGAATTCGAGCCAGAGATACAGCAACTGGCCAACCGGCAGCCCAGGGTTTTTGGCCAACACGATGGTTCCGATGACGCTGCCAATCAGGAAATAAACCAGTGCCTCGACTAGTTTGCCGCGGCGGGAAAGTCCAATGGCAAGGTCAATGGCCATCAGGACCGGCCAGGCATTGACCCATGTAAGAAACATGAAACGGGAAGGGGAGAAGGATAATTTTCCAGCCGACAAAAACGCCGCGGTCATCGCCGCCGCGAAACAACAGCCCGCAACGGTGTGCACAAAAGCGATGAGCCATCGGCGCCGATTCGCGCTGCGATAAAGCGCGGCGGCGTCGCGACTCGCTCGCGCTGCCGCGCGCGTAACAAAACTGAAATTCAGCGGGGCGTCATTCGGTTTGTGTTCCGATTCCTGGGGCAAAAATCCCTTGGGCTCAAGGATTTCGCTCCGGCTCCGGCGGCGCATCGATTTGACCACCGCGCGTCGGTAAAAGTGCAAGAGCAGAAATGACGCGGCGAGCGCCAGAACGGCGGAGACAATTAAAATGAAGGACAGCTGTCCAGTGAGGGCGACCGTGAGGGCATCGGACCGTTGGCTCATTTACGCACTATCCAGCATAGAGATCATAGTATCTGAAGGATTATTATTGCCCTTCGGAGTGGCACTTATATGTCATGGGCAGTTAGTCGGCGCTCTTCCGCCTCACGGTACCGCTTAAGTATCACCGGCAGTAGCGTGCCGAACACGACCGTCCCCAATAATCCGGGCAACATCAGCCCATACCAAACACCGTATGGCTGCCCCGCATAAAGCGCGAACAGGCCAGCCGCCAGCAGAACAGTCGTCACGCACAACACCAGTCCGTAGAGCCCGAGAACTAGTCCTCTTGCTCTCCCGCGCGGCGCCAGCATGCCGCCTAATGACCCGAGTATACCCCCGGTGACGCCGAGGGCGGTGCCCGGTATCCACGCGTAGAGGTTTGGATCGAACCACGGCTCAGTCACTGTTCTTTCCTCCCTTCATCGATGCGCGATAGGCCTCTAGCAACTCCTTGGCCACAGTGGGCGAGACTTGAGCGTCGGCCACCAAAACACGGAGCCTACGCTGGAAAGGGTCGCTTATCTTCGGATCTTCTGCGGCACCGACTTTGGCGATCAGCCGATCCAAGCGCCCCCGCACCGTCGGGTACGAAATACCGTACTCGTCGGCCAGCGCCTTGAGCGAGCCGGAAGACAACAGGAAGCGCTTTAGGAACTGGAGGTCCTCGTCTTCTAGGCACTCGAGCCAAGCTGGGAGATTGTCACCTACCCGCAAATCTCTATACCCTCTTGAGGCGCGTGTGGCGCCACAAGAAATGTGTCACCAAGCAAACAACTCGCCTCAACAATATTAAGATACAACTAAATAAAATGAATGTCAATAAAATTCAATCTGGACTGAATAATATTAAAAGGGGGGTGACCGTCGCCACTGGTAGGGCTTCGCCGAGCACAGCCAGCACCGCTCGCGTCTCCGTCTCATCTCACGGGCCGACAATGAGATTGGTGCTGCCGGTGAAAAAGCGTTCGACGAATCGCCTTACATCTGTAACAAGGAGATAAACAAGTAGTTCGCCGTTATCGGCGAGGTGTTCAGCGACCTGCGGCGGAAAGGACGGACAAGTCGCAACGATCCGTTTGAACAGCTCTTCGCAATCCCATCTCAAGTCCGGAACGATTGAGTAGCCGCCGCAGGATTCGGCTGCTTGACCGCACGGTGCGGTTATTCATTCGGCATCAAAAGTTGTAACTGATGGCCGTCGGGATCGTTGAAGTAGATACAATGCGGGTCGTTTTTGCGGCCGTGAACTTTGATGCCGGCATTTTCTAACGTCGCTTTGACGCGCGCGTAATCGCCGGCAGCCAAGCGCAGAGCCATGTGATTGACTTCGCTGCCGCCGTGGACATCTTCGCCGTCGTCGACTTCGAATAGGGCGACGCCTTGGTTGCCGCATTTGAGGAAGCATTGCCAGGAGCTTTCATGGTCGATCTCCATGCCTAAGAAATCGATATAGAATTTTTTCGCACGCGCGAGGTCTTTGATGTGAAAGACCACGTGATCGATACCGGTAACTTTGAATGGGGATTTCATAATTTACCTCCTATCACATAGACTGTTCGTAATTCTTTGAACCATTTTCATCCCGAACCTTCGACTACGCTCCGGGCCGACTCCTTGAGCATCTAGGAAAGATTTCTCCCTCCGGTCGAAATGACAGAGGGATACAGGAGGTTCTCATTTCAATTCTCACGCGGACCAATCCCTTTCATCAATCTACCACAGCGACAGCCTGAATCTCGATCAGCATTTCCGGCCGCGCGAGTTCCTTGATGCCGATGAGCGCGCTGGCGGGATAGCAACCATCTTGGAAAAATTCCTTGCGTAGCTGAGTGAACCGCGTGCCGTTGGCCATGTCGGTAATAAAGACCGTCATGGTGACGATATCGTCAAGCTTGCCGCCGGCAGTTTCGAGGGTTTTGCGCATGCGTTCGAATGCGAGGCGCACTTGCCCATCGAAGTCGCCCGGATATGGATCTCCTTTTTCGTCCTGGTAACCCGTATGCCCGGCCAGGTAGATCGCGGTGCCGCCGGTTGTCTTTACCGCGGGTGAGTAGGCGCGCTCGCGCTGGCGCGCGTCGCCTTTGAAGTATTCTCGGTTCGCCATAGGGGTGCCTCCCTATTTCAAAAATATTTTCTGAAACTCCTGAGTCTTTTCTTTGAATTCATTAGCGTCGAAATCGTCCATCTCAACCGCTTGGATTTTGTCGGCGCCGGGGAGCGGAGGATGAATTCCTTTTCGATTGACGAACTCGCCCATTTTGGCGAGGATTCGCATGCTTTCGTCGCCGAGAAAGAAATCGATGAACGCTTTGCCGCCGCTCGGCCGCGTCGCCTTATTGCCCAGCGCAAGGTACTGCCCGGTACTAAGCATCTTACCAAGCCTTACGTAGTCCACCGGCGCGCCTTTTTCGCCGTAGGTCACCGTGTAGCGGATCAAGCTGATCGCGATCGGCGTTTCGCCCGTCGACACGCGCTCCGCGGAAGGTGCAAAAGATTCCACCATCAGCGGCTTGGTGGCGCCGAGGTCGCGAATGTATTTGTCGGCCTTTTCCTTGCCCATGATTTTATACAAGCTCGCCAACCACTGGAGCGTTGTCGTGTGCTGAGTCGGATCGGGCATGACGAATTTGCCTCGATACTTGGGATTTAGCAAATCTTCCAGCGATCGCGGCGCCTCAGCCGTGCTTATCAGTCCTTTGTGGTAAACGATGCCGATGGGAGTGTTACGGTAAACCGGCCCCAGATCGGGATCGATCACTTCCTTGGGAAACGCCTTGGCCGCAGGCGAAAGGTACTTAGCGAACAGGCCCTCTTTTTTCATGACGTGAATGGCGCCGCTGTTGTTGACCATCACGTCAAACACGGACTTGCCGGCGCGTTGTTCCGCCAACGCACGGTCCATCACCTTGGTCGCCGAGGCGCGCCAGTATTCCACGGTCAGGCCGGTTTTCTTTTTGAAGGCGTCAACGATCGGCTCGACCGTGTTCGATTCGAGGGAGCCGTAGGCGACGATCGGACCCGTTTCTTTCTTCGCCGCATCGATCAGTTTGGCGTCCTGAGCGATAGCGGTGAACGAAACGAAAATGTTAGCCATTAACGCAATGGCCAATTGGCGAATCATCAATAGTTTTCCTCGGACGGAAACGAGAATTTCACCACAGAGACGCAGAGTACTTATTTTCAAACTTCCCTTCCACATCCTCAGCGCCTCAGCCTTTAAAATTGTGGCTGATCCGTCCTTTGGCGGATCCGCGGTGAACTATCCGAATCCTTCGTGCCCTTCGCGTCCTTCGTGGTGAATCGAAACGTTCATTTACACACGGATCAGATTCAACGCGTTGTCTTCGAGAATGAGTTTTTTCTGTTTCGGCGAAATATCCGGCCGCTCCCGAATACCGCTCACGGTCTTGGGAAACGTCGAATCGAAATGCGGATAGTCCGTAGCCATGAGAACATGGGTCTCTCCCACCTCGGCCAGCGCCAGCGGCAGCCACTTCTCGTCGGACTCGCAAGTGATGTAGCAATTTCGTTTCACGTATTCGGACGGCAGCATGTTCAACTGAGGGCACATGCCGGCGTCCTTGATGACTTCGTAGTCGTCGTCCATGCGGTGCATCCAGAAAACTAGAAATTCCGCAGTCACTTCGAAGAAAGCGACTTTCAAGCGCGGAAATTTTTCGAAGACACCGCCGAGAACCATAGCAATCAGTGGGGCTACGCAATTCAGCGGCCGGCCAAGGATATGCATCGGGAAAAAATGGGTTTGCCGGTTAATCAACGTGCCGACATCACCAAGCGTGCTTGGATGGCAGAAAAGCGGAACGTCGAGCTCTTGCGCGGCTTGGTAAAGCGGAAAGAAAGCCGGATCGTCCATCTGTTTGTCCTTGGTGTAGCTCACTAAATGCGCGGCTTTGCAACCGAGATCATCGACGCAATGTCTTAGCTCGTTGGGCATTTCCTCCGGGCAACCGGCGGGTATCATTGCGACGGGTGATAGCCGGTCTCGATAACCGGCGACAAGCTTGTGCGCCCAATCGTTATAAGCGCGGCAGACCGCGGCTCCCAGCGCGCCGGGATTTTGCGATGGGATATCGATGGAAGTCGGAAAGATCAACTGAAAATCGATCCCTTCGCGGGCGTTGTCCTTCATGCGATATTCCATGTCGTAGCCGCCCTGTTGCCAGCGCATCACCTCATTGCCGCGCTGGTTCGCTTCCGGATTGTAAAAAACCTGGTGGGTCACCGGCTTTTTGAAATTCGCATTGGCCACCGGATCTTCCAGCGGTGAAAGATCGTGCTCGAACTTCGAGTAGAAATATTTGCCGTCACCGATGCGTCTCGGGGTATATTTCGCGAACGGTTCGGGCATCTGATAGATCTCGTCGAGTAACCAACCGTCGCGCAGATGCGAGTCTAAATCGATGATCGCCATAGCAACTCCTTTGCACTTCGAACGGTTGAAGACTTGCTCAACGTTCGATTATTCCAAGGCGCATGGATTATGTTGTATCTCTTCAATGATCAGAAACGTAGTACAGCAATACCCGGAGCGTCAAGCTGCATGCCGGAATCGGTTCCGAAGTGTTTGCAGCCGTCTGCGCCATAAGTGGAGAGCAATTGCAGCTATCAGCTGCTGTGGTGTAAATGGAACGAAGGGAAAGCTTCGAACCGGAGGAATTATTATGGCAGTTAGAATGGGCACATCGGAGCACGGCGGAACCTTTTATACTCAAGGCCAGGCAATCGCTGAACTATTCAATCGCGGGCGTTCGGGTGCGGATCAGTGCGTCGTGCAGACCAGTGATGCGAGCATTCACAATGCGGAGCAGCTCGACGGCGGCGAGCTCGAGTTCGGCTTTATGGCGTCCAACTGGATCGGTCGCGCGAAAAACGCGACGGCGCCATTCACCAAGCCCATCGCCGTGCGCATGGTGGCGCCGGCCAACGCGGGGCCGATGTGTTTTGTCAAACTCGCGAGCTCACCGATTCGATCCGTGGCCGACTTCAACGGGAAGCGCGTAGCGATCGGCACCAAAGGCAGCGGCATGGAGCAACACATCCGCACGATCTTTGACCTGTTGGGAATCTCTTTCGATAGCTTTACGCCGTTGCACATGGGCTTCGCAGAGGGCGCGGATGCGTTGGTTGCCGGTGCCATCGACGTGCAATTTCATCCGCCGATCCCTAACAAAGTTTTAACCGATCTTAGTCAGTGCGCCGATATCCGAGTGGTTCCCTTCGCTGCGGGTCAACTCGACAAGGTGCTCGCGCAAGTGCCGTTCTATCGTCCGGTGCTAGTGGAAAAAAATGTTTTCCGTGGCGTGGTGGAGGATGTGACGCAGATCGGAGTTATCAATGTTTTAGTTACACACGAAAGAATTCCCGAAGATATCGTTCACGATATGGCCAAAGTGATTGCCGAAAACCTCGACAGGCTGCCGCAAATGAATCCGCTGTTCAAAGGACTGAAGGATCTTTTCACACCGCTGCGCATCAAAGGCGCTGCCGCCTTCGAGTTCGGCGGTGTGCCGCTGCATCCCGGCGCAGTCAAGGCTTATCGGGAAGACGGCTGGTTGAAATAAATTATTGCTGAGGTGTCCTCGAGCTCTTGAGCGTCAACTGCCCCCTCACCCTCGCCCTCTCCCCCACGAAACGTGGTGGAGAGGGAAATACGCTTTTGAGTTGACACTACCCGAAATTTAATAAATCGCGTTGAAGAAAAGGCGCTTTCCACGCGGGGGTGCTACGGTGTCCAACCGCTTTGTGTCACTTCGGCCTGCGCCTTGCGGATGTAGGAAAAATCGAAGATCTCTTCCGGTCGCACGTCACGGGTCACGTTGACTAAGCGCTTACTGCGCTCGATGACGATGCGCTGCAATCGATCGGAGATCGTCCCATCGCGCGCGATGGTTTTCATATGATCGTCGTAAACACGCGCCATCAGCTCGCGGTCCTTATTGCGGGTGAACTCCGTGATCGCGGTAATCCCTTCCTGCCGGTTGGCGAGATAGACTCGTTGCCCTTTGACCGTTGCGCGCATGAAGCGGCGAACCAAGTCTCCCTGGCGAGCCAAGCGCTCGTCCGTGGCTACGATCGACGCCTGAATGTCCTCTAAATGATCCGCGGTGCGCAACAGCACCGGGAAGCCCGCGTCCTGGGCCAGAAAACTCGATGGCGGGCTAAGCGGTGAAGCGTCGATGGTGCCGGCTCGGAGCGCCGTGAAACGGGTGCTGGTCGCTCCAACCGGGATAAAAGTAACGTCTCTTTCGAGCTGTAAACCAAACTTTGGCAGCAGCTCTTTTAGCCAGCCATACTCCAAACTGCCGACGGTGGATCCACCGACTCGTTTGCCGCGCAACTCGGCGACGCTCTTGATCCCAGGCTGGGCGACTAAGATCCCCGGTGGTTTGTCATTGAACACCATGAGAATTTTGAGCTTTGCCCCTTGAACCGCTGCGGTAGGGTTACTTGCCGAACCAAACTCCACGCTATTGCCGATGAGCGCTCGGGTGCTAGTGAGTCCCGCCATCAGTATGATCTCAACGACCATTCCTTCTTCGGCGTAAAAGCCCCGTCTGTTGGCGATGTGCATGGAAATGTAAGAGGCGGAAAAATTGGAAACGGCAACACGCACTTTTTCTTGCGCGTCGCCTAGGCCGGTGGCGCCAATAGAGACGGCGAACGCAACGGCGTACACGACAATCTTCATTCTCATGATGGGTCCGTTTCTAGCCAGTGAGTCGTTAACCCAACGTTGGAACTCCTCGCAATGTGAGTTTGGGCCGCCTTATAGTTTCGGAATGCGCACCGTCTTGCTGATCATCGTACAACCGTTTACGAAAAATAACAGCGAAAGCGGATGCCAGTGCGCGCCGGCAATCTCGACGACGCCGAGCGGAAGATTATCGCCAGTGCGACCGAAATACACGCAAGTTGCCAGGATAGCCACGAGAATCAAGCTCGACGGAATCGGTGTGCCCTCGAAATATTTCACCTTGCCGCTGACGTCGGCGAGTTGCCCGGCGGTAACGTTGTAGCGTGCCAATCGGCTGATGCCGCAGGCGACAAAAAAAATGAAAACGATGATGTCGAATGCTCCGCGCATGCCGAGCGCATAGGCGAGGGTAGCGGGGGCGACACCGAAGCTGACGATATCCGCCAGCGAATCCAGTTCTTGACCGAAAGGCGATTGCTCATCATGACGACGCGCAACTTTGCCGTCGGCGATATCGAAGACCAGCGCGGCCGGCAACAACGCCAACGCCAGATAGATGCGCCAATTGTCCGGAGACGTCAGATAGCTCATGGTGACGAAAACCGCCGCCATTCCGGCGGCGCCGTTGGCGAGCGTAATCAGATCTGCCAACTGATACGTCCGGAGCATTGAAAAATGGATGCGCGGCTTAGTCGATTTCGGCTGCGCCATGATCATCGACCTTCCATTTTTAGCGTGAACGGAAATCAGGATCGCTCGACAAAGAAACTCTAAAAATTGTCGAGCGACGATACTGTACTTAAACGCAGGTTGCGCCGCAAACCAACGCGTTTCTCGGCACCATTTGCGGTTTTGTCGATCAAGCAGCCATCAAGGATCAGATGAGACCAGCGGCGTTCGATCCCGGCCGGCGCTAAGTAGGTAGATCGCCCAGAGCGCGAGGCTCACGACGAGAACGCCAATGCGGCTGGCATAATCTATTTGGCTCGGGGAAACGAAGCCCTCGATGAATCCGGCGATGACTAACATCACCATGCAGCCAAGCTCGATCGTCAGCGCATCGGTGCCGACGCGCTTGAGCGCCGTGCTGCGTCGCACTTGTCCGGGCGCAATGATCGCGCTGGCGAGTAGGTAACCCGCCGCGCCCGCGAGGCAGATGGCCAGCAGCTCCGTGCCGCCATGCGGCATGATCCATCCCCACAGCGCCCTTTGTTTTCCGTGCAGCGTCATCCAGCCGGCCACGGAACCCAAGTGGATACCGTTGAATATCAACAACAAGCTCGTGCCTAGGCCTGCGGTGAGCCCGAAGCCGAAGGCGAGCAGCGTGACTTGGATGTTGTTCGAAATAATCAACGACGATATGACGGGGCGCGCCAGACTCGGGATGTTGTGCAAATTTTCTTTACTTGCAGGATCGAAGTCGAGAAAACTCTCGTCGAGAAGATCGTAGCCTAAGTGTGGGTGAAGTTGGATGGCGACGAAGCTAACGACGGCCGAGCCGAAGAGCATGGTCGCGGACAAGGCGACCGCCCAAACATGCGCGCGCACCGCTCTCGCGAAGCGGCCAAACCAATGCGTCGTCGCGCCGGCCTCGCGCAAACGAATTTGCCCGTACAATAAGTTGTGCCCGGCCACGGCGATGCGATTGAGCTGATCCACGGTTTGGCGCGCCGCTCCGAACGAGCGCGCTCGCGCTAGATCGGCGGTGAGCCCTTGATAGTCGTCAATCAGACGCGTCAGCTCGGCCGCGCTCAAGCGGCGCAGGGCGCGCGGGCCGGCCCGTAGTAGAACTTGTACGCTTCGATAGAAGCGCATCCATTGGTCGAGCTTTTCTTCGGCGTCCTGCATGTCAATTATTCATGTCAAAATAGGGAGCTTGGTTGCGGCGTCTTGCGGGCGACGGCGACATGGGGCTCGCGGCTTTGGGCGAGATCGAGAACTTGTAAGAGTATCTGTTCGCAGCGTTCCGTGCGATCGGCGCTGCGCGCCAAGCTGTCACGATCTTCACCGAGCATGGACAACAGCGGCTCGGCAATTTGCCAGACTAGGAGCGCGCGGCGCTCTTGGGACAGCTCGTGGCGCCGTGCCAGGAATTGTTCGATCAAGCCGATCTGTTGAGCCGAGATCATGCCGCGCGCCAAGGTCAGCGCTTGGCGCGAACGGCCTTGTTCCACGCGAGTGGCCCAAGCTGCGCCGCTGGCGCCTTGTTCGGCGAGCGCGAATTTTTCGACGACCACGTAGGTTCCGGCCACCATATCGCCGAGCCGGCGACCGAGCGGATCAAAGTACATCACCAGCCCGCCCAATAAATAGCATGGGGGTGGCAGCATGTCGGCGGCGCGCACCAAATTGCGCAGCACCGGCCATTGATCGATCTCAAGCCGCGCCTCTGGAAAAAGCTCGATCTTAAGCACGGTCGAACGCACCTTCGGGCGCGGGAAAAAGGCCTCCGGCGAAACCGAAACCTTTCCGGTTATCCGACCGTGTACCTGGCATAAAATCGACAGCGCGCCGTAATCTTTCGTGCCCGGGCCGCTGACAATTCGATCGGCGACCTCTTTTTGAACCATCAGAACCAAGGAGGAAAAATGCTCGCGCCATTCAAAGATCCGAAACAAGACCTGGGTGGCAATATTGTAAGGCAGATTACCGGCGAGCTTGATTTTCTTCCTGGCAAAAATCTTCGCCAATGAAATTTGCAAAATATCGCCTTGGATCAGATGTAGCTTCGGATCGGCGCCGAGCGCGCTGCCGCGCAGACGCTCGACCAGTAGAGGATCGATTTCGACCGCCCAGACCTGGCCTGCGTGCTCAAGCAGACGCCGCGTTAGAAAACCCAAGCC
>Ga0137403_10007409_pt1 | contig 12384 bp, 9 predicted proteins | sample CZOMad2_1_16fung_FD_122057 | JGI IMG/M metagenome (GOLD analysis project Ga0137403, IMG submission 122057) | Vadose zone soil fungal communities from Angelo Coast Range Reserve, California, USA - CZOMad2_1_16fungal (Hybrid Assembly) | ecosystem: Environmental > Terrestrial > Soil > Vadose zone...
TGCTGCCGATTCTGTTTCGCCAGCGGAACCAATTCCTTTGGGCAATGGGTGACGAAAAGCGGGTCGAATGTTTTCTCTTCTACCAATTTTTCGAAAACGTGTTGCGTCACTTCGAAATCCGCCAGCTGCGGGAGAATTTCCACGCCAAGATTTTTCGCTCGCTCCCGCCGTTCTTCGCTCGAGATTTCGAACCAATCCGCGCCCGCCACTTCCCGCACCAAATCGTGATAACGCGCCCGGCGCCACGGCCGCGTTAGATCGACCGTCCGCGTCACGTTTCCCTCCGCATCCCGATGCTCGATTCGGAGAGGCGAGCTTCCGCTCGTCCCCGGGCGTGGAGAAGCGCGTCCCTCGAGAACCTCGGCGACGCGACAAATCATTTCTTCTACCAGGTCCGCAATCTTCCCGAAATCGGCATAGGCCCAATACGCCTCCAGCATGGTGAACTCAGGATTATGTTTCCGTGAGATTCCTTCGTTTCGAAAATTGCGATTGAGTTCGAAAACTCTATTGAATCCACCGACCAAAAGACGCTTCAGATAAAGTTCCGGCGCGATCCGCAAATAAAGATCCAACCCAAGCGCCTTATGACGAGTCGCGAATGGCTCTGCCGCCGCCCCGCCTGCGACCGATTGCAGCATCGGAGTCTCCACTTCCACAAAACCGCGATCCTCCAGAAAACGGCGAATCTCACGAACAATCAGGAAACGTTTGGCGAAAACCGCGCGCGATTGATCGTTCGTGATTAGATCAAGGTAACGCTGGCGATAACGCGCTTCGATGTCCTGTAAGCCATGCCATTTTTCCGGTAACGGTCGCAGCGATTTCGCCAGCAACTCCAGCTTGTGCAGCTTCAACGTCGGCTCGCCCGTCTTGGTCGTGAAACAGGTTCCTTCCACGCCGATGAAATCGCCGAGATCGAGCAGCTTGAAGACTTCCATTGCTTCGGGGCCGAGTTCCTTCGCCTGCAAATAAATTTGCATCCGTCCGCTCGCGTCCTTGAGATCAACAAAGTGGCTCTTGCCCATGTCGCGATGCGCACTGATGCGACCCGCGATGCGAAAACTTGCCCCTTCGGCAAATTTCTCGCGAACGCGCGCGATATCGCCCGAGGTTTCGAAGGCGGCACCGAAAGGCGCGACTCCAAGCTTTTCCAAAGCCGCCAACTTCTCGCGACGCAACGCCAGCAACTCACTTTCGGTTTGTTCCATGCCCGCGAGCGATTCTAAGCAAAATCAGCCCAATGAACAGATCGAATGGGGTAGCGCGAGCATCCTGCCGGAAGGCTTGGCTTCCAAACAGACAGACATTTACCGGGACAAATTCGGTTGGAAAGGGGAGAAGGACGGTGAGATATTCCTGGCCCCCGGAATTTTTTCCCTGAATTCGAAAAACATGCAGGTCGAGTTACCAGAAACGACTTCTAAGATCGGCGGGCCGCTGGTCCGGCAGTTCTCCGTTTTCCTTCCGAACAAGGTGGGCGCCATGCTCGAGATCGTGAAGTTGCTCAATGCCCACGCCACTCACGTGGTGGCCCTGAGCGTCTCGGAATCGACCGATGCCGCCATCGCACGCATCATCGTGAGCGACCCCGAACGGGTGGAAGAGTTGTTCCGCGAAAACAACGTCGCTTTCGGGGTTTGCGAGTTAATGGTGGTGGAGCTGCGCGAAGTTGCCACTCAGTTCATCAAAATCCTGGCGACACTGCTGATGGCGGAGGTGAATGTGCATTTCAGTTATCCCCTCCTGACTCGTCCCAATGGTCGCGCCGCCCTCGCCATGCATGTCGATGATTCAGAGTGCGCCGCATCGGTTTTGCAGGGCGAAGGCTTTCGCCTCCTCTCGCAACGCGACATCTCGCGGTAATTGAAAATGGCGCGCGGCTCTGCAGAGCGTCGCCCTACCACTAGATTTTCACGAGCAGGCATTGGTAGGGCGAGACTCGGTCGAGCCGCCACGCGAAGCGAAGCCTCGATCAAGACAAATCGCCATTGAGCGCTGGGACCTTTTTTGAACAATTCCTTGCCCCACCTTGTCCACGTGCAGTCGATTGACAGTTCCCTCGCGTCCCGTTAACTGAAATAGGTGTAATGCCCGTTCTCGCCGCTTCTTCATCGCCCAGCGACCGGACCTATTCCGTCGCGGTCGGTGTTATTCTTGTTTTTGCGGCGTTGGAAATCCTTGCCATCGCAATCCATTTCGGCGCGGAGTACCACTCCGAGCGAGCGACGTTGCAGTCGCTGAAAAGGCCACCCGCACCGGCCAGTGCGAAGCCGGGGACGACACCACTTCCTGCGCAACCCGAGGTCCCCAGTTCGGCCGCTCTTTCTGCATCTGATCGATTACTCAAAGAATCCAATGTCCTGCGCGAGCGCGGCGATACTGCCAACGCACTGGCACGGTTACAGGAAGCTTCCCAGCGCGACCCGAAAAATCCGCAGGTGCTGGCGGAAATGGCGGCGATTTACGAATCAATTCAACTCTACGATCGTTCTAACGAGACTTGGCGGAAAATTCAAGATCTCGGCCCCTCCGCCGGCCCACTCTACGAACTCGCCGACATGAAGTTGCGAGTGGGGGCTGCTGCAACACCTGCGCCCGGCGTGCCGATGGACACCGCGGGTAAGCCGCTGGATGCGGAGGGACTTCCCGAAGGCTCAGTCTTCGGCGTCACCAACATCGAGACGGAGCAGATCCCGGATCCAGAGGCAGAAACCAATCTGCGCCTAAAAATTGAAATCAAAAAACGGCAGGGTGTCGCCATCGATCATTCGAAATTGCGCATCATGGTTTTGTTCTACGATTCGATCGATAACGACAAAATCGTGGCGACGGATGCCGACGTTAACTACGAGTGGATGAATCCGAAGCACGACTGGGCGGAATCGAACCCCGAAACATTAATCGTCACCTACCTTCGCTCGAAGGCTCATTCCATTACCTCGGAAGCGGCGCTCTCAGCTGCTGCGGCCTCGGTTACCCCAGGAAAAAATTCGTCTAAATCGAAAAAGCGCGGTGAATCGGCCGCCAGTACCGATTCGCTCCCGGGCGATTCCGGCCAACGAAGATATTTCGGCTATGTCATCCGCATTTTGTATGACGACAAATTGCAGACAGTTCGGGCCGAGCCTGCGCGATTGATCAACGACGCACCTAATCCTTCCGTATCGCCGTGACGCAATTGCTCATCGTGCATCGCGACCCCGAGATTGGGCGGGACCTGGTGCAACTGGTGAAAGATTACACTGGATACGAAAGTGTCCTGACCCATAGCGAAAGTGAGACCCTGGTTTGGCTGCGGCGGCAGCCGAATTTGCGGCCGCGAATTTTGTTGACCCAGCTTCAGGCCCCTGGGCTCGATGGTTTTATCCTTGGCGCTTTACTCGGGGAAATGTTCTCTGGTTTGCAGACGTTGTTCCTGCCTGCCTATGCCGCTTCCGAACAGCGAATGGAAGTCGCCGGCTCAAAGGTATTTCCGGAACCGATCGACGGCGAGCGACTGATCTCGACGATCGAGCGCTCGGTCCGGATGTTTTCAGATGCGCCCGATCTTTTTCACGTCCTCGATATTTTGCAAATGTGCTGCCTATCGAGACGCAGCGGTGCCGTGCAAATGGTGTCGGGCTCAAACGTCGGCACCGCTTACATGCGCGACGGGCAGATTGTGCATGCAGAAACTGCAACCGAATACGGAGATGGCGCATTGTTTGAAATCGTGAACTGGGGCGAGATCGAATTTGCCTACGAACGCGGCGTGCATGCCGGTGTTGAAACAATCAAGAAGGCATGGAATGCGTTGCTCATCGATGCGTTGGAAGAAGGAAGACGTCGCGCTCTGCCGGCCTGGCGGCAACAAACAGCGTGATAGTTTTTCCGAGCGCCGCCGGTGAGATTCCTGCTTTATACTCATACTCCTGCTCATCGCTCCCAACCGAATGCAACCGCTAAGAATTGCCGCCCTTTTTCTGCTCTTCGGGTTGGTCGCTGGTGCGGCCAATGCTCAGATTCAAGTGCAATTAAAATTCAGCCGCTTGCAATACATCGCTTACGAACCCCTCCTGGCTACCGTCACGATTACCAATCGCGCTGGACGCGATATTGACCTAAACAACGACGCGGGTGAACGCTGGTTCGGATTCGAGATCACTGGCAGCGATGGCCAATCAATCGCGGCCGATTCGTCGCAGAAAATGGAACCGCTCCGCATCGGGGCGGGCCAGACCGTTACCCAAAAGATTAACATCGCCAGTCTCTATCCCATTCAGGATTTCGGGACCTATCACGTCCGAGCACATGCTTATTTCTCCGATCTAGGGCGCTACTTTTATTCGCAAACCAAGGTCGTTGAAGTTACCGACGCGCGTCCGATCTGGAAGCAAAGTGTAGGCATTCCCGCGAGCAGCGGGGCTGCCGGCGATGCCCGCACCTATTCGCTGATGACGAATCGGTTTGCCGATCACACTTCCCTTTACGTCCGGGTCGAAGACGAACATCGCAGTGTGGTTTACGCCACTTATTCCCTCGGCCATGTCATCTCGTTCGACGAACCCCACGCGGAAATCGATCGCGAAAACAGACTTCACGTTCTGCATTGTTCGGCCCCGCGCGCCTGGTCTTATGCAATCATCGGCTTGAACGGGCAGCTCCTCTCTCACTCGACCTTGCTCGAAACGAAATCGCGCCCGCATTTTAAACGGACCGCCGACGGCGAAGTCGCAGTGATTGGCGGGATGGCGGAAACGGCCGCAGTCCAGGCGGTGCGCAGCGCCGTCCCGAAATTATCGACGCGACCGAATGAGAAGCCGCGCGGCGACTAAGGGTCCGCTGATAATGAGGGCACGTTTTGGGCGATACGTTCTTTGCTGCTTGGCCGCGGCCGCCCTCGCGGCCACGGCATCGGCCCAGACACGCTACACCACCGTCGTGATCGATCCCGGCCATGGCGGCTTCGATCCCGGTGGCATTCCCGGCCAGCGGGTGCCGGAGAAAACCGTGACCCTGGATGTTTCTTTAAGATTGAAACCGCTTTTGGAAAAGGCCGGCTACAAGGTAGTCCTGACGCGAAACTCCGATGTGTTCGTTCCACTTGGCGAGCGAGTCGCGATGGCCAATTCTTATCCCAACTCCATTTTTGTCTGTGTTCATTTCAATTCAGCCACGCGCAGCGGAGCTAACGGGATCGAGACATACTTCTATAGCACCGAAAGTGCGCCGCTCGCTGCCAGTATTCATTCCGCCGTGGTTGGCGGTGCGCCCTCGGAAAACCGCGGAGTCCGGCGTCGCGGCTATTTTGTTTTGCGGAAAACAACCGTTCCGGCCGTGCTGATCGAATGCGGATTTCTCACTAATCCGACTGAGGCGCAGTACGCCCAAAGCAGTGACTACCGCCAAAAACTCGCCCAGGAAATTGCCCGTGGGATTCTCAACCGTCCCGCCCTCGCCACTCGCACTGCTTACACCAATCGATCATCACGCGTCGACGTCGGTTTGCAGCCTTTTCTCGATCAGCGTTTCGTGCGCGAGTCGGGCACAAAACACCGCCGCCACAAAACCTCCACCAAGAAAAAATCCTCCAGCACTGAGAAAAAGAAAGTAAGCTCCGAGGAACAGTGAACTCGCCGGTCGTTACCTCGGCGCAAATGCGTGATGCAGAAAATGCCGCGTTTGCACATGGCGTCTCCGCCGAGGCCCTGATGAATGAGGCGGGGGCTGGGATCGCGCAGGCAGTGCAGCAATTCTTTCCGCGTCCCGGGTACTGCCTTGTCTTTTCCGGCAAAGGAAATAACGGCGGCGACGCTCTGGTTGCCGCCGCGCAATTGAAACGGGCCGGGTGGCATACCGATGTTCACCTATCCTTCCCGGAATCGCAATGTAGCGACCTGTTACGCAAAAAAATCACCGAGTTCCGCGATACTCCCCCGGTTGCGGCAGCTGTAGTGGCAGCCGTGTCGGATGCAAATCCAAGCCGTGCACACACGATCATTCTCGACGGCCTGCTCGGCCTCGGATCGAAGCCCCCTTTGCGCGATCCCATCCTGGCGGCGTGCCGTGAGATTAATCGGCTGCGCCAGGAACGCGGGGCATACGTCTTCGCGGTTGATCAGCCAACCGGCTTGGATGGTGATTCCGGGGAAACCGATCGCAATTGCGTCGTTGCTGATTTCACCGTCACGATTGCGGCGACAAAGCGCGGCCTCATTGCAGACAATGCCACGAATGTTGTTGGCCGCCTCGAAGTCGTGCCGCTGTCCGATCTACCGCTCGAGGCGGCTGATGAAACCGTTGGCTGCGCCGCGTCGCTGCAAGGATTACTGCCGCGCCGGCCATTCGATGCCCACAAAAATCAATTCGGCCGAGTCGGAATTGTCGCGGGCTCGCGCGGTTTCGTGGGTGCAGCTACCATGTGCGCGTGGGGCGCGTTGCGCGGTGGCGCCGGCCTGGTCGAAGTCTTCGTTCCGCAAAATATTTACGAGATCGTCGCCGCCGCCGCCCCTTTCGAATCGATGGTCAAACCGGTGAAATCGTATCGCGATTTGATCGAGGAAAAGATCGATGTCTGGGGAATTGGACCCGGGCTCGGCAGAGACAATGCACCTGAAATTATCGAATTAATTCAGCGCGCGGAAAATCCGATGGTGGTTGATGCTGATGCCCTCAACATCGTCTCGACTAACGTTAGTATTCTTAAGCATTGCCGCGGTCCGCGTTTGCTTACCCCCCATCCGGGTGAAATGAAACGCCTCGCCGGTAATCAAAAAATTTCGCGCACCGAACTCGCCGAAAAATTTACCGGCGAGTTTCCGATAACGCTTTTATTGAAAGGAAGCCGCACCATCGTTGCGGAGAAGGGAAAGTTTATCAGTTACAACACCACTGGAAATCCAGGAATGGCCACCGGCGGCATGGGCGATGTTCTCACCGGGGTTTGCTCTGCCTTACTCGCTCAAAATCTTTCGCCTTTCGACACTGCCCGCGTCGGGGCGTGGGCCTGTGGCCGTGCCGCCGAGATTTCAATATTCAACCACGGTGAAAGTCAGCAGTCGCTCTTGCCTCGCGATGTGCTAACAAATCTTGGACGCGCCTTGGGCGAGTTGCAGTAGCGACTCCCAATATTCCCGGTATGACATTGATTTCCGATCCAACTGAGACGCGCGCCCCGCCGCCAAGCGAATCTACCGGAAGCAAGATAAAAAAAGCGCTCGGCCCAATCGGCGTTATCGGCGTCGTCATCTTGAAATTCATCGGCAAGATCAAGTTTATCCTGCCGATTCTGCTCAAAACCGGCGGTTCAATGGTTCTAATGGTCGGAGTTTACGCCAGCATCTGGGGTTGGAAATGGGCGGCCGGGTTTGTCCTGCTTTTGCTCCTGCACGAGTGCGGACATTTGCTCGCCGCGAAGAAATTCGGTCTGGCCGTGAGCGCGCCGATGTTCATTCCCTTTATGGGCGCGTTCATTGCCCTTAAGGAGGCACCGCGCAATGCCTGGATGGAAGCGTGCGTCGGAATTGGCGGGCCGATCCTCGGTTCGCTGGCCGCGGCCGCTTGTCACGCGCTCGGTCTCGCCCTTGATTATCCCCTTTTTATCGCGCTCGCCTGGACGGCCTACTTTCTCAATCTCTTCAATCTCACGCCGGTTGGCATGCTTGATGGAGGCCGCATCGTGACCGCGCTCTCGCCCTGGCTTTGGTTGCCGGGATTCGCGGCTCTTGGCTGGCTGGCCTGGACACATCCGAACTTCATTATTTGGATCCTACTGTTTGCCTCGCTCCCGCGAATCTTCTCGCTTTTCCGCACACGCACCGAAGAAGAGCAACGTTATTATGAAGTCGCGTGGCCGCAGCGCTGGGTGATGGCGGCGATGTATTTCGGTCTTATCGGCGCGCTCGTCCTCGGCATGCACATTTCCCATCTGCAATTGATGGAGCGCGTACACTCGGCGCGCCAGAAATACGAGCAAACCTTCCCCCAAGCTGAGTAATGAGCTTCCGGCGGGCGATATGTTAAAATTCGATTGCCTCAGCCGGCCTCTTTTGCCGGCTGCTGCGATTGGGCTGCTTGCTTTTCAAGAATGAGGGTCTTGATGAAATTCTGGGCCGTCGTCAGATCGCCTTCTGTGGCCGAAAGGTAAAGACTCGTCGCTTTCACCCTGTCGCCCGCGGCTATGGCTTTTACGATCTCTTCGTGTTCTTCTGGTTTTAATTCTCGCTTCATCGGTATTGAGGGACTGAGCCATTGTTCGACACGTTCGTCCACCGGTTTAATCGTGTCCTTCGCTGATTCCCTTTGAATCGAGGGTCAAGCCCGTGAAATCTCCCGGGCCTCGCCGCTGAGGACAGCGACCGCTACCACTGGGCAAAGACGCCAAAACGGACATCAACATCCAACACCCAACACCCAACATCGAACATCGAACATCGAAGCTAGGTTCAGGTTATCGCTTATCGGGAAATCGAGTATCCAGTATCGACGACAGGGAGGCGATTAGGAATACGAATACGAGGAAATAGTTAGAGATCCTTCGACTTCGTTCAGGATGACAAGAAAGAAGGGGCAATCGACAATCAATAATGCACTGCGTTCTGGCAAAGCTTTTGAAACGCCGGATCGCTGCGCAAGGCGTCCCACGTTGGATCGAGCCTTAAGAGCGCGGGCGTGAGTGGCGTGGCATAGAGGGAACTCTGATACGGGATTTGCAGGAGATGCGCGAGGATTGAAATAGCGCGAGCGTTGTTCCCAAAGCTAGCGTCGATCAAGGCCAGGTTCTCTTCAGCGCCGGGCCGTCCGATCGCGTCGTTTTGCACTAGTGCGCTCACGCGCTCCGCTTCTTTATAGGCAGACTCCTTGTCGCCGAGGATGGCATACGTCCTGGCCAGATGTATCGCAGGGAAATCGTTGTCAGGTTGATTTTGGCAAAGCACTTCGAGAATATTGCGCGCTTGTTCGGCACTAGCTTTTGCTCCGGCAGTATCACCGGCCAGCAGTCGAGAAGAAGCCAAAAACTCTTGGAAGGCGCCTACTTCCAGCTCAGAGCCGAACTGGAACTGAGCGAAGCGTGTCTCGAGCAACTGAACAGCTCCGGGGTAATTCCGCTCGAAAATCAGTTGATCTACTTTCTGGGGCACTGCTTCGTAGGACGGAGTAAGTGCGTTCACCCCTTCGAGGCACCTTGCGGCCTGAGTGAGATTCCCTTGCGCCTGGTAAATCCCCGCTTTCGATGCCAGCAGATCTATGTCATTGGGCCGAATTTCCAGCGCACGATCATATAGCTTTAAGGCATTATCAAACCGTCGGAGATCGTCGTAATTATCCGCAGTTTCTGTCAGCAATTCTACATTTCGCGGATCGAGCACAAGAGCCTGATCGTAATAGGCGACCGCCTCCTCCCAGTTTCCCTGGTGCCGCGCGATTTGGGCAAGGGCTGCCGGGATTTCGCTGTTGCCGGGCAACATTTTGCTGACGTGCAAAAAATTTGTCCTGGCCGCGTCGTAGTCGTGTAGCTCAGAATACTGGTACTGCGCTAATGCCAGCAATGTTTCAGGTGAGTCCGGTTGCAGCTTCTGTGCGGTCTCGAGGGCGCGTTTGGCCGCTTCCGTCGAATCTCCAAAGGATGGATACAAACTCGAATGCGCGCCCGAAAGTTTGCTCCACGCCAATGCGAAATTCGGATCTAGGTGGACCGCTCGTTTGTAAAAACTAATCGCTTTCTGAATAGGATAAACGGATCGAATGCTCTCACCTTCGGCCGCCAAACCCCGCAAATAAGCATCGTAGGCTTCGGGATTGCTGGTCGGTTTCGCGCCGAACGCCTGCTCCTGGTGACCGCTTAACTTTGCCTGCAACGCCTGTGCAATTGATTTCGCGACGTCACTTTCGACGCCAAAAATGTCTGTCAGCTTGCGATCATAGGTCTCAGCCCAGAGATGCGAATCGTTGCGCACGTCGATGAGCTGCACCGACACTCGTACTTGGTCGGACGCCTTCTGCACGCTACCTTCAAGAATATTAGAAACGCCGAGCTGGTGAGCTATTTCGCGCAAATTATCCGGCGCGCTTTTGTATTTCTGTGTCGATGTCCGCGAAATGACTTTCAAGTCCGCAATCTTGGAAAGCCGTGTCAGAATTTCATCCTGGATGCCGTCGGCGAAATAGGCGTTCGCTTTTTCTTCGCTCAGGTTCTCGAATGGGAGAACCGCGATCGACTTTGTTGAAACCTGTGCCGACCCGCTCTGCTTATTGAGTGCAGTATAGCGGCCGACAAAAAACAATCCTCCGGAGATCGCCCCAGAGATGATGACAACATAAATCCACGCGCGGCTGCGGAAAGGTTTGCTCGATAACTCATCCGATTCCGTCAGTTTGATTCCTTCAGGCGTTAGCTCAAAGGCCCAGGCCAAAATCAGCGAGATCGGGAAACCGAGGAGAACGAGCGCAATTACTAGCTTGATAGCCCAGTTGGGAATTTCGAGGACCGGAAAAGTCGCGGTTGCCACTTGAATCAAAAGCCACCCGACGATGGCATACGCGACCGCGACTTTGTAAACGTTGCGCCGCTTCAGCTCTGCGAAGAACGAGGGCCTGCCGTTCATGGCTTCGGGGCTGCGGCCGGCGGCACCTGCACTTTCAATTTCTGGCAGAGCGCATCGAAGCGCGGGTCATCCCTGTAATTCAGAAGGAAGGGCGTGCCTAACAATTGCGTCAAACCGGGGTCGTGTTCCGTATAAGCGCGTTCGAGCCACTCAAACATCTTGTCGGGTTCTTTGCGCACACCGTAGACGGTGGCGATTTGGAAAGGGCCACTCACTGCATATTTGTCGATGAGTGTTTGCAAGGCAGCGTCAGCCGTGGCGTGATCACTCTGCGCCTGCTGCGCCAGAGCCAGCGCGTAATCCTGCCAGAATCCTTTCGGTTCCAGCTGCGCATTTTGCAGCGCGGCCGCGGCGTTCCCACGCATTAGGTCGAGGGTCGTAAGATAGGCATGCAGTCGAGCGGCGGCTGGTTGAAGCTCGATCGCTTTGCGCAAAGCAGCCTCGGCCTCGTCGTATCGGCCACCGGCAATCAGGATGCGTGCGAGATTCAAATAGCGAATCACGCCTAACGGATCGAGTGCCAGCGTCTGTCGCATTATGTTCTCCGCCTCCGCCAGCCGACCTTGCGCAGCGAACAGAAAGCTCAGGGCGAATTTGGGTCCGGCGTCGGCCGGGGCCAGTTTCTCGGCCTTACGGAATTCGGCTTCGGCTGCGGCGAAATCGAGGTCGGGTGTCACCAATACGAAGCCGAGCGCTTCATGCGCAGCGGCGAGATCGGGCGCGAGCGACAAGGCGGTTTGTGCTGCGTTCCTCGCCTTGGCGAAGCCTTCGTTGGCATCAGCGCCACCCACCAGCCAGGTGGCGGCGAGTTGTCGCCATGCGGCGGATAGCTGCGCATAGGCGAGCGCGTAGCGCGGATCGAGCCGGATGGCTTCGCCGTAGAACTCTGTCGCTTTGCGTGTGCCCTCCTCGGTACTGAGACGGAAGTAGAACGTTCCCTGTTGCAACGCGTTGTAGGCTGCCAGGTTGTCGTTAGACGGCGCAGCATCGGATTTCGCCGGTGCGCCCAGAAGCTTGATCTTGAGCTGGTCGGTCACCGCGGTGGCGATCTCGCTCTGGACGGCAAAGACATCCTTCAACTCTCGGTCGTATGTTTCGGACCAGAGGGCGCGGCCATCCGCGGCATTGATTAGTTCGGCGACGATGCGCACGCGGTCGCCCTGTTTGCGCACGCTGCCTTCGAGCAGGTTCGTCACGCCCAGCTTTTCGCCGATTGTCCGGCTGTCGTCGGACTTGCCTTTGAACAGGAACGACGAGCTGCGGCCGATGATCTTGAGGCCGGGAATCTTGGCGAGGACAGCGATAAGTTCCTCCGACAGGCCATCGGAAAAATAGTCATTCGCTGCGTCGCCGCTGGTATTGACGAGCGGCAAAACCGCAATCGACTTCGCATTGCTGGTAGCTTGCGCCGAATCGCGTCGAAGCACAGTACGGTCCAGCACGAAGTAGCCGATTGCCGTCACAAGCAGAAGAGCCAGCACGTAATTCATCTTGCGATCCATGCCCACCCTCTCGCGTTGCATGGCGTGGCTTTCGCCAGTCGCTGGTAGGTCGTCGGTTCGCACGATGCCCTTCGGTGTGATGTCGAAGAGCCATGTTAAAATAAGGGTAATGGGAAACCCGGCGACGATCACCAGCACGATAATTCGCTGCGCCAGCGCGGACACTTCGAAAATCGGAAAGACCTGCGTGACGATCTGGACGACGAGCCAGCCGGCCACGGCATAGGCGGCGCCGACCTTGTAGACATGGCGGCGCTGCAACTCGGCGAAGAAATTCGGGAGATTCACGGCGAAGC
>Ga0137403_10007411_pt1 | contig 12384 bp, 9 predicted proteins | sample CZOMad2_1_16fung_FD_122057 | JGI IMG/M metagenome (GOLD analysis project Ga0137403, IMG submission 122057) | Vadose zone soil fungal communities from Angelo Coast Range Reserve, California, USA - CZOMad2_1_16fungal (Hybrid Assembly) | ecosystem: Environmental > Terrestrial > Soil > Vadose zone...
TCCGGCCACCGTGGTGGGGAACGTCTTTCCGCCATCGTTGGACAGCGCGATGGTGTGCGCCGTGACGCCGATGTTATCGTCACTGAGCCATTGGATGCGGAAGGTGGTCCCGCCGGGCAGCACTTCGCCGCCGCTGGGACGAACCAGCGTGATCGCGGGCGGCTCCTGGTCGTTGACCTCGCACGTGGCGGAATCGTCCTGCACGCCGACTCGATAGCTACCGAGATTGATTGCCCCGCGATCCCGCACGATCAGCGAATACTGGCCATCGGCGGTGAGGACGCTGCGAATCTGCCCGTTGGAGCTGGTGCTAAGGCGCGTGCCGGAAGCGTTGAACAACTCCACAAATGGCGAGTAGTTCCCCGACCGCGTGGTCAGCCGGATGGTGTGAATATCGCCGCCCGTGCCGGTGAATATTCTGACGCAGCCAGTTTAACAGATTCCCAAACTCTCCTCGCGAGAACTGCCCGTCCAGATCGCCCAGATCTTTTCGCGCCTGCTGGAAAAACTGCGCGGCATTTTCACCAAACGCGGCATCAAGCTGGAGGAAGTGACCGTGACGGGAACAAGCGATGTAGCGCAAGCAGCGCAGGTCCTGGCCGGCAGAAATATTCAGGCCCTGTGGATTACCGGTGACAACACCGCGCTCTTGCAAAGGAACATCGAGTGCATGCACCTCGATCTCTCTCATCTCGATATGATCGTGATTTCCCATGCCCATGGCGATCACACATCTGGGCTTCGCTATGTGCTCTCTCTCAATCCAAACGTACCTCTCTTCGTGCCCGATGACATTGTGTTTAGGGGACATGAAGTACCGAGACCTTTTTTAACGACCAATCCCGAACCATCGCTCCCGCCCGAGAGGCGTTATTTTCGGGGGAATGTCCCCGCCCACATCAAAGACTGGCAGGGATGGAACGATACGAAATTAACGGTCGTGACCGGGCCGCTGACGGTAGCGCCGAATATCCGTTTGGTTGCTATGAACTCCGCGAAACCACCGTTCCAAGGACTCCAAGAGGTTTCGTTGGTGCTCGATACGGCGAAAGGCCCAATCGTTGTAGTGGGCTGTTCGCATCCGGGAATCGAGCAGATCATGGCGATTCGGGAGGAGGAAGACTACAAGATCATGGAGCGGCTGCGCCGCTACCAGAGTCTGTCGCCCGAGGAGCGGGAGCGGGTGGACAAGAATCTCGAGCGCTGGCGGAACATGTCCCCCGAGGAGCGGCAGAAAGCGCGCGAGTCCATGCGCGAGCGCCGCCGCGATGACGATGACCGCACCCCGGGCCGCCCCCGCGCCGGCAACCTACCCGGCGGCCCGAACGCACCGGGGGGAGCCCGTCCCAACCGGTAGCGGGTCATATGGTAGATTGGCCCTCTCATGGGCCAGCTGATCGTTCAGAAGTACGGGGGCTCCTCCGTCGCCGACCCCGAGAAGATCAAGAACGTAGCCCTCCGCGTGGCCGAGGGCGCGCGCCAGGGCCACCGCATGGTGGTCGTGGTCTCGGCCATGGGCAGGACCACCGACGCCCTCATCGCCCTCGCCGGCGCCATCACCCCGATGCCGGACCCGCGCGAGATGGACGTGCTGCTCGCCACCGGCGAGCAGATCACCATCGGGCTCCTCGCCATGGCGCTGCAGTCGATGGGCCACCCTGCCAGCTCCTTCACCGGGCCGCAGGTGGGCATGGTCACGGATGAAGCGCATACCCAGGCCCGCATCAAGCGCATCACCGCCGAGCGGATCGGCGCCGCGCTCGCCGCCGGCAAGGTGGCGGTGGTGGCGGGATTCCAGGGCATGACCGAGGCCGGCGACATCACCACGCTGGGCCGCGGCGGCTCCGACCTGACCGGGGTGGCGCTGGCCGCCGCGCTGAAGGCGGACGTGTGCGAGATCTTCACCGACGTGGACGGGGTCTACACCGCCGACCCCAATGTGGTGCCGGACGCCCGCAAGCTCGCCCGGGTGTCCTACGACGAGATGCTCGAGATGGCCGCGCTGGGGGCCAAGGTCCTCCAGGCACGCTCGGTGGAGTTCGCGAAGAAGTACGGCGTGCCCGTCCACGTGCGCTCGACCTTCAAGCCCGACCCGGGCACACTGGTGACGAGGGAGGATGTCAGCATGGAAGAGGTGGTGGTCACCGGCATCACCCACGATCGGGGCCAGGCGAAGCTCTCCATCCTCCGCGTGCCGGACCGCCCGGGCATCGCCTCGCGGGTATTCGGCTCGCTCGGCAGCCAGAACATCGTGGTGGACATGATCGTGCAGAACATCAGCCGCGACGGCTACACCGACATCTCCTTCACCCTCGCCCGCGCCGATCGCGCCCGCGCCGAGCAGGTGCTGGGCAACGTGGGCAAGGAGGTCGGCGCCTCCGGGGTGGCGGCGGACGATCGCGTGGCCAAGGTGTCCATCGTGGGCGTGGGCATGCGCAGCCACGCGGGGGTGGCGGCACGCATGTTCGACACGCTGTCCCGGGAAGGCGTCAACATCCAGATGATCTCCACCTCCGAGATCGCGGTGTCCTGCGTGATCGAGGACAAGTACACCGAGCTCGCGGTGCGGGCGCTCCACGACGCCTTCGAGCTGGGCAAGGAGCGAGGAGCCTGACCATGGCGCCGACCGCGACCGCTGCCGTCTTCTTCGGACCGGGCAAGCCCTTCGAGCTGCGCGCGGTTCCCATCCCCGAGGTGGAGCCCGAGGGCGTGCTCATCCGCGTGACCCGCGCGAACATCTGCGGGAGCGACCTGCACTTCTGGCGCGGGGACGCCCCGCTGAAGTACCCGGAGGACGGCTGGATCTTCGGCCACGAGATGACGGGAACGGTGGCGCGGCTGGGAGCCAAGGTGAAGACGGACTCGCTGGGCCGCCCGCTCAAGGAAGGCGACCGCGTCGCCTACACCTACTTCTACCCTTGTGGACGCTGCCACGCTTGTCTCCACAAGGAGCCGGCGGCCTGCCCCAACAAGATCGAGCGGCCGCTCGGCCCCAGCGCGTTCCCGCACCTCCACGGCGCCTTCGCCGACCACTACTATCTCCGCCCCGGCGGCGCCATCTTCAAGGTGCCGGACACGCTGACCGACGACGTGGTCGCCCCCGTCAACTGCGCCCTGTCTCAGGTGCTCTACGGGCTCTGGGTGGCGGGGGTGCGGATGGGCGATCGGGTGATCATCCAGGGCGCGGGGGGGCTCGGCGTGCAGGCGGCCGCGGTGGCCAAGGACATGGGCGCCTCCTGCGTCATCGTGGTGGACCAGATCCCCGGCCGCCTCGAGCTGGCGCGCGCCTTCGGTGCCGACCACACCATCAACATCAAGGAGATGCCGGAGCGGCGCGACCGCGTGAAGCAGGTGCGGCAGTGGACGGAGGGTGTGGGCGCCGACGTGGCCTGCGACTTCGTCGGATTCCCCGCCGTCATCCCGGAAGGCATCGAGATGCTCCGGTCGGGCGGCACCTATCTGGAGATCGGCACCATCAGCCGCGGCGCCAAGATCGAGCTCGAGCCGTCGCTCCTGGTGTGGGGCTCGAAGAAGATCGTGGGCGTGATCCAGTACGACCCCTGGGTGATCCCGCGCGCGCTCGACTTCCTCGTGCGCACCCGCGAGCGCTTCCCGTGGACCCGGATCATCTCCCACAAGTTCCCGCTCACCCAGATCAACGAGGCGTTCGCCGCCTCGGAGTGGCACAACAAGGACACGCTCAACATCACGCGCGCCGCGCTGGTGCCGTAGCGCGTGGCGGAACGCCGAGCCCCCATGGAAGCGGTGTCGCCGGCCGGCCCGCGGAAAGAGACGATCCTGGTCGTCGACGACGACGATCCCGTGCGCGCGTTCGTGGGTGACGCGCTCGCCGCCGAAGGCTACACCATCCTCGCCACCGCCGATCCCCTCGAAGCCCGGCGGATCGTCACCTCCCGCGCCGTCGACCTCCTGCTCACCGACGTCGTCATGCCGAGGATGAACGGGCTGGAGCTCGCGGAGCACGTCGAGGCGGCCAGCTCCGCGACCAAGATACTGCTGATGTCGGGCTACATGACCGCCCTGATGAAGGCCTCCGGCCGTCCCATCCTCACGAAGCCCTTCACCGTCGACGCCTTGCTTCGTGCCGTCCGCGGGGTCCTGCGCGGCCACTCAGCGTTCCGGCGGTCAGAACCGCGCTAGAACACTCGGAGGCGGTCAGCGGATCGCGGCCGCCTTGACCTGCCGGAAGTCGGTGATCCCCGCCAGGGCCTTGAGGATGCCGTCCTGCACCAGCGTGGTCATGCCCTCGTGCTTGGCCCGCGCGACGACCTTAGCCACCCGCGCTCCCTTCTGCATGCGGCGCTTGATGGCGGGAGTGCCGACCAGGAGCTCGTGGATGGCGATCCGGTCGCGATACCCCTTGCCGTCACAGGTCTCGCAGCCCTTGCTCTGGAAGAGCTCGAGGTCCTCGGTGTAACGGTAGCCCTGGGCCTCGAGCTCCTCGACCCCGAAAGCGAGCGCCAGCTCGTTCCACTCGTGGCGCTCGGGGTGGTAGGGTTGCCGGCAGTCGAGGCACAGGCGCTTCACGAGGCGCTGGGCGAGCACGCCCAGGAGCGCATCGGCGAAGTTGAAGGAGTTGAGACCCAGGTCCAGGAGGCGGACGATGGTCTCCACCGCACTGTTGGTGTGCAGCGTGCTCAGCACCAGATGGCCGGTGAGGGAGGCCTCCACCGCGAGGCCGGCCGTCTCCGCGTCGCGCATCTCCCCGACCATGATGACGTCGGGGTCGGCGCGCAGCATGGCGCGCATGGCGGCGGCGAAGGTGTAGCCGATCTTGGGACGCACCTGCACCTGCCGGAGCCCGTCCTGGGTGATCTCCACCGGGTCCTCCGCCGTCCAGATCTTCCGGCCCGGCGTGTTGATGTGGCCCAGCACGGCGTGGAGTGACGTCGTCTTGCCGGCGCCGGTGGGGCCGACGCACAGGATGAGGCCGTAGGGCTTCTCCGCGATGCCCTTGAGCTCGCGGAGGTTGCGTTCGCTGAGGCCCATCTGCTCGAGGGGGAAGACACCCGCCGAGCCCAGGAGGCGCAGCACCATGTCCTCGTTGCCGCCGACGGTAGGGACGGTGGCCACGCGGAGCTCGATCTCGTTCAGGCCCGGAATCCGCACGCGGATTTTCCCGTCCTGGGGCTTGCGGCGCTCGGCGATGTCGAGGTGGGCCATGACCTTCAGGCGGGCCACCAGCGGATTCCGGAGCGCGGGCGGGATGCGCTGGTAGTCGAGGCAGGTGCCGTCGATGCGGAAGCGGATCACTCCTTCCCGCGTGTTCCCGCGGGGCTCGAGGTGGATGTCGGACGCGCGGGCCCGATGAGCATCGACGATGATCTGGTTGGCCAGACGGACCACCATGCTGTCGTTCTCGCTGATCTCCGTGGTGCCGATCTCGACCGATTCGTCCGTGACCGGCTCGGCGGCGACCTCGCCGAGAATGTCAACCACCGACTCCTGCCGGCCGTCGGGCGACGCCACCGACTCGAGCACGCGCAGGATGCGCTCGCGGACGGCCACCGCGAGGATGACCTTGGACGGCCGCAGCACGGCCTCGATCATGTCGATCTTGAGGAGATCGTGCGGATCGTCCACCGCGACCGTCACCACGTCTCCCTCGCGCTTGATCGGCAGCCAGGCGCCCGCCCTCTGCCGCGTCCGGTGCAGTCGGGTCAGGAACTCGGAGGCGAGGGGGCTGCGCTCGTCGAGGGAGACATAGGGGCACTTGTAGTAGAGCGTGAGCGCGGCGGCGAGGTCGGCCTCGCGCACGCCGTGGTGCTCCAGCAAGACCGTCTCGATGCTGACCTGCCGCCGGCGGGCCTCCGCGGTGGCCTCGACGAGATGCTCGCGCGTGACCAGATGCTGAGCCAGCAGGTAGTCGAACTTCGCCATCCGCCCGTTTCGACTCGGAGCGCGAGAGGGCCGCGGGGACTCCGGCGGCGCGACCTCCCGGCGGGCGCGGAGCTGGTCCGGGGGCATCCGCGCCGCGCCGCGTGGCGCGGGGGCCCGGAGGTTCGCGCGCTGATAGTCGGCCACCGTGTCCAGCCGGCAGAGCAGCGCGTCGCGGAACTGGATTCGCCGGCCCGCCTGCTCCCAGGCCACGCAGCCGTCCGTACTCGGCCGGTCGAGCCACGCGGTGTGCTGACGCCGGACCAGCGCCAGGCCGGCGGGAACGCCGCCGATCGCGGCCCAGGCCGAGGTGTCCGGGCGCGCGGTGGCCGCGGCGAGGAACCGATCGACCACCGGGCTCCGCAGCACGTCGCTCCGGAGCACCAGGAGATCGCCGCCGAGCTCGGTCACGAGCCGCGCGAGCATCGCATCCTCCGACTCGTCGTCGAGGGGGCGCAGATACTCGAGCGCGACGCCCCACCGCTCGCCGGTCCCGAGCAGCCGCTCGACCTGGTCGGCGTGGGGGCCGAGCACGACCAGGGCCCTGCGGATCCCGGCGGCGCGAATTGACTCCAGCGCGAGCTCCGCGAGGGGCCGCCCCGCGACGGGCAGCAGCGCGGCGCAGGTCTCTTGGGTGAGAGGGCGAAGACCCTCGGGGTCGGAGTGGGCCAGCAGCACGGTTCGAATCGCGGTGGTTTCCTGATCGCCACGGGTCCAGGGATTCCAGGTGCCGATGTCCGGCGTGGCGCTTGCCACCGATCGGGTGCTGGCCGTTCCCGCCGAGACCGGTCTGGACATCTCGACCAGACTTGGAGCAATCGGAATGCCAGGAGGTTTCCGGGCCGCGTTGCCGCCGAAATGCTCGAAAACTCGTATTTTGAGCCGAGTGCGTCACCTTTCGAAGAGCCCGGGCGGGCTACAAGGTTTGATGGGGCTTCCGCTCCCGAGGGTCGGTCGCCCGCACGCGCGAGACCAGGAAAGATCTGCATGGCGCGGAAGTGGCGCCGGTCGCCATGGCTTCCCCGGTCGCCGCCGAGTATTCTCCGGGACGAGGAGGACGATATGAATATCGGGTTCATCGGGCTGGGGCTCATGGGTGGGAGCATGGCGTCGAACCTCCAGGCCGCGGGACATACGCTCGCGGTCAACGATCTCCGGAAGGAGTCCGCGACACCGCACCTAGCCCGGGGCGCCACGTGGATGGACACGCCGCGAGCAGTGGCCGAGGTGAGCGACGTGGTCTTTACCTCGCTTCCCGGACCGCCCGAGGTGTCCGCGGTGGCGACCGGCGCCAGTGGCCTGATCGAGGGCATGCGGCGTGGGAGCGCGCTTTTCGACCTCTCCACCAACTCGCCCGCGGTCATCCGCCGGCTGCATGCGACATTCGCGGCGAAGGGCATCCAGGTTCTGGACGCCCCCGTGAGCGGCGGCCCCTCCGGAGCCAAGTCACGCAAGCTGGCGATCTGGGTGGGCGGCGACCGCGCCCTCTTCGACCAGCACCGCCCGCTCCTCGAGGCGATGGGCGATCAGCCCTACTACGTCGGCCCCATCGGCGCGGGCGCGGTGGCCAAGCTCGTCCACAACTGCGCCAGCTTCACCATCCGCGCCGTCCTGGCCGAGGTATTCTGCATGGGCGTCAAGGCCGGCGTGGAACCCGACCTCCTCTGGCAGGCTGTGCGCCAGGGGGCCAGCGGGCGCGCGCGGACCTTCGACCGGCTCATGGACAAGTTCTTGCCCGGCATCTACGAGCCGCCCTCCTTCGCGCTCAAGCTGGGCCACAAGGACGTCTCGCTGGCTACCGAGCTGGGCCGTGAAGTGGGGGTGCCCATGCGGCTGGCCAACCTCGCCCTGGCGGAGATGACCGAGGCGCTCAATCGGGGCTGGGGTGATCGGGACTCCAGCAGCTTCATGCAGCTGGAAGAGGAGCGCGCGGGCGTGAAGATCGCGGTGCCGCGGGCGCGGCTGCGCGAGATGATCGAGCGCGACGGAGCGTGAAGGGGACGGTGAGAGCGCCCGCCTAACCGCCGCGGATCTGCGTGCAGCCGAGCGAATACGCCTCCCGCGGCTCGGTGCGGCCGGGATAGCGGCGGTAGAGATCCGTGAGCTCCTCGCACGGGCCCGGGCGACCCGGCATCACCGGCTGCGCGGAGAGGGCGCGCAGATGCGCGGCGACCAGTCGGAACGCCACGCCCTCCTCGACGCCCCAGGCGCGCACCATGACTTCCACCGACTTCGCATTGGCGTCCAGCTCCTGCTGGGGCGGCCGCTGGCCGGCCGCCGCGGGGTGGCCGAGGATATGGTGCGCGAGCTCATGCGCAAGAGCGGCCGAGCCGGAATCGTTCGTGAGGAGCGCCCGGCCCAGCACGATCCGGTCCCGCTCGAAGCGGCTCGCCCCGCCCGGCTCAATCTCGACCCGCACCGGCGTCACGTCATACGCGTGCACCGCCGCGTCGGCCAGTCGCTGGGCACCCCGGAGATTCACCTCGTCCGCCGGCGCGAGCCCGGCGCAGCCCGCCAGGAGCCCGGCGAACAGCACGACGCGCTTCACCGTCAGGATCTCCCGCCGGCTCACCATCGGCCCCTATCCTCTTGGAGCGGGCAAGCAAACGCAACCCTAGCCCACGACCTCTTCACGTGCCTCCCGTGCACCGTCGATCGGAGACCGTAGAGGGCGTTGAGAAGCGACGCCCGCCAGTCTTCCTGTATCCGAACCGACACTCTAGCCGGCTCGCGCCCAGCGTGGCAGCGTGGGGGCGCGATGCTCTACTCGCGTCCGCAGCTCTCGCTCCTGCTGGTCCTCGGCGCCGCGCTCCTCGGCGGCCTCGCGGTGCGCGAATGGCGCGCGGGATTTCCCGACGCGGCGGCGCGGCTCGAGACCTTCGACCGGCAGGAGTCCACGGCGACGCCGGGGCCCACTCCGCTCACGGGGCCGGCCCGGCCTCCGCGTCCGCCACGGGCACCGCGCGTCCCGGTCTCTCCGGCCGCCTCCGAGCGTGCGGCGCCCGAACGCGCTCTGCCCGAACGCGCGGCGCCAGAACGCGCTCCGAAGGACGGCCCGGCGCCCGCCGACCCGCGCCCGCTCGATCTCAACGATGCCACGGCGGAGCAGCTGGCCCGACTGCCCGGTGTGGGCCCGGGGCTCGCGCGCCGCATCGTCGAGGAGCGACAGCGGCGGGGCCGCTTCGAGGGACCGGAAGGGCTCCGCTCGGTGCTGGGGCTGGGGCCGCGCAAGCTGGCCACGCTGCGCGATCTCGTCACCGCCGCGCCCTAGCGTGGGCTGATGGCCTCCGTGCCGCCGGCCGCGCTGGCGCCGATCGCTCAGGTATCGGCTGGGCCGCGTCGAATCGCTCCGGTGGGGCAGGCCCCGCTGGTGCCCGTCGCGCTGGCCTGGGCCGCGGGGATCGCCGCCGGCCCGGCGCTGGCGCCGCCCGCAGCCTGGCTGATCGCGGGCGCGGGCGCGCTGCTCCTGGCGGCGTGGGCGTTGCTCGCGCTCCGGCGCGACGGAATGCCGGCCGCCCTGCTGCTGGCCGCGGCCGTGCTGCTGGGCGCGCTCCGGGCACATGAGCTTCCCCCTGGACCGGACGACATCGCCACCCTTGGATCGGACGGAGTCCTCGCCGTGGAGGCGCGGATCGCGGAGGAGCCTCGGCGCTGGGCGCCGGACCGCCTCCGCCTCTTACTCGACGTCGAGGCGCTCGTGACCGAGACGGAGCGGCGGCCGGCCTCCGGGCGCGCGCTCGTCACGATCTATGGTGACGCGCCCTCGCTGGGCGAGGGCCAGCGCATCGCGGCCGACCTTCGCCTCCATCCGCCCGTGGGCTACCGGAACCCGGGCGGCTTCGACTATCCCGCCCAGCTCCGGCGGGAGGGTATCGCGCTCGTGGGCAGCGGGCGCGCGGACCGCGTGCGGCCGCTCACCGCCGACCTCCCGCCCTGGCCCGCGCGGGTGAAACGCTGGGCGGTGGCACGGCTCGGCGCCGCGCTGCCCGAGGGCTCGGCCGCGCTCCTCGCCGGCCTGCTCCTCGGCGAGCGCAGCGCGCTCCCGCGCGAGATGGACGACGCTTTCCGGCGCGCCGGGGTCTATCACGTGCTGGCCGTCTCCGGCTTCAACGTGGCGCTCGTCTCGGCCTCGATCTTCGCGGCGCTGAGCATGGTCGGCGTCTCGCGCCGCGTGACGGCCGGGGTCGCCGCGGCGGCCCTGGTGGGCTTCGCCCTCGTCGTCGGGGGGCAGGCGTCGGTGCTGCGCGCGACCATCATGGGGCTCATCCTTCTGGGCGGCGTCCTGCTCGAGCGCGAGTCCCAGCTGCCGAACGCGCTCGGCCTGGCCGCGCTCGCCCTTCTCGCCTGGCGGCCGGGCGATCTCTGGGACCCGGGCTTCCAGCTCTCGTTCGCAGCCACCGCCGGAATCATCTACCTCACACCCTCCATTACGAGCTGGCTCGCGGCAAGGGGCTGGCCGGCTTGGCTCGCGACGGCCGTGGCGGTGAGCGTAGGCGCCCAGGCGGCCGTGACGCCTGTCATGCTCGCTCATTTCAACCAGCTCTCGCTCGTCGGCATCGTGGCGAATCTCGTCGTGGTCCCCGTCGCCGCGGTCGGTACGACCCTGGGGATGTTGGCGCTCCTGGTTGCTCTCGCCAGCGCGGCCGCGGCCGACGTGCTCTTTCAGGCGTTGTGGCTTGCCCTCCTGGCACTGCGCGCGGCCGTCTGGGCCGCCGCGGCCGTTCCTGCGGCCATGATCCACCTGCCGGCGCCCGGCTGGACGGCGATTCTCTCCTGGTGCGGATTGCTCGTGCTCATGCCGGTTCTCGACGCGCGACGGTGGACGCGGGTTGCCGCCGCGGGATGCCTCGCCGCCGCGCTCGCCCTGTCCATCTGGCCCTGGGTGAGGCCCGGCGACGGCCGGCTTCGCGTCACCTTTCTCGACGTAGGTCAGGGCGACGCGATCCTCGTGGAGCTGCCCGAGGGCCCGCGGCTTCTGGTAGACGGCGGACCCGCGGGAGCCCGGCGTCTCGATGTGGGCGAGCGGGTGCTGGCGCCCTTCCTCTGGAACCGCCCCGCGCTCCGCCTGGACGCGGTCGCGGTCTCGCATTCCGACCCCGACCATTCGGGCGGGCTCCGCGCAGTGCTCACGCGCTTCCGGGTGGGCGAGCTGTGGGAGAACGGCCGGTGGGGCCCGGGCAGCGAGGAAACGCTGCGGGCCGCGGAGCGCTCGGGCGCCTGCCGCCGGACGCTCGTCGCGGGGCAGCGGATGTGGCTCGGCTCGGCCCTCGTGACCGTGCTGAATCCGGATGGCACGCAATCGCTGGACGAGCCTCCCCCCAAGGGAGAAAACGAAGAATCGCTGGTGCTCCGGCTCGACTGGCGGGGGTTTTCGCTCCTCCTCACGGGCGACCTCGGCCGTCCAGGCGAGGAGCGCGTTCTTGCCTCGCACGCGCCCGTGCGCGCGCTGGCGCTCAAGGTTGGCCACCACGGCAGCCGGTTCTCGTCCACCGACGAGTTTCTCGCCGCCACGCGCGCGGCCGTCGCCGTGATCTCCGTCGGCGCGCGAAACCCGTTTCGTCATCCGACGCCGGAGGCTCTCGGCCGGCTCGAGGCGGCCGGAGCGCGCATTTACCGTACGGACAGGGACGGCGCCGTCGTCCTCGAGACCGACGGTGTCACGCTCTGGATCACCCGATGGGCTTCGGGCACCGTCGAGCGAATCGACCTCGACCCGGAGCGGGGGACGTGAACGCACCGCGGCCCCCGATCAATCATCTCGGGGGCCGCGGCGGGACGCACGGACTGCCGGAGGAGGCTTAGCTCTCGAAGCTGCGCTCGTACTGCGCGCGCAGCCTCTCCAGCTCCTCGGGATCGAGACGCATGCCGAGGGAAAGCCCCATCTCTCCCAGGATGGTCTTGATCTCGTTCAGCGACTTCTTGCCGAAGTTCTTGGTCTTGAGCAGCTCCGACTCGGTCTTCTGCACCAGGTCGGCGATGGTCCGGATGCTGGCGGTCTTGAGGCAGTTGGACGCGCGGACGGAGAGCTCGAGCTCGTCCACGTTGCGGAAGAGGTGCTCGTTGAGCTCGACCCTGGGCGCCGTCTCGACCCCGGGCTCGCCAACTTCGGCCTCGGGCGGCGGGCTCTGCGGGAAATCCGTCAGCAGGTCGAACTGGTCCTCGAGAATGCGGGCGGCCTCGCCGACCGCCGTCTCGGGGGTGACGCTGCCGTTGGTCCACACCTCGAGCACGAGGCGCTCGAGCCCGGCCTCCTGCTTCGAGGGCTCGACGTGGAAATTCACCCGCTTGACGGGGGAGAAGTCCGAGTCGATGAGAATGGCGTTGATCGGCAGGGCCTCGGGCTCGCGCCGCTCGGCGGCCTGGTACCCGCGCCCGCGCTCGACGCACAGCTCCATTTCGAGGGCGCCGTCCTTGTCGAGGTTGGCCAACACGACATCAGGAGTCAGGATCTCGACGTCGGCGTCGGGCTCGAAATCGCGCGCGGTG
>Ga0137403_10007414_pt1 | contig 12382 bp, 11 predicted proteins | sample CZOMad2_1_16fung_FD_122057 | JGI IMG/M metagenome (GOLD analysis project Ga0137403, IMG submission 122057) | Vadose zone soil fungal communities from Angelo Coast Range Reserve, California, USA - CZOMad2_1_16fungal (Hybrid Assembly) | ecosystem: Environmental > Terrestrial > Soil > Vadose zone...
CGATATCGCGTGATGAATATTCTTCTTGTCGAAGACCAGGACGACAGCCGGAAAACGCTCTCCAGGCTAATCGGAATGCGCGGCCATAAAGTGACGCAAGTCGCCACCGCCGAAGAGGCCGAGCGAGTGCTGGCAGCAGACAGTTTCCCCTTCCTTATTCTTGATTGGATGCTGCCGGGAAAAAGTGGCATCGACTTGTGTCGCGAATTGCGGGCGCGCCAGGACGGCGACGAGATGTTCATTCTGCTCGTGACCGGTAAAACCGATCGCGCAGATCTGGAGATGGCGCTGGAAGCGGGCGCGAATGATTACCTTACAAAACCAATCGACCTGTCGTTGCTGAATGTGCGACTGGCGGTGGCGGAGCGGCAAATTCGCGACCTCACGGAACGCAATCAAGCCCGGATTTCACTCCAGCAGTCGGCCCGGACGCTGACCGATATTCTCGAGAATACGACCGATGGTTTCTTCGCCCTCGATTACGCGTGGCGCTTTACCTATGTGAATCCGGAGGCGGAGTCTTTATTCGGGCGCTCCCGCAAAGAGCTTCTGGGAGGCGAGCTGTGGCAGAAGTTTCCCGAGCTTCGCGGCACGTCTTTCGAACAGAATTATCGGCAGGTTATGTCCGAGCAAGCACCTGTCGAATTTGAAGCGTGCGATCCGCGCGGAACGAAGTGGTTTGAAGTTCACGCCTATCCCAGCGGCGGAGGCGTTTCGGCTTTCTTTCGTGACGTCACTGAACGTAAGCGCGCGGAAGATGATCGCCTCACCAAAGGCAAGATCGAATCATTGGGAACGCTGGCCGGTGGAATCGCCCACGATTTGAACAACATTCTCACTGTCATTTCCGGCAACATCGGCCTGGCCCAGCTCGAAGCGCCGGTGGAGGAAAAGAATTTGCTTGGTTGCCTGGCGAAAGCCTCACAGGCAGCGCAGGAAGCCGCCCACATGTCGAGCCAGTTGCTCACCTTTTCCAAAGGGGGGTCACCGGTGAAAAAAGTTGTGAGGATGTCCGAGCTGCTGGCGAAGTCAGCCCATTTTTCACTGCATGGCTCAAATCTGCGCGCAGAAATGGATCTTCCGCCGGATCTTTGGCCGACCGAAGTCGACCCGACCCAAATCGAGCAGGTGATCAACGCACTCATGATCAATGCTCGCGAAGCGATGCCCTCCGGCGGCACGGTGGATATTTCGGGGCGCAACACAGAACTGGACGACAAACCGGGCGCGCTCTTGCCGGGCGGCCGCTACATCAAGGTTGCGATCGCAGACCACGGGGGTGGCGTTCCAGTAGATATGCAGACGAAAATTTTCGATCCCTATTTCACAACCAAACCAGTGAGCAGCGGGTTGGGCCTTTCGATTAGTTTTTCTATTGTTAAGAAACACGGAGGGATGTTGCACCTGGAACAATCCTCCCCTGCGGGCGCCATCTTTGCCTTTTATCTTCCAGCGGCCAGGGCCGAACCAGCAGTCGTAAAGACGATCGGGGGCTCAGGATTGCCATATACACTTCAACGCATCCTGGTGATGGACGACGAGGAAGGGATTCGGGAACTCACTTCGCAATTGCTCAATACGCTCGGTTACGAAGTCACGGCCGTGACCGACGGCGTGGAAGCGGTGAATACTTACGAGCGCGCCATGCGACGCGGCGAAAATTTTCAGGCGGTGATTTTGGACGCGACGATTCGCGGCGGAATGGGGGGATTGGCCACGATCTCGCGCTTACGCAATATCGATCCCAGCGTCGTCGCCATTATTTGCAGCGGCTATTCCGACGAAGCGGCGCTGGCGGAATTTTTGCAGTACGGATTCCGTGGGGCATTACCGAAGCCGTTTACCCGGCGCGATCTGGCGGATGTATTGCAGCGCGCCGTTACGACTTCGAAAACCGACCCGGCGTTCGTCCGCTAACTCTTGCGCAACTTTTCCAGCGCGGCGATGATGGCGTCCGGTCCGCCCTCCATGTAGCCGACGAAATTGGCCACTCGCTTCCCTTCAGGGTCCAATACGATCAGGGTCGGAAAGCCTTCGATTTCGTATTCGCTAGCCAATTTCATGTTTTGTTTTTTGACCGCGTGGCTTTGTGGTTTGGCACGAGGAAAATCGAGTTCGACCAGAATCAGATTCTTTGCGGCGTAGTCCTGGAACTGCGGTTTGGAAAAAATTTCGGCCTGCATGCGCTTGCAATAGCCGCACCAATCCGAGCCGGTGAAATCGAGCAAGACAAGCTTGTGGTCCGATTTCGCTTTCGCCTTGGCCGCATCGAAATCAGTCAGCCAGTTAATGTCGGCCGAGGCGAAGCCGGCGGAAACGAAAATTATGGAACAGAGGAAGAGCAGTTTCTTCACGTCACAAGTTTCCGCCAACGAAGCGGCTTGCGCAAGTTTGCCCCCTGATTGCCCAGCAGGAAAGGGGAGAGCCCGGCGTGGGGAAACGCCGGGCTTTCACCAGAAGATCTTATTTGATATGTCCGGAGACGAGCTTGGTCATCTCGAACATACTAACCTGACTCTTGCCGTTAAATACCGGCTTGAGTGAATCGTCCGCGTTGATCATCGTTCGTTTCTTTTTATCCTGACAACCGTGTTTCTTGATGTAGTCCCACAGTTTTTTCGTGAGTTCGGAACGCGGGAGCGGTTTCGACCCAACGATGGCAGAGAGTTTTTCATCAGGCTGGACGGGGCGCATGAATGCGGCGTTCGGCTTGCGTTTGGACTTTTTGGCTTTGGTTTTCGGCATGACCGCTGATTAAAACCGAAGCAACGAGCAGGGCAATATATTTTTTGCCTCGGAGAAATTAATTTTTTCCTTTGAGGCGCCGGACGACCAGCGCCGCGATGTCATCCGGAGGGACAGGACCGGCCGGGGAAGGCGCGGGTTCGCGCAATAAATTTTGCAGAAACGACTGGGCATCCCCTGGCGCGGCAAGTAATTGTTTCGCCACCACCGCAGGCGCGAGCCGGGGTTGGTCGCTCTCGCCCGCGCCGTATAAACCGTCGGTGTAAAGCAGAAACAAATCTCCGCTGCTCAATTGCACTGGCGTTTCGGTAAAGCTTGAGCCGGCGACCAACCCCAGCGGCGGCGAGGTCGAAGCGATTGACACTGTTTGCCCGTCGTGTCGTGCCACCAGTAGCGGCGGATGGCCTGCGCCCACGATGCTGCCCTCGCCGCTTTGCGGGTCGAGCGCCACGCACATCGCCGTCATGAAGGAGCGGGCGCCGAGAATGCTGCGAAAATCGCGATCGACTGCACGCATGATTTCCGCCGGGGTTTCGTTTTCGGCGTTCGCGTGATGAAAAAGCAATTTCGCCAGCGTGGTCAGCAGCGCCGCGGCCGCCCCATGGCCGGTGGCATCAGCAATCCAAAAAAGCATCCGGCCGTCGCGCATTCGAAGCCAGCCGTAAATATCGCCGCCCACTTGAATGACCGGACGATAAAACCCCGCAATCTCCCACCCGGGCAACGTTGGTGGTGTGGCTGGAATCAGAGAGCGTTGCGTTCGTTGCGCTGCGTCAAGGTCCTGTTCCAATTTTCCGCGCCACGCTTCCAATTCTTCGTTTTGCTTGAGCAGTTGTTCGCGCATCGAACGCAAACGCAATTGGGTTTCGATGCGTGCCCGCAGCACCTGGGGATGAATGGGCTTGGTCACGAAGTCATCCGCTCCCGCTTGGAGACATAGCACCTCGCTTTCCTCTCCGCCGTGACCGGTAAGCATGATCGTCGGAATCTGCGCCACCGCCGGAGAAGGATCGGCCCGAATTTGTTTTGAAACATCAGCACCGTCGAGCCCGGGCATGTCGTAATCAAGGAGGAGAAGACAGGGCGGCTGCTTGCGGACAAGTTCGAGCGCTTCTTCGCCGCTCTCGGCTTCGGCGCAGGCATAGCCGGCGGCGGTCAAGGTTCGTGCCAGCAACCGCCGGCTCGCCCGATCGTCATCAACCACGAGGATTGGATTCTCCGCACACGTCATCTTTTGAAATAGAATCGAAAAGTAATCGCGCGCGACGTGTATCCGCAAAACGATATGGCGTGATCGCTCAATTATCGAAGAGCGCGCTTTTCGATTGTCAGTATATTAGGGTTGAATTAGAAAAGGGCGGTTTCGTCGAATCGATTTTATGAAATGTTCACCGTGGCTCGTTTTTCTCGCCGGCTTTGTTTTCGTATCCTGCGCCGAGGACGAGCCGGTGCGTCATCGTGTGGCGCGTTATCCAAATGCGCCCGAAGAGCAACCGATGACGCAGCCTTATAACCCCAACCAGCCGCCAGCGCCGCCCGAGACAACAGGGCAGAACCCTCCACCGGAAGCCTCCGCGTCACCGGCAGCGAGGACAACCAAGGGCGATCTGCCTTACGGTATTCCGGTCCCGGGAAAAGCTGGATTTGTGACCAGCCCCTATGCGCCCAATCAGGGCTATGTTGATGTTCGCGGTTTCCCGCCGGGAACCGAAGTGAAAGATCCCTACACCAACAAAATCTTTCTGGTGCCGTAGGAATCTTGCATCTTTCGCAATCGCTTAGCGTTCGCCGGTGGAGTTTGGGAACAAGAACAAAAGTCTGTGTCCTGGTGTGGCCGACTACAGGATGCTGGCAGGAACACGGGCCTTTGGCCTGTGCGCCCAGCGGATTTCTAAACCCGCTGCTCTCGGCCACACCGCCCAAGAATCACGTCAACGGAGTAAAACTCCGCTGGGCGCACAGACTGGAAAGTCTGTGTTCCTCTTCTGGCGACGGTTGCTGGACAAGCGCGCCGGATATCGGATGATTCCTCCTTCCAGTTTTGGGGCGGTTGGGGATTCGAAAGGTTAAATGGAACTTCGCGTCAAACGCGCACCTCACATCGACACGGAAATCACCGTGCCGGGGGACAAGAGCATTTCGCATCGGGCCGCCATTATCGCTGCGCTCTCCAATGGAGTTTGCCGTCTCGATGGATTTCTCATCGGTGACGATTGCATGCGTACCGTTAATGCCTTGCGCGCGCTGGGGATTCGTATCGATGAGGCGGAGCCCAATGCCATTATCGTCCATGGAAAAAAGCGCGTGCTCAATCCGCCAGCCGCGGAAATTAATTGCGGCAATTCCGCTACCACCATGCGGTTGATGGCGGGACTTCTTGCCGGACAGACATTCGAGAGCCGCCTGGTGGGGGATGCTTCCCTTTCCAAGCGGCCAATGGATCGCGTCATCGCTCCATTGCAACGAATGGGAGCAAACATTACCGCGGAGGGCCCCGAGGAAACTCCGCCGCTGCGCATTCACGGGGGCGCGTTGCGAGGAATTCGCTATCAAATGCCGGTCCCCAGCGCCCAGGTAAAAAGCGCAATCTTGCTCGCCGGTCTTTTTGCTAAAGGAAAAACAGCAATTGTCGAGCAGACACAGACTCGCGATCACACCGAGCGAATGCTGCGTTATTTCTTCGTTCGCACGACGCGGGACGAAAATGGCACCATCGCGATTTTCGGCGATCAGGTTCCGGAGTCGCGCGACTTCCGCATTCCCGGTGATCTCTCCTCCGCGACTTACTGGCTGACAGCGGCGGCCGCGCAACCCGGAGGACATTTGCTGGTCCGCGAACTCGGCTTGAATACGACGCGCACACCCGTACTCGGTGTGCTGGTCCGCATGGGAGCCCAGGTGCGCGAAGCGATTGAAGATGTGGACCAACTCGAGCCGCGCGGCATCGTGGAAATAACCGGTGCAATGTTGAAAGGAACGGTCATTCAAGGAAAAGAAGTCGCGCAATTGATCGATGAGCTTCCGGTACTGGCAGTGGCCGGCGCCCTTGCCAATGGCACAACCATTATCCGGCAAGCTCAGGAATTGCGGGTAAAGGAAACCGATCGGATTGCTGCGATCGCGCACAACTTACGAGTGATGGGCGCGCAAGTGCTCGAGTTAAGCGACGGGCTCGAGATTCATGGCCCGGCGCCGTTGCGCGGCGGACGCGTCGCCAGCTTCGGCGACCATCGCATCGCCATGGCATTTGCCGTTGCCGGACTGTTCGCCGACGGCGAAACCATCGTCGAGGACGCTGAATGCGTGGAAATTTCCTATCCCGGTTTCAAAGACGCGCTCGAACAATTCATGACGACAAAGCGCGGGCCGGGAAGCACTCCTGTGATCGGATCGCTCTCGCTCGCCCCGGTTGACCAATAGTCGTTAGGCGCCGTTTGCCATCATCCCGAGCGAAGCCGTAGCACCGCCATCTTGGCTGTGGGGCTGGCGGGCATCTTGCCCGCCGATTGCGATGCGTCCGCGGTTACCGCTTTGACAAATTGGCCGATCCAAGCTGATGCGATGGTGCATTGTTGTCGCGTCATCCCGAACCGCGAATGCTTTCGGGATGAGGGACCTCGCGAGTGGACGACGTTGGTGCAAGCTAGCCTGTGTGATCCCATGACCGTGGGGGAGGTCCCTCGCCGGCGCTCGGGATGACGGATGCGAAACCTTGGGAGCAAAAAGCGGTTACTCTGGTGGCGAGTCAACATTTGAGTGTTGCACCTGCAATACCGAATCATAAACTCAGCGACAGGCACAACTTCGCTCGGGATGACGACCGGCGGTGACCAAGAGCTTGCGTCCGCGCGATTTCCAATGAAGAAACGTCGCAAGCCTTCATGCCCGCCCATTATATCATCGCCATCGACGGTCCGGCTGCTTCCGGCAAAAGTAGCGTCGCCCGCGCGCTGGCGCAGCGGCTTGGATTTTCTTACGTCAGCTCCGGGGCGATGTATCGCGCGGTGACGTGGCACGTTTTGCAACGCGGCTTGAACGTGCACCAACCAGCTGCTGTTGCCACCGCCATCCAGCAATCCAGAATCCTTTGCGATCTCATCGATAACCAATCGCGCATTTTAATTGATGATCGCGATCCGACTCCGCATTTGCGTGACGACGATGTCAACCGCGCCGTTTCTCTCGTGAGCAGTGTGCCGCGTGTTCGCGAGATTCTCGTCGCTCGCATGCGCGAATATGCAAACAAAGACAACCTCGTCATGGAAGGTCGCGACATCGGGTCGGTCGTTTTTCCGGAAACGCCCTTCAAGTTTTATATCGACGCTTCCCCGGAGGTGCGGGTGCAACGGCGGCTGGCCGAAGGGCAACGCGATGAAATCGCCGCGCGCGATCGCGCCGATTCTTCGCGCCTCGCTTCACCGCTTGTCATCGCACCAGATGCCGCGGTCATCGATACCTCTGCGCTGACGATCGATGGCGTGGTCGATCACATCATGCAGCGATTGGTGGCAAAAGGTTTGCCGGTTCACTCCCAGACAGCGACACCGCGCCGGCAGCGGATGAATCCGTACTATTGGCTGGGATACACCCTCTCCCGTTTGCTCGCCCAAATCTTTTTCCGATTTCGCATCCTGCATCGCGAACGCATGATCCAAAGTGGACCAGTAATTCTGGCGATGAATCATCAGAGCTTTTTCGATCCACCGCTGGCGGGCAACGCTTCCGATCGTGCGATTTTTTTTCTCGCCCGCAAAACCTTGCTCGATCACTGGTTTTGGGGCTGGCTTCTGCCCAAGCTGAATATCATTCCAGTCGATCAGGAAGGCAGCGATCGCAGCGCTCTCAAAGCATTGATTCGAATTTTACGCGCGGGAGAAGCGACGCTCGTGTTTCCGGAAGGCGGCCGCACGCTCGACGGTAACTTGCAGCCGGCCCAGCCCGGTATTGGCTTGGTGATTGCGAAAACGCTGGCGCCGGTTGTGCCAATGCGCATCTTCGGCGCGCATGAGGCCTGGGCACGTGGCAGCAAAAAAATTCGCCTTCATCCCATAACCATCGTCGTCGGGCATCCAATTTTTTTCACGCAAGCAGACATCGCCGAGCGAGGAAAAGACGTGTATCAACGTTTGAGTGAGCGGGTGATGAACGAAATCGCTAAACTAACGATCGATGGAAACGGGTGAGGATTCGAACAAGGAAGAGCGTGTTTCGAAAAGCGCGTTGATCGCGATGATTGCGATTATTGTTGGTCTGATGGTAGTTGCGACCTACGCCAACTGGCAAAATGCGGATCGCGACCGCATTGAAACGACAACCGTCACCCACTTTACCCCGGAAGCTTCGGCTTCGCCCTCATCAACACCGTAAAATTTTCGGTCATCCCGAGCGAAGTCGAGGGATCCCGTTGCGTGAGCTTAAAGGTAGTCCCTCGGGATCCTTCGACTTCGCTATGCTTCGCTCAGGATGACACGCATATTAAAGTTGATGAAAAAGGTTCTCTGCGTCTTGGCGCTGAGCGCATGTTTTTTTGCGTATCAGAAACAGCAAGCCAGCGACAAAGTACGTGCCCAGATTCAATCTGAGGTGCGTTCGACGGCGGAAGAACCGGCAGAAATCGGAAACACGCCGACTCCAGCAGAACTGGCGACGACACCGAGCCCGGTTGCATCGGTCACACCGCATTCAGAAGCAGGCGTGACTCCTACTGCGACGGAGACTCCGATTTTATCGCCGACACCGACGCCCGCGATTTCATCCACACCGGAATCGGCCGTACAAACGCCCGAGGCTGGCAAAAAACCAGCCAATACTTGAATAATGATGCCGAGTATAGTGAGTGCACCAGAAAAGAGGATGGATTGCATAGCGTTAAAGCGTACAAAACGATTCTGCTTTTCTATTAAGAAGAATATTAAACCTGCGATCCAGGTGAAATAACTCAATCCGGCAGCTACATTCTGTGAAAGACCACTGGCGGTTGGACCATTTGGTGCACCACCAAATGGAGCCTGATAGTTACCCCCAAACTGCTGTTGCCCGTAAGGCGCTTGCTGTTGTCCATAGGGTGGTTGCTGTTGTCCATATGGGGGGGGCTGCTGCCCATAGGAAGGCTGCTCAGGTGTTGGCTGTGGTTGACCATATGCGCCTGGTTGACCATACTGTTGTCCACTGTAAGGATCGGTCGGTTGAGGACTATAACCACCACCATATTGCCCGGCATTGGGATACTGGCCTTGCTGGTTGGGATCTTGACCCTGGTAACTCATGATACCGTACCTCTCTTTGTTCTTAACTACAAAACATAAGTCCATAAAGCAAGAAACTGCTAGATTGCTTGAACCTGGAAACGCAAAAAAGTTCCATCTGCCTCAAGCACACAACGTGAAATAGCTTATCACATTTGCATGTATTACGTTGTCACCGTCTATAGGTTGTGATTGTATAACAGATCTGGGAAAATAAATTTGCAAATAGCCTCTTGCTTGAAAACAGATTGGTAGTTATAAGCTACTGAGCTGTTTTTCTCACTACTAGTATAACGAGTGAAATGGCAATTTATAAAGGATCAATCATATCAGGTTTTGCTCGTGCAGAAGTATGTTTGCCTACTTCTGGAGAAGGATGCAGAAACGGAACAGGTTAGCTGTCCTTTACTTCATCCCCATCCTGCTCATCAATTGTAATACCTGCACGCTGTACATGTGGTTCCCGATGCACTGGTGGTTGGTGTTCATTCACATGTAATGCAATTTCCTTTTCATCGCTCGTATTCTGATTCTCTTGCTCTCCATCCTCTGGCAAAAGGGCAGCATCAATTACTTGATCTATTGTATCCACCAGGGTAAATTTCATACGCTGACGAACTTTTGCTGGAATTTCCGCAAGGTCCTTCTTGTTCTCAGCTGGAATAATCAAGTGGGTGATATTTGCCTGTTGTGCCGCAAGCACTTTCTCTTTCAATCCGCCAATTGGCAGGACACTTCCCAACAACGTCACTTCACCCGTCATCGCCAGATTTCCACGTACTGGTCTACGCGTCAGGGCCGAAACCAGAGCTGTGGCAATCGTTATACCAGCCGAGGGGCCATCCTTCGGCAAGGCGTTATCTGGCAGGTGAATATGCAAGTCTGTCGTATCCTGAAAATTTGGATCTATGTGGAGCTCTAGTGCCCTTGCGCGAATATAAGAGAGTGCTGCTATCGCCGACTCACGCATGACATCCCCAAGTTGGCCAGTCACGATGAGATCGCCCTTTCCTACCATTGTGACCACTTCTACTGGTAATGTCAACCCGCCCATTTCGGTTACGCCTAGCCCCATTGCTGCACCAATCTGGTTTTTCTGCAAAAGTGGTGTATAGCTATAGCGTGGCGTCCCTAAATAGTGCTCCAGCGTATTCCCTGTCAGGCGTAGGCGTGTATTTGGTTTCTCCAGGACACGCATTGCGGCCTTACGACAAATATTTGCCAACTGCCGCTCCAGATTGCGCACACCGGCTTCACGAGTATAATCTGTCACGATCCTCTGCATGGTTGTCTGGGGAATTTTTACCTGCTCTGGCGTTAGCCCATGTTCTTGCAAGACTCTGGGGAAGAGGTGCCGTGAACCTATATTGACCTTCTCTTCCAACACATAGCCAGGCAAATCTATAATGTCCATACGGTCTGCCAGGGCACGAGGTATCTGATATTTTATGTTGCCTGTACAGATGAAAAACACTTCGGAAAGGTCAAAGGGAACTTCTAGATAATGGTCGGTGAAAGAATTATTTTGCTGGGGATCAAGTACCTCTAAGAGGGCGGCCGCAGGATCGCCCCGATACTCTGAAGAGAGCTTATCGATCTCATCCAGGAGAAAAACGGCACCCCCAACATTATCGGTGGGGTAGCGGACCACGTTCACATGCTCTTAAGTTTGCCGCCGGTTGTTTCGATGTCGGATGCTCTTCGGTTCTTGAAATCGAACTCATCGGGTTGGGTGCACGATAAATGGCCGCGCAGAAGATCATTTGCCTGCCAACTGGGCTATGGTGCATTCAGTGTGAGCAAGTCGAATGTCCCTGATGTTCTGAAATATATCGGCAATCAGGAAGCGCATCACCGGCGAATCACATTCAAGAAAGAATTTATTGACTTGCTGCGCAAGCATGAAATTGAATACGATGAGCGCTACATTTGGGCCTAAGGTAGACTGAGAACTCTTGGGAGGAGACCAAAATGCTAACGATGAAGACTGTCCTGTGCGTTCTATTCCTCGGCACCCTGCTTTTTCAAGGCACGACCGGCTACAAGGTCACGGGCCATTACCCGATCGGCGGCACGGGCGGCTTTGATTACGTCGCGATCGACAGTTCGGCGCGGCGACTCTATGTCTCGCACGCGACTCAGGTCGAAGTCCTGGACGCTGACAGCGGCAAACTCATCGGCACGATTCCGGACACGCCGGGCGTCCACGGGGCCGCGATCGCTTCGGCTTTCAAGCATGGCTTCACCAGCAACGGCCGCGAGAACAAGGTCTCGATGTTTGATTCCGTAACGTTGGCACTCATCAAGAAGATCGATGTAGGCAAAGGGCCGGACGGCATCTATTACGATCCCGAATCGAAGCGGGTGTTCACCAACAATCACGGCTCGCACGACATCACCGCGATCGATGCTAAGACAGGTGAAGTGGTAGGAACGGTGCAAGCGAAAGGCGATGGCGAACAAGCAGTAATCGGAGATGATGTCATTTATGTCAACAGCGAGGACACCGCTGAGGTACTGGTGTTCGATCCGAAATCCCTGGAAGTCAAGAAACGTTTTCCGATCGGTGTGGCGAAGACACCGACCGGTCTCGCTTATGATGCAAAAACGAGGCGGCTATTCATCGGTTGCCGTAACGAGCCGAAGATGGTCGTCATGGACGCTGTTACCGGGAAGGTAATCAACAGCTATCCGATCGGCGTGGGTGTGGACTATGCGGGTTTCGATCCGGACGCCAAGCTGATCTTCTTTTCGTGCGGGGCTGGAACCTTAAGCATCTACCGCGAGAAGTCGGCAGACGTTTACGAAGACGCGGGAGCGGTCACGACTCAGCCCACTGCGAAGACGATGGCTTTCGATCCCAAGACGAAAGTTGCAGTCACTTCCAACGGCGAAGGCAACATGAGCTTTGTCGGCAAGCGCGACGGAAAATATGTGCTGCTTGAGAATGTGCCGACTAAGAAGGGCGCACGAACGATTGGGTTTGACACGACCACCGGGCAGTTTTTGACGGTGACTGCCGATCTTGGTCCGGCGCCGAAGCCGAGTCCTGAAAACCCACGCGGGCGACCGCAACCTTTGCCCAATAGCTTTGTAGTGATTGCGGTTGGCAAGAAGTAAAACTGGCAAGAAGTAAAACCGGCTGCGATTGCAAGTACCGTGTCGCGACGGCATCTTGTCGGCTGTCCCGAGGGCGTCTCGCCCTCGGAGCGGCGGCGCTACGGTCAGGTCTGACCATCGCTACGCCGCTCGAATAGGGATGTTTGAAGAGGGGACGTTGATTGTCATGAAGAGACGAGATTTTTTGCGGTCTTCCGCTACACTGGGCGCCGCGATAACAACGGTGGGCTTGTCTCCTGCGACACTTAGTGCCAGCGAGAATCCGCCTTGCG
>Ga0137403_10007416_pt1 | contig 12382 bp, 11 predicted proteins | sample CZOMad2_1_16fung_FD_122057 | JGI IMG/M metagenome (GOLD analysis project Ga0137403, IMG submission 122057) | Vadose zone soil fungal communities from Angelo Coast Range Reserve, California, USA - CZOMad2_1_16fungal (Hybrid Assembly) | ecosystem: Environmental > Terrestrial > Soil > Vadose zone...
GTGGGCGAGCTGATCCGCGGCGACGCCTTCTACTGGGGCCAGCTCATGGCGGGGGCGCTCCTGGGCTCCATCCCCGTCGCCCTGATCTACTCGTTCTTCGTGAAGTACTACGTCGCCGGTCTCACCGCGGGCGCCGTCAAAGGCTAGCCACGCGGGGTCAGGTCTTACAATCGAACATTATGTCGTAATGTAAGACCTGACCCCTTCAGTCTTGACCCCTTCAGTCTGACCCCTTCAGCCCCGGACCAGGAGGACGGCCCCCGAGACGAGCAGCACGATGAAGACGACCTGCCTGAATCGGGCGTGATCGACACGAGTGAAGAGCAGGATGCCGAGCGCGGTACCCGCGGCGGCGGGAAGCGCAAAGGAGGCGGTCAGTCGCCACACTTCGGCAGACAAGAGTCCCGCCCACCAATACCCGGCGAGAATCACGACCTGGTTCACGAAGAAGAACACTTGGAGATTGGCCTTGATGGCCTGCCGGCTCCAGCCCTGCGTGGTCGAGTAGAGCACCACGGGTGGCCCCGGCATCCCGACGGCCCCGCCCGTCATGCCGGCCAAGAGCCCCGCGCCGAGAGCCCACCGTCGTCCGTGAAGCCGCTCGGGATAGACGCCGGCCCACTCAAGAAGGACGACCACGACGAGCACCGCGCCGATGATGCGATTGAGCGTGGAGCCCGAAACCGTGACGAGAACCCACACGCCAAGCGGTGTGCCCAGCACCGTGCCCACCAGCAGGTAGACCACGCCTCGTGGAGTGAGATGGTGACGCACCGGCACGAAGATGGCGACCGCGAAGACAATCGTGTAGATCGTGAGCACCGCGATGGCCGTCGCGGGCGGCATGAAATACGGCAGGAAGGCCATGGCCACGAGCGCATTGCCAAATCCGGCGAGCCCCAGCACCAGGCTGGCTGCCGCCATGACGAGGGCGCACGCGGCCCTCTCGAGCGTCACCGGGCGGGCTCGTGCTCCTTGAGCACCCACGCGTAGTCGAGGGCGATCTCGCGCAGGTAGTCGTAGCGGCCGGAGGCGCCGCCATGGCCGGCGTCCATGTTGATCTTGAAGAGCGTGGCGGGGGCGCCGGCGTTCAGCGCGCGCAGCTTGGCCACCCACTTGGCGGGCTCCCAGTACATGACCTGGCTGTCGTTGAGCGACGTCTTGACGAGGATGGATGGATACGCGCGAGCGCCCAGGTTCGTGTACGGGCAGTAGGTCTTCATGTACTCGTACTGCTCGCGGATCTTCGGGTTGCCCCATTCCTCGAACTCGCCCACCGTGAGGGGCAGCGACTCGTCCAGCATGGTGTTGATCACGTCCACGAAGGGCACGCGCAGGATGGCCGCGCGGCAGAGATCGGGCCGCATGTTGAGCACGGCGCCGATCAGGAGGCCGCCCGCGCTGCCGCCCTCGATGACGAGCCGCTCGGTCGCGGTGTAGCCCTCCTTCACCAGGTGCTCACCCACCGCGATGAAATCCGTGAACGTGTTGCGCTTGTTCATCATGCGGCCGGAGTCGTGCCAGCGCTTGCCCAGCTCCCCGCCGCCGCGGACGTGGCCGATGGCGATGGTGAAGCCGCGATCGAGCAGGCTCAGGCGATTGGACGAGAAAGTTACCGGGTAGGGCATGCCGTAGGCGCCGTAGCCCGTCAGGAGCATGGGCGCGGTGCCGTCGCGCGGGGTCTCCTTGCGGCAGACGAGCGAGATGGGCACCAGCGTGCCGTCCGGAGCCGTCGCATGCAGGCGCTCCGACCGATAGCGCGCGGGGTCGTAGCCGCCCAGCACCGCCGTCTGCTTGAGCAACGTGTGCTCGCGCGTGATCGTGTCGTAGTCGAAGACCGAGGCCGGTGTGATCAATGACTGGTAGCGGAAGCGGTACATCCGCGCGACGAATTCCGCATTGGCATCCGCGCTCACTTCATAGGTGGGTTCGGGGAATTCAACGTGGTGCGAGGCGCCATCACGGAGCGAAGTGATGCGCAGGCGGATCAGGCCGCCTTCCCGCTCGTGGGCAACGTAGTGATCGGCGAAGACGTCGACGTCTTCCAGCATGACGTCGTCCCGGTGCGGAATCAGCTCGGTGAAGCGCTCGGGACGCGGATCGTCCACGGGAGCCGAGACCAGCCGGAAGTTACGTCGGCCGCCGCCATTGGTACGGATGTAGAAGCGGTCGCCGCCCCCGCCGTTCCCGTGATCCACGGCGTATTCGTGGTCCTTTTCGCGCGGCGTGAGCATCTTCCAGACCGCCGCGGGATCGTGGGCGGGAATAAAGCGCCACTCGCTGCTGGTGAAGGAGCCTGCGGCCAGGAAGAGGTATGCCCTGCTCCGCGAGCGCTCGACGCCGAGGCGGAAGAGCGCGTCCGTCTCCTCGTAGATCAGATCCTCGCCCATCACACCGGGGCGGTACTGATGGAGCTGGTACGGCCGCTTCGCCTCGGGCCGCCCCGGCGCAATCGTCGTCGAAGCGACCGGTATCCGCGACATCGCAAGCGGGCCGCTGCTTCGCATCGGGGATGATCGCTTCATACCGGGATTGCGTAATCTGGTCGAAACGGTGAAGCGTGAGAGCCGCGGCCACACGCGACTGTTCATTCAGATCATCGACTTTCTTTCAGTAAGACGCCGTCCGCCGAAAGACAAATACTTCGCTCGGTTCTTAGAGCTGAAGCCGCATCATCGCGCGGCGCTGGCTGAGGCGACTTCCGATACAAGGTGGCTTGAAGCGAATGAGGCAGATATTCGAATGTATCTCAACGACGCGCCCGATGAGTTGTTGGACAGGGTGCTCGACGAACGCGAGCTTGAGTCGCTGCGTTACGGTTATCGCGAGCGAGTCACGGATATGGATTTGCCCCACATCCGCGAACTCCCTCGCGTGTTGCCGGGAATCTTCGCAGCCGCTGCCATGCGAGCCCGAGAAGCGGGCTTCGATGGGGTCGAGCTTCACTTCGCCCACGCGTACACGATGGCGTCGTTTCTGAGCGCGAAGAACAATCGGCCCGATGGCTACGGCGGGGTTCGAGAGAACCGGGTGAGGTTGCCGCTCGAAGTCTATCGCGCGGTGCGTGAGCGAGTCGGCCGGGACTACACGGTTGGCGTAAGATTCCTCGGCGACGAAGCGATCGAGGCTGGGAGTCATCTCGAAGATGCGGTTTACTTCGGCGTCGAGTTTGCGCGGGCCGGCTTCGATTATCTGTCGGTCTCAAAAGGTGGAAAATTTGACGACGCGAAGCAGCCGAAGGTCGGCCACGCGGTTTATCCTTACACCGGACGCAGCGGCTACGAGTGCATGCCGACCGTGCTGTCCGATGAGCGCGGTCCTTTTGGCCGGAACGTCCCGCTCGCAGCGGCGATCAAGCGATCGGTGAACCACGCGGGCTTTGCGACTCCAGTGATCACCTCGGGCGGGATAGCGACTTTCGAACAAGCTGAAGCTATTCTTCGCAACGGTGAAGCTGATATCATAGCCGCCGCGCGTCAATCGCTTGCGGACCCGGATTGGTTCCTGAAGACTCGGCTCGGACGCGGGGATGAGATTCGGCGGTGCGTGTTCACGAATTATTGTGAAGGGCTGGATCAGATGCACAAGCAGGTGACGTGCAAGCTGTGGGATCGAGTCAATCTGGATGAGCCGGGAATCACGATGAGCGATGACGGACGAAGGCGTTTGGTTCCTCCGCGATGGCGCGGGTAAACCTGATTCGCCTTTGCGGCTTTGCGGAACTTAGCGTCTTTGCGCGAAACTACCCAACCCAAAGCCGCAACGATCGCGAATCTAAGTTCGAAAAAGAGCGAGGACTTACGCAGAATGATGTATTGGCGCGAAATATCGGTCAACTGGGGTGAGTCGGACCCCTTCGGTTTGGTCTATTATCCGCGAATGCTCGCCTGGTTCAACGACACGGAGCACGAGTTGTTTCGCACGCTTGGCTACCCGATCGACAAGATGATCCAGAACGATCGCACGACGTTCGTGATGGGCGAGATTCATTTTCGCTTCATCGGACCGGCAGCCTACGGCGACCGCGTCACGCTCAAGCTGGTGCTCACCGAGATGAGAGAGCGCACCTTGCACTGGGGCTGCAGCGCCAAGCTTACCTTGAACGGCGCACCGGTGACCGAGGGCACTGCGACTCGCGTCTACGCTCGCATCAATGAAGACGGCACACTCAAGTCCGCGCCGATACCCGAAGAAATGCGCCGGGCGCTGACCTCCGCGGGTGTGGTGACATCATTCGCACCGAAGGGCGGGAGCGAGTGAGCGCCGGGAAACGCGACCGCTGATCTTCGCGGACCGAAGTGACGCTGATTCGCGCCGATAATCTGCGGCCGATCTGCGAACCGAAAGCGGCGACAATCCGCGGTGAAGCTTTATGGCGAATTGGGACAAAGAAGAACTCGAACTTGAGAAGAGTCACGGGTGGAGAAACAAGCCCGGACAAAAAATCTTTGTGGCGGATCGCGGCGCCATGCGCATTGAGTTCCCGGAAGACTGGGTGGTCATACCGGATGATGACTCGATCAAGTTTTACGACAAACAACCTCCGGACGACGATTGCTGTCTCGCCGTCTCGTACATGCGACTGCCGCCCGTTGATTTGAGCGGGTTGCCCGTTTCGGAAATGCTCAAGGTGGCGATGGAGGGCGATACGCGGCCAATCTATTCGAGAAGCGAGACCCATGAAGTGAAGCGCGAGGATCTGGAACTAGCTTGGGTGGAACTCGCGTTCATCGATCCGACGCAGCAGCGAGATTGCCGCTCGCGCATATGCCTTGGTCGCGGGTCTGGCATTCAGCCGCTGATCACAATGGAGTTTTGGGAAGATGATCGAGCACGCTGCGCGCCGGTTTGGAATGACGTTTTGGCAAGCCTGCAGCTCGGTGTGTACATCGGAGATCCCACACGCGGGCCGGTTACCCATTGATCGCAAGTCGATTCTGAAGTCCTACAAACTTCAGTTTGTCGCTGACCATCTGGTCGCGACACGGAATCAGCGACAAACTGAAGTTTGTCGGACTTTACCGGAGACATACCGAATGGCGCAGACATGGCCACAGATCGCGCTGCCTGATTACCCGAGTGAAATCCAGGCCGACCCGCGCGAGCTTTCGTTCACCCGCGAACAACTGCTCAAGATGTACTCAGCGATGAGGCTCGCCCGAACGTTTGAAGAAAAGCTCGCGGCGCTTTACCGGCAAGGCAAGATCTTCGGCGCGGTTTACCTCGGCATGGGTCAGGAGGCGACTTCGGTTGGAAGCGTCAGCCTGCTTCAAGACGGCGATTTGTTTTCGACCGTCGCGCGCAATCTCTCGGCGTGGTTCTATCGAGGCGTCAAACCCGAGCACGTCATGGCTCGCTGGTTCGGGAAGGACCAGCCGCCCTCAAACGGACGGGAGCTTGGACTATTTCTAGCCGACTTGAAAGAGTACGGCATCTTCCCTTATCACAACGGCTCGATGGCTTCGTGGATTCCGGCGGGCGCCGGCTATGCGCTCTCATTCAAGATGCGGCGGCAACCGAACGTGTGTCTCTGTTTCACTGGCGACGGCGCGACCAGCCCAGGCGATTTTTATGAGGGCGTCAACTTTGCTGCAATACACAAGCTGCCGATGGTGATCATCTGCGAGGTTAATCAGTTCGCCTACTCGACTCCGCCTCAGTTGCAAATGCCTGTGGAGAACGTCGCCGAACGCGCGTCGGCGTTCGGGATCTACGCGGAAACTGCCTTCGGCAACGATTTGTTCACGGTGATAGCGTCCGCGCGGCGTGGGATCGAACACGCTCGAAGCGGGAATGGTCCGGCGTTGATCGAGTTCAAGACTTTTCGCAAGCGCGGCCATGGCGAGCACGACGATATGGCTTACGTATCGAAGGAGCTAAGAGAGTTTTGGGAAGAGCGCGACCCGGTTTCGATGTACCGAAGGTGGCTGACCGATCGGGCGGCGATTGATGAAGCAGAGGTAAAGCAGGTCGAGGATGACTGTATCCAGGAAATTGATGCGGCTGTGGATTATGCGGTGTCGCTGCAGTTTCCGAAGCCGGAAACGGTGACTGATCGACTGTTCGCGCCGTCTCCACACGATCCGAAGCCTGAAGATCGAAAGAACCTCCTTGAGGCAATCGAGACTCCCGCAATACCCGCGTTGACCGCCTCGAATGAACGGAAGACAGGTGAGCACTTTTAAGGCGCAAGCAAGGGAACCGTTTCTGCTGGCGGTTGGACTTCCATTGGTCTTAGTCGCCACTGCGTGCACCGCCACATCTCGGTCAGCATCGCAAGCCTCCGGGCAAAGCGCTGCTAATAGGTCTGCAGATCCAGTGATTGAAGTCTCGCCGGCGGATGCTACGGCCTCGGATGATGATCCCTGCGCGGAGATGTTTTCAAACCTCTTCGTTGCGGTGGACTCAATTTCATTCAACGGGTACGAGATAATTCGGCTTTACAAGACGGTTCATGACAAAGTAACCAGGTCGGACATACCGGTTAGCTACGCGATACTGAGGTCGGGCGCGAGAACGATCGCGACATTTGAGGGCGTTTACTTCGGCTTGGGCAATGATACGAGGTTCGGCTTCGCTTCGCTTCTGGGCGCGGAAACGAGGCAACTCCTCGTTTCGCAAACGATTCCGCACCATGGCCGTCACTGGATCGTTGACCTTTCTTCAAAGGCCACGACTGTTTTCGACAGCAAGGAATGGCATCTCGGCCAGGAGGATGTCTGCATTCACGACTTCGACGGTGATGGCGTTCAAGAGATCTCTCTAGCGGTCACAAGCTTCTGGGGGTTTGGCGCAATGTCAATGGCCGAAAGCCCGATGCCTTGCGTGGTCTTCAAGTATGATGCGACGGCGCGAAAGTACATGCCCGACAAGGCAGCGTTCGCTGGCGCGCTCAGCAGCATCGACGAAGACGCTCAAAGAATTGATCCAGACGAGAATCCGAGGGGTGGCTCGAACGGTCCATACCTCGCCATGCGTCTCGACGTCTTCCTACGTTACGCCTATGCGGGGCGAGAGAACGACGGGTGGTCTTTCTTTGACGAGACATATAACCTGAACGACAAAGAAGACGTAAAGCGCGGAATCAAGCGCATACTAGAAACGGAACCCGTGTACAGGTACGTCTATGGACTACAGCCGCTGAAGCGGCATGCGTCTTGAAAACGGGCGGACGCGTCGGCAAGAGTCTACGTTCCTGTTAGGAATCCGTGTTGATCAGTCAGATCCGCTCAATCCGTGGTCTATCAGAGCTATGGCTCAAATAACCTACCTCCAGGCAATCAGCACCGCAATACGCGACGAGATGCGACGCGACCCCAATGTGTTCGTGCTCGGCGAAGACATCGGTGTGTTTGGCGGCGCGTTCAAAATCACCCAGGGCTTTCTCGAAGAGTTCGGTCCCGACCGCGTCATCGACACGCCCATCTCCGAATCGGGCTTCGTGGGGGCGGCGTGCGCGGCGGCTACAGTCGGCTTTCGACCAGTCGTCGAGTTTCAATTTATCGACTTCATCGCCTGCGCCTTTGATCAAATCGTCAACTACGCGGCAAAGTGCTATTACCGCTGGGGAATTCCGATGCCGGTCGTGTTTCGAGGACCGACCGGCGGCGGGATTCACGCCGGGCCGTATCACTCGCAGAACCCCGAAGCGTGGTTCGCTCACACGCCCGGTCTGAAGGTCGTGCTGCCTTCAACTGCGAAAGACGCAAAGGGCCTGCTGACTGCCGCGATTCGCGACAACAACCCGGTGGTCTATCTGGAGAACAAGTTTCTCTACCGGCACTACCGCGAAGAAGTGCCCGACGGCGACTACGTAGTTCCGATCGGCATCGCGGCGCTGCGGACAATGGGCAGCGATCTTTCAATTATCAGCTACGGCGCCGCTGTTCATCTCTGCGTCGAAGTAGCGCGGACGCTTGGAAAGGAAGGCGCGTCGGTCGAGGTAGTTGATCTGCGATCTCTCGTACCACTGGATCGAGAGACCGTGCTTGAGAGCGTGAAGAAGACGGGCAAAGCGCTGATCGTTCACGAGGCCAACATCACCGCAGGCTTCGGAGCAGAGATCGCGGCTCTGATCGCGCAGGAAGCGTTCGAGTACCTTGACGCGCCGGTTATGCGAGTTGCCTCACTCGACGTGCCGGTGCCTTTCAGTCCTCCGCTGGAGATGGCGATGCTGCCGTCAGTCGATAAGGTCGCGGCCGCAGCCAGGCAATTGTTGAGTTATTAATTGGATTGCAAGTCCGGTTACTCGCGTGCGAGAAACTCCGTCAGCAGGCCATGAAAATGATGAACGCCGTTTTCGCGTTTCACGGAGTATCGCCCGCTCGTATAGGTGCTCGAACGCAAGCCCCGCTGCACCGCTTCACAGATCGCGATGTCTTCGTGCTGGATTTCATCGCTGAACTCTATGGTACGCTTTAACGCTTTCTGGACATCGCTTCGGTCGAGGTCGCGGAAGTACCACTCGAAAACCGTAAGCGTGCGTTCGGGTCCAACAGGCACGATCAGATTGGTTGAATAGTTGTCGGGATAGACATTCAACATCAGGTTTGGAAAAACCCAGGAGAACTGCACTTTGTTCTTGTCCGCGTCTTCGTCTCTGTGTAGCCGCGTAGCCGACCCCTTGATTGGCGAGTGCTGTATCGAATAGTAACCTCGCGTCTCAGTTCGATAACGTGCGTAGTCTATCTCGCGGTTTAGCGATGGATGCACGACGGGAATGTGATAGCCTTCGAGATAATTGTCGACGTAGACCTTCCAGTTGCAGTCAACGTACCAGTCCTTACGGGCCGCGAACTGCATCGTCGAGAGATCGCAGTGGCTGATCAGCGAAGACAGGTCCTCGAGCGTTTCGCCGAGCGGCGCGCTATGCGGGTCGAGATTCACAAACACGAGCGCTCCCCACGTTTCGACTCTAAACTCCGGCAAGCAGTTCGCTTCCTTGCTGAAGCACTCGACTCCGTCAAACTCTGGCGTGCCGAGCAGGCGTCCTTCAAGCGAATAGCTCCAACCGTGGTAGCCGCACTGAAAGATCCTGCGCGTGCCGCTTCCGGCCGCAACCGGACCGGCGCGATGTCGACAGACGTTCGAAAACGCCCGCAGCTTTTCATCCTCGCCTCGCGCGACGAGTATGGGTTCATCGGCGATCAGAGCGGTGAAGTAGTCCCCGGGCCGCGCGACCTGTTCGGTTCTCCCGACAAGCTGCCATGCGCGGCCAAACACTTTCTCCTTCTCGAGTTCGAGTATCTCAGCGTCGGTATACCAACTTGACGGCAAGGTCGCCGCTCGCGCCAGCCTCTCTTCGAATGAATAGTCAGTGATGCTCATCTCAACTCCAAAGTTATGATTAAGTCTGATTTTAGCACACGGGGGCCGCGGTCCGAATGTGGCGATCATCGCCGCTCTGAGAGCAGCTTTGACAGGCGAAAAGCCGGATAGCTCGCCGCCAGAAGCAGCAATGCATAAATGCTGTTTCGCGTGTCGCTGGCTACAGCGCCGGCGAGGAAGGCTATAGAGCCGAGCAGTGAAAACCCCGTGGTCCACGGATAACCCCACGCGCGATAGGGCCGTTCGCGATCGGGCTCACGTCGGCGGAGAAGAAAGACCACCCCAAACGAGATCGCATAGTTTACTACGAAGAAGAAAGCCACGACGGCCAGTACCTGATCGACTGTGCCGGTAACAATGAACAGCGCGGCTACCAGCGTGCTGAAAAAGAGCGCAACCGTCGGCGTGCCCCCTTCGTTTGCTCGGGCCCCCTTAGTCGAAAAGAGCCCGTCACGGCTCATCGCAAACAAGACCCGCGTCGCCATCAGCTGACAGGCATTGACCGCGCTTAGCATCGACAGGATCATCAGCGATCGAAAGATCCGATCTCCGCTCGGCCCGAAAATTGACTGGGCCGCCTTGCCCAGCGCAAGATCGCTTCCGGCGATTTCAGAAATCGGAAGGACATAGAGGATTGCGAGATTGACGAGAAGGTAAATGGCGATTACCGAAAGCACTCCGCCCAACATTGCGCGAGGAATGTCACGCGCCGGGTTTCGAACCTCTTCCGAGAAGTAGATGACGCCGGTCCAGCCATCGTAAGTGTAGATCACTCCTTGCAGCGCTAGGATCACGGCGACAAACAGTTTCACCCCATGGGGCACTTGCGGCAGGGCGGAACCCGACACGGCGTTGTCTCCTCCAAGGAGAAAGCAAGCTACCACGAGCGCGGCGAAGGCCAGCGCCTTAAGAAGGCTGGTCACATTCTGAACGCCGCTGCCCCATCGGATTCCCCGCCACTGAATGATTCCAAACAGCAACACTATCGCCAGGGCGATCACCGTCGATCGCCCGATAACAGCCGGGAAAAGTACACCGGCGTACCGAGCAATGATTAGAGATATAAACGATGAGGAGCCGCAGGTCGAAATCCAGTCGCTCCATCCGACGATGAAACCGGCATAGTCACCGAGCGCGTCGTGAGCGAACACATACTGGCCGCCCGAACGCGGAATCATCGTACCAAGCTCGGCGATCGAGATGGCTCCGAGCAGAGCGTATAGACCGCCGCCTATCCAGACGCCGATGAACAACCATCCATTTGGCAACTGCTGAGCGATCGTTCCGGGTGTGCTCAATATGCCGGCGCCGATTGTGTTACCGATGATCACCGCCAGCCCGAAGCCAACGCCGAGGATTTGGAGCAGCCGTCCACGAGTCGCGGGAGTCTGCCTTGTAACTTCGGCGGATGGCTGCAATCGGCCCCTTTTGTGGGATTAATTATCGAAGATTAGCGCCGCGACGAAGCTTTGCGGCTCTCGGCCCATCTGGTCTTTGTCCGGGAGACGAAAGACCCTAACAAATCGGAGGCGTCTTGATGAACTTCGTGCCTGGATGACCTGTACGAGCGTCCCTCGAAGCGCCGTCATCTGCCCGCCTGGCGTTGCCTGAGACGAAGGCAAGCAGCAGCGATGCCTGCGCTTCCAGCGATGCTGATCCGCTTAGATTCCGAAAACCTGCAGGAACACCTTGCGTTGATTCGGGCCGTCGAACTCGGTCAGTATCACGCTCTGCCATTGGCCCAATACCAATGCGCCCCTATCGATCGGTACTGACGCGCTATGTCCGAGCACGACGATTCTCAGATGCGAATCCGCGTTATGCCGGTCGCAATCCGAAAACTCCGGATCGTTGTGCTTGTAGTAAGTGTCGCGAGGCACGATGCTCTCTGTGAGGTTCTTGACGTCAGTCAGCAGCGCGTCTTGCCACTCGTTGACGATCAGGCCGGCGGTTGTGTGCAGCGACGACACTTGAACATAACCGTCCTTGACTCCGGTTGATTCTACAAACTCCCGTATGTCGTCGCTCAAGTTGACCAGATCTGTCCGCTCGTGAGTCTTAACCGTTATGGTCTTTGAGAATACTTTGACCGTGCCTTCGTTCGAGTGACAGTCAAGCGCGCCACCGCTGCTTTTACTGGCCTTTTGAGCTTCCATCGTTTTTTCTCCTCCCACGTGCTATGGGTCATTGTGTGTGTGTGTCGTTGTCTGCCTGGGGGTGAATGCGGATTATACTACAGCGAATGACGCGGTGCATACAAAAAGCACCTGGTAGGCGAACTCGCACAATCTAGCTGATTAACGGAACAAGAAGCTCAATGAATTCAGCCATTCGGTCGGCGCAAAGCCTGGAGCGCTTTCGAAGCTCCAACAGCCCCTTTAACGCGGCTGGTCTGAGCAGTGCGGCTTTCACGACCTTCTTCGGATCAACCCGGCCATCGCGGTCTCGATATTGATTGAAGTCGAGTGGCAGATCTTCGTCCAACCGGTCAGTGATCGAACGAGCGATCAGAAACGGCACGCGGCGTCTGGCACATACTCCGGCAACAGCCGTCGACTCCATATCCACAAAGCCGATTTCGTTTGCGCCCAATGAGTCTGCAAGTGCGCGCTTTGTTTCGGCCTGCCAAAGAATCTCATGAGAAGTGAGGGCGACACCGAAGTGCACCGGCACCTCGATTTGCACTCGTTTTGCCGCGGAGAGCAGGTTCGCATCGGGACTTCCTTTCGAATCGCGCACCTCGCGGCCGATCACCAGATCGCCGACTTGAAGCGAAGGTGACAGCGCTCCAGCGAAGCCAATGCTCAACACTGCGCGTGCGGCGCCTCGTTCAAGCCACGCCTCGAGGTGTCGCTCGGTGTTGGCGATGCCCTCCCCCGTTTCGAGGAGCACGAGCCCATCGTGGGCGGCGCGATGCAGCTTCGCTAGTTCATAGCTTAGTGCCGCGACGACCAGGAGAGGCGCTTGTTCCGCGCTAGGCATAACCATGTTCTCGAAACCATTTGACGGCGCGCTCCAGCGCTCTTTCGATAGGATTCCTGGGAAGACCGAGTTC
>Ga0137403_10007417_pt1 | contig 12381 bp, 10 predicted proteins | sample CZOMad2_1_16fung_FD_122057 | JGI IMG/M metagenome (GOLD analysis project Ga0137403, IMG submission 122057) | Vadose zone soil fungal communities from Angelo Coast Range Reserve, California, USA - CZOMad2_1_16fungal (Hybrid Assembly) | ecosystem: Environmental > Terrestrial > Soil > Vadose zone...
GCCGTCCACGTCACCACCATCTCGTCGCCGACGTACTGGTAGATCTCGCCGCCGTGGTCGCCGATCGGATCCGAGGCGAGGCGAAACACGCTGTCCAGAAAGCGGTGGACGGCGGTTGGCCCGATTCGTTCGGCTAAGGATGTCGAGCCCTCGACGTCGACGAAGAGGAAGAATCTGTCTTCGCTTCGGGGTCGGTGATAGCGCCCGAGCACGATATTGCGCAGGGTACGTGGTCGAAGAAGACGGAGTCAGACGCGCGAGCTGGGCAGGTAGAACGGTACGCGCGCGTCCTCGTCGAGCCAGCCGTCGTAGAACGCCTTCACGATGGGGAAGACCGCGCGCGCGAGCCGTCGCCGGTCCTCTTCCTCCGGCGTGAGGGGCGCGCGAAGCGAGCCGGCCAGCTCCTCCAGGAGAGCGGCCTTGTCCACTCGGGTGAAGCGGCCGTCACGCAGCACGACCTCGCCCGCCACCATGACCAGCGAGACGCCGTTCGTCTTCGCGCGGTGCACGACGGCGTCGACCACCGATGTGTCCGGGCTCAGGTACGGCGCGGCGATCTGCTGCCACGACAGCACGACGAGGTCAGCCGCCTTGCCCGGCTCGAGCGTCCCGATCTGCCCGGCGTACGGTGTGGTCGCGGCGCCGTCCTCGGTGGCCATCCGCAGCACTTGCGGGCAGGTGGGCACGACGTCGTCCATGCCCGGCACGCGGTGGAGCCGAAGGACGAGCCGCATCTCCTGGAGCATGTCGCGGTCGTCGTTGATGCCGGCCTCGTCGAGACCGATGCCGACCCGCACGCCGCGCGCCGCCCAGTGGTTGAGCGGCCCCACGCCGCTGCGCAGCCTCAGATTCGAGCTGGCGTTGTGGCAGATGCGCGTTCCGGAATCCGCAACCAGCTCGATGTCCGCCTCCGAGAGCCAGACGCCGTGACCGAGCGTGAGGTGCGGGCCGGTCAGGCCGAGCGTGGCGAGGTGATGGAGCGCGGTGCCGCCGGTGCGGCGGCGCGCATATTCCTTCTGGTATGCGGTCTCCACGAGGTGCATGTGCATCGGGACCCGGTACTTGGCCGACCAGTCGCGGAGCGACTCGAGCGCGCCGTCGGAGCACCAGTGCAGGTTCGCCGGCGCCAGCTGCACCCGGGCGCGCTCGCGCGCGTTCCGCCCGCACTTCTCCCACAGGGTGGTGAAGATGCCATGGTGGTCCTCCACCGGGATCGCCTGGGCGCGAAGGTACGCCAGCAGCTCGTCGGACACCGGCGCCGGGAGGCGTCGCGCGAACGCCTCGTCCGCCTCGTAGGCGAGTCGGTTCTGATCGCGGAGCGCGAACGAGTACGAGACGCGCATGCCGATGTCCTCGTAGGCCTTCAGGATCCGCTCGGCGACCGCGATCACGCGTGAGGCCGGGCCGACGCGCCAACCGTGCAGGTGCTGCACGGTGGTGATGCCGGACTCGAGCATCTCGAACGCCGAGTACAACGTGTCGAGGTACGGGTCGACGGTGCGCGCGCTCATCCGGCTCGCGAACCACAACTCCAGCGGGTAGTCCGGCGAGCCGAGCTGGAACGGCGTGAGCCCGACGTGGTGGTGGGCGTTGACGAAGCCGGGCACGACCACGTGCTCGGGCGACCCGAGCACCTCGTCCGGCGTGTGACGCGCGACCAGCTCGGCGTATGGCCCAACGTCGACGACGACCCCGTCGCGCTGGAAGACCGCGCCGTCGGGCACCACCATCGACTCGGTACGACTGGTCACCTTGACGACGACGTACTTGCCGCGGACTAGCGCCGACCCCATGGCCACCCCGTCCCACGATGCGTTATTTGATTCTCGTGTCCAGCATCTCGACCAGCTCTTGCTCCTGGAACGCCCGAGCCACCTCGGCCCGGAGCCGCTCGACCAGCGTCGCGCGGTAGCGCTCGAACGCCTCGCCGACCACGCTGCGCGGCCTCGGCATGTCGATGGTCACACTGTCGAGCACCCGACCCGGCCGCGCGGTGAGCACCACCACGCGATCGGCGAGGTACACCGCCTCGTCGATGTGATGGGTGACGAAGACCGCCGTCTTGCCCGTGCCGTGCCAGATATCGAGGAGGAACGCCTGCATCTGGTAGCGCGTCTGGACGTCGAGGGCGGCGAAGGGTTCGTCCATGAGAAGCGTGTCGGCGCCCACGCACAGAGCGCGCGCGATGGCGACCCGCTGCTGCATGCCCCCCGACAGTTCGTGCGGGTGTTTTCTGGCGAACTCGCGGAGGCCGACCTGGCGCAAGAACTCCTCGGCCTGGAGGTGCCGTTCGGCGCGCGGCACCCCCCGGAGCTTGAGCCCAAAGGCGACATTGTCGAGGGCCGAGAGCCATGGATAGAGCGACGGCTGCTGGAAGATGAGCGAGCGATCGACGTCGGGTTCGGAGATAACCTGACCGCGATGCAGGAGCTGGCCCGCCGTCGGAGTCTCGAGTCCGGCCAGAAGCTTGAGCAGCGTGCTCTTTCCGCAGCCGCTCGGCCCGATGACGACAACGAACTCACCGTCGCCGACCACGAGATCGATGCCCTGGAGCGCCACCACCTCGCGATCGGTGGACTCTCCCCAGACCTTGGTCACACCCCGGCACTCGAGCGCCGTCACAGCCGCCATGTCGTCAGAGCTCGGTAGCCCGACGCCACCACAGCACCCGGCGCTGGACCAAGCCGAACGCCGCGTCGAGCAGATAGCCGACGAGGCCGATCATCGCCATGCCGAGGAAGGTGAGATTCATGTTCATCATCGACCGGCCCACCATCACGATGGCGCCGAGCCCAGTGTTGACGCCGACCATCTCGGCGGCTAGCACCCCCATCCAGGCGCCGAAGAGGTTCATTCGCACCAGGTCGAAGAGGGCGGGGATGGCGGCCGGGAGGACGACGTGGCGCATGATCTGCCCGCGGCGGGCCCCGAGGACCCGCGCCGCTTCGACGTACACCGGGTCGACGTTGGTCATCGCCTTCACGGTGGCGAGGGTCAACGTGAAGTAGATGCCGACGAAGACCACGAAGATCGCGGACCAGTCGCCGACGCCGAAGGCGACGATGGCGAGCGGGATCCAGGCAACCGGCGCGATCGGCGCGAGCAGCGTGACGGTCGGCAACGTGAGCTTCCGGACGATCGCGAACGAGAACGCGACACTCCCGGTGAGGACGCCGGCCACGAAGGCCAGGAACAGGCCGATCAAGACCCGCTGGACGCTCGCAACGATGGCGGTGAGCGCGACGAAGTTCGCGCCCGTTCGCTCCACGCCGACGGCCGGCATCAGGAACTGGGCCTGGTTGCGGATCTCTCCGATGAACTCGTGGGGCGGCGGCAGGATGACCGGATCGATCAAGTGGAGCGCCGCCGCCGCCTCCCACGCCACAACGACCAGCCCGATCGACAGGACCCACCAGACTCCGGCGACGAGGACGCCCCGGATGCGGGCGCTGGAGCGGGCGCGCGCGCGGGACGCTGTCGTCGCCGGCAGGGCGGGTGCCGCCGCCGGTTGAGCCTGCAGTCCCTCGATCACACCGACTTCACCTTGACCTTCCGATACAGCTCGGAATTCTCGGCGATCACCTCCTCGAGAAGCTTGAAGTTCACGAAGTTCGCGTCCGGGTCCTTGTTGATGTAGTTCAGCTCCTTCATGCTCTGCGCGCGGCCGAACATGAACTCGCGCTTATTGCGGATGTCCACGCCGGGCGGCTGCGCCTGGGCGGCGGCCAGCAGGCTCGCCATGTCCGTCTTGTAGTACTTCCCGATTGTCGTCTTAGCCGCCTCCTCGAAGTTCGTCTCGATCTCCGCTTCCGCCTCGAAGAACACCTTGATGACGTCTTTGACGAGCCTGGGATCCTTCTCGATGAGCTCCTTGCGCACGACGAGCACGCAGTCCGGGTATCCCTTTCCGTAGAGATCAACGCCGTCGCCCAGCACGTTCCCCTTGGTCGCGGTCTTGGCGCGGGTCGCGTATGGCTCGATGGAGCTGATCACGTCGAGCTGGCCGGCGATGAACGCGTTCGTGAGCTCGACGCTGTTGCCCAGGTACTGCATCTTGATGTCCTTGTAAGTCATCCCCTCCTTCTTCAGGTAGTCGTAGACGAGGATGTCGAGCGTGTCGGCCTGGAAGGTCCCGACCCGCTTGCCGCGCATGTCGGCGAAGCTCTTGATGCCCGGTTGCCCCACCATGATCAGGCCCTGGATGCCGCTGCCCGACACGACGGAGAATGAAGGCGAGCGCGTGTACGCGGCGATCGCGTTCGTGTAGGGGATCACCCCCATCTCGACCTTGCCGGTCGCCAGCTGCACCGCCTGGTCTCCGGCCCACCCCGACAGCACGACGGTCCCCTCGATCCCATATTTTGCGAACAGCTTCTTCTCGGCTGCGTAGAAGAGCGGCATGTTGCAGAGGCCGGTGCCGTGCGAAAACTTGATCTCGCGTTTGCCCTGCCCCCACGCCGATCCCGCGGAGAGGACACGGCCGATGCCGCACGTTGCGCAGGCGGCGACTCCGAAGGTCACGGAGCGTGCCAGGAAGTGGCGGCGCGAGAGCTCACCAGTGCCAGAAGCCGGTGCCGGACGGTGCCCCATCTTTGCCTCCTTCGTCAACAGAACATGAACAGAACATGGCGACCGCGAATCGATAGACTGTTGCGGCGGTGCAAGGGAGATGCCTCCGCGCCGTCACGGATGCCTGAGGTTCCCCGTCTGGTCGAACTCGTTGATGCGCCGTGGGTTGAGCGCTCGGGCGCCCTCTCTGCTTCCTCGACTGCGGCCCGGCGCGATTGCCGCGGATAGCGGCAAGCGGCGAGCATCTGCCTGATCGCTAAGCAGGCCCCGAGGCGGCGGGCTGGCCATGCCCCGTCGGCAGCCGACGGGCGAGCCCCGACAATTCGCTCACATCAAAGCTCTCGCCGACGCCTCGGCCCTCCCGGCCGGGCCCGGTACGCGGCTTGCTGCGAGGCAGCCATTATGCCCCCGAGCGAGTCGGCCCAGGCCTCGGCGGCCACGCTCGAGCTCGTCGAGACGACCAAGCGCTACGGCGGGGTCGTCGCCGTCGACGCCATCAGTCTCCGGATCAGCGCCGGGACGTACTGCTGCCTCCTCGGCCCCTCGGGCTGCGGCAAGACGTCCACGCTGCGCATGATCGCCGGGCACGAGACGGTCAGCGCCGGCGCCGTCGTCTTCGGCGGGCACGAGATCACCGACCTGCCGCCGGCCCGGCGCGGGACCGCGATGATGTTCCAGAGCTACGCGCTCTTTCCCCACCTGACCGCGCTCGACAACGTCGCCTTCGCGCTGAAGATGCGGGGCGTCGACCGGGTGGCCCGCCACGCACGCGCGGCGGAGGTCCTGGCGCTGGTGGCCATGTCAGCCTACGCCGACCGCCGCCCGGCCGAGCTCTCGGGCGGACAGCAGCAGCGCGTCGCGCTCGCCCGCGCGCTCATTACCGAGCCGAAGATCCTGCTGCTCGACGAGCCGTTGTCCGCGCTGGACCCGTTCCTGCGCGTCCGGATGCGGGCGGAGCTCAAGCGGCTGCAGCGAGAGCTCGGCATCACCTTTGTCCACGTCACGCATTCCCAGGAGGAGGCGATGGCCCTGGCCGACCTCGTCGTCGTCATGAACGAGGGGCGCATCGAGCAGCAGGGCACTCCGCGAGAGGTCTTCAACCGGCCGCGTACGGAATTCGTCGCCCGCTTCATCGGCGGCCACAACGTCGTCACCGCGCGCGGTGCGCGTGTGGCGGTACGGACCGATCGCCTGCAGCTGCGACGACTCAACGGGCACGGCGAAGCCCCGCCGACGAAGGGCACGGTGACGAACGTCGAGTACCAGGGCACCGTCGTGCAGACGAGCGTGACCGCCGACGACGGCACCGAGCTGATCGCGCTGGCGCCCGAGCAGGTCTTCGATCGTGAACCGCTCACGCCTGGCACGCGCGTCGCGGTCGACTGGGAGCCGGGCGCCGCCCATGCGCTGGCTCAGTGAGAAGGGGGGCTCAGGGCGCGCCCGTGGCGGCGCAGCGCGTTTCCGGGACGCGGCGCGTCCGCGATTCCACGACACTGACAAGGAGAACTGAGATGGCAGACACGACCAAGAAGACCAGCACCGTCAGCCGGCGCGACGTGCTCAAGGGCGCGGCCGCCGTGAGCGCCACGGCGCTCCTGGGTGCCCCAGCGATCATCTCCGCGCAGCCGGTGACGCTTCGCTACCTCGGGACCGCGGTGAATCAGTCGAAAGAGATCGCCCAGAAAGTGAAGGCCGATCTCGGCATCGTCATCGAGTACGTGCCGGTCACCACGGACGACGTCAGCAAGCGGATCATCACGCAACCCGCGTCCTTCGACATCGCCGACGCGGAGTACTTCCAGCTTCGCAAGCTGATCCCGTCGGGAAACCTGATCGGTATGGACGCCAGCCGGATCAAGTACGCGGACAAGATCACGCCCATCTTCACGCGCGGCGAGCTCGCGGGCAAGAAGATCGGCGACCAGGGCACCGCGCCCAAGAAGGTCTTCTACCTCGAGAGCAAGAGCTCGACGAAGTTCTCGGCGTCGCCGACCCAGTGGATCACGCTCATCCCGACGGTCTACAACGCCGACACGCTCGGCATCCGACCCGACCTGATCAAGCGCCCGATCGGCTCGTGGGCCGAGCTGCTCAACGCCGAGTTCAAAGGCAAGTCGTCGATCCTGAACATCCCGTCGATCGGCATTATGGACGCGGCGATGGTCGTGGAATCGATGGGCGTCCACAGGTACCAGGACAAGGGCAACATGACCAAGGCCGAGATCGATCTCACGACGAAGGCGCTGATCGAGGCCAAGAAGGCGGGTCAGTTCCGCGCGTTCTGGAAGGACTTCAACGAGAGCGTCAACCTCATGGCCTCCGGCGAGGTGGTCATCCAGTCGATGTGGTCGCCGGCCGTCACCAAGGTGCGCTCGATGGGCGTGCCCTGCATCTATCAGCCGCTCAAGGAAGGCTATCGCGCGTGGGCGGCCGGCTTCGGCCTTCCCAAGACTCTGTCCGGCAAGAAGCTCGACGCCGCGTACGACTTCATCAACTGGTTCCTCTCCGGCTGGGCCGGCGCGTTCCTCAATCGCCAAGGCTACTACTCCGCGGTTCTCGACACGGCCAAGGCCCAGATGGAGCCGTACGAGTGGGCGTACTGGATGGAGGGTAAGCCCGCCGAGAAGGACATCAAGGCGCCCGACGGGACGGCGCTGGAAAAGGCCGGGGCGGTCCGCGACGGTGGATCCTTCGAGGCGCGCATGGGCGCCGTCGCGTGCTGGAACGCGGTTATGGACGAGAACGACTACATGGTCAGGAAGTGGAACGAGTTCATCGCGGCCTGAGCGACGGCGGCGCCGGAGGGACCGTCCTCCTCCAACCCTCGGCTGTCCCCGCGACGACCGGCGCCGGCGCCAGGCTCCGACGGCTGACGTCGCGCGCGGCGGCGCCGTACTGGCAGGCGGCGCCGCTCGCGCTCGTGTTCGCCTTCTTTTTCGTCCTGCCCCTCGTGGTCACCGTGGTCGTCAGCCTCTGGCGCTACAACGAGTACTCGATCACCCCGGCGCTGGTCGGGGACAACTACGCGTCCGTCTTCTCCGGATGCCTGGCCGAGCTGCCGAGCCTTTGCTTGACGTTCAAGACGTACCTGTCGACGCTGAAGTTCTGCCTGCTCGCGTGGGCGCTGACGCTCCTGCTCGGGCTCACGGTCGCCTACTTCCTGGCCTTCCACGTGCGCTCACTGACGGGACAGATGGCGCTCTTCCTCGTCTGCACCATCCCGTTCTGGACCTCCAACGTCATCCGCATGATCTCGTGGGTGCCGCTGCTCGGACGCAACGGGCTCGTCAATAGCTTCCTGATCTCCGCGGGCCTGACGCGAGAGCCGTTCACGTGGCTGCTCTTCTCCAACTTCTCCGTGGTGCTGGCCTTCGTGCACCTCTACACGATGTTCATGATCGTGCCCATCTTCAACTCGATGAGCCGGATCGATCGAGCGCTGCTGGAGGCGGCGCGCGACGCGGGCGCCTCGGGGTGGCAGGCGCTCTGGAACGTGGTGGTGCCGCTGTCGAAGCCTGGCATCGTGATCGGCTCGATCTTCGTGGTCACGATGGTCATGGGCGACTACGTGACCATCGGGGTCATGGGCGGCCAGCAGATCGCTTCGGTCGGGAAGGTCATCCAAGTCCAGCTGAGCTACCTGCAGTTCCCGCTCGCCGCCGCGAACGCGGTCGTGCTGCTCGCGGTTGTGCTCATGGTCATCGCGGCCATGACCCGGCTGGTGGACGTGCGCAAGGAGCTGTGAGCCGGTGCGCGAGAGACGGCCGCCGGCGTTCTACGTGCTGGCCGCGGTGTTCGGCCTGTTCGCGCTCTTTCTCTACGGGCCGATGCTCACGATCATTGTGCTGTCCTTCCAGGGACCGACGGGCGGGCTCACGTTCCCGATGCACGGCGTGTCCACCCACTGGTTCGTGAGCCTGTGGGGCGGCCTGGGAGTTGTCGACATCTGGGCGGCCTTCGGCCGCTCGCTGCGGCTGGGCCTCGCGGTCATGGTCCTCACCGTGGTGATCTCGCTGCTCGCGGGGTACGCGTTCCGCCGCGGCTTCCGGGGCGCGAGCCTCGTCTTTTACGCCGCGGTGGCGAGCCTGATCGTGCCGTCGATCATCGTATCGCTCGGCATCGGCGTACAGTTCCGCCTGCTCGACGCCGCGATCAAGTGGACGGCCGAAGCCCTCGGTCTCGCCGCCTTCGCCGAACGATTCGCGACGAGCGCCGGGACCTTCACCTCCGGGCTGGGTGCGCACCTGACGTGGACGCTTCCCTTCGGCCTCCTGATCATGTTCGCCGTCTTCAATCGCTTCGACTCCCGCTACGAGGAGGCGGCGCGCGATCTCGGAGCGACGCCCTGGCAGACCTTCCGCCACGTGGTGCTGCCGCTCATAGCGCCCTCGCTGGTGGGGATCGCGCTCTTTGGATTTACGCTGTCGTGGGATGAGGCGGCGCGGTCAAGCCAGGCGCTCGGCAGCGACCAGAACACGCTGCCGCTCGAGCTGACCGGCCTCACCACCACCGTCACCAACCCCGAAATCTACGCGCTGGGTACGGTGACGACGACCGTCTCGTTCGCCGTCATTCTCGTCTCGCTGCTCCTGTTCCGGACGCTGAGCCGACGCCAGGCCCGCGGTCGCTGAGGAGGGGATCGATGGAGATCCTCGTTGTCAACCCCAACACCACCGCGTCGATGACCGCCGCGATCGGTCGCGCCGCCGAGCGCGTCGCCGCGCCGGGCACCCGCATCATCGCGGTGACCCCCGACACCGGCCCGGAGTCGATCGAGGGCTTCTACGACGAGGCGATCGCCCTGCCCGGCCTGCTCGCCGAAGTTGCCCGTGGCGAGACGCGTGGCGTCGACGGTCACGTGCTCGCGTGCTTCGACGACACCGGGCTGGATGCGGCGCGCGCGCTGGCCCGGGCGCCGGTGGTGGGAATCGGCGAGGCCGCGTTCCACGTCGCGAGCCTCATCGCCGGCCGCTTCGCCGTGGTGACGACGCTCTCGCGGTCGATCCCGGCCATCGAGCAGAACCTGGTCAAGTACGGCCTCGCCGCCCGGTGCGCGCGCGTGCGCGCCTCCGAGGTTCCGGTCCTGGCGCTCGAACGCCGCGAGACGGAGGCGTGCAAGCGGATCGACGCCGAGATCGAAGCGGCCAAGCGTGACGATCGCGCCGAGGCGATCGTGCTCGGCTGCGCCGGGATGGTGGACTTCGCGGCCGAGCTGGCCGACCGCCACGCGCTTCCCGTCGTGGACGGCGTCACCGCCGCCGTCGTGATGGTCGAGGCGCTCGCCCGCCTCGGGCTCACGACGTCGAAGCTCGGCGGCTACGCATTCCCGTTGCCGAAACGCATCGCGGGAGCTTCGCCGCCTAGCAGGCTGCGGAAGAACTGAGTGAGGAAGTCAATTTCGTCTCCGGCGACGTGTCCGGCGGGACCGGCGAGCTGGCGCGAGGTCTCCCCGCTGGCGGCGGAGCGAGTGTGTCGAGACCAAGCGCTCCGCTCAGCACGCTGTCTGCTCCATGAGGTTGCGGATGCGAACCAAGTTGTACACCGCCAGGCCGAAGACGAACATCCACCCGACGCGAGCCGTGCCCCGGTGCCGGGTTTTCCGCAGCAGCCCGACGGTCTTCAACCAGCCAAAGATCTCCTCGATGCGTTTGCGTTTCTGTTGGCTCACCCGGTAGCCGGCGTGCCGCGTGGTGCGCTCATCGAGCGCACTCGAACGGTTCGAGGTGTTCTGGGCCACATGCGGCGTCACCTGCAGCCGGCGCAGGCCGGCGACGAACTCGGCGGTGTCATAGGCTTTGTCGGCCCCGACCGTCACGCGCCGCGTGCCCCGGATCCGCGCCAGCATCGTCCAGGCCGCCGCGCGCTCGGCGAACCCGGTGGCCGGCGTCAGCTCGCCGTCGACGGCCAGGCCGTGCCGGTTCTCCATCAACACGTGCCCCTGGTAGTAGAGCTTGGCTTCGTGCCCCTTGCCCTTGCGAAACAACTGCGCCTCGGGGTCGGTTGTCGAGGCGTGGGTCGCATTGCTCCGTCGCTCCCCATGGAAGTTCACCGTGGGATTCCCCGGATCGTCGGGGGGCGGCGGTGGGGCATCCTTGCGCTGGAAGCTCTTGAGGCTCGCCCACGCCTCGATGAGCGTGCCGTCCACGGTGAAGTGCTCATCCGACAGCACGTCCCGCTCCCGGGCCTGGGCCAGGACGCGGTCGAAGAACGCGCGCGCGATGTCCCCGGCCAACAGCCGCTGGCGGTTCTTCGTGAACACGGTGGCGTCCCAGACGGGATCATCCATGTCGAGGCCGACGAACCACCGAAAGAGGAGGTTGTAGTCGAGCTGCTCCATGAGCAGACGCTCACTGCGCACGCTGTAGAGCACCTGCAGCAGCAGCGCCCGCAGCAGTTTCTCGGGCGCGATCGAGGGGCGACCCACCCGCGCGTAGAGCTGACTGAATTCGGGCGACAACTCGGCCAGGACCCCATCCACCAGGTTCCGGATCGGACGCAGGGGGTGGTCCGGCGGGACTCGCTGCTCGAGCGGCACGTAGCTCCACATTCCGGCCTGCTGGCGATCGTCGCCCCGCATGCGCGCCTCCTCGACGTGAGTTACGCGCATCGTAGTCGAACCATCAACCGACTCGGCCATCAAAAGTCGGGTTTTTCAGCAGCCTGCTAGACGCCCGTCGTCGCCTTCCGCTTGACGAACCGCCCGCGCCCCGGCCGACCGACGACCTGGCCGTTCTCGAAGACGACCTCGCCGCGCGAAATCGTCACCGCCGGCCAGCCGGTCACCGAGAAGCCCTCGTACGGCGTGTGGTCCACGTTCTGGTGCAGGAGCTCGCGGGTCACGGTGACCTTGCGGTCCGGGTCGAAGACGACCAGGTCGGCGTCCGAGCCGATCGCGATGGTGCCCTTCTCGGGATAGAGCCCGAAGAGCCGCGCCGAGTTCGTGGACGTCAGCCTCACGAATTGATTCAAACTCAGCCGACCGCCGCGCACCCCCTCGGAGAAGACCACGGGGATCATCGTCTCGATCCCCGCCATGCCGTTGGGGATGTTCGCGAAGCTGTCACGGCCCAACTCCTTCTGGACCTTCCAGTTGAAGGCGCAATGGTCCGACGAGATCTCTTGCAGATTCTCCTCGCGGAGCCCGCTCCAGAGGTGCGGCGTGTTGTCCCGCCGCCGCAGCGGCGGCGAGCACACGAACTTGGCGCCCTCGAAGTCGGGTCGCTCCAGCTCCTCGTAGTGAAGCGAGAGATAGTGCGGGCACGTCTCGGCGTGGATCGGCAGGCCGCGGTCGCGCGCCTCGCGCACCTTCTGCAGCGCCTCCTTCGCCGAGAGGTGCACCATGAGCAGGGGGCACCGCGCGATCTCGGCGAGCGCGATGGCGCGCGCGGTCGCCTCGGCCTCGACCTCGGGGGGCCGCGTGTCGGCGTGATAGATCGGCGCGAGCCTTCCCTGCGCCACGTACTCTCGGACCAGCACGTCGATGATGTCGCCGTTCTCGGCGTGGACGCAGAACAGGGCGCCGGTGTCGCGCACACGCCGCATGATGCGGAACAGGTTGGAGTCGGTCTGCATCAGCGGCGTGCCCTTGTAGGCCATGAAGCACTTGAAGCTGCCAATGCCGTTCCTCACGACGTCGTTGATCTCGTCGAGCGCGTTGCGGCTCAAATCGGTCAGCACCACGTGGAAGCTGTAGTCGATGACGGTCTTGCCGGCGGCTTTCTTGTCCCATTTCTCCAGGGTCGCGAAGAGGCTCTCGCCTGGCTCCTGGATGGCCCAGTCGACCACGGTCGTGATGCCGCCGGCGGCCGCCGC
>Ga0137403_10007418_pt1 | contig 12379 bp, 9 predicted proteins | sample CZOMad2_1_16fung_FD_122057 | JGI IMG/M metagenome (GOLD analysis project Ga0137403, IMG submission 122057) | Vadose zone soil fungal communities from Angelo Coast Range Reserve, California, USA - CZOMad2_1_16fungal (Hybrid Assembly) | ecosystem: Environmental > Terrestrial > Soil > Vadose zone...
GATCGGGCCCTTCACGAGGCCGCCCGGACCGGCGGCCGCCAGCAGCCGGGCGGCCGCCGCAGCCATCGCGGCGTCGTCGGCGATCCCGACCTCGATGAGCCCCAGCTCGGTCTTGTGCGCCACGGACGGTGCGGACAGCTTGGCGACGACGGGGTAGCCGAACGCGCGGCCGGCGGCCACGGCCTCGTCGACGCACTCGACGAGACGGCCCGGTACGACCGGCAGCCCCCAGGAACCCACGATCACCTTGCCCGCGTGTTCGGAAAGGGAACCGGCGCCCGGCACGGCCGCCTCCCCGCCGGGTGCCGCCGGCTCGGGTTCGGGTGCCGCGGCGGTCCGCCGCACCTGCTCGGTGTGTGCCACGAGCCTGCCGAGCGCGCGTACACACCCCGTGGTGTCGTCGAACGTGGGGACGCCTTCCGCCGCGAAGCGCTCGACCATGCCGGCCTGACTGGCGATGCAGCAGACCACGACGAGCTTGTCGCTCCGCCGGTTCAACACGATCCCGAGCCCGCCCTCGTTGCCGTGTTCGATCACCAGCACGACGGTGCGATCGAAGTTCGGGTCGACGAGGGGCGGCGCGGCGACCAGCAGTCGCCCGCGGAGCGAGGGCGGCTCGGGCACATCTGATTTTGCCACGGCCGTAGCATCGTTCTCGATGCGCGCCTCGCCGGGACTGCTTGCGGCCCTGCGCAAAGCGGGTCGCTTCAAAGCTCGCCACCGCGCCACCGTCGAGCCGGGCCACCCGGTTCCTGCGCTCGTAGACCACGCGCTCGCCGAACAGCGAGACCGGTTACAGGTTCTGCTCGACATCAACAACGTCCTGGTCACCAGCCGCGAGCTTAGCGATCTTTTTCGCGGTATCGTCTCTGCGCTGACTCGCGTGATTCATCATGACTACACCAGCCTGGCCCTGCTTGATGTCGCGACCAACCGACTGAAGCTGCACGCGCTCGATTTCGACGGCTCTGACACCCTCTTTGCCGGAAAGGAAGTCTCCGTCGCGCTCGATCAATCTCCTGCCGGCCGTTGCATGCTTTCCGGGAAGCCCACCATTTTTCATGGCGAGGAGTTGGATCAGTTTCCCGCCGAGCTCGTCCGCGTTCTCCGAGAAAAAGGCCTCACGTCTGTATGCTGCGTTCCGCTGCTCAGCAAAGGGCGCGCGTTCGGTACTCTCAATCTTGCCAGCCGGCGTCTGGACGCTTTTTCCGACGGCGACGCCGACCTTCTTAACCGCGTCGCGGCCCAAATTGCCATTGCCGTTGAAAACGCACTCGCTTTTAAGGAAATCGACTCTCTCAAAGACAAACTCGCCGTCGAAAAACTTTATCTCGAGGAAGAAATTCGCAGCGAATTCAATTTCGAGGAAATCATCGGCGAGAGTCCTGCCATCAAACGCGCTCTGGCGCAAGTGGAGCTCGCTGCCCCCGGCAACACCACCGTTCTGATCCTCGGCGAAACCGGCACCGGTAAAGAACTTATCGCACGCGCCATTCACAATTTAAGTCCACGGCGGGAACGCACGTTCGTGAAGATAAATTGCGCTGCCATTCCTTCTGGCCTTCTCGAAAGTGAACTTTTCGGCCACGAACGGGGGGCCTTCACTGGCGCCGTCAGCCAGAAAGTCGGCCGCTTTGAACTCGCCGATCGCGGCACCATTTTCCTCGATGAAGTCGGCGACATTCCGCTTGAGCTTCAACCCAAGCTACTCCGTGTTCTTCAGGAACAGGAGTTCGAGCGCCTGGGAGCGACGCGCACGGTTCGCGTGGACGTTCGCCTCGTCGCCGCCACCAACGCTGACCTAAGCCGTCTCGTCGCCGAGCGAAAATTCCGCAGCGATCTCTTCTACCGCCTCAACGTTTTTCCCATTCAGATTCCGCCGCTTCGTGATCGCCGCGAGGATATTTCGCTGCTGGTACGTTACTTCGTTCAGAAATTCAGCCGCCGCCTCAACAAAACTGTTCAGTACGTTCCCGCTGACGCCATGGACGCGCTGGTTTCGTATGCCTGGCCCGGCAATATTCGCGAACTCGAAAATCTTCTTGAACGTGCCGTGATTCTTTCTCCCGGCAAGGAACTTCGCGTGCCGCTTTCGGAGCTCCGCAACGCTCCTGCGATGCCTGAGGCGGAAGAATCTCCACTCGCCGCGTCGACCGCGGCCCCCGTTGCAACGCTGGAAGAAGCGGAGCGCCAACATATTCTTCGCGCGCTTCGTCAGACAGAGTGGCGCATCGCCGGTCCGCGCGGTGCCGCCAACCTTCTTGGCATGAAGCGCACCACGCTTCAGGCGCGCATTCGCAAGCTTGGCATCCGCCGCCCGTTGTAGCCTTTCGAATTTTTCGCTTTTTGCAGGGACCGGCCGTCTTCTTGTTAGGCTGGGGTCTTTGCGCTTCTGGTTTATTTCAACTCCGTATTCAACAGGTTTGCCAGCCGGGTTCCCGCCAAGGCCACTCGTTGTTTTGCCAATTTCCCGGCGTTTTTCTTGTACTGCGTCGTCAGTGTGAACGGTCCGTCGCCGGCCGCGATTGGTGTGGTGTAAACGGCTTGTTGCGCTTCCTCGAAACTTTCCGCAATCCAATCTTTTTCGTCTGACTTCGCGGCCAGCGCCGCATTGGGTTTCGGCAGCTTTCTGGCCGCCTTCGTCACAGTCTTCAAATCGTTTTGCTTGCCGAGCAAATCGTCCCAAAACGCGTGGAGTTGACACTTCGAACAGTCGAGTTTCACCAGATTTCCGCCCGCGTCGCCGTCCGGATCCGTGCTGCTCACGCGCGTTGAAGCATGCAGCGGCTGATGAATGTCGCCAACCAAGTGCAGCAGCCAGGTCAGATCGTACGATTTCAACCCGTCCGCCACAGTCGCCGACGCCAACACTCCACGAAGCAATGCGATCCGCTCCTGCGCATTCGGGGTGGGAATCGCCGGCAAGGTAGTTCCATCGGTCGTAAACGGTGTATCGATGAAGTGCCAATACTTGTGCATCAGCAAATCGTCGTAGCCAGTGTTCTTCGCAGGATCAGGGCTTCCGTCAGGCCGGTTTCCGTTCTGGCTTCCGTCTTTCGTGTACGTCGAATCCCGCTTGATCTGATCCGCCCAGGTCGCTGCAATCATGAAGATCATCAGGTTTTTGTCGTCAGCGGAAGCAGTCGGCACTTGCTGATCCACTGTCGTCGCCCAATCGTTATATTTCGGATTGAGCTTCAACAGCACATTCACTCGGTCCCGCGTCGCCGGCTTCAATTGCTTGTATGCCACGTAAGCCACGCTCATGTGTCCGCGGTCATTCCACGCAAATGCCTGCTCGCCCAGCACCAGTGCCAATCCCAATACCACTCCCAGCACCTTCGTTTTCGTCCGCATGAACCCTCCGGTCCCTACCGCAATAGTGCTTTCGAATTCCCAAACCCTTTCTTACAATTCATGAATTCGTGTTTTTCTTGGACGCCTCCACTTTCTCTCCGGTTTCCTCGCGTCTCGTGTAAAATCGTCTGTTCAAGTTCACTCAAAAGGGCTCACTCATGTCTAACATCAGCACCCGCAAAGGCATCATCGGCATCCTCACCGGAGGCGGCGATGTCCCCGGACTCAATCCCGCGATTCGCGGAGTCACCTTCCGCGCGCTCCGTGAAGGCTATCAAGTTATTGGCTTCCGCCACGGATGGGGCGGCCTGATCGACATCGTGCGCGACAAATCCTACGACAATTCTGAAAACTTCCAGATCCTCACCGAAGACATCGTCAATCGCGCCGGACGCACCGGCGGAACGTTTCTGCATTCCTCTCGCACCAACCCCGGCCGCACGAACAAAGCCAACGTGCCCGAACATCTCAAAAGCCAGTACAACGCCGAGAAAAACGATCTCACTCCCGAAGTCCTGAAGAATCTTGAATGGCTCGGCGTCGATTACATGGTGCCGATCGGCGGCGATGACACGCTCAGTTACGGCGTTCGCCTGCATCAGGAAGGTTTCAAAGTCGTCGCCATTCCCAAAACCATGGACAATGACGTTCCCGGCACCGACTATTGCATCGGCTTCAGCACCTGCGTCACGCGCACCATTCAGCTGACAAACGATCTGCGCACTTCCGCCGGCTCGCACGAACGCTTCCTCGTGCTGGAAGTTTTTGGCCGCTACGCCGGCTTCACCGCTATGCTTCCCACTATGGCCGGAGCCGCTCATCGCTGCGTGATTCCAGAACATAAATTCAACATCGACAATCTCACTGAACGGCTCGTCTCTGACCGCCACAAAAATCCCAGCCACTACGCCACTGTCCTGGTCTCCGAGGGCGCAATGTTCGAAGGCGGCGAAATGGTTTTCGAAGGTGAATCCGCGGACGCCTACGGCCACAAAAAGCTTGGCGGCATCGGCGATATCGTCGCTGAAGAAGTCAAAAACCGCTCCGCCAAATTCAACAAAGGCAAAAAAATCGACGTCATCAGCCAAAAGCTCGGCTATCTTGTTCGCTCCGGCGATCCCGACGCTCTCGATTCCATCGTGCCCATGGCCTACGGCAATCTCGCGCTCGACCTCATCATCAACAAAACTTTTGGCCGTCTGGTGGTCCTTAAAGAAGGACGCTACGATAACGTACCCATCGCGACCATTACCGCTTCGAAAAAATTTGTTAACGTGAAGGAACAATACAACACCGAGCGCCTTCGCCCGCAGTACACCAGCTTCGCCAACAAGCCGCTCTTCCTGATGGGCTCGTAAACGCAGACGGCGATCGCCGCCATTCGCCCCGTCTCATCCTTTATAGCGTCCACCGTCAGCCTGGCCCGCACTTCGCGTGGAGGCGGCGACTTTGTTCGTGGCATCGCTAGTGAAAACGATGCGACATTCGGCGCCTGCTATCTCTTTCGCACAACCCTCTTTCCTTTCCCGCTCGTCCCCGTCACAATCCCTAGAAGCCTCCCCGGCCTTATCGCGCAAGAAATCCTTGCAACTCAGGGTTTGTAAGTACAAACTCTGAAACCCTCTTGCGCGCCCAGTTATAATTTTGTTTTCTTAACTTACTGCCGCACGCCACCCCGCGCGCGGACCGGCAGGTGCCCATGTCAGCCACAGCTCAACATCTTTTAGGCCAGCTCGCGGACGGCCGCTTCGCGCTCCGCAAACTTCTCGGCGTCTCGCCGAACTCCGCCGTATTTCTCACTTCCAGCGAAGCCGCGCGGCCCGGCGATTCCGCATCCGACGCCGCGATCAAGCTCATCCCTGAAGATCCATCCAACTCCGACGTTCAACTCGACCGTTGGCGCGCCACTGCCGCTCTCTCGCATCCGGGACTTCTGCGCATTCTTCATTTTGGCCGCTGCACGATTGACGGCTCACCGTGCCTCTACCTCGTCACCGAGCTCGCCGACGAAGACCTCGGCCAGCTTCTTCCGCGCCGCGCGCTCACACCAGACGAAACTCGCGGCATGCTCGCCGCAGTTCTTCCCGCGCTCGATTTTCTGCATGAAAATGGACTCGTTCACGCCGGGCTCAAGCCTTCCAACATCCACGCCACCGGCGACAACGTAAAACTCTCCGCCGACCGCATTGTGCCGGCGGGCGAATCTTCTTCGGCGTGGCCGCTCGCGGCTCCATTTGCCGCGCCTGAATCTGTTCTGTTCCCCGCGGCTGACATCTGGTCGCTCGGCATCTCGCTCTGCGAAACGCTCAGCAAAAATTTCCCCGAGCGCGAACCTTCCGGCCAATTCGCGTTGCCCGATCTCCCCGCGCCTTTTGCGGAAATCGTTCGCTCCGCATTGGTTGAAGATGCCACGCTCCGCATCACGCTCGATCAAGTACGCTCGCTGCTCGATCCAGAATTCGTTGCAAAACGCAAAGACGCTCCCGCTGCAATTTCATCCGCAAGCGCTGGCGGTGCCGCAATAAACAAAGCCGCGAACTCTGACGCCGCGGCGAGTTCTCCTTACGTTCGTCCGCCCGAGTCACCCGATTCTCCCGAATCTCTCATCGCGGCAGTCGAAGCTGCTCCCGTCCCCACTCTGTCGTCATCAGCTCGCACCGCGCAACGCGAACCATTTCCCGAAATCGATCCGCTCGCCGTTCCGCTCTCTCCTGTCTCGCCACCATCGAGGTCGCCATCTGGGTCGAATGCCGCGCCGCAAGTACCGCGCTCGCGCATTCCCGTCTCTTCGCTCCCGCAGGTGAACGCCACCATCGGCGGCCCGCGCCGCATCAGCAATCCGCCTGTTTCTACTCGTTCCAATAAACTTTTTCTTGTCAGCGTAGCTGCCGCTATAATCCTCCTCGGCCTGTTCGTGCCGCGTTATTTTCTGCGTTCCCGCAATTCGGCGACGCCAAATTCCGCGAACCCAGGCGCAGCTTCTTCCACTCCAAATTCAGCCGCACGCGATGCGAAAATTCCTCCGGCTAATTCCACATCCGCTCCGTCCACGGCGGCGCCTTCGCCGAATTCCAGTGCCGCAGCAACTTCATCCGCAACCTCCAGTTCCGCGCCATCCGGGGCCACAAGCTCTCCTTCCGGCAAGAGCAAGTCCGCACCGGCACGTTCGGCTGTCACGCCCGCGGCTCTGTCATCGCAGCCACTTTCCCCCGCCGTCCTTCGCAAAGTCCTCCCCGAAGTTTCCGCAAAGTCCCGCTCCACGATTCGCGGCACCGTCCGCATCAACGTCCGCGTACAAATCAATCCCGACGGCACCGTCTCTACCGCCGAACTCGCAAATACCGCCCCCAGCCAATTCTTCGCCGCCGCCGCGCTAAAAGCCGCCCGCCAATGGCAATTCGCCACGCCGTCCTCTTCCGCCACTTCCGGTGCCAACCCTTCCGCCATAATCCGCTTCGACTTCACTCCAACCTCCACCTCCGCCGCCGTAGCTCCGTAACAAACGGCAGGGGACGCAGTCACGGTCGCCGGGCGCAAACTTTTGTGCTAACTTTTCCGTTAGCCGCAAAACCGGCGCACTCCATGCCATCACCCACAAGAGTCCAGATTTACGGCCAGACCTATTCCATCGCGGGCGATCTCGATCCCGCTTACGTGCAGAAACTTGCCGCGTATGTGGATGAAAAAATGCGCGCCATCTCGGACGCCACCAGCACAGTGGACACGCAGAAAGCCGCCGTACTCGCCGCTCTCGCCATCGCCGACGAGCTTCACAGCGGCCTTCGCGAACGCGGCGAACAGGAAGAACTCTTGCGCGAACAGGCCGAACGCTGCCTCACCCTCGTCGAACGCGCCCTCAAACAAACCGCTTAGCGCTGAGCGCTTACCTGCGGCGACTCTGCCGGCTGCCGCAGCGCGTATTCCAGTTTTCGGTCAAGCCTGTCCAGTTGATCTTGCAACTGACCGAGCTGTCCTTGTTCCACTCGAAGTTGGTTCGCGCATTCCGCTTCTTTGGCTTGTGCTTCGGGCTCCTGATTCTCCATCTCTTCAAGTTGGTTCTTCAGGGACTCTATTTGCGTCTCGATCCACTTCCGCCTGTCGGGATCTTGTGTTTGCTCCAGCGAATCCTCCTGCCGTTTTTTATAGTTGGCCAGTTGCTCCCGGCTGGATTTCATTTGGGCCAGCATCACTCTTGCTTCCTCCCGGCGCTGCGAAGCCTGCGCAACCACGTCGGTCTGGATCCGTAGTCTGTAAAGAAGAATTTGCGCCCGCTGAACGGTCGCGGAAGTGGCCTGCAAGTCCTGGCGAAGTTTGTGGAGCTCATCGAGAATCGCACGAAGCGTATTTGAGTCCGTTGGCGTCGTTTGGCCAGGGACCGCAGGACAAGACAGAAAAACGCTGATTAAGAGAAGAGAGATCGTGCGCATATCGCACCTCCGGAAAAGCACGAAGCTCGGTTAGACCGACACGGCTCCGCCTTATTCCCCGCAGCAGGCAACCGTCGGAACCCATATTGGGTCACGACCAGTTCTCTTTCTTAGAGGGCAATCTCCATGGAAATGTTCCTGACTTGTCGGCCTTGAATCAGCTCAAAATCGCTGCGCCCTCAAACAAACCCTTAGTCGCGCAACGCACTGCCTTGATAAAGAAATGTCATCGGCTTGGGACCCTTCATATAGCCGGTCGCGAGGTGGGTAATGTGAAAACCCGCTCTTTCGAGCAACGCAGGAATCGGCCGGTTCAAGTGACAGCCGCCGGCAATGCGCTTCCACACCGGCGTCAAACGGTCCTGCCACTTTCTTACGCTTTCTTCCGGCGCTTGGCCATGTTCGACGAACAGCAGCTGTCCACTGGGCTTCAGCACGCGCCGCATTTCACTGAGAGCTTGCGATGCATCGGCGATGGAGCACAATGTCCAGGTCATCACCACGGTATCCACGCTGCTGCCCTCCAGGGGAATGGCCTCTGCCGAGGCTTCGATGAATACTACGGCCGCGGAGGACTTGCCTGCGGCCCGCTGCGCCATGGTAATCAATTTTACGGACGGCTCCAGCGCAAGAATCTCCTTCACGCGCGCCGGATAGAATTTCAGATTCGGACCTGCGCCAATTCCAATCTCGAGTACGCGACCTTCCGCCGCTCGAAGCACCCGTTCCCGGTACGGCGACAATTCGCGATTGCGCATCGCGAGATTCACCAGGTGCGGAACGATGTGTTCCTGATAGAAGCCCATGATAATTTTTTCTTAGCGGCCCGGGAGAAAACCCAGCAACTGCTTTTTCAATTAACCGGCAAATGTTCGGGGGGCAGTTTGCGCTCCCAGCGATGCTTGCGCAATTCCGCCAGCAAGTCAGCGGGCAAATACGCGGGAGCGTATTCAGAGAATGTTCCTCGTCCGCTCACCAGAAGGTTTGCTTCCACGTTGCGCGTCTTGCGCATCCCGGGGATCGTCGTACTGACATCGGGATTACTCAAAATAAATCGCAGCGCCAGCTCCGGCAGCGTCATTCCACCGTTCGTCATTTTGCCCTGCGCCGTATCACGCAACAACAGCTTCAGCGCATCCACGCGCTCCAAGGTCTCCTGCAGCTTTGCGGCGGAAAAATAGGAGTTGCGCCAGTCTCCGTCAGCCCATTTGCTCGAAGCCGTCAGCGTGCCCGTCAGCGAACCTTCATCAAACGGAACACGAGCAATCACGGCCACATTTTTTTCGCGGCATGCGGGAAACAATTCATCTTCGGGATTCTGGTCGAAAATGTTGTACACGACCTGCACAGAATCCACCAGGCCTGAACGCACCGCTTTCACTCCGTTCCACGGCTGCCAGCGATTCAAGCTGATTCCCACGGCGCACACTTTTCCCGTCGTTTTCAAATGCTCGATCGCCGGCGCAATCCGAGAATCTTCGAGCCAACTGTCGTTCCAGGTATGCAGCTGGATCAAATGCAAAGATTCGAGTCCCAGATTTCGCAAGCTTTTTTCGACGTATTCCGTGATGTGCTGCGGTGGATAGTTTTCGTCCAACGTGGAATTTGCCGGAGCCGGCCACGCCTGATTTTTCGGCGGCACCTTTGTCGCAACAAATAATTTCTTTCCGGAGTTTGCGCGCAACACCTGCCCTAGCAATTTCTCGCTGTGGCCATTCCCGTAAACCCACGCCGTATCAAAAAAATTGCAGCCCAGATCGATTGCCCTTTGCAGCGAGCCGAGCGATTCCGCATCTTCCGAACCGCTCCACGCGCCCATCCCCCACATGCCGTAGCCGATTTCGCTTACCTCCCAGCCCGTCCGCGCAAATTTTCTATAGCGCATTTTGCAACTCCTCATCGTGTCAGCGCGTATCAACGATTTGTTCGTCTGCTTCGTTATCCGTGGTCAGCACCCAATCGCCAGAAGGCTTCCTTGGTCACTGGCTCCACTCGGTGGGAGTGCGCACCCAGCGATGTTTTTGCAATCCCGCATGCAGAGCAGGTGGCAGCGGACCTTTGTCGCTTGCGGCAATATTCGCTTCGACGTTGCGGATTTTTCGCATGCCCGGAATGATCGTACTCACATCAGGATTGTTCAAGATGAATCGCAATGCCATCTCCGGCATGGAAGAATCGGCAGGAACGAGCGGCCTCAAAGCATCGGCGTGCTCAACGCTGGACTGCAAATTCTCTGGAACAAAATATGTGCTGCGCCAGTCTTCCTCTGGCCATGAGCTTTTTGCCGTGAGCGTTCCCGTCAGCGAACCTTCGTCGAACGGCACACGCGCGATCACGCCAACGTCATGCGCTCGGCACGCCGGAAATAGTTCGTCTTCAGGATTCTGGTCGAAGATGTTGTAAATAACCTGCACCGCATCTACGAGTCCGGATTTCACCGCGCGAATTCCGTTCCACGGTTCCCAGCGGTTCATGCTGATGCCGACGGCGCGAACTTTTCCGCTCTCGCGCAATTTTTCGATGGTGCGCGCCGTGCGTTCGTCGCCGAGCCATTGATCTTCCCACGTGTGGTATTGAATTAAATCGAGCGTGTCCGTGCCAATGTTGCGCAGACTTTTTTCGACGTACTCGAACACATACTCCGGTGGATACGATTCATCCAGCGTGAACTCCCGCTTTGACGGCCACTGCCGATTCTTTGGCGGCACCTTCGTCGCCACGTACAATTTCTTCCCGGCGTTCGCGCGCAGCGCTTTACCAAGCAGCTCTTCGCTGTGTCCGTCGCCGTAGGCCCACGCGGTATCGAAAAAATTGCAACCGAGATCGATCGCGCGTTCGAGCGACGCGAGCGATTCCTCATCCTGCGAACCAGTCCATCCCGCCATGCCCCACATTCCGTATCCAATTTCGCTGACCTGCCACCCCGTCCGCCCAAACCGTCGAAATTTCATTCGTTCTTCTCCCACATTGTGTGTTCGCGTGGACATTATCACTCAGGGTTTCGAAGTACAAACCCTGATACCTGATCACGTGGGTTTCGAAGTACAACTTCGTCGCATCAGGGCTTGTAAAACAAGCCCTGAGACCCGGAAACCCGATAGGCGCGGAATGGCTGCGCACTTATGACTGTTGCGATTCAGCTGTACCTTGGTACAGGCGGTTCTGTGCCGCGCGCCTGCTAGCATCGAAATAGCGCCGGAGTTTGCCGGTAAGGAGATGCTTTGCGATGAAGCACGGGCTCAGTCTGGTGGCGATAGTGGCGTTTGGTTTTTCCGCAGCGGGACTGTGCGCGCAGCAAGCCGCGCACTCCGCGAACGCAAAGTCATCCGCCAAAAATCCCATGGAGCAGATGCGGCTGACCACAAAATCCGATCACGCGCGCGAATTATTTGGCCAGGCGATTGTTTTGAGCGGGAATTACCGACTGGACGAATGCTTGAAGGGTTTGCGTACGGCGGTTGGTGAAGATCCGGATTTTGCCGCGGGCTGGAGTTTGCTTGCGTATTTCGCAACGGATTCGCACGAGGCTGCAGACGCGCTGGCCCACGCGCAGAGCCTGGTTGGAAAAGCGTCGCCGAGCGAAATGCTTTTCGTCCGCTGGGTCGGCACGCTGAAACGCAATGATCAGATCGGCGCGATTTCCAATCTGAACGACCTGGTGAAGCGAGAATCCGGCGACAAATTTGTTCTGTACCTGGCGGGACGCTGGTTTGTGGACCAGCGCGACCAGCAGCACGCGATTCCTCTGTTTGAAAAGGTTCTGGCGCTCGATCCGGAATTCACGCCGGTTTTGAATCGGCTTGGCTACGCGTATGCGGCGATGGGCGACATGGCGCGCGCGGAAGCGCTGATGCAGGGGTACATTGCGGCGATGCCAGCTGATCCGAATCCGGAAGATTCCTACGGCGATATTCTTTTTAAGGCGGGCCGTTACAGCGAGGCACGCGCACATTTTGAATCCGCGCTGAAAAAAGATCCTGCGTTCGGCCCTTCACAGCATGAATTGGGAGACGTGTTCGCAATGCTGGGGAATCAAGCGGGGGCGCGGGAAGCTTACGAGAAATCGGCGCGAGTGGCGGCGAATCCGCGACGAAGCCTCGAATATCGCTCTTCAATTGCACTGAGTTACGTGCGCGAAAACCTTTTCGGGTTTGCTGACCGGGAATACAGGGCGCTGGCAGCGGAAGCAAAATCGCAAAAGTACCTGGACCTGGAAGCCACGTTTCACGAAGCGATGGCTCTGTACCAGACGGATGATCTTGAGGCCATGAAACATCTGGATGCCGCGGAAGATGCCATCCGCAGGGACGCAGATTTGGCTGCGCTGACCCGCGACGAGCACATGGCGATGATTCGGCGCTGGCGGGGAATACGCTCGCTGCACGCCGGGAATCCCGCGATGGCGGATGTTTGTATCCGCGTGATGCAGCAGAGATTCGAGTCCACGGAAAACGAGTTTATCGGAGATCAGTTGCACGCATTGCGTGGCACGTGGCTGGTGGAACAACACAAATACCGGGAAGCGATTCCTGAACTTGAGCAGGCGAGCGATGACGCGTTTTCGCTGGATTTGCTGGCGCGTGCGAAACGCGAAT
>Ga0137403_10007419_pt1 | contig 12379 bp, 10 predicted proteins | sample CZOMad2_1_16fung_FD_122057 | JGI IMG/M metagenome (GOLD analysis project Ga0137403, IMG submission 122057) | Vadose zone soil fungal communities from Angelo Coast Range Reserve, California, USA - CZOMad2_1_16fungal (Hybrid Assembly) | ecosystem: Environmental > Terrestrial > Soil > Vadose zone...
GATTATCCGCAATCGTGGACAAGTCGAACTGGCAACGAGCGATTCACGACGCAAGCCGTTTCGAATTCGCTTTTCGGAGCGCAGTTCCTATCAATCCTGGACGCGTATCGTTACGTTGAGCGCTCAATCAAATACGGGGTGCTCTTTCTTGTACTTGTTTTCACGACGTTCTTTCTCTTTGAAGTCACCGCGCGACAGAAAATTCATCCGTTTCAATATCTGATGGTGGGTGCCGCTCTTTGTTTGTTTTACCTGCTGCTGTTATCGATTTCGGAATTTATCGGATTCAGCTGGGCTTACCTGATCGCGGCAGTCGCATCGATCGCGTTGATCACCTGGTATTGCCGCTTTTTTCTGGGTGGCGGTGTGCGCACGTTAATGATCGGCGCGGGACTCACGGGCGTTTACACATTTCTTTACATCACGTTGCGACAACAAGATTACGCGCTGCTCATGGGGGCAATCGCGCTATTCATCGTGCTGGCGATCGTGATGTACGTGACGCGCAGGGTAGATTGGTACGCGCGCGACGCGAGTTAAGACATTGGGGGACTGACGCAAAGGAAAACGCGGCGTTATTTTTTGCTACCAGACCTCATAACCGACGAAAATTGAATCGTGTCAAAATGTTCCAATTTTCGTAAGGTGCTTCGATTTATGAAGGCGCGCCTTCGGCCGGTGGAGCTGGACTTTTTTTGGCCTGTCGCTTTCTCGCTTTCGGTGGCTTCTTCGGCGCGGGGACTGCCTTTGAAGGCGCGGCGTCCGGCGGGGAGGGCGGCTGCACCAAGCGATGGTAGGGTGCCCCCGAAGGCGCGGATTCGACAACGCGCGACATCAGAGGCCAAAACTCGAATCGAGCGTCCTTAATGGTCAGCTCTCGGTTTGCGTTTGCCCGCGATGCGATACCCAGCAGCGCATAATGATGCTCAATGCCACGCGGCGGCAGTGGCTGTGGATTTAACTCATCGGCTTGCGGCCATTCGACATTGCCAGTCGCGACCCGCGCGGGGATCAACCAGTAATCGCCGGTCCGATACTCGCCTCCATGCGAAAATTGGATTTGCACGCCGTCTTCCAAATCAGTCCATACGATCTGATCCGGTTTGGGGTTCGCGGGCGATTCCTGGATTCGCAGTCCGTTGTCCTTGGCCAGTGAAATTGCGTCCGTCGCGATTTGGTCCCATCGGCGAATTTTTGGATTTTTTGGAAAATCACTGATCAGCGGCAACGTCGTCGCGGGATCTACTGAAAGGGTGTCGCTCTCAACTCTAGCAAGCTGTACTAGGACCCCCGACTCGCCCCGCAAATCCAAAGTGTCATCGGACAACTCAACCCAATTTCCAGCAGCGAAGCCGCGCGTGCTTGCCACTTGCAGATCGCTGCCTTCGCCAGCGAGCCACGCAGTAGCGACGCTGCCGTTATCGCGCGACCACTTGAACGTGGCTTCGTCCGCTTTGCCGCCGTGATGAATTTCCACGCGGTAAAGCTGGTTCTCAGCTCCTCGATATTTTGAAGCCGGGGGCGTCACGCACGCATCCTCCGTCTTTTGTCCGGGATCAACGCGGGCTGCAAGTTTCGCGTTGCTCAACCGAACAAGCTGGCTCAACAAGACCTTGTGCATCGGTAACGACGAGAGATGAATCAGTCGTGTCAACTGTTCGTCGCGGTCTTGAAGCCGTATCAGCAGGCGTATCTGCTCCTCTGAGAGTGGTTTGTTAGCCTCCGGTTTGAACTTTTTTTCCAACTTCGCTTTGTTCTTCCAAAGTGCATTTAGTCTGTTGAAAACCTTTTTGTTGGCGTCGGCCATTTCCGTCTTCAAATCCTCGGTCAAGAGCAGCGCCTTGACCTGCCACACGACTTTGGCGCGAGTGCATGTGTCCGGGCCACCTAACGCTTTTTCGCGGATCGAATCGTCGTCGATGGGCGTGATGTGCCGCTCCCATACGTCGAGGTAAACGAAAAATGCCTGCTCTCCCGCAGGTGCCTTTAGCAGCGGATCGTCGGCTGGCGGCTGATAATCCGGCTGTTTTTTGTACGTGCAATTGTCGGTGTGGTTTTCCACCAAGATACCGTCCACGTAATAGCAGCCCTTGCTGATGCTGATGTCTGGGCCTGGGTCGAGCTTGAGTTTGAAGCCGCCGAGGTCGTCCCCGTTGGCGTCTTTGCCAGCGGGAGCCGCATAGGGCCCAATAATGTCGCGCGCCAGCGTGCGCAGGTAACGCAGCGAGATCGCCGCCTGCTCGTTGAAGTCCGCGTCCAGCGTGACGCGTCCCTGTTGCATGAGCACGCGGCTGAAATGTTTCGCGGGCTGAAATGTGTCTCGTGTAAAATCGCCTTTCATAATTCATTTCCTTTGGTTGTTAGTTTTAGAAACATCGCGCTTGTCTCTTTTATATTGCGTGAATAATCCCAACATCCATTCCAGCGGGCGTGAATTCCTCCAGCCTCGCAAGCAAATTCGCTTCGCGCTGCGGTTGGAACAAATCGTGAAACGCGCCCATCTCGGATTCGTCGTCTGCGCCGCGTTTGATTTCCTCCGGGCAAGCGTCGGCCAACTGGCAATAGGTCGGCGTGCCGTAACGTTGGCTGTTGAATTGCGGTTTGACACGCAGCCGCTCGCGCGCCTTCGCGGCGTCCAGTTCCGCCTGCGCCGGGGCAGCTTCGCTTTTTGCCGCCGCTTCAGCGCATAGTTTTTCTTCAATCGCTTGCGCAACCAAATCTGGTTGGCAGTGATAACGTCTCGGTGTGCGGCAGCCGAACGGCACGTAACAAAATCTCATGCAACCAAGCTGCCGCCGCGCGACGTTCAGACAGTCGTTGAAAATGCAATTCTCGGCGAGTTCAACCGCGTGGACGTCCACGATGCCGAACACGGTGCAGCGCAAGATTGTCAACACCGCGTGCGCCACGGCGTAACCGGGCGCGCCAATTGCTTCCTTCTCCGCAGCCGTCGCGTCGAGGATGCTGTCGTTAATCCATACAGGAATCGGCTCGTCTTTCACCTCGTCTTCATGAATCTGGATCGAGGCGAGGATGCTATGCTCCAGGCGCACCGCCGCGCGGACGTTGTACAGCTCAAGGCTTGGCTCAGCGGGGTGCGATGGCTCGCAATCGCACTCCAGTCCCCAGCCTGGCACCAGCGTGCAATGCCGAATGACCAGTTCCGCGCCGCAAATCGGAGGGCGCGGGTCTTCAGGTTCATCACGTTTTGGCCCGTGGATGTGCACACCGCGCCCGGTCACGAGCAAGCCGTCCAGCGTAAAGCGGCTACCCGGGCTCATCACCACAGTCAGCGCGTCGGGCAGGTCGGTCTGCCAATCGAGCATTCGGATGACAGGTCGCGCGCCATTGGCTGCGCGGAGCTGCAGCGTCTGGTCGCCCTGCAGGGAGAGGCTGATCGGCTCGACATAGACGCCGCTGTCAGTGATTTCGATTACGGCGTCGAGCGGTTTTTCCTCGTACCAGCGATCGATCGCATCGCGGAGATGAGGCAGCTGCTCGCCGTCACCGACGCGATAAAATGTCGGCTCTACCGTCTCAGAAATTGTTTTGGCCGAATCCTCTGGATTAGGTCTTTCCACCTCGCGTGCTGATGGACTTAAAATTGGCCGCGGATATTCGCCGCCGCCGAGGTCCGCGCTGAAGGCGTAATGATACTTCACACGCACGCCTTCTTCCGGCAGTTGTTCCTGATCGAGCGGAAAAGCGAACCGTCCGAGAACGGGGTCAACGGCAATGTGCTCAAGTGGCGGCGCGTACTGCCAGTCGGACAAATCGGCGGGAACGATCGCTTCGACCGGCACCGGTTGCGCCGGGTCGAAGCCCGCCCAGCCTTTCGCCCAGATCGCGAAACTTTTTTTCGCCCCATAAAATCGCTCCGGATGTTTTGCGAACGCCAGCCGACGAATTGGCGCAGGCACATTCATTTCCTCTGCAATGTGCGTCGGCTCTGCTTCAGGCTCTGGGCGGATGAACATCTGCGCATCCTGACGCAGTACGCTGAACGTATAGCAATTCGGCCCCGCATTTTCCGCGCAATGCGGCAGCGAAAGCGTTACCGAATACGATTTTAGCCGCCACACGAACAGGCCGACCGACGGAATGTTGTAGCGGCCGATCGTGCGATGGGAATTAATCCGGCGTACCTCCACGGTGTGCGCAAACGGATCAAACGGCGCGCCGAGCAAATCTAAATCTTCCACGCGCCGTAGTTGCGCGGTCATCGCGCGATCCCAGTGAAGGTGGTTAATGTTTTGGGTCCAGCCGAGCAGCTTAAAAAATTCGACTGCACGCGCGGGCCAGCCAGACACGTCATTCGCGAGCAACTCGAGCAACGCCAGCGTTCCTTTTCGGCGGCGATACGCGATCGTGTTCGCGACTTCGCGGCGCGGGATCAAAACGCGATTGAGCGCCCGGCCCTCAGCGGTCGTCACCTCGCCCGTCTGGCCCGCGTCCGACACGGGACGGTACCCGATAAGGTCGGCGATATATGGAACGACCCAATCTTCTGCTGTTTCGATGAACCAGTTTTCGTAAAGCTGCTGCATGTCGTCCTCGACGATGTTGACCTGCTCGGCGAGGACCCGGAGCAATGCTTGCAATGGATACTTTTGTTCCGCGTCGCGCATCCGATAAACTGCAGGCAGCAGCTTGTTGAGTCGGTCGAGCCGCTGATCTGTGGTGGAAATCTTCATGGCTGTGAGGTCATTTTTGGTTCAGGATTAGCGTGTCCGGCACGGCGTCGGTGAAGATCGCCAGTTGCGCCGGCCGCAGTGCGCCGCTTTCAAAGTCTGCGAGGTTCACGTCGACGCGCGCCGCGGGATCGACAATTTGCTGCGCGGCCCCAGCAATTTCCTCAAGCGTCAACAATCTCCGTTTGCCAGTCGGTTTTCCATTTGCATCCAATTCCATCATTTTTTCTGGAATGCCCCCAAAGGCCGCGGAAGATCAGTCGTTCCAAACGATGAAATCCCGTGTCGTTTGGCGATTCGAGCGCCCGTGAACGCGCCGCGTTTATGGCCGAAGATCTCGCTTTCCACCAAATTCTCTGGGAGCGCGCCGCAGTTAACCGGAACGAAGGGTCGATCCGCGCGCGGACTCAGGTAATGAATGGCGCGCGCGAAGAGTTCCTTACCGGTACCGGACTCGCCAGAGATCAGCACCGTCGCGTCGCACCGCGCGAATCGCGGTACGCACCGGACTCTGTCCAGAAACTCGGGGCTCTCACCGATGATCTGTTTGAGGCCAATGTTTTCCTTGAGTTTTTGGACGAGCGCATCGCCGCGGCGGGTTACTCGCGCTTGACGCATAAGACGTGGTAACACCTCGGAACGCCGCAACGGAGGCAGTAGAAAATCTGAGGCCCCCATCTCGAGCACTCGGAAGAAATCGAACGTATCTGGATCTGTTGTGGTTACCAGCACTGGGCGATGCGGAAAAGCCCGTTGAAGCGGCGCAAAACAAAGTTCCATTTTTGTTGCTTGAAACGAATCGAGCGCGGCGACGATTACATCGGCATCGCCAAAGCTTGCTGCCTTCGGCTTAAGGCCGGATTGGTCACGATACTCGAATCGTGAGGACGTGAAGCCCTTCGCGTCGGCAAGCAGTGCCTCGAGCGAGTCCGCCAGAACAGTCGTCTCCGGTCCGCAGACGATCGCCACTCGAATAACTGAACTCGCTTCCGTCAGATTCGGGTGCTGCACGGAGGTCATAAGCGCCGATATAGGGAAAATTGTTGACTGCAATTCAGTTCCGCGCGGAATCAAGAACCGTTATTGCTGCGAGACTTCTTCCAATAAAGCGGCTCACATCGCTGGCTCCGGTTCCAGTTGGACCTGACGATCGCGTTAAGCGGCGGTTCCAGCGAAGGTCCAGCGCCCTCGGGCTTCTCAGCTCGGCCGAAAATACGTTGAAACGTCGGGTGACGTAATCAAAGACTTTTTGCGACCTTCGTGGAAACTTGTCAAGATAAATTCTTTTACGGCGCCGAGATTCCGGTCGCTCGTTTGCTTTCACGGCGTGGACGAACGAACGGTCGCCTTTTGAAATGGTGTAATCTGCGGACGAGAATAAGCTCGCAAATCTGTGACAATTACCTTCCGTGGCGGATTGGCCCTGGCCCTCTGCATCGGGCTATATCTGATCTGGCTCTGGCGACCTGAGCACCAGGTCCGGTTGCACACCGAAAATTTCTTTCGCGCGATCGAACACAGGAACTGGGACGTCGTCGCAGATTTCATCAACGACGATTATCAGGATCGGTGGGGCGACGATCGCGCGCGGGTTCTGGAACGCATGCGGGAAGGTTTCCGATGGGTGCGCGGAGCTAGGATCATCACGTCCAACCCAACGGTGCAGGTTGAAACCCGGCGCGCGATCTGGATCGGCAAAATCAGTCTTTATAGCAGCGACGACGGCGTGATGGAAGTACTGGACCAGCGCGTTAACAAACTGCCTACACCCTTCGAGCTGGAGTGGCATCGCCTCTCAAGAAAGCCGTGGGACTGGAAGCTGGTGCGAGTGAGCAACTCAGCATTCGAGATTCCGGCCGATGCTTATTAACTCCGAGACTTTTCGGAGCGTGGACCAATAGTAGTCGCGAAAGCGACGTGAGGACGCGTTGCGCACTTTAAAACTCCCGCAGAAAAGCAACGGCGTCTTTAGAGCGGTTACGAAATGTTGTAGCCACCGGCCTGCGGCCGGTCCACGTCGGAGCGGCTTTGCAAAACGGCCCACAGGGCCGTGGCTACAGCAGCTAAAGCTTAATTTACAATGCTGTAGCGATTTCGAATGAAGTTTTGTGGAGTGCGATGCTTCTTTGCATCGATTTTATCTGCCGAGCGCGTTGCGCAACTGCGTCTTGGCAGAATCCACGTCACGCTGCGTGTGTTGGCAAAGCAGAATGGCCCGGAGTTTGTCGCCTTGATAATAACGGGCGACAAATTTTTTCTTTGCGTAGGCGCCTTGAAGGTCGACACGAGTCGGCAAGACACTGAAATCGCCGACAAAATCCATGCGCAAATCGAACATCTCTGTCCAAAAACAGGGAACCTGCTCATAGCGAATGCGCTTTTTGCCTGTCATGTTCGCGCCGGCAACGAGGCCCTGTTCGCGCGCGTTGTCCCAGTGTGTCTGACGCCGCACACCACCCATGATCCGGTCCGGATAAAATGCCAGGTCGCCAACGGCGTAAATTCCCTTTTCTTCTGTCTCGAGATATTCAGTGACCGGGGACCCGTGCGGTCCCGACAGTGGCGTGTTGCGGACCAGCTCAAGGTTCGGTTCTGCCCCGCATGCGACCACAGCGAGACCGACTGGAAAGCGGTTGCCACTCTTTGTCTGGATATTGCGCAGAACGGTCTTGCCTTCGAAGCCGTTGAGACTTTCGCCCATCGACAGAACCACGCTGTGTTTGGCAAAGTAATCAGTCAGCCAAGCTCCGGTTTCAGGATCCAGATAGCGGTTCAACAAATAAGGATCACGATGCATCAGACCGATCTTCAGTTTCATCATTCGCAGACTCGCTGCCGCCTCGCATGCAAGCAGTCCGCCGCCCACGACCATGATGCCTCGCTCCACACTTGCCATCTCTTTCAAAGCGAGCGCGTCGCGGACCGTTCGCAGGTAAATGACGTTGCCGAGATTGACCCCGGCCACGGGTGGTCGCACCGGGCGGCTGCCCATCGCCAGACATGCTTTGTTGAATTCAATAGTTTCGCCGTTGGCAAAGACGGCCAGACGGCGCTCGATGTTGAATTGTGTTACGACTGTAGCGAACCGGGTCTCGATCTTGTGCGCTTCGAACCAGCGCTCGTCGGGTTCCTGCAGTTTCTTGAGATTAGGATCCTTCTCGCGCAAAAAGGTCTTCGAAAGTATCCACCGTTTGTAAGGCGGAAGAACTTCAGCGCCAACCAGCGTCACGGAGCCGCGCTTGTCGTATTTACGAATTCCTTCGCATGCGCTTGCTCCGGCGATGCCGGCACCAATGATGAGATAATCACGCCTAATCATATGCGAGAACTCGCACGATAATTTCAGCCCTGCCGCATCGACAAGCTAAATCGTCGGCCTCCGATATTGTTGTTGCCTCGTCGATCTTTCTTTCGGCACACTGGCAGCGCCATGAACGAATCTGTTACTCAACTCCGAGATACAACAGCGAATCCGGCGCCGCTTGGGCTGCTTGGCTTTGGCATGACTACCGTGTTGCTGAATCTCCATAACGCGGGGCTTTATGAACTGAACAGCATGATCCTGGCGATGGGAATTTGCTATGGCGGCGCCGCGCAAATTGTCGCCGGCATCATGGAATGGCGGAAAGGCAACACATTCGCCACCACAGCGTTTCTTTCGTACGGCTTGTTCTGGCTATCTCTGGTGACGCTGATTATCCTGGCGAAGTTAGGATGGGCCACCCCTTCCAATGACACCGCAATGGCTGCGTATCTAGCGATGTGGGGCCTTTTCACTGCAGTGATGTTCATTGGCACATTCCGGCTGCACGTCGCTGGGCAAGTCGTTTTCGGCTCGCTTACGATTCTCTTTTTCCTTCTCGCGATTGGCGATTACATAGGCGCAGGTCCAGACTTCAGACATTTTACCGGCTACGAAGGAATCTTCTGCGGTTTCTCCGCGATCTATGCGGGGCTCGCGCAGGTGCTCAACGAAGTTTTCGGCAAGGTCGTCCTGCCACTCGGATCGGTGATGAAGTAATGATGCACCACGAAGCACACGAAGAGCACGAAGGATTTTACAGGACGAACCGTTTGATGCCGTTCTGCAGTTTCGTGACGTTGAAATTGATGAGCAGGCCAATTGGAATCTTGGCGAGTCGCATGTAAGTCAAAATCTGCGCCTGATGAATCGGAAGAAGTGTCTCTACGCTTTTGATTTCAAGGATTAGGCCGCCATCCACCAGCAGATCAATACGGTAACCGCAGTCGAGCAATGTCTCTTTGTAGCGAACTGGTAACGCCAGCTCCATTTGAAACGACAGGCCGGCACGCGACAGCTCGTAGGCCAGGCACTGGCGATAAGTCGACTCGAGCAAGCCTGGCCCAAGAGTGCGATGCACCTCGATTGCACAGCCGATTACGCGCCGGGATAACTCATCAAATTCCATCTTCGTGTTCTTCGTGATCTTCGTGGTGCTTAAATTTTGGCTTTCAGCAGACTCGCCGCCAGTTTCAGTGCCGACTCGCTCTGGCCGCCGAGCATCCGCGCAATTTCTTCCTGGCGCGCATTGCCGGTGACTTCATGCAAATCAGAGAACGTGCGGCCGCGCGCGACATCCTTCGTAACAACGAAATGTGAAGAGGCAGTCGCAGCCACTTGAGGCAAATGGGTAATGCAAATCACCTGATGATCGCGTCCTAGTGTTCGCATTTTCGCGCCCACAGCGTGCGCGATTTCGCCGCCAACGTTTGTGTCGATCTCATCGAACACGAGCAGGGGAATCGCGTCGTGTGCCGCCAGCGCTGATTTGATCGCCAGCATCAACCGCGAGATTTCGCCGCTGGATGCGATGGCGCGAAGCGGTTTCAACGGCTCGCCCGGATTCGGCGAGAAAAGTAACTCCACCGAGTCGAATCCGTTCGGGCGCGGTTCATCAAGCTCGCTGAGCTTTGCTTCGAATTTCGATTGACGGAACCCGAGATCGCGCAAGTTGCGTCGGATGTTTTCGGAGAGTTTCGGCGCAACTTTTACTCGCAATTTGCGCAGCGCTTCGCCGGCACTGTTCATTTGCGCGCGAATGTTTTCGATTTCTTTGCCCAGACGTTCCAGTTCCATGTCGCGTCCTTCAATTTTCCGCATCCGTTCCGCCGCGCGCTCGCCGAACGCGATTACTTCAGTGATTGAGCCGCCATATTTGCGTTTCAACGTTTCAAAGAGCGAGACGCGTTGCTCGAGCGCGGCGAGTTGCTGCGGGTCGAGATCGAGTTTTTCGGCGTACGCGGAAAGCGCACGCGCGATTTCGGAAAGCTCAACGACACTCGCGGCGTGAGCCGATGAAAATTGCGCAATTGAGCCATCGATCCTTTCCAGTTCGCGAAGTAGCCGCTGAGTTTCCGCGAGCTGCGAAAGGACGGAATTATCGGTTTCGGAAAGTTTGTTGGCGATTGTGCTGGTCAACTCGATCAGCCGTTTGCTGTTGCTGGTAAGTCTGTAGCGCTTCTCGATTTCTTCTTCTTCGCCCGCGACAAGATTCGCTGACTTGATTTCAGCGATCTGATGGCGAAGCAGATCGATCTCTTGTTCGCGCGCTGTTTCGGCTGTGTTGAGCGCAGCATGCTCCGCAAGCAATGTCTGCAATTGCCGATAATGCCTTCGGTATTCATCGAGTTGCCGTTCCGCGCGCGCAAACGAATCGAGCAAGCTCAGTTGCGTCTCGGCCGAGAGCAAAGATTGGTGGTCGTGCGACCCGTGAAGATCGACGAGTTCATCGCCCAGGTTTTTCAAGATCGATAACGTCGTCGGCGAGCCGTTAATGAACTGCCGATTGGTTCCGGTTGAGGAGAGCGTGCGCTTTAGGATCAGATCGTTCTCGCACGGCTCGACTCCGGCTTCGACAAGTTGCGGGTTGAGATTTTGCAGACCGGTTCCGCTAAAAACCGCTTCAACCGTGCAGAGATCAGCCCCGGTGCGGATTAGCGATTTATCCGCGCGCTCACCCAGCAAAAGCTGCAGCGCTCCAATGATGATCGATTTGCCCGCGCCGGTTTCACCGGTGACAGCGATAAACCCCGGCTCCATCTGCCACTGGAGTTCTTCCACGAGCACGAGATTCTTGATTCGCAAGAGAGTGAGAACGGCGGGCATTCGGTACGTTGAGAGTTATTAGTTGCGAGCTGAGAGTCATAGCTTGCCAACCCAGCGTTCAACTCTCAAGTCAGGGCTCACGCTCACCTTCCTCGGCACTGGAACATCGCAGGGTGTGCCGATGATCGGTTGTGATTGCGACGTTTGCCAGTCGCCTGATCCGCGTGATAACCGGCTGCGTTCCTCCATTTATGTTGAAACGGCCGAATGTTCATGGGTCGTGGACACTGGGACTGATTTTCGGACGCAAGCACTTCGCGAGAATATCCGCAATGTGGATGCGGTAATTTTCACGCATTCGCACACCGATCACATCATGGGTTTTGACGATTTGAGGCGTTTTTCGCACGCGCGTGGTTCGATGCCGGCGTATGCGTCAGCCGAAACGATGCGCGATCTGGCACGCGTGTTTGAGTTCGCGTTCAACACGAGCAACCCGGTACCGTACTATCTGAAGCCTGAGCCGCACGTGATCGAAGGCCCGTTTAAATTGGGCGAGACATTGATCACCCCGTTGCCGGTGCCGCATGGCGACTCGATCGTGAATGGCTATCTTCTCTCGCGTGCGAATCGGAAACTTGTCGCCTATCTAAGCGATTGCAGCGCCGTGCCGGATGCGATTGTCGATCTTATCTCTGGCGTCAAAGTTCTGATCATCGATGCGTTGCGGGACAGACCGCATCCGACACATCTGAGCGTAGGCCAGGCATTGGAAGTCGCTGCACGTGTAAAGCCCGACGCCACTTATTTTACGCACATCTGCCACGACCTTCCACAATCCGCTGAATCTCGACTCCCGAATGGTGTGCGTATTGCCTATGACGGACTGAAGCTCAGATTCTAAACGCGGGACCAAACTACGCAGGCTTAGAAGCCCGCGTGCCGCACAAGGAGGATGCCTCTGTTCGGATCCGTGCTATCCGCGTCATCCGTGGTTTCACCGAATGATTCCGCGCTCGCTATGTTCGATGAACTGGATGATTTCGGTGATTTCTTGCGTCTGAGGCAATTCCTTTTGCATCGCTTCGATTGCCTGGCGCCTGTTGTATTTGGAGCGAAAAATCAGGCGAAAAGCTTCCTTGATCAGTTTCACGCTTTCGGGCGGAAAATTTTTGCGTTCCAAACCGACCAGATTGATCCCACGAATTTCCGCCGGGTTGCCATCGGCGATCATGAATGGTGGAACGTCCTGCACAATTTTCGAACAGCCACCGGTGATCGCAAACCGCCCAATTCGACAAAATTGATGCACCGCTGTAAGGCCGCCCATCATCGCATGGGCTCCCACCTGGACGTGGCCGCCCAATGTGCCGTTGTTGGAAAAAATGACGTGATCGCCCACGGTGCAATCGTGCCCGATGTGACTGTAGGCGAGAAAATTTCCGTGATTGCCGATTCGCGTTTTGCCTTCGCTGGTGGTGCTGCGGTGTGCCGTCACGAATTCGCGGAACGTGTTTTCATCGCCGATTTCAATGTAGGTCGGCTCGCCGCGATATTTTAAATCCTGCGTTTGCTGGCCGATGGAGCAGTACGCGTAAAATCTATTTTTCGCTCCAGCCTT
>Ga0137403_10007420_pt1 | contig 12379 bp, 10 predicted proteins | sample CZOMad2_1_16fung_FD_122057 | JGI IMG/M metagenome (GOLD analysis project Ga0137403, IMG submission 122057) | Vadose zone soil fungal communities from Angelo Coast Range Reserve, California, USA - CZOMad2_1_16fungal (Hybrid Assembly) | ecosystem: Environmental > Terrestrial > Soil > Vadose zone...
GACCTGGGAGCGCAGACATCCCTGCCTGCCTCCGTTGCGAGGGAGAGATAGTAATCGTTAGCGAAGACAGGCAGGCAGGATGCCTGCGCTCCCAGGGTCTCACCTCACTTCGTCTGTGAATTTCCGATACTGCGATTCCAGGTCGTCAGAGGTCGCCGTGCCAGAAAGAATCAACACTCGGTACCTGAAGGTTGCAGACTGCCCGGGCTCGAGCGTGAAGTTCAGGGTCTGCTTTCCCTCGCTGAACACTTTCTGACCGAGCGTGTTTGCGGCGAACAACCCATATCCGCGCGCGTGCCAGTAGGTGGGATAGCCCGGGTTCTTTGGATGATCGAGCATCGCCAGCGTCACATCCTCCTGTCCAATCTTGCCCGTAAGCATTGTCCACCTTCCGCGTGTTCCCCACACAGCATCGCCAGTCTTGCCTTCGCTGCTCAGGTAGCGCCCGGTCACTCCGGTGTTATCAAGTTTCGGAACCGACGTCGCCTTCCCGTTTGCGTCGGTGAAGACCTCGGGCTTATCCGCCGGCTGCTCGAGTTGCCGCGCCACGCGCATCCCGATTACGCCTTCCTTGTTGTCGTTGAAGACTACTCGCTTGTCGAGTGCCGTGAGCTTTGTGATCCTGTCGATCGCGCGGCCGATGGTCCCTCCATGAAACACGAACTTAGTTTCTTCCCGAAGAAGAGGCGCCCCATCCGGCCCGAGCCACTCCATTTCGACTTCAAGCTCGCCCGCGGTCTTGCCATTCTGAATGCGTTTGATCCTGGTGTGGCGTATCATACCGTACTTACCCCTCTCAGCCGGCTTGATCGCCTCAGAGTTATTCCAGAAGTCGAGGCCGTTTACATCGCCGTAGTTAAACCATAAGCCGACGTGATGCGGGTGATCGACTCTCTCACCCGGGCGCGGATCGAGGGGATAACCGCGGGTGACGATCGTGCCCTTTGCGGTCCTCAGCGGATACAACACCGGCTTCTTGACTGAATCGGGCCAGACATAGGAGGAGAACGGCTGACCATCGATCAGAACATCAACGCGGTGCGCGGCTTCGTTCGCTACAAGCTGGACGCCTGAAGTGGACGGCTTGGTCTGAGATGAACCCGTCCACGTCATCGCCAGGACAAAGGCCAATAGCAACACAGCAAAGCCGCGCGGTCCTTGCGGTCTGAGCATTCGTGCCCTCCGATCAGAGTTCAGAGTACAGGCTTTAGCCTGCTCTATCGGTCTGCGGACAAATGCAGGCTAAAGCCTGTACTCTGAACCCTGTACTCTGAACCCTGAACTCTGAACTCTAAACTCTTCCTACCCGACCACGACATCCTGCTTCGCATCGTCGAACGTGATCCGTTTGCCGGTCTGCAAAGCGGCGATCGTCATGCACAGCGCCACTGAATGATTGTATGCGGCGTGAATGTCGGCGTTAGGAGTCTTCCGCGAGCGCACGCACTCCATCCAGTTGCGCATGTGCGCCAGCGTCGATTTGTCGACTCCGGTGCTTGCCGACGTTTCAGCTTTTACCGCTTCTTCCTCGACGAGCGACATCTTCGGTAGCAAGAACGGCTCCATTCCCATCGCCTTTGCATGATCCGCTTTTAGCCCGCCTTCGGGTCCGACCTTGTTAGTATCGAGATTCAAGCTGCCGCCGTTCGAGTAGTAGATCTCTTTCACGTCGCCCGCGCTGTTTGTCTGACGCGACGAGTAGATCACCTGAAAGCCTTTGCCTCCCTTTGCCGCGTCGCCGTAGTCGAAGACCGCGGTCATCGTGTCGAAGTTCTTGCGGCCGTCGCGCCACAGGTAGATGCCGCCGTTGGCGACTACGCTGGTCGGATGATTGTAGCCGGTGAACCAGTGAACGGTGTCGATCTGATGAACCATCCACTGATCGGGTATTCCGGATGAATACGGCCAGAACAGACGGAACTCGAGATACTTTCTGGCGTCGAAGGTATCCGCGGGCCGGTTGATCAGGTATCGCTTCCAATCGGTGTCTTGTTCGCGCAAAGTCGGGACCACCTTTGGACGACGCCAGCGGCCCGGTTGATTTACGTTCCAGGTCATCTCGGCCATCACGATGTCGCCGAACTTGCCCGACTTGAGATAGTCGTATGCGCGCATGTAGCTCGGCGTCGATCGTCTTTGAGTGCCGACCTGAACGATCTGCTTCGACCCGCTGACAAGCTTCAGCGCCGCGCGCGCATCGCTCATGATGTTTGCGAACGGCTTCTCGACGTAAACGTCTTTGCCGGCGCGCACGGCCTCCATGCAGTGATAAGCGTGCTGGAAGTCCGCAGTCGCGATGATGACGGCATCGACGTTCTTCATCGAATAGAGCTCGTCGGTATTGCGAGCCTTAGCCAACTGCTCACCGGCAATCGGAACCTTGAGCTTATCGGCTTGTTGAGCAACGAAATCGGCGCCTTCGTCTCGACGCTTGTTCCAGATATCGCAGACGGCAACGGGTTCGAAATTCAACTGGCCTGCGAGTCTGAGAAAGCTTGGAATCAACGCATCGCGAGACCGGTCGCCCGGCCCGACGAACGCGACCCTGACGCGATCATTCGCCCCGATTATTTTCGCGTAGCTCGACGCTCGCGAGGTGATTGCGATCCCGGCCGCACCGGCAACCGAGGCCTTGATGAAGTCCCTCCGTGAGTTTCTGTTTGTAGCCATGGTTTCTCCTCCTGGTAGTCCGTAGACCGTGGTCCGTAGTCCGTGGTCCGTGGTCCGTGGTCCGTAGTCCGTAGTCCGTAGTCCGTAGTCCGTAGTCCGTGGTCCGTAGTCCGTGGTCCGTGGTCCATAATCCATAGTCCGTGACGGTTGTTTCTTAGCTACGGACTACGGACTACGGACTACGGACTACGGACTACGGACTACTGACTACTGACTACTGACTCAGACCTTCATTCCGAGCTTATCCTCAAGATACTTCTTGCTGATGATGGCCGACTCCTTCGGAGTTCTCGTTTTGTCCGGAACGCCGTCCAGCTCGACGACGGCCCAGCCGCGAAACTTTATCTCTTTGAGCGCCTCAAAGACCGCCGGCAAGTCAACCCTGCCCCGGCCCAGCTCGACGAACCGATAGTTGCTGGTTGATTCAGCCGTTGGCGCGACGGTCTCAACATCTTTTATGTGCAAGAAAAGAATCCGATCGCGATACTTTCTGATCGCTTTCGCCGGGTCGCCGCCACCCTGCGCGTAATGAGCGACATCCAGAAGCAGCTTTACGTATTTCGGATCGGCCGCATCCATCAACGCGTCCACTTCATCGGGACCTTCGCCGAGGCTGCGCATATGATTGTGGTACGCCATCGGAATTCCCAGATCGGCTGTGCGCTTGCCTATGTCAGTCAACAATCGCCCAAGCGCCTTGAAATCTTTTGACTCCGGCTTACGATCCTTCGGCCGCGCTGAATCGGTCATCTGCAGGTAGAGTCCGCCGGCGTCGCGCATGAAGGTTGCGTGCTTGACCTGCGTGGCGACCTGGTCCGCTTCGTTAAAATTGACACCGCCAGGTCCGCCGCCTGACAGCGCAACAAACTGCAGCTTGTGTGCTTTCAAAAGTTCGGCGAGCGCCTTCGGTTTGTCGCCGAAATCTTTCAGTATGGGCGACCGAAGCTGTATCCCGCGAAACCCCACTTCGCCGACGTCCTTGATCGCCTGCACATCATTCCCGCCCCAGGTGATCGCGGCATAACCGAAGTTAATCTCCGAGGCAGCAGGGCTCAAGGGCGCCTCAAGCGCGCCGGCCAGCCGCGCGGGCAAGACTGAAGCAGCGGCAAGCGAACCCATGCTCATCACGAATCTGCGTCGCGAAAGTTCAAATGACATTTATATCGCTCCTGAATATGTCCGACAAACTTCAGTTTGTCGCGAGTCTTGAATCCGTCAACTAGCCGGCGACAAACTGAAGTTTGTCGGATGCTTAGTCGAATTCTACCTCCCCATCCAGCCGCCATCCACCACCAAAACGTGCCCGTGTACGTAGTCGCTCGCGGACGACGAAAGAAAAACCGCGGCGCCAGCGATGTCGGTGGGATTCCCCCATCGCGCAGCGGGTATACGCTCTAAGATTTGCCGGTTGCGAGTTTCATCGCGTTGCAGCGCGAGCGTGTTGTCGGTCCGCATGTAACCGGGCGCGATTGCGTTGACATTGACGCCCTTCGCCGCCCATTCATTAGCCAGAGCCTTGGTGAGTTGCGCCAGGGCGCCTTTCGACGCGGCGTAGGCCGGCACCGCGATGCCCCCCTGAAATGAGAGCACCGACGCGATGTTGACGATCTTGCCTTGGCCGCGCTCGATCATCTCCTTGCCCGCCTGCTGCGAGAGACGAAACACGCTCGAGAGATTAACTTCGATCACTGCGTCCCAGTCATCCTCGGAGTAATTAACCGCCGGCGCGCGGCGAATCGTCCCGGCGTTATTGACCAGTATATCAATTGGACCGAGCTCTCTCTCAGTCGTCGCAACCAGCGTGCGCGAAACTTCCCGGTCAACAAGGTCGCCCTTCACAGCCGCAGCGCGGCGGCCAAGCCGTGCAATCGCTTCGCACGTCGCATCAGGCGCGCGCGCGTTTCCGTGGCAAGCGACATCAGCCCCCGCTTCAGCAAGCGCAACCGCGATCGCTGCGCCAAGTCCGGCCGCCGCGCCGGTCACCAACGCTACCTTACCATCCAGCCTGAACGCGTCCAGGATCATAAGACCCCTTCTCGGCTCCTAACCTTCACAAGGATATTGCCCATCACAATGCCGCTGATGATGCCGATGATCGCGCCTCCTATCATATCCTTGAGCAGACCCTGACCCGATTGTTTGGCGATCAGTCCAAAGCACCACCCTCCGAAGGAGCCCAGGATGAGCCCTATAAAACCAAAGCCCAACAACGAGCCGAGCGAAAACATGCCGACCGGTCCTTCTCCCAGGTTGCGAACCGGATCGAGCCGTGGCGCAAGCAACTGAATAATCCCGAGAGCCACCAGATAAGCGGACGCCGCGATGCAAAAGATGATCATGTAATTCCCGCCGGTGCGGTCAAGAATGTAGCCAGTCAAAACCGCCAGGGTGGCGCCGCCCATTGCGCCGGCCATTCCCCCTATGCCGACGACCGATCCAACGGCTCGCCGCGGGAACATATCGGATGTGGTTGTGAAAATGTTCGCCGACCAGCCCTGATGCGCAGCGGCGGCCAATCCGATCAAAGCCACCGCGGCCCACAAGTTTGATACCTTCGATGCAAAGATTATCGGAGTTACCAACAGTGCGCATATCAACATGGCGGTCTTGCGAGCGCGATTAATCGTCCAGCCGCGTTTGATGAGTGTTGACGACAGCCAGCCGCCGCCGATGCTTCCGACGTCCGCAACCAGGTAAATGGCGATCAACGGAGGACCGACCGTCGACAGATCAAGCCCGTGATTCTGCCTCAGGAAATTCGGCACCCAGTAAAGATAGAACCACCAGATCGGATCGGTTAGATACTTGCCAATGGCAAACGCGCATGTTTGACGGTGAGGTATTAGCTGAATCCAGGGGACCTTTGCGGCAGGTGGATCAGGGGGATCGCTCTGGATGTAGGCCAGTTCCCGGGCAGACAGTTTTGGATGCTCTTCCGGCCGGCGGTATTTGGGGATCCAGAACAAGAGCCACAGAAAACCTATTGCACCGGTCAGTACAAATGCCCATTGCCATCCGAGATGAATGGCTATCCAGGGGACCGTCAAGGGCGCGACAATGGCGCCCACATTTGTGCCCGCGTTGAATATGCCTGTGGCAAGCGCGCGCTCCTTCTTTGGAAACCATTCGGCGACCGTCTTTATGGCAGCTGGGAAGTTTGACGCCTCACCCAGCCCAAGCGCCGCTCTGGCAACTCCGAAGCTGAAGGCAGAGCGAGCAAACGAAGTCGCCATGCCGGCAAGGCTCCAAACGACGATAGCAACCGCATAGCCGATCCTGGTCCCGAACCGGTCTATTAGCCGGCCCGATACCAGCAAACCGACCGCGTAGGCCGCGTTGAAAGCCGCTACGATATTGCCGTAATCTATCTCGCTCCATCCGATTATGGTCTGCAAGTCCTTGGCGAGAATGCCTATCACCTGCCGGTCGACGTAGTTGATCGTCGTCGCGAAGAACAGCAGCGCGCAGATGACCCAGCGCTGGCGGCCTATGCGCGGCGTGCTTTCCGCCGCGGTCGGAGCAACAGCCGCTTCCACCGCATTGACCGATCGAGTAGATGCCATTGATCGTCTCCGATCTGTAGAAGGTTGCCAAGAGCCTACGGCGAGGCCTGCGGCACGGCGTTCCGGAATACCACCAACGCAGTTGGTGGATCGTTCATACTCAGCCTACGGCGAGGCCTGCGGCACGACGTTCCGGAATACCACCAACGCAGTTGGTGGATCGTTCATACTCAGCCTACGGCGAGGCCTGCGGCACGGCCTTCCGGAATACCACCAACGCAGTTGGTGGATCGTTCATACTCAGTCCCAACACACTTTGCGGTTGCGATTGTAGGCCGGGTATGAACAATCCACCAACTGCGTTGGTGGGATTCCAGCAAAAGGCGCGCCGCAGCCTCGTTGTAGGCTGAGTATGAACAATCCACCAACTGCGTTGGCGGGATTCCAGAAAAGGCGCGCCGCAGCCCTGTGTAAGCCGAGTATGAACGATCCACCAACTGCGTTGGTGGGATTCCAGAAAAGGCGCGCCGCAGCCTCGTTGTAGGCCGGGTATGAACGATCCACCAACTGCGTTGGTGGGATTCCAGAAAAGGCGCGCCGCAGCCTCGTTGTAGGCCGAGTATGAACGATCCACCAACTGCGTTGGTGGGATTGGACCTGAATACTCGCGTTCATCCACTTTTCAGCAGTCAGTAGGGAGCGAGCACCGTGTTGCCGACCTTCCGTTCTCATGGCGTCGGCTCGAAGAAGTCTTCTCGCAACGGCGTGAAAATATCAACCAGTACAACCTCTTCATCGAGCATAGTTGCGCCATGCCAGCACCCTGATGGAAAATGCAACACGTCGCCAGCCTGCGCGATTCGCTCCTGATCGCCGACGATAAAACGCACACGGCCTTGCTCGACTATGGTGATTTGTTCGTGTGGATGCTCGTGAGCCGGCGTTTCCAGGAATGGCTCGAACCGCAGGCGGCAAATCATGAGCTGGTCTCCCACGATCATTTGCCGTTCGATGCCCTCGCCGATGCGCTCAACAGGTACGCTCTCCCAATTGCAGTGCTGGGCAGCGCCGGTCAAAGTTGAAACTTGTTCCATGGGAATCTACCTCGTCGCCCGCGAAGCTTCGAGTCCCGAGCCACCTGCAGCATACTCGGGCTGAACGTTGACGACCCCGAACTGCCGGTCCTCGCCTTCGCGGTTTGCCGCCATCATCCACAGAAAATTGATCGCGCCTCCTGGCGCCGCCACGTTCGGATGATACCCCTTCGGCATCAGAACGCAATCGCCTTCGCGCACGACCGCGACAAGCTCAGGAGCGCCCGGATCGGTGTAGACCAATTGAATACCCCATCCGGGAGCGGGCATATCGACATACAAATATGCCTCTTCGAGCATCGCCGCGTGTTCGTGTGGCGGCCACGAAGTCCAGTTGCCGGGTTTGCTGAAAGTTACCCCGGCGAGAAGCCGGCCAGCCTCCACATTCTTGCCGATCAGGATGTTCACCTCGCGCTCAGCGGTCGGACCGCCGGCCTTGAAGTGGAGAGTCGAATCCCTCTGTACGTCGGCGAAGCGCACCAGTTGAACAGGGTAACGATTGTCGACTGGCGAGGAGACTTCTGCGATGTCGCAGCCTTCGGCTCCGGCGACGACCTCGACTTCCGAGTCTCGCGGAATGTACAGAGAATCGTAGAGGCCGAGCTGGAAAGTGTCTCCTCCGACGCTCACAGTCCCGCCGCCCTTCAAGCAGATCAAGCTGGTCTCCTGTTCTGCCGTTGACAGGCGAATGGGCTCGTCCCCCGCATCGAGAATGATGCGGCCATAATGAAGATGTCGCGCGCTCGTGGCTCCCGGCGCTATTGAACGCGTGCGCCCTTTGCGGGAATTTGTGTTGCGCACCACGCAGCTTTCATCAGTGATCGGTTGATTCATTATTTCCATGGTCAATCTATCTCCCCGTATTAATCGCGATTGCCTGGTTGTGGCCCAGCGGACGCTCGCAGCGCGATGCGCCACCGCACCGGACGCCCGGCTTCCAGGCGGATGTCGCGTGATTCGTATACCAGATGCAGCGGTATGCCCCGGCGCGGGCCTCGTCCGAGTGGACTATCGCTCGTGGCAACGACCGTTTCTTTCACCGGCCAATCGGCTGCCGGTGACTGCACCTCGAGAACTCCATCGGATGACTCGAGTCGCGTCCACCTCTGACTGTCGTTCGACTGCGCCAGGTGCTCGGCCGTCGTCGGCACCGCGAAACGCCATCTGCGAATTGTTAGCGGCTCGGATGCCGTCAAGGTCTCCTCGCGTGTTAGAGTCGCGCCATCAATGCGAAATGTAACCTCGCTGGTTATGTGAGGATCGACGACGACGCCTGACTTGCTGCCGATCAGCGCCCATCGCCGCCAGATGACCCGGAGCGATCGCCCGTCTGAAGACGGCTGGATTTCGTCCGCGCCATCCGAGGCGACGATGACTCGCCCATCCTCGAGTTCGAGATACGGAACAAGCGACGGATAAATCTGCTCGACCGGCGCTGCGAAGCCGGCGAGTCCGTGCGGCGCCGGCAGATAGTCGGAAACGCCTGGTTGCGTTCCTGTTGTTATCGGCAATGTAAAGCTGAGCGGTCCTTGCCGAACCAGCCACACACCAGCTTTCCTGGGCCCGTTGTTGAAGAACACAAATCGAGCAACGCCGGCTAACGAGAGTGTGGTTGAAATCTTCGCGACGTGCTCTCGCTCGAGGGCCGGCATCAATTTCATGTGCGCGTCTGCCAGCTTGCCGAAGAACCCGATAGTCTGCTGCCACTCGCGATCCGGACTGATGTAGCGATAATTGCCGCGCCCAAACGCGAAGACCGACAGCAAGTGCGCGTCATCGCGATAATCACGCCGCAGCCAGCGCCAGGCCAGCCAGTACGCGCTTGCGAGATCCGCGAGCGGAGCGGGACGAAACTCGGGATGCTGGCCAAGAAAGCCGACGATCTCCAGTGTGTCGAGATAGCTGACCACGCCGAGGCTGCGCCCCCACGCGTAGCCGTAACCATCTTCCTTCACCAAATCCCACCACAAGCGCATCTGGGTCGTGATGGTCGGCTTGAGCGCCGACAGAAGGTCCGTGCGCTCAGCCGTTTCTGCCGCGTCCCATATGAATCTCGCGTACTCATTCGAGTAGCGATCGAACCTGCCCGTCGGCGGCGCATCATCCGCGAAGAGCGCGCCGCTCGTGAATTGTTGCGCTGCGCGGTCGAGCAGATCATCGAGGAGTTTTCGGTCCTCGAGCAGGCCGAGCCTGAAGTCAATCGCAGCCAGTCGCGCAGCCACCCCAAGATAGTTTTCCGGCAGGTTAATCACCTTCCGCGTCTTCGGGTCGTAGAACTTTCGTGGGTCAAGCAGCTCGCGCCAGGCGGTCCGCTCCTGCTCGGATAAACCGTGCCATAGAGAATTTGATTTCAGGTTGCTCCCGAAGTGTCGCAGCGTCTGCGCCGCATAGAGCTGCGAAAACCGCGTGCTACCCAATCGGTGTTCCAGCAGACCAGTCTTTCCGGCGAAAGCGGCGAGCTCACGCCCGGCGAGTTCACGTTGGCCGGACAGCTCGGCGTAAGCCCCGAGCGAGCGCATGAACGTTCCCCACGTGTATTCGCCCGTCGTTCCGGCGCCCAGAACCCTAGCCGGCGGCGAATCAACAGACAGAATCGCGCCGACATGAGCTGCAAGCTGCTGGCTGAGAAACTGATTAACCTCTGCGCACAGAGATTCACGCTCGACGGAGTCTGCCGAGACTGCGAAGCGCGGTTGGCTCACGGCCCATGCTGCCGCGATCATCAACATCGCGAGGGCGGTCAGTTGTTCTTTCTTCCACATCGGTGGTTCGTTGCGCGCCGGTGCTATGTGAAAGACTTACGCTACGGCCGGCGCTGCAAATGGAGGCGCGGCCACCAGAGCCGCGGCGCCACGGAGTCGAGGATAGTCAACCGCCGAAACGACTCTTATATCGGGGTTGCTGGCAGCCGGTGTCAACGCGCGCTCGGCAAGCCCGTCGCGCACAGCCGGCTCGATCAGGTCCCAGGCTGCCGTTATCTCGCCGCCGACGTAAATGCGTGTCGGATCGATGGCATTGATTATGGAGGCGAGGCCCAGTCCAAGATAACGCGCTGTTGATTGTATAGCCGTCGCGGCTTTCGCGTCGCCCGCGCGTGCACGAGCAATCAGGTCTTCAATCGTGAAAGTCGCGATCTCCGCCGGGATCGGTTTAGCCTCCTGCAAATTCCGCCCGAAGTAGCGTGACAGCGTCGCCAGGTTTGAGATGTAAGCTTCCCAGCACCCCGTTGCGCCGCACGAGCAACGCGGCCCGTCAATGTTCAACGGCACGTGCCCAAATTCTCCGGCGATATTGTGCCGGCCGCGCAGCACTTCACCTCCCGCGATGATTCCTACACCCACGCCCTCCGACACGGTGACGAAGACGAGATCGCTGACGGCCGCATCGCCTCGCCCCGCCCACAATTGTGACAGAGCGCACGCATTGCCTGAGTTCTCGATCTCGATAGGCAAACCGGTCGCGGTCGCCAACGATTTCACGATGTCCACGTCGCGCCACCCGAGCGTCGGTGCGTTTAGGATGCGGCCCGTGCGCTGGTCCACCATTCCCGGCACCACCAGGCCGACCCCGTCGCAGTCGCCAACTTCACTGTGGTCGGCCAGGATCTGCTTGATTCGTTTGCTGAGTTCAGCAACTAGCTTTTCCGGATTGTGGTTGGTCGGGAAGTTTATCGGGCCTACGAGTGGTCTGCAGAGACGGTCCGTAACCATGATATAGGTCCGCGTGACCCGAATATCGACTCCAACAACAGAACGGCCCCTCGAATCAATATACAGGAAAGTCGGCTTGCGCCCGCGTCGCACTTCTCCCGTCATCCCCTCGAAGATCGCGCCGTCTTTCAGCAGTTCATTGATGATGAGACTGACTGCTCCCCGCCGAAGCCCCATCAAACGCGCGAGGTCGGCGCGCGAAATCGGCTGATGCGTGTGTAGCAGGTTCAACGCGATCTGCCGGTTGATCTCGCGCGACGTGCCCCGCGTGGCAATCTGAAACTGGTGAGGGTTTATTCTACGCATATCCTCGAGCTTCTTTTCTCTGGCAGAGCCGGACGAACCTAACCGGAAACGTCCGGCTGCGCCAGTTTCACTTCATCATCAAAAGACGAGCTTGAGCCCCATCTGGATGTTTCGCCCAGGCGCCGCGGCGGAAATCTTGCCGAAACTGGTATTCGGACTGGCGATGGTCCCAAACGCGATGCCGGGGTCGTTAAAGTTGGTCTGGTTAAAGGCATTGAAGAAATCAGCCTGGTACCCAAGCTTGATGCCTTCTGTGATGTTGAACAGTTTGCGAGCCGAGAGGTCCCATAGACGACGTCCCGGACCGACTATGATTCCGACGCCGGCATTACCCAGACGGCCATCGGGCGGTGGCGCGAATGCAAGGGTGTTGAACCACCCCGCCGGACTCTTCCCCAATTCAATCTTTGTTAAGCCGCCGATGTAGTCGGCTCGCCGCGAGCCAATCGAAGTCGTCGCTGTCGGAGTCAGGTAAGACCCGCTCTGCAAGTGGGTGATGCCGCTCAACTCCCATCCCGTAAGCACCGTTCCGCCTACGCCTTTCAGATTGCGGAAGAACGGGAGCTTGTAGGTATATGTCGCAACGAAGATGTGCCTGCGGTCGAACGACGCTGGCCCATAGCTGAAGTGCCTGTTAAATGGTTCTTCAGGATTATCGGTGTTGCTGCTCGAATCCGTGAGCACCTTCGACCAGGTGTAGCCGACCGTGAGTGTCACGTCTCCCTTTCGCTTAGCCGCATACATTTGCAGAGCGTGGTAGTTTGATGTCGAATCGCTCAGCCGCTCTCGGATCTGCGAGAATCCTTTGAACGGCCGCAACGCGTTGATTGAGAGCCTCTGGGCCGTCGGAAGAGCGGCGTTTGCCGCCTGAGCCGCAAACGAAGGTTGATTGACATCGGGCTGGCGAATCAGATGCCTTCCGAGATTGCCCACGTAGTCAATTTCGCCCAGGATGCCGTAGGGTAGTTCGTGCTGAACGCCAAGGCTATAGCTCATCGTGTACGGCACCTTCAAGTTTGGGTCTATTGTGTTGATGGTATCGAACGGGGCGAGAGCGGAAGCGCGGCCGCCGCCGGGGTTCGCCAGATTGCCGTTT
>Ga0137403_10007421_pt1 | contig 12379 bp, 12 predicted proteins | sample CZOMad2_1_16fung_FD_122057 | JGI IMG/M metagenome (GOLD analysis project Ga0137403, IMG submission 122057) | Vadose zone soil fungal communities from Angelo Coast Range Reserve, California, USA - CZOMad2_1_16fungal (Hybrid Assembly) | ecosystem: Environmental > Terrestrial > Soil > Vadose zone...
ATAATAGCGCGGCTTCCTCCGCCTGCTTCGCCACCAGATCGATCTCCTGGTCGCTCAGATTAAATCCGTATTCGACGTTCAGTCTTCGTACCGCGTCTTTCATGGGTCTTCACCTTCCTTCCTGCGAAAATTGTGTTTCTACATTCGGTCAAGAAAGCTGTCAACCCAAAGCGCCTCGGCCGCGCTTCAAATTTTGGGTCTTCAGGCTTTCGTGTGGCTAACCGCAGAGGCGCGGAGGGCGCGGAGAGGAGGGAGTAGAAAAAAAACTCTGGGACTCTCTACTACTATGCTTGAAAGTTTTTGCAGCTTGCGCAAATTTTCTTACCGTTACTCATCATGGATGCAGCACTTGACGAAAGACATTCTCACCACGAAGTTCACGAAGGCCACGAAGGGTTTGGATATCTGCGATCCTAAAATTAACTTCGTGCTCTTCGTGGCCTTCGTGGTGTAATCGTTTTTTTTGGTTGCGGCTCGGCTGCACCAAGCTCTTCGTGGTGATTGTTTGAGAACTTCTACTCCGCTTTGATGTTCGCCTCTTTTATGACCTTCCCCCATTTGGCCGTCTCGGCCACTATATACGGGCCGAACTCGGCGGGGGTCATTTTGTCCACTTCCGCGCCTTGGTCCCCGAACAGCTTCTGTGTTTCCGGCGAGCTCAGGATAGCCGAGATCTCCTTGTATAGCCGGTCGATGATCGGGCGCGGCGTGCCTGCGGGGGCAAGGACGCCCCACCAGTTGTTCGCTTCGTAGCCGGCGACGCCGGCCTCGGCGATCGTCGGCACATCGGGCAAGGAGACGCTGCGCTTCGCTCCGCCGGTGCCTAGCGCCTTAACCTTGCCGGACTTGATATGGGGCATAAACTGAATGAGCGAGCCGAGCGCGGCTTGCGTATGGCCTCCAATCACGTCGATCATCGCCGGACCGCCGCCTTTGAACTGAACGATGCCGACATCGACCCCGGTCAGTGATTTGAACAACTCGCTGCCGAGATGCTGGAAGCTGCCGACGCCCGCCGACGCGAAATTCAGCTGCCCGGGTTTTTCCTTGGCTAGCGCGATAAGCTCTTTTACGGAGTTGACCGGAACGCCCGGATAGACGGCGAGAACGTTCGGGCCGGTTCCAAGCTTGGCGACCGGGGCGAAGGCCTTGACCGGATCGTACGAGAGTTTATAGAGCGAGGTATTGATCGCGTATGCGGAAGAGATAATCAGCAGAGTGTGACCGTCGGGCTCCGATTTCGCTGCGGCTTCAGTGCCGATGACGCCTCCTGCCCCGCCGCGGTTGTCCGCGACGACTTGTTTGCCGAGCCGTTCAGTCAATTTGGTGGCGATGAATCGTCCCACGATGTCGTTGCTCCCGCCCGGCGGAAAAGGAATGATGAGGCGCACCGTCTTGGTCGGATAGGTCTGTGCCGCGGCCATCCCGGAGCACAGCGCAACCGCACAAACGAGGATCATCGCGAAGAGACTTTTCACTTTGTACTTCATTTCGCCTTCCTCCCTACTCTAGTTTCATCAAAGTACCGGCCCGGATTATTTGAGGTTGAACATCAGCCTAGTGTCTTTTCTACTCTCGTCTCTCTTTGTTCAAGGTTCCAGGTTGAAAGTTGAAGGTGTTGAGCGAAGACGTTAAAAATTGAACACTGAGCTTTTAAACAGCGAGCTTTTTTCGTCACGCCAAGAACGCCAAGAATCCCGTGGAACGGTTGCATTCTATATCCAATGCGCTGCAGGCGGTCAAACTTCGCTGCATCCGTAGAACTTTGCTTCAGGTTGCAGGGCGACTTGATTGCGAATAATTTGCCAGCCAAGGCGGGGTTCCATTTGAGATAGAGGTAACCATGAAGATCGCAGTGATCGATGACTATCAAGACGTGTTCCGTACCCCTGGGTGCTACCCAAAACTCCAGGGGCACGAGGTGCTAGTCTATAACGATACGGAAAAGGATCCGGATCGTCTGGCCGAGCGCTTGAAAAAGGCCGAAGCCGTCATCCTGACGCAGGCACGCTCGCCTTTTCCGCGCACGCTGATCGAGCGTCTGCCCAAGCTCAAGCTCATCAGCCAGACCGGGCGCAGCACAGGACACATCGACATCGACGCCTGCACTGAGCACGGGGTGGTGGTCTCGGCAGCCGGCAAGGCCACCGCGCATCCGACCGCGGAGCTTACCTGGGGTTTGATCCTCGGCGCGCTGCGGCACATCCCATACGAAGTGCAGCGGCTGAGAGAGGGACACTGGCAATCGACAGTCGGGATTTGCGTTAAGGGAAAAACGCTCGGTATCTACGCTTATGGCCGCATCGGCAGCCTGGTGGCGAATGTGGGGCGCGCCTTCGGCGCCCGCGTAGTGTGCTGGGGTCGAGAGGGTTCGGTGGCGCGCGCAAGAGAGGCCGGATACGAGGTCGCGGACAGCCGGAGCGCCTTCTTCATCGACAGCGACATCCTGAGTCTCCATCTACCGCTCAACACCGAGACGCGCGGCATCGTCACCGCTGGGGACCTCGCTTGCATGAAACCCACAGCGCTTATCGTCAACACCAGCCGCGCCGGGATCATCGCCGAAGGCGCGCTGGTCGAGGCTCTAAAAGCCGGCCGCCCGGGTTTTGCAGCGGTGGATGTGTTTGAAGATGAACCGGTGACGAACGCAGCTCACCCGCTGCTTAAAATGAATAACGTGATTGCCACGCCTCATCTGGGGTACGTCGAGAGGGAAAATTACAAGCTTTACTATGGGCTCGTCGTCGATCAGATTCTCGCCTACGCGGGCGGCAGCCCCATCAACGTGCTCAATCCCGCGGCGATTGGCAGGAAGTAAATAAGAGAAGGCCCGGCGAGAGCCGTCAGGCGGAACGGATAGGGGGAAAGGGATCATCCCGCAACGGACTTGGGCTACTTGATCTTGGCTAGCTGTTGGCGAACCTGTTCGTTGGAAGGTCTTTTTTTGTAATCCACCTCGATAAATTTCCACTGCACGATACCGCGCGGGTCGATCACATAGGTAGAGGGATGGGGCCACCCGGAACCGTCCGGGTTGAATATGCCGTAGCGGTTGATCACCTTGTGGTCCTTGTCTTCGAGCAGCGGAAAGTCGAACTCTCCTTCGAACCGGTTGCGGAGCATCTGAGCGAATTTTTTGGAATCCTCATGGCTGTCGACGCTGACCGCCAGGATCTGGACCTTCTCTTTCTGCTGTTTCGTCAATAAACTTTTCAGCTTCCCGAGCTGTTCTATGCAGAACGGTCACCAAAAGCCGCGGTAAAAAACCAAAACCACCGTCTTCTTCGCGCGAAAGTCTGATAAAGTGATATTCTTGCCATCCATGTCTTCAAGGGTGAAGTCGGGCGCAGGCTGCCCTACTTTGATTCGTTGCAGATCCGTTGGACTTAGATCAGTCCCATCCTTTGGACCCAGTTGGGCCAACGCAGGGGAATGGCTGAACGATAGGACCAACAACAGAACGAAAATTATTTTGAGTAGCATGGTCCCCCTAATTCCGCTGGACAGATTAGTTTATATCTCACGTCTTTTTGGTCTCTACAATACGATGTCTGAAATTACGCTCTGCAATGGCGCGAAAGAGATTTGGCGTCAAGTTTTTAAACCAGCAGATCGACGCCAACCAACGCGGCAGCACGACTTCGAAGCGCCTGCCCTTGATGGCCTTGATTACGGCTGCTGAGACAAATTCGGCGCTGACGACCAACGAAGCGGGAGACTTCGGCGGCGTGTCGGCGAACGATTTGTTGAAGTCTGTTCGCACCGGACCGGGGCAGATAACGGATACGTTAATTCCAAGGGGTGTTAGCTCGTAGTAGAGGCTTTCACTCAGTCCGTTCATGGCGAACTTCGAAGCGCAGTAGCCGGCTAAGTTCAGTGCGCCGATCTTGCCTGCGACGGAGGAGATATTCACGATATGCCCACTGCCTCGCGCGATCATCGACGGCAGAGCTTCGTGCGTGCAGTAAACCACGCCGAGGTAATTGGTTCGCATCAATTCTTCGATGACATCGATGGGCGTTTCGGCGAAAGGCTTGCGCATGCCGATCCCGGCGTTGTTGATGAGAATGTCGATCTTGCCGAATTTGGAGAGAACCCCGGTAACCATTTCGCGAACTTGATCGAGTTTAGCCACGTCGCACTTGATGGCGGTGGATAAAGGGCTCGTACGCTGCATTTCGGCCGATGTTGCTTGCAATCGTTCCAGCGAACGACCACAGCCGACGACGATGGCGCCCCGTGCCGCTAGATCGATGGCGAGGCGCCGGCCAATGCCATTTGATGCGCCGGTGATCAGTACAACTCGGTCCTGGAAATTCATTTTGATACTATCGACGCTCTCTTCTTTGTCTTTAGGCCGCCTTGTTTCGTTGTCTCCAACCCTGCCTTAACGGAAGGTTTCCTGGGTGCTATGCTCGAAGTGAAGCATTTCGCTGTGTGAAGAGTCAAGATGAACGGGAATAATGGCCAGCCAAAGCGCCGCCGAGTTGTCGTAACAGGGTTGGGTGCGATGAGTCCCAACGGCGTCGGCATCGAGGAGTTTTGGAATGGCACTCGCAGCGGAAGGAGCGGCATCGATACGATCACGTTCTTCGATCCCGAATCTCTCTCGTGCCGCATCGCCGGTGAAGTGAAGAACTTCAAACCGGAAGACTATCTCACGCCGCGGGAGCTGAAGCGCGTGGGACGCGCAGTTCCTCTCGCCATCGCCGCAACGAAGGAAGCGCTGCGAGTTGCCCAGGTCTGTTTGCACGAAACGAGCTTGGAAGAAAAGCGCTCCTGGGGCGTTGTGCTCGGGAGCGGTGGCGGCACGCCAGACTTTATGGAAGAGCAATACCGGCTCTACTTCAGTGATCAATTGCGTAAAGTGAGCGCTTATAATGTTTCCAGCTCGACTCTCGGCACGATTTCGAGCGAAGTGTCGCTTTATTTTGATTTCCGCGGATCGAGTCACATGATCTCGACGGGCTGCACCAGTTCAACGGACGCGATCGGCTATGCCTTCAACATGATCCGTTTCGGACTTGCCGATCGTCTGATCACCGGCGGCGTCGACGCGACGATCACGCCGGGGGTCATGCAAGGCTTCTGTATTATGCAGGCGGTCTCTACTTCCCAGAACGAGAACCCACCCTGCGGTTCACGTCCCTTTGATCGCAGGCGGGACGGATTTGTGCTCGGCGAGGGTGCATGGACTTTGGTGTTGGAGGAGCGAGATCATGCGCTCGCTCGCGGCGCGCCGGTTTTCGCCGAGGTGCTGGGTTACGGATCGACTTGCGACGCCTATCATCGCGTCCGTTTGGACCCCAGCGGGGAGGAACCATCCCGGGCGATGACGATAGCGATCCAGGACGCGGGGATCTGCAAAGATGAAATCGGTTACTTGGCGCTGCACGGTACCTCAACGGTACTGAACGACAAAACCGAGACCCTGGCCGTCAAGCTTTGCTTTGGACAAGACGCGTATGAAATTCCCATGAGCTCGCTCAAATCGATGATCGGCCATCCGCAAGGCGCCTCCGGTGCAGCGGGAGTCGTCAGCGCGATCCTCGGGATGAACGACGGTTTTCTTCCTCCGACAATCAACTACGAGGAGCCGGATCCTGCGTGTGATCTCAACTACATCCCCAACCGCGGCATTGCCAAATCGGTCGAGTACTCGCTTTGTAACTGCATCGGCTTCGGGTCGAAAAACTCCGCCCTGGTTATTGCGCGAGGAACGTTGGCATGAGACGGAGCCAGCAGAAAGAGATGATGGATTTTCCGGACAATCCAAAAGAAGTTTTGGTGGAGGATCTGCGTAATTTGCGTATCATCAATCGCTACCTTGGCGGCTATCGGAGTGTGATGCGGGGTTTGGATCGACTCGTCGGGACCGGCAAGCTAAGTCGCTTTTCTCTGCTCGATGTCGGTACCGGAAGCGGCGACATCCCTGCCCGGATCACCAATTGGGCGCAGCAGCGTGGTATCAAAGCCAGCATCGTTGCCCTCGAGCCCGAGCCGGTCACCGCTCGGGTTGCAGCGATACTAACCCAAAAACAAACAAATCCCCCTTTCTTCCCCCTTTTGCAAAGGGGGAAAGAGGGGGATTTTCGGCGTTGCGGGATTTCGGTTGTCCGCGGCGACGGCAATGCGCCGCCGTTTCGCGCTGGTTCGTTTGATTTCGTTCTTGCATCGCAACTGCTGCATCATTTTCCCGAGGAGAAAATCGTTGCGCTGCTCAGGGCCTGGTCCCGGCTGGCCCGGCGAGCCATTATCATCAGCGATCTGGTTCGCCATCCGGTCGCTTATTGCGGGATCAGCCTCGTTACGAAGCTGTTCACTCGCAACGTCATGACTCTGACCGACGCGCCTCTGTCCGTTCAGCGCGCCTTCACGATGGCCGAGTGGCATGAATTGTTTCGCCGAGCGGAGATCGGACCCTTTCGGCTCTTTTCAGTCTTCCCTTATCGGGTACTGGCGCTGGTCTTACCTAAAAGATGAAACACTTCGATGTAGCTATTATAGGCGCCGGCCCGGCTGGATCGTCGGCAGCCATTCAACTCGCAACCAAAGGTTATTCGGTCGCGCTGCTCGATAAGGAGCAGTTTCCCCGGGAGAAGCTCTGCGGCGATTTCTTGAACCCCGTCAATTGGCCGCTGCTGCGGGAGCTGAAAGTGGAGCGAGCCGTGCTTGCGCGCCCCCATGAAAAGATCTCGATCTTCCGCTTTACTTCTTTTTCCGGAGAGGAGGCGGAAATCCCGTTGCCGGCAGATCGTGATGCGGCGGTCGTCGGTCTGGGGTTGCGCCGCTTCGATTTAGATCATGTGCTGTTGGAGCGGGCTAAGAGCTTAGGGGTCACGGTTCTCGATGGTTGGAAGCCCAAAGAGCTTGAGCGCCAACCCGATAGGTGGATATTAAAGGCTGACAAGTCGGATGTTTTCGGGGAGCTCGGCGCGAGCATGTTGATCGGCGCCGATGGCAGAAACTCCTGGGTGGCGCACCACTTGGGATTAGCCGATCCGGCGGCGATGCAGGGACGGTCGGTGGGCTTTCAGTTTAGGCTAAAGTGCACGAATAGAAGCACCGGCAAGGTTGAGATTCATCTTTTCCCCGGCGGTTACGCCGGCGTCGTCGGCCTCGATGGCGATACAGTCACTCTTGGCCTGGCCATTGAAAAGCATCGATTGCTCGATGGCCGGCCGGAGCAGTCTCTTCTGAAGTCTATTTTGCCGCAAAATCCGTGGCTGAAAGAAATGCTTCGGAGCGGGACCGTGAGCGAAATGCGCTCGACTTATCCGGTCTATTTTCCGCCCCGGCGCGCCTATGCCGATGGGGTTTTGCTCGTCGGCGATGCCGCGCGGGTCAACGAGCCGGTCACGGGTGAAGGAATTTATTTCGCGCTGAAAAGCGGTGTCTTTGCTGCAAGGACCGTGGACGAAGCATTTCAAATGCGCGACTTCTCTGCCGCCCGTTTACGTTTCTACGAGCGGGATTGCCGCTCGGCTTTTCGCCCGCGTCGGGGAATCAATGCGTTGATTCGCTGGCTGATCTACCGTCCCGCGCTGCTCTCCCCGCTGATCCGCTTGTCCGGGAAGAGACGGGGGCTGTTGGGGTCTCTCGTCCACACGATCTGTCAACCTGCCTGAGCCCATCGAAGGGCCGGAAATTGCTTGCCGCCAAAGAATTTTATAGACAGCCTTTTGCACCTTGTTATTGTCCCAAAACTGACTAGAATGGCGGCACGATTTTCTCGAGGATGATCCAAGGATGAGTCAGGAGTTCACTGCCGACGAACAAAGGGCGCTCGCCCCGTTTTTTACAAATCTTGATCGATCGGTTTTCGGCCTGAAGCTGCCGCAGGAAGTCGCGGGCGCTTTATTTTCTCGTTATAGCCGCTCCACAAAGAGTCTGCGGCGCACCTTCTTCGACGAATTTCTCGGCGATCCCGAGCTGGGGCTGAAGGATCTGCTGGGAGCACAGACTTCCGCCAGCGACGATAGCGCCGCGCTAAAGAAAGCTCGTGCATTCTATGACCGCGTGCTAGTGGGATATGGCGACGACTCCGTGGCGCAATTAGGTGGAGCGCATGTCGCCTGTGAGAATATTTCCAACGTTGCGGCCAACCTCTTGGAAGATGCCAGAATCGGTATCGCGCCACTGGAAAAGTCAACGCGCTATGTCCGCTTCGATCAGAAGGACAGCGGCGGCCATTATCTCTATTATCGCGAGCCGAAGATTATGGCGTCGGGACATCGAGACGCTTATCTCGAAGTCATGAACCTTCTCTTCGACACCTACTCGCGGCAGATGGAACCGATGCTCGAATTCGTCGCCAAGTCGTTGCCCATCGATCAGTTGGAGGTGAGAGACCCCACGAGCGGTAAGGCGCTGGGCTACGAGGAGGCCAAGAGGGACGAGAAACTGAAACGCTGGGCAGAAACGGCTTATCGCGCGACTGTGAGCGCGCATGCGTGTGACGTACTGCGCAGCTACCTGCCGGCGGCGACTCTAACGAACGTCGGACTTTATGGCGTGGGTCAGGCCTTCGAGTATCTTTTGAGCAAACTTCATTCTCATGAACTGAGTGAGGCTAAAGATTTAGCGGGTGCCATGCACGGTGAGCTGAACCAACTTATCCCGTCGTTCGTGAAACGGGCGCAGGTGAACGACTACATCAGCGGAATATTGGCAACGGCGCAGAGCCTAGGCCGGGAAACACTGAATGATTTTCCGGTAAATTTAAGTGAGCCCGTCGTGCTGGTGGACTATGATCGGCACGCGGAGGAAAAAGTTATTGCTGGTCTCCTTTATCCTCATGCGCGGCAGCCACTCCAGCAGCTGCGTGAGATAGCGTTGCGCATGGATGCGAATGAACGGCGAAAAGTCTTGCAGGAGCACTTCAGCAAGCGGCGCCATCGCCGCGATAAACCTGGCCGGGCGTTTGAGAACGTCTATTATACGTTCGATGTTCTGGGCAACCTTGGATTATATCGCGATCTCCATCGCCACCGGATTCTGACCCAAGAACGGCAAGCGTTCACAACGGTGCATGGCTATGACACCCCACGGGAGATCGAAGAAGCGGGCTTCAGACGCGAATTCGATGAATGCATGAACGCCGCGGCGAAGCTTTACGAGGACATTTACCGCGATCTGCCCGGCGAAGCGCAGTACGTCGTTCCTTTCGCTTACAAGATCCGCTGGTACATGAAGATGAACTTGCGCGAGGCCGTCCACCTATGCGAGCTGCGCACGATGCCCCAAGGCCATCCGGACTATCGTTTCATATCGCAAGAGATGTGGCGCAAGATTCAGGAAGTTCATCCGACGCTAGCCGAAGCAGGAAAATTCGTGGACTGGCAGAAGTACCGTTTGGGGCGGCTGCAGTCGGAGATGCGGACGGAGTTTAAGAAGTCGGCGTTGGAGAAGGAAGAGAAAAATTGAATAGCTCTATGAGACAACAAGATTAAAGGCCCGACCCGTTATCGTGGGCACCGAGAAGTTGAAGCCTTGGAGAAGTCTGATGAATGGGACGCACCTGATGATTATTGGCCTTACCGCTGCGGCGCTCTTTAGCCGGCACGCAGACGCAGAATCGTTGTTCCTGGTAACATGAAGGTCGTTGTTCGCGGATTGACCAAAGTGTACACGACCAGCCAGGGCGACATTCGCGCTGTCGGCGGCGTTAATCTTGACGTGCGCGACCGCGAGTTCTTCGGCATCATCGGTCCCACGGGCTGCGGCAAGACGACGTTGTTGCACGTCATCGGCCGCTTAGAAGCCCCGACCACCGGCACCGTGGAGTTCGTCGGCGAGCAACATGCGAAGTCGCCCGTTTCCATGGTGTTTCAAGAGGCGGCGCTGATGCCCTGGCGCACGGTCGAAGAAAACGTGCCGTTGGGCGCGGAGTTTCGCCGGGAAGAGCCGTCGGTTTATAAACGCATCAGCCGCTTTTTCCTCGAAGTGGTGCGGCTGTTGGATTTCGCCGGCGCTCGGCCGCACGAACTTTCGGGCGGCATGAAGCAGAAGGTTGCGATCGCGCGGGCGCTGGCCAACGATCCCGAAGTGGTGCTGATGGACGAGCCGTTCGCCAACCTCGACGCGCAGACCCGTCTCGTCATGCGCGAGGAGCTTTTACGCATCTGGGAACGCGACCAGAAAACCGTGATTCTCGTCACCCATAACATCGAAGAAGCGGTCATGCTTTGCGATCGCATCGCGGTGATGAGCGCCCGGCCGGGACTCATCAAAGAAATCGTCACGGTCGACATTCCGCGCCCGCGCAACATGAAAAGCAGGAGGGATCCCGATTTTTCCAATTGCATGGACAAGATCTGGAAGCTACTCAAGTACGATGTCGAGAATGCGCTGGAACGTGGCCGGCCGTGACGGAAATTGCAATTGCCGAGCGCGATAGAGCTGCAACCCGAGGAGGAAGAAAAATTGAACCGCAAAGAGCTTAGCGCGGCAAAGCCGCAACCAAACAAGAAAAATCAAGTATCACCACGAAGGGCCCAGCGCGGCGGAGCCGCAGCCAAAAAAGAGTTAGAAGTGAAAGGCAGATTTTAACCACGAAGCGCACGAAGAGCACGAAAAAAAAGTAATGTAACCACAAAGAACCTAGCGCGGCAAGCCGCAACCAAAACTCGGAATATCTCCCGCAAAGGCGCAAAGGCCGCAAAGAAATTAAACTTCCGGACTTGGCGTTCTTGGCGTCTTGGCGCGAGCAAATCCCGCTTTTTTGGATAGCCACGGGCCACCGGAAAATTTGCGCAAGGCGCAAAAATTTCTAAGCATAGCAGTGCATAGCAGTGCAAGGGACGCAAAAAAATGTAGGGGCGGGTTTCAAACCCGCCCGACTTCGTGGCCTTCGTGATCTTCGTGGTTAGTAAGTCTTTCGTCAAATGATGCAAGAAATTTGCGCGCGCCGCGAAACCTTTCAAACATAGTAAAGAACGCAAAAGAGAAATTCGAACATCCGGGATAAACTCCAGTGAAAGAACTCTCGCTGCGCAACTTATACGGAAGAGCTATTTTCGATACAGCTGTTCGATCAAGCCGCTCTTTTCAATCTCTCTAAAAAAACTCGCATCGACGAAGTCCGCCGGGGCGAAGTTCTTGGTCTTCGGATCGGTCTCGCGCTCGAGCACCGCCTGGTGCGCCTTGTCGTTGGGCGCTGGCAATCGTTCCAACAGATCGGCTTGCTCGTCGTAAAGGTAGGCAGTTTCCTCCGCGCTCAAGCCGCCGAAATATTTCTGCAGCAGAGTAATTGAACCCGTGCGATTGGTCTTGAGAAAATGGATTGCCTCGACGAAGGAGCGGGTCAGCCTCTCGACGACGGTTCGCTTACGCTGGATATAGCCGCGAGTCGTGGCGAAGGTGCCCGAAGGCGAAAGGATCTTCAGCTCGACAGCGCTGGTGAGAAGCCTGCCCCCCGATCGCTCTACCGTGAGCGCGGCCAGGCCGACCAGCGCCCCGACATCGAGTTTGCCCGCGGCCATCGCGGCGGCGACCTGCGGGTGGCCGCCAAGCTGCAAGATCGTGACGTCTTTGTCGGGCTTCAGGGCGGCCATCGCCAGCGCATTGCGCGTGAAGGTGTCGGCCTCCGAGCCGTACTGCGAGACGCCGATAATCGCGCCTTTCAAATCTTCCACACGGCGGACTTTCGAATTGCGGCCGACCATGAGCTTCTGGCTTGAGAGATTGGCCGCCGCGCCGAGGATCGCGATATCGGCGCCGTGCACGCGGGCGCGGGTTAACGCGGTGACGCCGGCGAAAACCACGTCCACGTCGCCGGCAATGAGCGACTGGACCAATCGCGGGCTGCCGGTGATGAGAAGAATTTCCGCGGCCAAGTCATGCTTAGCGAGCATCCCGCCCTCCTTGGCCACCCACGGCAGCGAGAGCGAAAGGCTCGGGCTAACGTAGGCGATGCGCAGCTTGTCGGCGGCGAAGGAATCGTCATTGGCGATGAAGACGCCGGCAGTAAATAGAAAGAGAGTATAAGCTCGAACGAATTGCGGTACCGTCGCCCAAAGAGTGGATCGAGGAATCACAGTTTACCCTCCCTTGCTTTCGGACGATCTCTGGAACTTATAACCGACGCGAATCTGAGGGTGCAAGCTATAATTGGTCATGTGAGAGGCGTGGGCCTGCGTGATGATGAGGCTAGCGGGACCCGTGAGCGCTCGCTCCAGCCTCTTAATTCGGTTTGACAGGTAGAAAACAAAATGTAATGAGTCTGCCAGGACGAAGCTATCATCACAGGAGGGCCGATAGATGGAAAAGGAAACAGCGTCGACAACGAAGAACGATCCGATTATTATCGAGCAGGCGGGAATGCGCATGACCGTCGCTCACCGACAAGGGCTCGGTGGCAGCGATGAAGGGCTGACTT
>Ga0137403_10007422_pt1 | contig 12379 bp, 12 predicted proteins | sample CZOMad2_1_16fung_FD_122057 | JGI IMG/M metagenome (GOLD analysis project Ga0137403, IMG submission 122057) | Vadose zone soil fungal communities from Angelo Coast Range Reserve, California, USA - CZOMad2_1_16fungal (Hybrid Assembly) | ecosystem: Environmental > Terrestrial > Soil > Vadose zone...
GTGCGGCCCGAGTGGATCGTCCAGTCACTCGTCCGGCTGGAGCCCCGGCAGGCGGCTCAGCAGGAGCGGCACGGAGGAAAATCCCGGCTGTAGACCGGCTGCTTGAGAAATTCCTCCGGGTTGTACTTCCAGAACTGCGAGACGGCGGGCACCGTCACGATGACGGTGTTCTGCAGCTCGCCGTCGCGATTGCGCTCCACCTTTCGGAAATAGACGTTCTGGACCGGATTGTTGTAGGCGTCGAGCTTCACGGGCCCGCGCGGCGTATCGCTGAGCTCCACCTTACGCAGCGCGGCCAGCAGCTTCTCGCGATCCTCGACGGCGCCGCCGAGGGTCTTGACCGCTTCGTTGATCCAGCGCCCGCTGGTGTAGTTGGTCTCCGAGAAGTAGGACGGGACCTTGCCGAAGCGCGTCCGGTACTCCTTGACGAAGCGGCGATTCTCCGGCGTGTCGAGCGCCGCGCTGTAGATGAGCGGGCTGACGATGCCGAGCGCCTCGTCGCCCATCGCCGGCAGGAACGACTCGTCGACGGCGGGGCCGCCGGCGATCAGCGGGATCCGCGACTTCAGTCCCGCGTCCTGATACTGCTTGACGAGCTGCAGCGTCGACGCGCCGGCCACCATCGTCAGCACCGCGTCGGCGTCGCGCCGGATCCGTGAGAGATACGGCGCCAGGTCCATGGCGCCGAGCGGCGCCCACAGCTTCTGGACGACCTGACCGCCGGATTCCTCGAAAGTCTTCTGGAATCCTCCCACCACCTCCCAGCCGAAGGCGTAGTCGGAGGCGATGACGGCGACCTTTCGATAGCCCATCGTCTTGGCGACGTACTCGCCGAAGGGATGGGACGGCTGGCTCGACGTCCAGCCGGTCCGGATGACCCAGTGGTATTTCAGCCGCTGGGTGAGATCGTCGGAGGCGGCGACCGTGACGAGCAGCGGGATCTTGAACTCCTCGGCCTTGGCCGCGACGGCGTAGCCGATGTGGCCGAAGAGCAGGCCGGCCAGGATGTGGACGTTGTCGTGCTCGACCAGCTTGCGGACCTTGCTGATCGCCATGTCCGGCCGCGACTGGCTGTCCTCGACGATCAGCTCGACCTTGCGGCCGGCCATCTGGTAGCCGATCTCGTCGAGGTACATCGTCAGACCGTTGACCATGTCCTTGGCCGCCTGGGCGGCGGTGCCGGTGAGATCCGTGACGAAGCCGATCTTGATCGGCGGGCGCTGGCCCCACGTCGTCCCGTCGGGGCTCACGCAGAGAAGGCAGATCAGCAGGGCGCCGAGCAGCATCGGCAACCTGGTCGTTTTGTTCATGGGCCCCTCCGCCGGCGGCACTCAGATCGTCTGCTACACTTCTTTCAAATATGGCCGTCGAGTTCAAGGACTACTACAAGATCCTCGGCGTCGATCGGAAGGCCGACGACAAGACGATCAAGTCCGCCTTCCGCCGGCTGGCCCGCAAGTACCATCCCGACGTCGCCAAGGGCAAGGACGCGACCGACCGCTTCAAGGAGATCAACGAGGCGAACGAGGTACTCTCCGATCCGGAGAAGCGCCGCCGCTACGACACGCTCGGCCCCGACTGGCAGCGCTACGCCCAGCAGGCTCCCGGTCAGCCAGGCGGCGGGTTCCGCGTCGAGTACCAGGGCGGCGATGGCGGCGATTTCTCCGACTTCTTCCGCACGATCTTCGGGGATCTTGGCGGCGGCGGCCGACCCGGCGCGCGTGGTGGGCGCGGCGATCGCGGTGGCGTGAATCTCGAGGACCTGCTGGGTGGCGGCGGCCTCGGCGGCCGCCAGGCGCGCAGCCGCGGCGACGACGTTCAAGCCGGCGTCGAGATCACACTGGAAGAGGCGTTCGCTGGCGCCCGCAAGACGTTCACGATGGAGATGGACGAGCCCTGCCCGACCTGTCACGGCTCCGGCAACGTGGGCGGCAAGCCCTGCACGACCTGCGGCGGCACCGGCTGGCAGCGGGGACGGCGACAGCTCGACGTCAAGATCCCGGCCGGTGTGAAGACGGGACAACGCGTGCGCGTGGCCGGCGAGGGCACCGGCGTCGCCGGCGGCCGCGGCGACCTCTATCTCGCCGTGACGGTCGCCCCGCACCCGCTCTTCGAGCGGACGGGCGACGACATCCAGCTCGAGCTGCCGATCACGGCGCCCGAGGCGGCGCTGGGCGCGAACGTCGAGGTGCCGACGCTGCGAGGCAAAGTCTCGATGAAGATCCTGCCGGCCACGTCGAGCGGGCGGACGTTCCGGTTGCCCGGCTATGGGATGCCGCGGGTCCGCACCAGCGGCGGCGGCAGCGGGGATCAGCTCGTGAAGGTCAAGATCGTCATGCCGTCCGATCTCACGACGGCCGAGCGCGAGCTCTACGAAAAACTCAAGACGCTGCGGAGTGACAATCCCCGCGCGTATCTCGGATAACGAGGGAACCGTGATCAGATTCGAAAAATTCACCGTCAAGGCCCAGGAGGCGATGCAGGCGGCGCAGTCGCTGGCCGACCAGCACAACCACCAGTCGATGGAGCCGGAGCACCTGCTGCTGGCGCTGCTCCAGCAGCGCGAGGGTGTGGTCGGCCCGGTCCTCGCCAAGCTCGGCGCGCGCCCCGAGGTCATCCAGCGTGCGCTCGAGCAGGCGCTCGAGCGCCTGCCCACCGTGCGGGGCGGCGGTGGCCAGCACTACCTCGGCGAGCGGCTGCGCGCGGCGCTCGAGCGCGCTCAGGCCGAAGCCGAGCGCCTCAAGGACGAGTACGTGTCGACGGAGCACCTGCTGTGGGCGCTTGCCGGCGAGCGCGACGGCGTCGGTCGCGTGCTCGCCCAGAACGGTGTCACGCCCGACGGTATCTACAAGGCGCTGAAGGAAGTACGCGGCGGCCAGCGGGTCACCGATGAGAATCCGGAGGAGAAGTACCAGGCGCTCCAGCGCTACTCCCGCGACCTCACCGAGCTGGCGCGCAAGGGCAAGCTCGATCCCGTCATCGGCCGCGACGAAGAGATCCGCCGCGTCATCCAGGTGCTCTCGCGCCGCACGAAGAACAACCCGGTCCTCATCGGTGAGCCCGGCGTCGGCAAGACCGCCATCGTCGAGGGCCTGGCCCTGCGCATCGTGACGGGCGACGTGCCCGAGACGCTCAAGAACAAGCGGCTGGTCGCGCTCGACATCGGCGCCATCATCGCCGGCTCGAAGTATCGCGGCGAGTTCGAGGACCGGCTGAAGGCCGTGCTCAAGGAGATCACGGAGTCGGACGGCCAGATCATCTGCTTCATCGACGAGCTGCACACGATCGTCGGCGCCGGCGCCGCCGAAGGCGCGGTGGACGCGGCGAATCTCCTCAAGCCCCAGCTCGCGCGCGGTGATCTGCGCTGCATCGGCGCCACCACGCTCGACGAGTACCGCAAGCACATCGAGAAGGACGCCGCGCTCGAGCGGCGCTTCCAGCCGGTCATGGTGCGCGAGCCCTCGGTGGAGGACACCATCTCGATCCTCCGCGGCCTCAAGCCGAGGTACGAGCAGCACCACAACATCCGGATCAAGGACGCCGCGCTGGTCGCCGCGGCCGTGCTGTCGCATCGGTACATCACCGACCGCTTCCTGCCCGACAAGGCCATCGACCTCGTGGACGAGTCGGCCGCCCGCATCCGCATGCAGATGGAGTCCAAGCCCCAGGAGCTCGACGACGTCGAGCGAAGGATCATGCAGCTCGAGATCGACCGGGTCTCGGTCGCCCGCGACACCGACGACGCTGTCGCGCGGGACCGCCTGGCCCGCATCGACGCCGAGCTGGCCGGGCTCAAGGAGAAGGCCGACGCGCTCAAGGCGCGCTGGCAGGCCGAGAAGGGCGGCATGGAGCGCCTGACCAAGGTGAAGACGGAGATCGAGAGCGCCCAGCAGACGCTGGCCGAGGCCCAGCGCGAGGCGCAGCTCGGCCGGGCCGACTGGAGCCGCGCCGCCGAGATCCAGCACAGCGTGCTCCCGCGCCTGGAGAAGGAACGGGCCGAGCTCGAAGCTCGCGCGGTCCAGCAGAAGGACGGCGCGCCGATGGTCCCCAACGAGGTCGACGAGGAGGACATCGCGGCCACCGTGGCGAAGTGGACCGGGATCCCGGTCACGCGACTGCTGGAGGGCGAGACGCAGAAGCTCCTCCAGATGGAGCAGCGGCTCGCTCAGCGCGTCGTCGGGCAGGACGAGGCGATCCGAGCCGTCGCCAACGCGGTGCGGAGGGCTCGCTCCGGCCTGTCGGACCCGAACCGGCCCATCGGCTCGTTCCTCTTCCTCGGGCCGACCGGCGTCGGCAAGACCGAGACGGCGCGCGCGCTCGCCGAGTTCCTCTTCGACGACGAGCGGGCGATGATCCGCATCGACATGTCCGAGTACATGGAGCGCCACACGGTGGCTCGTCTCATCGGCGCGCCGCCAGGATATATCGGGTACGAAGAGGGCGGCCAGCTGACTGAAGCGGTTCGGCGTCGTCCTTACGCAGTCATCCTCTTCGATGAAATCGAAAAGGCGCACGGAGATGTCTTCAACGTGCTGCTCCAGCTTCTCGACGACGGCCGACTGACGGATGGCCAGGGGCGCACGGTGGATTTCCGCAACACCGTCGTGATCATGACGTCCAACCTGGGCGCCCACATCTTCCGCGACTACGAGCAGCCCGACAAAGTCCGCCCGCTCATCATGCAAGAGCTGCGGACCACGCTGCGGCCCGAGTTCCTGAACCGCATCGACGAGGTCGTGATCTTCCGGCCGCTCGGTCGTCAGGACCTCGACCGGATCGTGGACATCCAGCTCGATCACCTGCGCAAGCGGCTCAGCGACCGGCGCATCGGCCTCGACGTCACGTCCGCGGCCAAGGCGCTGCTCGCGCGCGAGGGCTACGACCCCACGTTCGGCGCGCGGCCGCTCAAGCGGACCGTGCAACGCCTCGTCCAGGACCCGCTCGCCCTGAAGCTGCTCGAGCGCGAGTTCAAGGACGGTGACACCGTCACGGTGGACGCGGAAGGCGATCACCTCGTCTTCCGCCGAAGCGTGACGGGGGAGATCGTCGGCTAGGAGAATCGGTCGGCCGCCCAGTATCATCGAATGGCCATGAGCCGCGCGCCCATCCGTCCCGCTTTTCCCTCGGCCTTGATATAGTCGCCCGCCATGGGCGTATCGGACATCATGCATTTGAAATTCGCACCGCGCGCAAGCTTTGTTCCATTCTGTGCCGCTTCCGCATCCTTGGGTTTGCCCACGTTCACCGCAAAATGATAACCAGATTTTTCAATCACGGGTTCAATGTAGGCTTCCTTGCCCGGCTTGGTGGAGAGCATGAAGGTCGAGGCGAGCGGCACGTCCACCTGCGCGAAGGCCGGGTTCGGGCTCTTCACCGTGCGCGCCCAGAGCCAGGCGATCACGGTGAGTTTCTGGCCGACGTACGGCTTCAGGTCCGGCCGTGCCTTCGCCATCTCGGCCGTGACCTCGATCTTCGGGTAGAGATGGCCGATGCGCCTCTCCGCCTCGTCGCGCAGCCACTGGCCGTAGTAACGGATGTCCTCGGCGAGGCCCTGCGCGCCGCGCCACTCCTTGTGAGCCATAGTGGCCTGTTCCCGCGACTCTGGGTTCACCGGCGGCTTGGCCGCGAACTTCGGCGGGATCTCGATCATCGCCTTGTTGATCAACACGGCCACCGGGTTCAGGTCGCTGGCATAGGCCTTCAGCCCCAACCGCTGCGCCTCCAACGGCAGCGCCCCACCGCCGGCAAAGGGGTCGTGGAACGCGGGTAGCTTCTTCCGGTCGAACAGTTCCTTCGCTCTCGAGTGGTCGACGTTCTCGGCGCAGGCGCGCCGCCAGCTCTGCCAGATCTCTGCCCTCGCCCGCTCCAGTACCTCTTCGTTAGTGGTGTTCTCCCACTCGACGAGGTCCTCGATGATGCGAAACAGCCGCTGGCGCTCCTTCTCCTGCGCCCTCTCGGTTGGGAAGAGATCCGGGCAACTCGACGGATCGTCCACCATCTGCGCGAAGATCACCGCCCGCGCCGCCGCTAGCGGCCGCCGCGCCCACCAGAGGTGTAGCGTGCTCGGGTGGCCATGGCGGATGGACTTCTCGCGCGCACTGGCCTTGTTGATCGCCTCCAGCGGCAACGCGACCTCGATGAGCTTCTTCCTGGCCTTCACCTACGCTCCTTGCCTTCGATCTCCAGATCCGCTGCCGCGGTGACGCCGGTGACGCGCTGAATCTGTTGCCACAGCCACTGCTGGCGCCAGGTCAGGAACGTGTCAAAGTCGTCCCGAAGTAGCGGGGAGCCAGCGGCGGTCGGCAGGCCATGCGAAGTCAGGACAGCATCGAACGGGAATTCGGGCGTGGCTCGGATCTCTGTAAGGTAGTCGGAGGGCGCCCTATCACTAATCATCTGGTTCGTCGTGCGATCGATGAGCGTCCGATTGAGCACGCAGTCGCGTAGACGCGGGGGCACGCTCCCAGACCGCCCCAAGAATGCCGCAGGGAAGATGTGGTGATCGTCGATACCTTGCTCGGTCATGAGGCGGCCGGCGTAGTGGAGAAACTCGGGCCCGGCGTGGACGACCTCAAGGCCATCGGCGCGCAGATCGTGCTCGCCAACACCTATCACCTCCACGTCCGGCCCGGCGAAGACGTCATCGAGCAGCTCGGCGGCCTCCACAAGTTCATGGCGTGGGAGCGGCCGCTGCTCACCGACTCGGGCGGCTTTCAGGTCTTCTCTCTCGAGGGCTTTCGCAAGGTCGACGAGGACGGCGTCGAGTTTCAGAGTCACGTCGATGGCGGCCGGCGCAAGCTGACCCCCGAGCGTGCCGTTGAGATTCAGTGGACGCTCGGCTCCGACATCGCGATGGCGTTCGATCATGTGATTCCCGGAGGCGCGGATGAGGCGACGGCGCGGGACGCCCTGGAAAGAACGTTGAAGTGGTTGCAGCGGTGTGCCAAGAGGCATCGTGAATTGGCGGATGGTCGGATCGCCGGATCGGCGGATCGTTCCATCCGACCATCCGACAATCCGCCGATCCGCCAGACACTATGGCCGATCATTCAGGGTGGCACCTTGCCTGACCTCCGGACCGAATGCCTCGATCGAATCCTGGAGCTGGGTCCGTGGACGGGCATTGCGATTGGCGGACTTTCAGTCGGCGAGCCGAAAGACAAGATGTACCAGACCATCGACGTCCTCGAGGCACGACTGCCCGCTACACTGCCCCGTTATCTTATGGGTGTCGGATTCCCGGCGGATCTCGTCGCCGCGGTAGAGCGCGGTGTGGACTTGTTCGACTGCGTCGCGCCCACGCGCGGCGGGCGCAACGGCTCGGCCTACACACCGGAAGGCACCCTGAACATTCGAAATGCCGCCTACCGGACCGACGACGGGCCACTGGACCCGAGCTGCGACTGTGAGACGTGTACGACGTATTCGCGGGGCTACCTGCGCCACCTGTTCGTCGCGGGCGAGCTGCTCGGGCTGCGGTTGTTGTCGCTGCACAATGTTCGCTATCTGATCCGCCTCGCGGCGGAGATGCGAGCCGTCATTCAGCGGGGCGGCGACGCGTTCGCCACATGGGCCGACGACTGGCGCCGCCGCTACCAACACACGGGAGTCGCATGACCACGGCACATCTGTCCTTGCTGTTGATCGCATCCCCCGGCTCGGGTGGGCCGGGAGCCAGCGGGTTCGTCATCCAGATCGGCCTGTTCATCGCGATCTTCTATTTCCTGCTGATCCGGCCGCAACGCAAGCAGGCGGAGCAGCACAAGCAGCTGCTCGCGTCGCTGCAGCGCGGCGATCAGGTGCTGACCTCGAGCGGCATCGTGGGCGAGGTCGTGCACATCAAGGACGATCAGGTCACCATCCGCAGCGGCGAAGCGAAGTTCGTGATCTTGCGCAGCGGCATCTCCAGTATCACCAACCGCACGGCCGTCGAGGCAAAGCCGGCGTGACGGTTCGGACCCTGCACCTGCTCGGCTCACCGGTCCTGCGCCAAAAATCGGCGTCGGTCGCGAAAGTGGACGACGCCGTGCGCCAGCTCGTCGACGACCTGTTCGAAACCATGCGCGCGGCGAAAGGCGTCGGACTCGCCGCCAACCAGATCGGCGTCGCGCGTCGTGTCGCCGTCGTGGACATCGGCGAGGAGGACCCGCCGCCCCTGGTGCTCATCAATCCCGTCATCGTCGAGCGGGGTGAGGAAGACGAGACCGCCGAGGAGGGGTGCCTGTCGATCCCGGAGATCTTCGGCGATGTCACACGTGCCCTTCGCGTCGTCGTCGAGGCGCTCGATCAGGAAGGAAAGCGTTCCCGTATCGAAGCGAGCGGCTACAAAGCGCGCGCCATTCAGCACGAGCTCGATCATCTCGACGGTATTCTCTTCCTCGATCATCTCAGCGCCGTGAAGCGCGGCCTGCTGTTGTCCAAATGGAAGAAATCGCGCAAGGGACAGACCGGATATCTCAAGGAGGTTACGCCGGAGCCGGCGGGTGAGCTGTAAGTGCGCGTGGCGTTCTTTGGTACACCCGAATTCGCGGTGCCGTCGCTGCGGGCGCTCGTCGGAGAAGGCTTCGATGTGGTCGCCGTCGTCACACAACCCGATGCGCCGCAGGGCCGGTCCCGCTCCAAGCTGATTCCTCCCGCAGTGAAGGTCGCGGCGGAAGCCGAGGAGCTGACCGTCTTCCAGCCCGAAAAGCCGACCGACGGCGCGTTCCTGCGGCACTTGCGGGAGCTGCGCCCCGACATCGGCGTCGTCGTCGCCTACGGCCACATCCTCAAGCCCGAGCTGCTCCAGCTGCCGCCGCGCGGTATGGTGAACGTGCATCCATCGTTGTTGCCCGAGCTGCGCGGTGCGGCGCCCGTCGAGTGGGCCATCATTCGCGGCCACGAAACCACGGGCGTGACGATCATCCAGCTCGACGCCGGAATGGATTCCGGGCCCATCCTTCATAAGATCCCGCACCGCATCGAACCGGATCTGACGGGCGGTGAGCTCTCCGAGCATCTGGCGGAAGTGGGCGCGCAGGCGCTCGTCGAAACGCTGGCGATGATGGAGCAGAGCGATCCACCGCCGCAGCCCGTCCCGCAGAACGAGGAGCGGGCGACGTTCGCGCCGAAGCTGACACGTGAGACTGCGCGCATCGATTGGACCAAGGACGCGCGCGCGATCGCCTGCTTGATTCGCGGCCTCGACCCGCGGCCCGGCGCCTGGACCGAGCTGACCGGTGCAGAGCTCAAGCTCTTCAATCCCAAAGTGAACGAGTCGTCTTTCCCCGGCACCGGCGCTCCAGGCGAAGTTCTGTCGGCGGACAGGTCACTCGTGATCGCCACAGGTCGGGGCACCGTCGAGATCTTCGAAGTGCAGCCCGCAGGCAAAGCGCGCATGACCACGGGCGACTGGCTGCGCGGCGCTCGTGTGAAAGCCCGCACGAAGTTCACATGAGACCGCCCTTGCCGCGCTTGCATGCGATCACCGACGAGCGCATCGCGCGGCGGCCGGATCTCGACCTGATCGCGGCAGCGTTGGCCCAGGGCGGTGGCTCAGAGCTGGCGTTTCACGCCCGCGGCCGTGAGCTCACGGGGCTCGAGCATTACGATCTCGCATTCCGTCTTTCCGTCCTTCCGTCGCAGTTATTCGTCAACGACCGGCTCGACGTCGCCCTGGCCGTCCCAACCGCCGGTGTACAACTGGGCCATGGCAGCCTTCCCGTCAGTGCCGCCCGCGCGCTCAATCCGGTGTGGTGGATCGGTAGGTCCGTGCACGACTTGGCCGAGGCCGAAGCCGCAAGGACGGAAGGGGCCGACTATCTTGTTGTAGGGCCGGTATTCGCCACCGCGTCACATCCGGAACGCGCGCCGCTCGGACTCGCGCGCCTGCAGGCGATCGCGTCGGCGATCGACGGACTTCCGGTGATCGCGATCGGCGGCATCACCGCCGATCGGGTGCGCGAGGTCAAAAAGAGCGGAGCCTACGGAGTCGCCGCGATTCGCGCGTTGTGGGATGACGTCGAGCCGGCCGAGGCTGCGCGGAGGATGCGGGAATGGATGTCGTAATCAATGGAGAACACAAGCGAGTCACACCGGGGGCGTCGTTGCTCGATGTCCTGGGTCAGCTCGAGCTCGATCCGCGCGCGGTCGTGGTCGAGCACAATCGCCGGATCGTGCGGCGACCCGCGCTCGGGGACGTGAAGGTGAACGAAGGGGACGCGATCGAGCTGGTGCATTTCGTGGGAGGCGGATGACTACCGCAGTCGAGACAATTCGCGACGAGCCATTGACGATCGGTGGACGGACATTCCAGTCCCGCCTGATGGTGGGCACCGGGAAATATCCGGACATGGAGACGATGGTGCGCGCGATCGAAGCGTCGGGCGCCGAAGTCGTGACGGTTGCGGTGCGCCGGGTGAACCTCGACCGCTCAAAGGAATCGAGCGTCCTGCACTTCCTCGACCCCAAAAAGATCTTCCTGCTCGCCAACACGGCTGGTTGCTACACCGCCGCCGACGCGATTCGCTACGCGCGGCTCGCGCGCGAGGCGGGCTTCAACGACTTCGTGAAGCTCGAGGTGATCGGCGACGAAGAGACGCTGCTGCCCGACGTGGCGGGGCTGCTCGAGGCGGCGAAGGTGCTGGTGCAGGAGGGATTCAAGGTGCTGGCCTACACCAACGAGGATCTCGTGACGGCGCTGCGGCTCGAGGATGCCGGCTGTGCAGCCGTAATGCCGCTCGCCTCGCCGATCGGGAGCGGCCTTGGGCTCTTGAATCCGTTCAGTGTCCGCACGATCAAGCGCCGGTTGCACGTCCCGGTGATCGTCGATGCCGGCGTCGGCACCGCGTCCGACGCCTGCGTCACGATGGAGCAAGGTGTGGATGGCATCCTCATGAACACCGCGATCGCGGCGGCGCAGGATCCGGTCTCTATGGCGCACGCGATGCGCCTAGCGACGATCGCGGGCCGCGCTGCCTATCTCGCCGGCCGGATGCCACGGCGCGAGGTCGCGATGCCGTCTTCCCCCACCCAGGGGATGCTGGATTAAGGAAGCAACTGCCGCGCGGCGGGCGGCTCTGCTTCGATGGATAACGTTAGAGGCATGTCGATGGTCACGCCAGTTGCTGCATGTACCACTGTTGGGAGGAAAACCCACATTGCCACCAGCACCAGGGCCAAACCCAGGAGCTTGCCACCCATGTAAAAGGCAACATTACGGCGCAGAAGTGGGTCACGCATGTTCGTGCGGAGGCGGGTCGACACGGGTGAGAGAAGATTCGTCATGAAACAATAAGTCCTTTCAGCCGAACTGTGCTACAGAGAGAAAACTCTCTTACGGTGAATGGAGAGATGGAGAACTCGGCAGTGAGATAAGGGGCGTACGAAAAATTTCTTCTTCATACTCCGAGAGGGGGAGAAATCTTCATTGATACTCTTCACTTTTTCTTCTGTTGTAAACAGTATAAGGAATCACAACTATGATTAGTAGGGACAACCTGTTAAAAGTTCCCTCTTTTTAATTGTACAAAATATACAAATCGACTCTTTTTTTTGAGCATTTCTTTAGGATAAGGCACATTTTTTTGAGCGTTTCTTTAGGCTATTTCGCGTATTTTTGAGCAATCACTGAGAAATAGGTATGTGCGTAGACATATTGTACAGTAAAGCGGCGCGGAAAATCTGCCCGCTCTCCGCTCTCCCCCGGCCTTTTTCCCCTCTCCCCAAAAATGTGTCCGGGAGAGAGGGTGGGTCATCCGTACCCCTCCCTGTAGCCGGCGCGATTTATCGGCCGACGCCTCTCGCCGCACGACGCCTCTCGCGCCGAAGACGATCTATCATCTCGCCAGTCACCCCCTCGCACCGAAGACGGCATGCAGGCAAGGGGTCCGCTATCCAACAAATGAATTTTGACAAAGCCGTATAGACGCGATTGCGTCGCAGTAGAGCCTGTTTTGTCGATGCTTACCATCCCGCCCATGTGTCACGAAGAAGAACAAGATTAAAGAAAGAAGAAGACTATGAAAGCGAGCTTTCGAGCATTTGTGGTGAATCAAACTACTGAATGATTTACCATGGGGACCCAGCGATTGGGCCCGCAAGATTTGCCCCCCGGTGAGGTGCTTATCCAGGTAGCATATGCAGCAATGAACTACAAAGATGCACTCGTCTGCACTGGAGGGGGAAAAGTAGCACAAACATCCCCATTGGTGCCTGGCATAGAGTTCTCTGGAAGAGTCATCGAATCAAGGGATCAGCGTTTCACGCCAGGGGACGAAGTGCTGGCCGATGACTTTGGTAGCACTCTGGGCATTTCCCGACATGGCGGCTATAGTGAGTATGCCCGTGTACCAGGTGAGCTGCTTTTTCCCCTTTCAGGCACACTTGATTGCAAACAAGC
>Ga0137403_10007424_pt1 | contig 12376 bp, 12 predicted proteins | sample CZOMad2_1_16fung_FD_122057 | JGI IMG/M metagenome (GOLD analysis project Ga0137403, IMG submission 122057) | Vadose zone soil fungal communities from Angelo Coast Range Reserve, California, USA - CZOMad2_1_16fungal (Hybrid Assembly) | ecosystem: Environmental > Terrestrial > Soil > Vadose zone...
TGTACCTTTCCATTTTAGCCAGCCACGTAATCCTTTCCATCGTCGCGCTGCCGATGGTGCTCACGACGTTCTTTTTCTCGCTGACGGGCCGATTCACAATGCACCGGCGAATTGCACGTTTCACGTTTCCCATTTGGCTCTACGTTTCGATCACCGGCGTGGTGGTTTTCGTGTTCCTCAAAGTGTATGCGTACTAGATCCGGTATTGCTCCGCTGATTTAAGGGAGGGTAAGACCACCGCCGTTGCGGGCACATCCGGAAGCAACCGAATTAGTTCCGCATTGCCAACGACACAGCACGTTTGTTTTTGTGGGAGACTGAATGCAATGCCCGGGCGAGTAAGGGCCAAGGGTTACGAGGAACTTTATCTTGCTGCGAGCCTGGTGAATCGCTGCGCTTCCAGCCAGAAGTAGAATTCGTCGATCCAGTGATCGCTGCTGGTGCCCTGTTTTCGCATGCCGAAGCCATGGCCACCGGTGCTGAAAATGTGTGCTTCCGGTTTATGGCCCGCCGATTTTAACGCGTCATAAAATTTGATCACAGCGTCGAGGGCCAAAGCGTCGTCCTGCGCCCAGGCTAAGAATATGGGCGGCAGTTTTGCCGGAAGGGCCGGCATTACTCCGAACGGTGCACCATAGATTGGCGCAGCAAAGTTTGGACGTCCGGCGGGATCCTGCTGAAGTAGAGTCCCGCTGGCGACCATTGCGCCCGCCGAGAAACCCATAAAGCCGACTCTGTCCGGAGAAATACCCCATTCCGCGGCGTGCTGGCGAACTACTTTGACGGCCTGAATTCCGTCGGCGATGCCGTACTTGCCGGCTTCGTCCATATTGAGGTCCGGTGGGATACCTTCCTGACGCTTTTCCATAATCCGATACTTGAGCACGAACGCGGCAATGCCTTTGTCCTGAAGCCAGCGCGCCACATCGTGGCCTTCCAAATCGATAGCCAGCGCCACGAAAGCTCCGCCGGGAGCGATGATGATGCCGGTTCCCGTGGCTTTGGATCGTTCGGGAAGGTAGACGGTCAAAGTCGGAGTGACCACGTTGAAAACCACGGTTCCGACAGGAGTGTTTTTCTCCACCCGTTCTTTCTGAGTCCAAGTTTCAGAACCTGGAGCTTCACCGGGCCATATCGTCAAGGTCTGCGGATAGCAGCAGAACGCCATGACAAACGTTAAGGCGATTGCACGCGCTATACAGAATGACATTCGCCACATGTTGTTTCTCTCCCGCTTTGTTCTGATGAGCAAATTGGAAATTAACCAGCAACAAGCTTCCATTCCCGGCTGCGACGATATGATTAGAGATCAAGTACCGGCGTGTCCAGCGCTTTGGTTGCACGCACAGGCTCGAAATACTCGCGTAGGAATTCGATTTCCCCCCTGTACCGCGCAAGCCGCCTATGCGCCCGGACTCCTCCAACGAGGCAGTGGAGGGGGGTGCCCATTCCCAGCGAGACGTTTCAGGGTATTGTGCCGTCGACGTTTAGTTGCATCGCCTGGCAGTCGGCCCTGCCAGGGGCGCGACTATATTCGGTCACTTTCAGGAACAGTGGTACGAATGCCGCCGGAAAACTTTTCACCCCGGGCCCTCATGCCTCTAAGGGTCTCGGTTGAGCTATTGAGATCTTGCTGCACTTCACGGCGAGGCTCCTTGAACCAAAGTGGAAACATTTTTTCTTGTAGTTGCTGGACCGGTTCGAAAGCGGTGCCAAGATTCGGTTTAGGAAGTTCCTTCCTTATGTCGTCAATCGACTTCTGTAAACTCTCTGCGGTCACTCTTTCCATATGCATTTTCGTGTGAACCGATTGAGCCGCACCTAGCCACGTCATAGTTACATCGATGGGTCTGTTTTCCCGTGGCGTAGAGCTCGGGAAACAGGCGGAACATGTCTGTTTGGCCCCACAGTGTCATCGCTGCATCGAAATGCTCCGCTGAGTGTCGATCGCATGGATAGTCTTCCCCTGCGTTCCCGTAGTAGGCGACAACGCTGATGGCGGAGGTTGGCCAACTGAACGGAAACGGCATTGCCGCAAGCTGCTGACACCGCAGGCCATACGAGGACTCAACGGAGTGGCAATGGTCGAGCAGGATCGGCACTGTCGAATGCCTAATGGTTTCGCCAGCGAATTGACATCGGAATCGTGTTTCCGGAGAGGGCGGGCCAGCGCATGCGCTCCGAAGTTTTGCTCACGTGCGAGGGCGTTTGCGTTTTGCGGATTTCCTTCCCTCGGGAAGCTTCTGACTGGAGGGCGCGGATGAAGGGGTAAGGAATTGATGCGTCAGAGGCATGTAGCGCAGTTGTTCTTCGATCTTTGCCCGGGCCTGCTCCTCGAGCGGCAGGCTCGAAGATATTTTCGACCAGGCTCGAACGGTTTTCTCGGCGGTGTCCATGGCCGTTTCAACCACCAGATGTTTCGGCAGTCCGGCCTTTTCGGCAAAGCGTTCCAGAAGCGTCCGGTCCAGGAATTTCGTGTCCTTCTCGCGCGCAATCGACAGTGCCATCTTGCGGTCATCTATGTAACGGATCGTGGAGACGAAATCGTACCCCGGCGCAAGACTTGGCGTGCGCCCGTCGGCGTAGAGCACCGACCAATTTTTCAGGTGCATGTCGGCATTGCCGATGGCTGCGTTGAACACGAGCCTGCGGATGAATTCGGTCGTGGCTTCCGTGCCGAGAAACGTGGAGATGTCGCGAGCCATGTTCGTATAGCTGTACTGCTTGTACTTGTCGTGCGGAAATTGACGGTAGATCTGATTGAAATCCTCCATGTGAATTCGCGCGCCTTCGGGCGTGCGGTCGAACCTCCGCACGTAAAGCGAATTGGCCGTCTCGCCGGCGAACTCGCGGAATAGACCGCCTACTTCACTCGTAGGCACAAGTCCGACCTCGGCGACGTCGATGCCGACGGCGGCGGCGAGCTTCATCATGGAATACTCGTTTTCTGGAACCAGCGGATAACGCGGAGAGGGCAACTTTATGATCCACGAACCGCCACGGCCTTCAGCGGGTATGGTGAGCTGACGTCCGGGAGCGCCGATGGCCGAGAATTTGAGCTGCACGCCGGCCAGTGAAAAGCGCAGCACGCGCGCGTCGCGCTGCTCGCGCGTTTCTTTGTTCCCCTGCTCGGGAGCCGGCACGGCGCGGCCGTCCGCATCTTGAACGACGACCGCTCCCGGCAGATCCGCGCCAAGAAGCCACAGCAGAAAGAATTCGCGAACATCCTTGATGCCGGCCAGTTCCGCCAGGTATTCGCGGAGGCGGCCCTCGGGCAAGAGGTTCGAGAAAAACGGAGGAACCTTGGTTCGGAACTGTTCCGGCTCGGTGATCAGTTCGCGATTCTCGTCATAGAAGCTCAGGCTCAGCAGAGGCCTGTCCTGAGCGTGAATGTAGCTTTCCTCGAAGACAAAAAGATTCTGGTCGTATGGCAGATTGGTGATCGAGCCGACGCGTGTCTGGTTGAGCCAGACTTCGAGAACCGTGGGGCGCTGCTTATCCGAGTTCGGCACTCGAATCCTCGGGTTCGCTACCGAGCAGTCTGCGTGGAGGAGCGGCAGGGGCAGCGTCGAATTTGGGGCCGCGGCGTTCAGTGAGATGACGGACGGCGGGTAGCAACGACTTGGGGATCAGCACGGGCTCAAGGCCGAGCGCGTGCGCCATTTCGACGAGGGTCGACAAGCGGATGTCGCTCGCGCCACGTTCGATGCGCGTAATCTGGGACTGTGGAACGCCCAGCATTTCGCCAAGTTGCGCCTGGGACAATTTGCGGCGTTGGCGCTCGTCGCGAAGATGGCGAATCAGGCTGTTTGGCTCTTGTCTTCCCATAGAAAGATTGTAATGGATATACGCACGATCGGTCAAGCAATATCTAATAAGGTATATAATAGCGACAGATAGCTCGTATTAGATATATTACAGGTCGCAGGGCGACGACGATCGTTTCCGAGAGAGCAGCATTCGCGTCAATGCGATCGCTACCAGCTCCGGACAAAACGACAGTGGAATGTTCGACCTTAATTTCCGTGATGAGCGGTATCTTCCATTTGAAGGCGCTGGTGCCATCAGTGTCTGGCAACTCGAGCTAACCCAAGATCGGGCACTGCGCCAGTTTGACTTGATGCACGAATTTCCCACGGAATGGTACAAATTCCTACATCCAACGGCCGGTAATCCTGAAAGTCTGGAAATCAAGATTCGTTCCCAGCACTTTCCGTATCTTGCCCAAGACCGCGCCATTCAATTCCAGGCTTTTTCGTTGTTCGTTCGCACTAAGTCGTCGGTGACATCGCTGGCCGCGCAAGTCGATCCTTCAACGAATGGCGTCAACGTTTATCCTTTGAACTTTCCGCCATTGAGCAAAGGTGACTTCTTCTCAGCGACGCAGAATGGTGGAATTGCAGTGGACCTGGACGAGACGCAGCCCTGGATTATCCAACTAGGAACGAAGCCGGGGAAATTCAATTCCCTTGCGGACGGGGGACATCCTCGATTGTATCTAGTGGCTGAATACACTTTGTCTTAGAGGGGAGTCGCGATCGACCCACTGTTGGAAAATTTGACCAAATGGAGCTGGCAGTCGGCCATGCGTTTGAATAGGTTCTCCGGAGCGGCTGTCGCGATAAATGTCACGACACCTCTGGCTCGAGGAGAGAGTATGGCGAACCGGCGTGTGGTATACGCTCCTATGCTAACTTCTGGGTTGCCAATTCGCCCGAAATCGGCCTTTTGTAACGTTAGCTAGTTGGGGGTGATAGCTGTTCGGTGGTGGCTTGTTTATCGAGAACGTTAGGCAACCACCAACAAACGAGACTGATCAGGAACGAAACGCCGGCGATCCAAACGGCATGATGCGCGACGCCATCCACGATCACGTCGACGGGGCAATGCACATTCACCAGCCGTTCAACGATCCAGCCCACGGATGCACAACCCGCAAAGAGCGCTACGCCGATCCTAAGACCCCAATATGAACGCATGTGGCTCAATAAGACGAGAGACGGCAGCGTAGCGGCGACCACAATCAACTGCATCGTCTCGATACCCAGGTTGAATCCAAGGATGCTGGCCACGCGCTCCCACCGACTGAGCCCCAATTCGCCCAATGTAGTGGCAAATGCTGAACCGTGAATCAGGCCGAAGAAAGCCGCTATTGCGGCTTCGCGCCCCGGGAAAAGCGGGCGGATAGCGTGAGTAGCCGAGACAAGTATCGAAACTGCGATCAACACCTCGATTGGACGACTGGGCACGCGGACCAGCCCTAATGCCGCTAGCGCGAGAGTGATCGAGTGCCCGACGGTAAATGCCGTTACCACTCTCAAAATCTGGAACAAGCTGTGACGCACCCCAGCGAATCCGGCCCAACGCGAACCTAAAGCGAGTAGCGGTGCGGGCAGAAGCAGCGCGAGTAAGAACAGAAGATGGTCCGTGCCTTCAGCGATGTGCCGCATGCCGAGTCGGAATATGCTTGCGAAGCCGACCGCGCCCACCCATCCGCGAATGGCTGACCACCCTTTCAAAGACGCAGGCTCTGAACTACTGCCGGCCTGCGTGTAGTCCAGCTGATAGAACGACTGGCGTTCGTTTCGATTCTGCGCGAGGATCCGAATATTTGGGTCGCGCGGAACCAGACAATTCGCCAGGTAAACGGATATTTCGTTCTGGTGATGGTTCTCGAAAACGATTCTCCGTTCGGGCCCGCCACTGACGAGATCCACAGTGAACTCAATCCGAATTTCACCGAGTCCTTCTTTCATCTCCTGGGTTTCTGGGAAGTTCACTGAGACAAGTTTCGGCCTCAAACTATTGCCGTCAACCGTGAGCAACAAATCGCCAAGCACCCGCTCCGCGTAAGCCCGCTGCTCGGCCTCCGAGATAACGCCGTCCCCGTTGCTGTCGATACTCGCAATTACGACGGAAGACGCCGCAACCCCGGGGATCAGACGCATGAATGCCTGAACATGGTCCTTCTCCACCGAGATGATGGTGGCTTGCAGATACTCATCCAGTCTGTGTGCGGACCCTGGCGCTCCAAGAAATAGAACAAGCGCAGCAGCGGCAACCAGCTTCGTGTTCATTTCGTTGTGAGCCTGCGTCCGTAGTCATTGGTCGGATCACGGTACATCGTGTGGACATGCATCGAAGGATCGCCGCCCAGCCGCTGCGGCGCGTACTCGATGACGAGGTGCGGGCCCTGAATCCGATAATAGGCGGTAATGTTGGTTCCCGAAGCAGCGGTTGTTGGACCGCTCCAGGCAAACCAGGTCTCAGTGATATCGGCTTTAAGCTCGGCCATACGGGCCGCAGCTGCGCTTTCGTGAATAATACCCGCCCACTCGGACACCAGGTCTAGCAGGATCGCGCGTTGCCGATCGTTCATCGCGGAAGCCTTCAAACCCTCGGGCTGTATCGTTTTGCCGTCCTGCCCGGGACCGAGCACAAGATCGGCCAAACGGTAACTCAGAATCGCTTGTTTCCGCTGATTCTCGTCGAGAGCGTTGAGCAACGCGAAAGCCTTGTCGCTCTCCTGGCCGAGAGGCCGCACGGTTTTTCCGTTGCTGGTGTAGATAGCAGGTTGAGCGCCAGTCAGAGTCGGCGTGAGAACCCCGCGTTCGCCGGCAATGGTGATATTGAGCGCCAGATGGTGGCCGCCAAACTGCAATATCCAGGGATCTTTTTCGGAAGGCTTTCCCAGAATCGAAATGAAGTAGAGATCTTTGCCGAAGATCGGGTTGTTTCCTTCCTTGACCTTGTTGACCTCGTCGCCTTCCATGATTTGCTCGACCTTCTCAAAACCCCTTCGGCTGAGCGCGGAGGAGACGAGAACCAGAGCGGCAGAACGCTGAGCGGCATTGAGTTCCTTGAGGCTCACGCCGGCCCGCGGAACGAACGAAGTCGGGAAGTTGGACCAGTTTGCCCGCTGCTTCTCATCGTCAAACGCGAACACCATGCCTTGTCGTTGCTTCTCATTGAGCGTCGAAAGGAAAGTATTTGCCGCGCTCACGATTCGTGAAGTCGCTGTCTGCGCCGTGGCGGCTGTCACCGACGAACAGATCAGGGCCAATGCACCGACGCCGCGGATCGTTTTCATCAAAAAAACATTCATCTGCTGTTCCCCTTTTCAGCCACCCTTGATCGAGCGCGTACTGCTATCACATCTATTTCCCCGAATTTCGGAAGATCGTTCCCGATTGTGGGAAGCCGACCACCACCCACGTGCGCTCGTCAGGCGGACTCCGACGCTCGCAAAAGCGAACTCTTCCTGTCCACCTCGACCTCACATCCAATCGAGCTTCGTACGCGCATTCTAACTTGCGCTTGCCGCTCCAGTCGACGTGCGGGGAATCGGAGGGTCGGGCTGGAACGCTACCGGCGCAAAGCAATACACTCGCGTCTAAGCACTTCATCAGACTTTCGAGCAATCGGAAAAAGGGCACCCCGGTTGGTTTCATTGAAATCGACCCAAGTCTTTTGAGCGACAGGACTCGAACCCGCGACCTCCTGCGTGACAGGCAGGCGTTCTAACCGCTCAAAGTCTTACCGCCGACAGTTCCATAATTTTGTGCGCTTAGGCTCCGAGTTGGAATCATTGCGGTGCTCGATTGCGTCAACGCCAACATTGCCAATTCGGATCGTTGCGGGGCGTCGGGAAATTATTGAAGGAACACAACTTTTGGTTGCAGAGGGCCACCATCAGAATTGTTTAGTGCTGCCTCCAGGTTGGGGCTGATCCGGCCCGCAGCGTAGCCAGCGTGCAAAGTCATAGGTTGGCGATTGCTTCAAGGGTAGCTGACAACTCGTCCGCAATCGCAATCTAGTTTTGTTGCCTCATTTTCATCCTTCGTTGTGGTTGGGGAAGAACCATGAGTTACTCGTATCGCAGCGCCTGTGTTGGCGCAATTTGGGATGCTCGTCGCGCGGGCACGTAGGCTGCCAGCATGGTCACCAGAAACAGCGACGGCACGACGATGATATATGCCACAAGGTCGACCCCTCCGGCATTGAACAGCATGGAATTCATGAGCTGCTCGACTGCGAACCCCATCGCCAGCCCAATCGCCGTTCCCACCCCGACCAGCACGAGGCCCTTGGCCATCACCAGACGCAGCACATCCGCGCGTGCCGCGCCAAGGGCTATGCGAATGCCGATCTCGCGGGTTCTGCGGCTCACGTTGTACGCCACTAGTCCATACAGACCCGCGATGGCCAGCAGGAGCCCCGCCACACCCATGCTGCCCACCAGCTTCATCGCAATTCGTGGCCCGTTCACGGCCTGGTTCAGATAGAAATCCTCGTAAGACATGGTGTGCAACATCGGTAGGTTTGGATCGAGGGCGCGGACAACGTCCTTCACGGACTGGACCAATTGCAGCGGATCGCCGCTCGACCGCAACATCAAGGTCATTCGCGCGATAGGATGTTGGGCCAGCGGCATATACACGAAATCCGTCGGCTCGAAAGTGTTTTGATACTTGATCGTCTGCGCGACGCCTACAATCTCGACGAGCGTACCGATACGGCTATCGAGCCGGATGTGTTTGCCCACGGCGTCGGCGCCCGGCCAATAGTGTTTTGCGAACTTCTCATTCACGATGGCTACGCGCGGGGTATCGGCGGCATCAGACGCTAGGAAGCCGCGGCCACGCAAAATCGGAATCCCCATTGTCTCGAAGTATCCTTCATCAACCGTATCCATCGTCGAACTAAAATTCTCGCGATCGCGCGGCATCTGAAAACCTTCCGGCACGAAGGCGATGCCGTCAAAGTCGTCTGTCCCGAGGGGAATGTTCTGGGTGAGAGCCTCGCTCGCAACTCCGGGCGCCTTCCGTACACGTTCGACCAGCAGCTTGTAGAACTGCTGCGTCTGGGCTGCGTTGTACTGCATCAGGCGCGGATCGAAGCTGGTCATCAGCAAATGATCTTTCGCGAAACCAGTGCCTTCAAGCAAGGTATGCTGGAAACCCCGGACCATTAGGAAAGACGCCGTCAGCAGCATCAGGGATGTGGAAACCTGCGCCACCACCAGCACATTGCGGCCCCACAGACGCTTACGTCCCGGCACATCCACGTCGGCCGACTTGAGTCCGTTCACTAGGTCCACGCGCGTACTCTGCAGCGCCGGCGCTAGGCCGCAAAGGAGCGCACTCAATGCGGACAACCCGACACTTGCCAGCAGCACGCGCGTATCCATCCGGAACGGGATTGAGAACGGCAAGTCGGTCATAAAGATTACATTTTGAAAACTCTGAAACCACTGCACGATGCCGTACCCGATGGCGATCCCGACCAGTCCACCCAAGGACGCCAGGATCAGGCTTTCCGTCAACAGCAGCCGGATCAGTCGGAAACGCCCGGCGCCGATCGCCAGCCGTACGGCGATTTCGCGCGTTCGCGTGCGCGCACGGCTCAGAAGAAGTCCTGCGACGTTGGTGCAAGCCACCAGCAGGACTGCCAGTGCAAGGATCACAAAGATCACGCCGAACTTCCAATTCACGTCGTCATCGCGAGTCCGCATCTCGAACTGCGTGTGTACCGCCGCGCCGCGGCTTCGATTGAACTTCGGATACTCGCGCTCGAAATTTTGCGCGACCACGGCGAGTTCGTTCTGAGCCTGCTGGAGCGTCGTACCCGGTTTCAAACGGGCCTTCACATTCAACTCGCGATCGTCGCGGTCCTCGAAAAAATTCTTCTCGCGGTTAGTCGAAAACACCTGCGCCATGGCCAAAGGCATGTACAAGTCGGGATGCCCGAATATTTGCATGCCCGGAAACTTTTCTGGAGCCACGCCAATCACGGTGAACTCCGTACCGTTCAGGCGAATCGTCCTGCCGAGGACGGAAGGGTTGCTCCCGAATTCGTGCTTCCAGAAGTCCGGCCCGAGCACCACCACGGCATTGCGACCGGGCACTTGATCTTCGTCCTCTCGAAAACCGCGCCCCAGCCGCGGCTCCACGCCCAGCAGGTGGAAGTAGTTACCGGAAACCATCATTCCGCCCTTGACCCGCGGCGTAGCTCCGGTTTCGGGGCTGAAACCGACAGCCTCTATATCTGCGTTGGCGATCACGCCGTCGTAGCTCTTCGTTTTGTCGCGGATGTCCAGGTATTCGCGATAGGAGAAATTGTTGAAGCTGCTATCGTGCGTGGTGCTCACCAGAGTGACCACGCCGCTCGGATGCGGAACGGGGTAAGGCCTGAAAATCAGCGCATCCACCATACTAAAAGTCCCTGAGGTCATCCCGATCCCCAGCGCGAGCGTCATCACCACGAACGCGGTAAGTCCAGGCGTGCGGTGCAGGCTGCGGATCGCGTAGCGGATATCCTGTAGCAGATCCTCGATCAATAGCAGTCCCCGCTCGGCTCGATAAACTTCTTTCATCGCCTCCACGCCGCCAAACTTCAGCATGGCTTGGCGTCGCGCCTCGACGGGTAATAAACCGGCGCGAAGATTTTCCGCGGTTTGCAGAGCGATGTGTTCCTCGATCTCTTCCCTCAAGCGTTCCTCTTGTGCCCGCCTTGCCGCCGAGTTGAGCAGACGCGTCAGGAACCGCCTCAGAGATTTCATGACAAATCCTCCGCTTTCACTTCGAAGAACCGGCCGATGATCGCTGCCGTTTGTTGCCAATCTTGCGTTTCGACCTGCAACTGCTTACGTCCTTCCCGCGTCAGTCGGTAGAAGCGCGCTCTGCGATTATTCTCTGAAGCACCCCACTCGGATGAGATCGCGCCTTCTTGCTCCAACTTCAACAGTACGGGATAGAGAGTCCCTTGATTCACGGCCAGTAGATCTCCGCTGATTTGCTCGATGCGCCGCGCGATTCCATAGCCGTGCTGCGGTCCCAGTACATCGAGAGTCTTGAGGACCATTAACGCCAGCGTGCCTTGTAGGACGTCCGTTTTTTGTTTCATAGCACCGTCATTTTGGTTTCCAACAGGAAGGATGCCATGCTTCCTTTGGGAAAGCAACAGGTAAGTTTTCGCGACTGTTGACGACCTGAATCACATAATCTATCCTATGCATAGGAATACGAGGCATAGATGAATTTCAAAGGAACACTGCCTACCCTGATTCTGGAAGCCTTGCTGCACGAGCCGAACCACGGTTACCGCATTGCGCAGCAGATCAAGGAACGCTCCCGGGGTGTTTTAGATTTTAAGGAAGGTACTCTCTACCCGGCGCTTCACAAACTGGAAAACGAAGGTCTCGTGGAGTCCTATGAGGGCATTGAGAAAGGGCGACCGCGGCGCTATTACCGAATCACGAAAAACGGACGCAGGACGTTGAGCAAGGATCGCGCTGAATGGCGCGAGCTTTCACGCGCGGTAACGATAATTCTGGGAGAGGGATAAGACATGACTGGATTGGAAATCTGGTTGAAACAGGCAACTCGGCATCTATCGAGGGATTCGGCTGCGCAGGTACGGACTGAAATTCAGGAACATTACGAATCAGCGCGGGAGGATGCTATCAGCAGGGGCGCGAACGTCGATGATGCCGAGCGGTTCGCCGTGGCCGCCCTAGGCAATGCGAAGGCCGCGAACTGTCAATATCGCTCTGTCCTGTTGACGTCTGCCGAAGCTCGGATGCTATGTGACGCCAAGTGGGAAGCACGGGCCGTTTGTTCCCGCCCGTGGCTGAAGTGGCTGCTTCTAGGAATGCCTTTGGCCACGCTGTTCGCAGCTACCTCTTTCTTCCTTGCTAGCGCAATCGCAGTAGCGCGGGTGCTGCTCGTGGGTGGGATCGGAATGGGTGTTTGGTTAGTGGTGCCATTTCTGCCGGTTTATACGCCGGTACGCGGGCGCGTATTCCGCTTCGTGAAGTGGGTTGCGCTGATTGGCATGCTGGGGCTGGCTTTCGGGCCCCTCGCGCTCCATTGGTCCTGGCTCGTGCTCTCGTGCCTCTGGTCTCTGTTCTGGATTGAATGGACGCGCGTTTCGATTCGGCGGAAACTACCGGTCGCGGAGTGGCCCAAAGCGTTGTATCTGTGACGCGCAGTTTCAGCGGCCTCCGACGAAGGAATTTTCAACCCAACCCACAAAGTGGATGTCTTGTGCGACTTACGCGGTGTTTGGCAGTCCCGCGTTCTTATCAGTTCAAAACCGTCACCACGCAGTTCTGTCACACGAGGGGCGCCTCTGCTCAATTAAAACGAAGCGGAGTCGAGCATTCGGTTCGCAACCGAGCTACGCGAACGGCCATTTTTCAATGGACTGCCACACAGGAAAAAATACTGTACGCGCCTCGACTTCCGATCCGGCCGGTTGGCGTTTATTTTTCTCCAGCATCCCGGAACTTCGATGCTCCGCGGTTTCTCGCTTCTTACCGCGGCACCTTACTTCTGCTGCTCCAGAATCACATTGAATTCCAGATTGTTACTCC
>Ga0137403_10007425_pt1 | contig 12375 bp, 15 predicted proteins | sample CZOMad2_1_16fung_FD_122057 | JGI IMG/M metagenome (GOLD analysis project Ga0137403, IMG submission 122057) | Vadose zone soil fungal communities from Angelo Coast Range Reserve, California, USA - CZOMad2_1_16fungal (Hybrid Assembly) | ecosystem: Environmental > Terrestrial > Soil > Vadose zone...
TGGGTCGCCGCGGATATTGTCAGGATCGAGAACGGCCGCCTTGCCGAACACTGGGACGTCTTGCAAGACGAGGCGACCAAAGCCGAATCGAAGAGCGGCCTTCCGATGTTTGGCGATCGCTTCACTACCTGAACCAACTCTTTCATCCATCTACAGGTATCGGTCGTGGCCTCGCAAAAGCTCCGTGTAAGCTCGGCAACGAGGTCGACCACCAAAGCGGCGCTGCGTTGGTACGTCCTTCCGCGTTGACTTAGCCGCCCATGGCGGATCAGAGCACTTGCGCCGGGGTCGGAGTTGGGGTGACGGACGGCGAGGGGAATTCCGCCGGCGTCGAGAAAGTTGGGCCGGTGGGGCTGTTGTTAGGTGATGGGCCGTTAATTGGCACCGGGATGAGTTGGGGCAGAATAGTAGTGACATTGGCAGGCGTGGTAGCGGCGGCCGCAGCGTGTGCTCCGGCGTTCGTGTTCGCCGTGGTATTCGTGCCATTTCGGGCATTTGTCCCAGTCTGTGTAGTCCCTGTTGAGTTGCCGCTTGAGCTGCCAAGTCCCCCAGCGGCGGCGCCGGTGATCCCAACGGTTGGATTGCTGAGCCCGGTCTGCGCTCCAGCGTTTATTCCGGTGTGTGCTCCGGCATTCGTGTTGGGCGCGGTAATCGTACTACTCCGGGAATTTGTCCCAAGTTGGGCGGCGCTGGTGGAATTGCCGCTCAAGCCGCTAAGTCCCGCAGCGGGGCCGCCGATGATCCCGCCGGTTGGATTGCTGATCCCGGTCTGCGCTCCAGCGTTTATCCCGATGTGTGCTCCGGCACTCGTGTTTGGCACGGTAATCGTACTACTCCGGAAATTTGTCCCAAGTTGCGCGGCGCTGGTGGAGTTGCCGCTCAAGCCGCTGTGTCCCGCCATTGCGCCGGTGGTGGTACCGGTTTGATTGCTTCTGCTCGTTCCCGTTCGGGGCGTTTGCGCCAGACTCCATGGTACTGTCGCAATGCAGATCGCAATCAATCCAAGTTTAATCGATGTAATCTGAGTCATGTTATTTTCCCTCCGTCCCACGCCGTCATTCGTTTGAGCGACGTATCTTTCATCTTCCAAAATATTCTGCTCGAGCAGATCCGGCGCTATTGCGCACGCGGAGGATTTTTCAGTGCTACGGTCGAGGTGATTGGTGCTCCCTCGTTCGAGACAGAATGGAGCAGACTTCGTGGGCACTCGACAAACGACAGCTTCGTATAACAAGGCACCGCAGCCGCCTCGCCCATTCCGGAGTGCGACTGTCGATCCTCAGCTTACCGCAGCGTGCCCTCTATCTCGAAAGAGGGAACGGAATCGCCTCACTAGTGGCATTTCAAAATCTAACGCTTGCGTCGTAGCGGTGGGTTGGCTTCAGCGAATACCTTCTAATGCTCGCATGATGAAAACTCACGACAGAATATCGCTTGTCACCGGCCCAGGAGAAAAATGGCTATGAATAATTTCGTGTCGACACTTTGCCTCGTCCTGCTGTGCAGTGCGATCTTTCTCGGCTCAAGCACACCAGCTGCAGCACAGAAGTCCGGCCTGGATGGAACCTACATCCTAGACGAAACCGACAGCGACAATATGAATGAGGTGATCGAGGACGCGGTCGGGAAGCTGAACTTCCTGACGCGAGATATCGCTCGGGAGCGCCTCAAGAAACTGAACCCCGCTTACCGCCAGGTAGCCATCACTTCTTCTCCGAATGAAATCAGCGTGACCGTGGATAACCAGCCGCCGTTACGGACACCGGCGAAGGGTGCACCTGTCGCCTGGGTTGGTCCTGACGGAGGAAAGGTGAACGCTAGCATACAGTTGGCGGGCCGGCGTTTGGCGCAGACATTCACGTCAGCAGACGGGCGCAGAGTTAATGATTACACTCTAAGCCCTGATGGGCGGACGCTGACTATGCAAGTGACAGAAACGAGCCCCCGACTGTCTCAGACTATCACGTACAAACAAGTTTACAGACGAGTCTCCTGAAAGAGGATGCCGACGGATCTGCTGTCCGAGTAAGGACAACACCCGTGGCACTCCTTTGGAAAGATGCAGCGGCCGCAACATGGCTTTCGTATGACGAATCTAGTTGGATTGCGCGGCGACACAGCGTAGCCACGCAAAGCCAACTGTGAGTAACATGGCCGGCGCGCTCAGAGAGATGTCGAGAAAAGCGGCGGAGAACGTAGGATAATCTCCTATCCTAAAGGAGAGAGCGAGCGTTAGCTCATAGGTGGCACCACAAAATCCCACCAATGCGCAATTGCAGCAGACGCAACCGGCGTCGCTAGTCTCCACATGAAATCGACCAACAGATCAACAGCGTCATTATTCACGACTTCGACATCGAATCCCAATGTGAAGGAGGCGGCCATTAATAAGGCCGAGACTCAGGACAAAAACGTGGAAGAGAGAGTTAAACCTTTAAAAAGTTTTCTCAGCCGCCGTTCCTTTTTAAGCAAGTCACTTGCTGTTGGAGCAGGAACTATCGGCGCTGGACTGTTGGCTAATGTCCCCACGGCGAGAGCGAGTGGCGGTCTTACGCGGGGTGACGCGGATATTCTTCGGTTCCTGGCGGCAGCAGAACTCATCGAAGCCGATTTATGGCAACAATACAACGAACTAGGCGGCATCCAAGACCCAGAAGTCCCCGGCGGAACTGGGAACCCAGCCTATACCGCCGCCCTGGCGGTGCTGGACGAGGACATGGACCAGTACATACATGATAACACCGACGACGAGATTACCCACGCCGCGTTCCTTAACGCCTATCTGGCTTCGAAGGGGGCCGAGCCCGTCAATCTGGATCAATTTCGCACTCTGCCGAGCAGTCAGGCAACCGGCGCCCAGCAAATCGGACGGCTCACCAACCTGACGCAGCTTACCGTGGATACCAGTTGGTGGACGCGCTACCGCAGCGATAACAAGAATCCCGATTTCGGAGATACTTTCCCGCAGGCGGTCGAGGGTCTAAGCATGGGACAGTTTCCAGCCATTCCGCGAAACGACGGCGATCTTACTCCTCCGGACCACCTGCAAGCGATCGCCAACACGGCGGGCTTCCACTTCGGGTTCATCGAGCAAGGCGGTACAAGCCTGTACCCTTCGCTCGCCCAGCGGGTCACCCATGATGAGGCGTTACGCATCGTGCTCAGCATAGGGCCCACAGAGGCAATGCACTTTCAGACGTGGCACGACAAAGCTGGCAATGCGCCTCCGCTGACCGACCCCACCAACGGGTTGGTGTTTCCCGACCTCAATTCCCCTCCGTTTGGCGGGGAGGAGTTCCAGACCAACCTGATCATGCCCGAACCCACCATATTCCTTAGCCGCGCGTTCCCGATCGTCTCGATCGTTCGTCCGACCGAGACCGACGGAGCTGCAATGGGGGCGGTCAATGCCTTGACCGCCGACGGGCTGTTTATCGGTCAAACGCCGGCGTTCTTTACCTTGCTGAACCAGCTGGCAGAGGCGGCGGATCATGCCAGACACGGAGGACGCGGGAGATAAGCGACGATCGGAGGCAAGAGAATGTGCCCGCCGTAAGTGGCGAGCCTGGTATAAAGGAAAGGAAATGAAGGTGAAGTTATGAAAAAGAGTTTGTTTGCATCTATTCTTATGGTCCTCATACGAGGATCCTTTGCTTCGCCGGTAATAGCCGATGATACCAACTCTTCTTTACATCGGGCCCGGACAGCTATGCAAACGGCCTATTTGGAGTGATCGCGGTTGGGCCCTAGAGCGCGGCAATTCAAGTCGCGCAGGTAGGCGAGTTTTGAGGGGGAGACAGTCGTCGGTGGTGCTAAGCTGCCGACGACTCGCCGGCTTTAACGAGGAGAGCGGCATCTATTGGGCACTTAACCCCGATGATGGCAACCTCATTTGCACGACCAGTTGAGTCAGGCGGTCGCTTGGAGGGGAGTGACGACCTGCCTCGAAAGGCCGACAGCCGGCGTGTTCGTTATGATGCTCCCTAAAGCTAGCTTATGGCAGAACCAATCTCATAAATAGGAGGCAGTGCGTTGCAAGAAATTTAGAGGCTGCCAGCCGCGAGGAGGAAGGATATCCGCATCGATCTTCGACCGACCGACCGAGCGACGCGACAACAGCACAGAATCTGTACGCCTCCGAGCGAGCATCGGCCCCGACATTCTACTCGCCGGGCCCCTCAAAAGTGGCAAGCGCAGTTCTCTCAGTCGCAGCAGAAGAAAATCCCACGAGTGCGCACTGGCCGCCATGGAGTTCCGGCTGAAAGGTGAGTTATGAAAATATTAAGTCACGTTTCAGGTAAACTAATTATTGTTGCAATGGCATGCAGCTTTGCTGCAAGCACACCCGTTCAGGCGCGAGTGGCCAGATCGAACTCTGCCCTGGCCCGTTCCGAGGATGACGCCCGTTTGGTTGTCACAAGGTCAGCCAATTTTGGGACTTTCCAGTACCTCATCTTGTTCGTCGACGGTGTCCACGTTGCGGATTTAGGGCTTGATCAGAGTTACGAGGCGGTGTTGCCCCCCGGGCAGCATGTCTTGTCGGTAAGCACGACGCCTCAGGGTTATAGGTATACAGCGCCGACTCGACGACGCGTTAACGCAGAACCCGGCGAGACCTACGCATTTACCGCGTTTTGGAAAAACACTGACCAGGCTTACCTCGAGAGGAATGGCAGCTCCAAAAGAGTCATCACACCGAGCAACCCAGGCTAAGATACATGCATGTCAGCGTTCTCGGCTACTAATGGCGACCTTGCGCGCGGCGTCGGGCGATGGCGCGTCCGTTGCGTAGGTCTAACCAATGAATGCGGCCACCCTAGCTTCGGATCCGTTTACTTACGAGTTTCGGCCGCGTGTTTGCCCAATTTTTTCAAAAGCCGCATCAATGTCAGCCGTTCGTTTTTTGAGAGGACGGCGGCCACATTTTCCATCGCAGCGGCGTGCTCGCCAAAGCCCCGAGTAATCAGCGCGCGTCCCTTGGGCGTCAGTTCAACCCGGCGTACCCGGCGGTCGTCGGGGTGATCCTTGCGCGAAACGAGGCCTTTTTTAACGAGCCGATCGACAGCAACGCTGATGGATCCGGGAGTGAGCCAGACTTTCGGGCCGATGGTATTGACCGGGAGCGGACCCTTATGGAGGAGCGCTTCGAGCACCCGGAAATCAGAGTCGCCCAGTTCTGTCCGCTTGATGCTCTCCTCCGCGTGCGGGAACAACGCTTGAAAGGCTTTCATTAAAACGAGCCAGAGATGCACACCGGTGGAGTCCTGGCTGTTGGCGGGTCGTTTCCGTTTCATGAATATATTGACTTGACGACAAATATATTGATGTCAATATACTCTAACTCAAGCAAAAACAAACTAACATGAAAATAATAACTGTCATCGCTCGTTTTCTTCTTGGCCTCATCTTTCTCGTCTTTGGACTGAATGGCTTCCTCCACTTCATTCCCAGCTCGCCGCCGTCCGGAACGGCCGGCCAGTTCATCGGGGCGCTTTTTGTCTCCCACTATCTGGTCCCGATATTTCTGCTCCAGATCATTTCGGCGGTCCTGCTCCTGGTCAATCGCTACGTCCCACTAGCGGTGACGCTGCTAGCTCCGATCATCGTCAACATTCTGCTCATTCACGTATTAATGCTTCCGAGCGGTCTGCCTTTGGCTCTGGTCGTGACGGTGCTGTGGATCGTTGTGTTCCTGAGTGTCCGCTCCGCTTTCAGTGGGCTTTTGCAGCAACGCGGTCCAGCTCAAGCACTGCGATAAACAACACAATGGAGAAACCTATGCTAAAGATTGCCATTATCATTGGAAGCACGCGGCCCGGTCGCAACGGCGAGGCCGTGGCTAAATGGGTTCACGAAATCGCACAAAAACGCAGCGACGCGGAGTTTGAGCTCGTGGACATCAAAGACTTCAATCTGCCTTTGCTGGACGAACCGGTTCCTGCAGCCATGGGAAATTACTCCAAGCCGCACACCAAGACCTGGGGAGCGAAGATCGATTCATTCGACGGCTACGTCTTTGTCACTCCTGAGTACAACCACGGCATGAATGGGGCGCTCAAGAACGCCATCGACTTTCTCTACCGTGAGTGGAACAACAAGGCGGCGGGGTTTGTCGGTTATGGCGGTGCGGGCGCTGCGCGAGCCGTGTCGCAGTTGCGCGCGGTGATGGCCTACCTCCAGGTCGCGACCGTGCAAAACCAGGTCCAGCTCTCGCTCATGACCGATTTTGAGAACTTCAACGTTTTCAAACCGGCGGAGCACCACGAAAAATCGGTCAACACGATGTTGGATCAGCTCCTGGCCTGGGCTGGTGCGCTCAAGACCCTGCGGGGAAAAACAGTCTAGGCTTTTACGAGGATTACCATATGGAAATCGGCGTAGACAGTTTCGTAGCGGCAACAGTTGACGCGGCTGGTCGGGCCGTCGATTCCGCGCGACATCTGAGCGAGTTACTCGAAGCAATCACGCTCGCTGACCAGGTCGGCCTCGATGTGTTCGGCATCGGCGAACACCACCGGCGCGAATTCCTCGATTCCGCGCCAACGGTGATTCTCGCCGCGGCCGCGGCCCAAACCCGCAATATTCGCCTAACGAGCGCCGTCACGGTACTAAGCGCAGCCGACCCGGTGCGCGTGTTCCAGGAGTTCGCGACGCTCGATCTGCTTTCAAACGGAAGAGCGGAAATCGTCGCCGGGCGCGGTTCATTCATCGAAGCCTTTCCGCTCTTCGGGCTTGAGCTCGAATTTGACGGGAATTACCTGACCGGACTTGCCGAGATCCAGCATCCAAGTATCGCTGCCGTCTATCCAAACAACCTTCGAGCCATCGCGCGAGCAAGTTGCTTTGGGCTCCTGCCATTCATAAGTGACTACGTTCTGAAATTGAACAAGCTGCTGCAAGCCCCCCTTCATGTCTCCCTGATAAAGCGAGCCGCGAATTCCTTGACCATAGGTCGATGCGAAGAACTTGCCGGGAACACGCGGACAGGTGATGTGCATAGCCCACTGCCAACCGACAATACCAGCGCACTCCTGCAAGCCATCCCATATTCGAACTTTAGCGATACCAGTGCCAGCGTTGCCACATTTGGGATTCGGGTCCGCCGAGCTTGCCCAGATCATTGCCTCGTTGCCGTTGTCGTCGTAGCCTACATCCTTGTGACCATCAGCAACAGCCAATTGCCGGATGAAATTAAAACTTCGGTCGTATAGTTCCTCACCATAGAATCGGCCAGTGCCGGTTTGTTGCCACGATACGATGATCTTGTCACCATTTGGCGTAAACAGCATCGCATCCAATGGTCCCGCGATAGTCATTGTTGGTCCTTTTCTATCTACAGGAGGCGGAACGTAGACGAACAATTCCGAGTTATCACCACACAAACACATAGCGCCATCGTTAGCGATTTCTCCTTCACCTTTGCCGCTGATCAATTGATACTCGGAGAATGTCTTCACCACTGTACTAGTACGAGACTTGACGTTGAACGCCTTGATTTGATTCCCACGAGTGTAGAAGAGCACATTCGGATCGGTCGGGCTCCATCGCGGATCGGCGTCGTCCACGACTTCGAACTTACCACCTTCAGTGCAATCATACAGAAACTTTCCGTCTCCATCGTACAGACAGAAGTATCCGAAGTGAAGCAACAACAGAAACGATCCATCGCAGTTGAACGCAAACGACGAGGAGTACTCGGGGCTGATAAACAACAATGGTCCACCCTTCGAGTTGTCCTGAGTCTGTGCTGCAATGGTTAGCCTTCTAGGTTCAGTCATTGATGTGGCTCCTCTTCTTAGTAGTCCAACTGTCAGAAAAAGCCTTCTTCGCTTTCTTCTTCTTCCTTGGAGGTTTGGAGAGCGAAAGCTTCCGTGGCTTGCTCGAGAACGCGCTGCGATTGCTCGGTGCGTTTCAGCAGGTCGCCGATCTGGCGCGCGGTCGCGACGCGGATGGCGAGCTTCTTGCCGAGGAGCAGCGGCAGCTCGTCGCTCATCTGCACGCTGGGATCGGCTACGGCAATCGACAAAACGTTGTTCTGCACTTCCAGTGGCACGAAGTTGTAGCGAAACATCAGGTCCGCGGGAATGGTTCGGAACAGTTCAGGATCGATGCGCTGTTCCTTGAGATCAATAAAACTGAGGCGATAGCGCTCGGCGAGTTTGCGGGCGAAGTCGCGTTCGTGCTGCTCGTCACTGCTTGGCAGCTCCGGCGAAGGAGGAAGTTGTTCTGTGGTAGCCATAAATTCTACTTAGGCGCTCCCGTCATTGAGAAAGAAAAGATTGGCAAATATAGCGAAATCAGAATAAAGGCGACCAACAATCCCATGAAAATCAGAAGAACAGGCTCGATGATGGATACCAGCGCAGACAATCGCAAGCTAACTTCTTCTTCGTAAAACTCGGCCACGCTGGTCAGCATGGGAGAGAGCGCACCGCTCGATTCGCCCACTTCAATCATGTCCAGCGCCATTTCCGGGACAATATTCTTGGAGGCGAGGGCAGCATGCAGGGATTCCCCTTCGCGTACCCGCTGGGTTGCTTCAGCGACCGTGGATCTCAGCAGCTTGCTCGTGACGGCGTCCGTAGCGGTCTGCAATCCCGCGACGAGCGGGGTGCCTCCCGTCAGTAGTGTCGCCAACGTACGCGAAAACTGGGCCACCTGAAACTTCAAGAGTGTGTCTCCGACAATGGGCAAGCGGAATTTGAAACGGTCGAAAGCAGGTCCGCCTTCCTCCGAGCGGGACCACAAGAAAACTCCGGCGGCGGCCACCGCCAACAGCGCTACGGCTCCCAAGAACGCGAAACGGTAATCCACCGTCAAGGCAATCAACAGCCGCGTGGGTGCAGGCAAGTCTACATTCAAGTCCTTGTACAGCAGGGCAAATTTCGGGATCACCGCGGTAACGAGATAAGTGACGATGATGATGGCTACGCTGATCAGCAGGATGGGATAGACCAGCGTGGCCAGAATCTTCTTGCGGACGCCCGTACTCACGCGCTGATAAGCGATGTAGTAGTCCAGAACGCCGGGCAGATTTCCGCTCTTTTCCCCCGCGAGAATCGCCGTCGAGTACACTTTGGAAAACACGCCAGCTTCGGCCACCGCTTCGGAGAGAGACTTCCCCTCCCGGACGCGATCGCGAATTTGAGAAATGACGGGCCGGAGTTTGGGTGAGCTGGCACGATCGGCGAGCAGATCCAAGGCCCTGAGAATCGGCAACCCCGCTTTGATGAGGGTGTTGAATTGCTGGTTCAGGATGAGAAACTCCGAGCCGCCGATCTGGCGGTCGCTACTCCGTCGAATGAGGCTGGCAAGCCGGCCGCCCCGCGATTTCACCGAGTAGATATACAAACCCCGGTCCGCAAGCTTCTGGCGCGCTTCGTCCGGTGAGCTCGCAGCCTCGACGTGCGAGAAGACACGTCCCTCAGAATCCGCCACGCGGCAGACAAATTCCCCCATAGGCCTTCAGTTTACCTCATCTAGGTGATATGCGGGGTAGACCTCAAGGGTTGGCTGTTCTCTACAGGAAAGGGGTACCGGAACGGCTGTAGATTTAATGTTTTACGGTAGAGTTTCCGAGCGGCAATTCCCCGTTCACAATGGCCACTCCCTTGGGGACGTCAAAATGGAAGAGCGAATCCGGCACCTGGGGATCTATCCGCCAGTTAGCGAAAGAAAATTCAATTCCCGTTCCCCCTGGGTCGCGAACAAGCACCCGGACAAGATCGCCACTATTCGTGTCGATCTCAAAGAACACCGCTTCGCTGTTCAAAGGTCTTGGGGATGAAGCTGCTCCCGAGGCCTTTTTCGGGGATTTGCTTCCCGTACCGCGGAGCTCGCAGTAGAGCATGGCGTGTTCCGGGTTTTCAGGCTTTTCATCAATCGCGCTCAGAACCTGTCCGCAGACTCGCGATATTTTCACGTCGCCGACCAGCAACGCCAGCGGCGTTCGCCAGTCGGCGCTTTCCTTCGCGGGAACCCGCGTGGCCGTGTGATCGGCGGGAACGTAGAACCAAGCCGTCTTGCCGTCGACGAGAAACACATTTTTTTCCGGCGCCTGGTAGTCCCAGCGCATTTTGCCGGGCCGTCGAAAATAGGCCGTGCCTGCCTCCACGCGGACGACGCGTCCGTTTTCCCTGTAACGTTCAAGAAAGGTGGCTTGCAAGGTGCGAGCTGAGTGATATCTCGCCTGCAACCGCGCGACGACGGCCTCTACATCCAGATTGTTAGTAACTGTGAGAAAGAAAAAGAACAGGGAGTGGAAACGCATGAGCATATCCCTAGTCTAGCAAGAGGGAGCGGGTTGTGTTGTGCGGTCAAATCAGACGCGATTTTTTGGTGGCACAAGCGAACAGTGCATCTGGATGATGAACGACTAAATCGCCGGGTCAGCAGTCGTTGCTGGGGCCGAGGGTATCAAGCAAAAGACTCTCAATCAGATTCGACGTTGGCCGTCAGGCCCATACGCCACTGCTTTCAGAAGAATTACTGCAGGGTAGGCAGTCCCGACGAACCGCATGTCGCAGGTGGCGGAGCACCCGTGATGTCAAACCGGATTACTCCCGACTCGTCCGAGCAGAAGGAGCGTTGCCCAGCCAGGCCAAGCGCTACCGGTTGCGCAGCCGTGTTGAAAGAAACGTACGGGCTGGCCATTGTGCCCGCACCATTCGAAGGCGTGGCAGTAATGGTGTAGCCGCTCTTTGTTCCTCCGCCCAGGACGCTGTCAATCAAGCAAGCCGCAGTCGGAGTACCACCACTTCCAGGGCATCCAGCGGCAGGAGTACTCAAGTCAGTCAAAGTCGCATATCCAATACCAAAGGTCGCCGAGTAGGTTACTTCGGCCGTGTTAATCGTCCGGACAGAACTCACCGCCGAAGCCTCGTTCGCGGCCATACGGGACCGGAGGAGGTTCGGAATGGCGATGGCTGCGATGATCAAAATGATCGCCACGACGATCAGAAGCTCGATGAGGGAAAACCCATTTTGTGGTCTTTTCATTGAAACCCTTCCGGAGCCCATGTTTTCCTTTCACATCCGACAAACCGAAAGCTCTTCCTAGTTCTAGCGAGCATTTCACGGGCCACTCCTGCGGGTTCCTCGTCTCAAATTAGGCTAGCGAAAACAATGCAGGGAACTCTCGAGTACTGTTCGGAACGGTCCTAGCAAAAAAAGCGGGGAGGAAGCGAAGCCTCCTCCCCGTCCAGAAGATAGCTTGGGAGTTAGTTGCCGAGAACAGCCACAACCGCGGAGCAATTTCCCGCAGCGGTGCCGATCGTGGTACCCGCGGGGTTAAACCGAATCACACCCGTCTGGTCCGAGCAGAAGGAGCGCTGGCCGGTCGTGCCTACCGCGTTTGGATGGCCTTCGACTTCAAAGCCGTTATTCACGCCGCCTACTAGGAGAGTCGCGGCAGACGAAAACGTGTAGCCGCTCTTTGTTCCACTGCTCAAAACGGGGTCGATTAGGCATGCATTGGTCGAAAGCGCGGTACAGGGAGAGGTTAATCCTCCCAGACTCGCCAATGTTGCCGCGTAGCCGGTGCCGTAAGTGGAGGAATACGTCACTTGCGCCGTGTTGACGGTGCGGATCGAACCCACAGCGGATGCTTCGTTCGCTGCCATTTTCGACCTGAGGAGGTTCGGAATGGCGATGGCCGCGATGATCAAAATGATCGCCACGACGATCAGCAATTCGATAAGAGAGAAACCCTTTTGCCTTTTCATGCTATCTCCTTGAGAAATTCGACAGTACCAGCGCACGCCTAGGATTGAGCAACCCTGCGACCAATCTCGCCGTTAGGTCGCAGCGAGTTTGTAGAATTACAACTCATTGTAAGAACAGGAGTTATGTGGAATTCCTACAAGCGAGAGTGCCAGACTTTAGCCGTGAGAGGCAAATCTGCCACAGAGATTGACGTTTTATGTCCATTTCAGAGGGCAGAAAGGGTCACCTGCGGCAGTCTGGTCGGACTGATCTCACGGCTCCGAGCCCGGCTAAGAGACCTCACAGATTATGTTTCTTGGCGTAATGCCGGAAAGAACGATAGCTGATGTTAAGGAGCTCGGATGCACGGGTCCGAACGCCCTCGGCTTTGGCCAGTGCCCCTTGTAGATAGCGGCGCTCCGCTTCCGCAATTTGTTTCTCGAAATCGATACCCTCTGCCGGAAATTCAGCCAATGGGCCTCCCACTGAACCACCGAGGGTTGAGTCGGAATAGCCAGCGATCCGGTCGGGCAGAACACGGACCGAGATTTCTCTGCCGGTTTCGAGCGCCACTGCGCGTTCCATGGTGTTCTCAAGTTCCCGGACGTTCCCCGGCCAACCGTAGGCCTCGAGACGCGTCATGGCCTCCGGCAAGATGCCCTCGATGGGTTT
>Ga0137403_10007426_pt1 | contig 12375 bp, 9 predicted proteins | sample CZOMad2_1_16fung_FD_122057 | JGI IMG/M metagenome (GOLD analysis project Ga0137403, IMG submission 122057) | Vadose zone soil fungal communities from Angelo Coast Range Reserve, California, USA - CZOMad2_1_16fungal (Hybrid Assembly) | ecosystem: Environmental > Terrestrial > Soil > Vadose zone...
GCTGGTCGCTCCAGGGCTTCGCAGCGACGATCTCGTTCTTCACCCAGCGCATGTTGGTTTCGCTGCCGGGAAACTCTTTGATGAAGTGCGGACGCAGCATACCGCCCTTGTTGACGCACAGATTCATGATCTCGCGCTCGTGGCTGCGGACCTCCTCGACCATGCCGCGCAGGCTGTCGCACAGCCTCTCGATGATGCGCGCGGTGAAACGGATGTTCATCAGCTCGTTGCCGATCTGGTCACGCACCCGGATGTATTCCTTGCTGCGGTGTCCGTGCTCGGTCAGGGCCCTCTTCATCTTCTCGTAGAGGCGATTGATCTTGGCGAAGCGCGCGAGGGCGTCTTCCTTCAGCCGCAGCAGGCTCGCCGAGAGCGCCGCGTTCTCGTCCTCGCCTTCGGTCTCATCTTCCTCCTCGGGCTCGACGTCGTCGGCGAGCTCCTGGATAGGTTCGTCCTTGGCGTTGGGATCGATCAGTCCGTCGACGAGCTCGTCGATACGCATTTCGTCGCGACCGACCTTGCCCGACAGATCGAGAATCTCGGCGATGGTCGTCGGGCAGGCGGAGATCGCCTGGATCATGTGTTTCAGGCCGTCTTCGATCCGCTTCGCGATTTCGATCTCGCCCTCGCGAGTGAGCAGCTCGACCGACCCCATTTCCCGCATGTACATGCGGACGGGGTCCGTGGTGCGCCCGAATTCGGGGTCGACCGTGGAGAGCGCCGCTTCGGCCTCCTCCTCGGCGTCCTCGTCGGGCACGCCCGCCGGTGCGGTCTCCGAAATGAGAAGCGCGTCCGCATCCGGCGCCTCGTCGTAGACCTGGATGCCCATGTCGTTGAAGGTCGAGATGATGGACTCGATCTGCTCGGCGTCCACCATGTCGTCGGGCAAGTGATCGTTGATCTCGGCGTAGGTTAGGAAGCCGCGCTCCTTGCCGAGCTTGATCAGATTCTTCAGCCGCGTGCGCCGGGCCTCCGCGTCCTCGGGCCGGCTCTCCGCGCGCAGCAGCAGCGCGCGCTCGGCGTCGCCGTTGCGCCGCGGCCGGCCGGCCTTGCGCAGCTTGAGGAGCTCCTGCGCCTGCTGCTTCAGCTGAGCCTTGAGCTCCTTCTCCTTCTGCTTGGCAAGAAGCGCGGCCTCCTTCGCCTTCGCCTTTTCCAGCGCGGCGAGCTCTTTGGCCTTCGCTTTCTCGCGCGCAGCGAGCTCCTTGGCCTTCGCCTTTTCGCGGGCGATGCGCTCGCGTTCCTTCTGTTTTTCCTTGACGGCCTTCAGGCGCGCCTTCTCCTGGGCGGCCCGCTCCCGCGCCTTCTGCATGGCGACGGCCTTACGCGCGCGTTCCTTGTCCTTCGCGAGCTTGAGCCGCGCACGTTCCTTCTCCATTGCCGCCTTTTTCCTGGCCGCCTCAAGCGCCTTGCGGGTCTTTTCCTTTTCCCGCGCCGCCTTGGCTCGGACCGCTTCCTTCAATTTCATCCTGCGAACCCTTTCCTTTTCCCGCGCAGCCCGCGCGCGCACAATGTCCAGCGCCTTGCGCGCTTTCAGGCGCTCCTTCTGCAGGCGCAGCTTTTCAGCGGCCCGGGCTTTCTGGGCCTTGATACGGGCCGCCGCCTTGGCGCGCGCCGCCTTAGTAAGCTTCTGATTCGCCATGATTTCTCCGCCCTCCGCGGGGTCGAACGGAAACCCTAAAGTATAGCATTCTTGGGGCCTGCTTCGCTTTGGTCTTTCAGTTGAGCGACTAGATCCCGGATCTCGACCTGCTCTGCCGGTGTCCGCTCGGTCTTTGCGGTCAGGACTTCCAGCCTGCCCTTCCTCTGCTCTCGCTCCCAGCTGGCGACCGCACCATGGAACTCAGGTTCCATATGGTCCCCTTCGAACTTCGTTTCAAGTAGCGCGGCTTGGCCAGCCGCGAGCGCCGCGGCAAATTCGCTGTCCTTGAAATGCTCGATGAGCTCTCCGCCCTGTGCCTCCGGGCTGCGCCGGTAGAAATCAGCGACCGCGATCAGCATCCGACCCTCGAACGTTCCGGCGTCGAGCATCGCCTCGGGCAAGCCCGCGACCAGAGCAGGCTTCGCGAGCAGGCATTGCAGCAGCTTGTGCTCGCGCTTGCGCTGGGGAAGCTGAGACGAGCGTGGGGCCCCCTGCGCGGGAGCGGCGCTGGGCTCGTAACCGCGGGCGACGCGAATATCCATGATACGGGCGGCATCCTCGCGGCCCATTGCCGCCGCCTCGGCGAGCGCTTGCAGCAACTGCAGACGCAACGCCGGGGCCGAGAGCTTCTGCAGCAGGGGCTTGGCTTCGTGCACCAGGCGCGAACGGCCCTCGGCCGTGCCCGAATCCACCCGTCCCTTGAGCTCGTCGAGCAGGAATTCCGAAAGCGGTTTCGCTTCGCCGACTCTTTTCTCGAAGGCTTCGCTCCCCTCCTGCCGCACGAAACTGTCCGGATCGTGCTCCGGCGGAAGGAACAGAAATCGCACGGCTTTATTGTCAGCGAGGTAAGGCAGGCTCACTTCGAGCGCATGCCATGCGGCTTTGCGGCCCGCGGCGTCGCCGTCGAAGCAGAACACCACCTCGTCGCTCTGGCGCAGCAGCTTTTGAACGTGAACCGGCGAAGTCGCGGTTCCCAGCGTCGCTACCGCGTACTCGATCCCGTGCTGGGCGAGCGCCGTCACGTCCATGTAGCCCTCGACGACTATGACGCGGCCCGCGGCCCGGATCGCCGGGCGCGCCTGTGCGAGACCGTAGAGCTCGCGTCCTTTCTCGAACAGCGGTGTTTCGGGCGAATTGAGATATTTGGGCTCCCCTTCGCCCAGAACGCGCCCGCCGAAGGCGATCACCGACCCGCGCTGATTGAGGATCGGGAACATGATGCGGTCGCGAAACCTGTCGTATCGTCGCCCGCCGTCGCCGTCGATCACCAGGCCCGCGTCCTTCATGGCCCCACCGGCGTAATCCGGGAATACACGCTCCAGGTTCTGCCAGCTGTCCGGGGCATAGCCGATGCCGAAGTGCGCGGCGATTTTCCCGGTGAGCCCCCGGCCTTTGAGGTATTCGATGGCGCGCTGCGATGTCTTGAGCTGCTCGCGGTAGTACTCGCACGCCTGCTCCATGATCACGTACAGGTCGGGCCCGGATTCGGATTTCCTGGTCCTCGGCTCGAATTCGGGCATCTTCATCCCGACCGATTCGGCGAGGTCCTTTACCGCCTCGACATAGCCGAGGCCCTGGTACTCCATCAAGAAGGAGATGGCATTGCCGTGCACGCCGCAGCCGAAGCAGTGGTAGAACTGCTTGGCGGGACTGACGGTGAACGAAGGCGTCTTCTCGGAGTGAAACGGGCAGCAAGCAGAATAGTTCGCGCCGCCTTTCTTCAGCGGCACGTAGCGCTCGATGACGTCGACGATATCGACGCGATGGAGCAGTTCTTGCTTGAAAGAATCGGGAATCACGTAGGGAACGCGATACGGTACACCGCCTGTCCGAGCGCGCCGTGCAGAATGGGCCGCGCAGGCCCGTCCCTCCTCACCATGTGCTCTTTATAGGCGAAATCTCCAAAAACGCAAGTCGCACGACCGTACTAGCCCGCGAGCTTGGATTTCACCAGCGCCGATACCTTTCCCAGGTCGGCACGTCCCGCCAGCTTGCCTTTCAACAGCCCCATCACCTTGCCCATGTCGGGAGCACCCTTCGCGCCGGTCTGCGCAATGGCCGCGGAAACTTCTTCCGCGATCTCGGCGTCGGTCAATTGCTTGGGCAGATAGCCCGACAGGAGGTTCAATTCGAAGGTCTCGACATCGACGAGGTCCCGGCGGTTCGCGGCTTGGAACTGCGAGATCGAGTCGCGCCGCTGCTTGATCATCTTTTCGATGACAGAGACGATTTCAGCGTCCGACAGCTCTTTTCTCTCGTCCACCTCGCGCTGCTTGACCGCGGCGAGGAGCAGACGCACCGCGGAGAGGCGCTGCGCCTCCTTCGCCTTCATCGCGGCCTTCATGTCCTCGGTGATCTTCGATTTTAGAGTCATGGGAGGGGCGGGAGACCGGGCCCGGGGCCGCAGAAGCGGCAAGGGCTGGACAGGTTCTCCCGGTCCAGCCCTCGATCTCGGCCCAGCGATCCTAGTAGAGTTTCGGGGGCAGCGTCTGGCTGCGCAGGCGCTTGTAGTGGCGTTTCACGGCCGCCGCGAGCTTCCTCTTACGGTAGGCCGTCGGCTTTTCATAGAACTCGCGGGCGCGCAATTCGGTGAGAAGCCCGGTTTTCTCCACGGTCCGCTTGAAGCGGCGCAGGGCAACCTCGAAGGGCTCGTTTTCCTTGACGCGTACGGTCGGCATGCCGGTCCGGGTAACAGATGAAAGGACGCGGATTGTAGCAGAAAGACGGCGCCATGGTCATTGCGAACGAGCGCCGCGCCGCCAGCGCGGACTGCGGACCCGCTGGAACACAAGGTAAAGGGTCGGCAGGACGACGAGCGTCAGCAGGGTCGCCGTAACCAGGCCCCCGATTACGACCACGGCGAGGGGTTTCTGGGTCTCCGACCCGATCCCGGTCGAAATGGCCATGGGGAAGAGGCCAAGGGCCGCCAGCAGACCGGTCATCAGCACCGTGCGCATGCGGGCGAGCGATCCGCGCATCACGGCATCCTCCGGTGAAGCCCCCGCGTCCCGCAATTGGTTGAAATGCGCGACCATGACGACGCCATTCAAGACCGCCTGCCCGAACAGGGCGATAAAGCCGATAGCGGCCGACACCGAAAGCGGGATGCCGGTGATGATCAGTGCGAAGATGCCGCCGATGAGGGCGAAGGGAATATTGAGCAGGATCAGCAGCGCGCTGCGTATGGCTCCGAAAGCGTCGAACAGCAGGATGAAAATGAGCAGCACCGATACGGGCACGATGATGGCCAACCGCGCCATGGCGCGCTCCTGGTTCTCGAACTCGCCCGACCAGGTAACACTGTAGCCCGGAGGCAGCTTCACCGCCTTGACGACCCGCTCCTTCATGTCCGCGACCACGCTGCCCATGTCGCGATCCGCGATGAATATACCGATCGAGTACACGCGCACCCCGTTCTCGCGCGCGATGTTCATCGCGCCGCCGATGGTGGTGAACTGCGCCAGTTGGGCGAGGGGCACGTACGCGCCTGAGGGCGTACTCACGGTGATCGAGCGCAGGTTCGCGATGTTGCGCTCCGACTCTTTCAGCCGCACGGTCACCGCGAAATGGCGCTCGCCTTCCCAGAGCTGCGTCGCGGCCTTCCCGCCAAGGACCATCTCGATCACGTCCTGGATGTCGGCGACGTTCAGTCCGTAGCGCGCCGCCGCTTCCCTGTCGACTCGAATGAGCAGCTGCGGCAGCTCGCCCAGGCGATCGATGAAGGCGCGCTTCACGCCTTGCACGTCTTTCACCGCGGCAAGCACCCGCTGCGACTGGTCCCTCAGAACGTCGAGGTCCTCGCCGAAGACCTTGATGACGATCTGGCCGTCGATCTGCGAGATCGACTCGAGCACGTTGTCGCGGATCGGCTGCGAGAAACTCGGCTCGATTCCGGGGAATCGCGACATCGCCCGGTCCATTTCGTCGATGATGCGGCGCTTGCCGACACCCTGCCGCCACTGCGCCTCGGGTTTGAGTGTCACCAGTATCTCGCTCATGTTGATGAGCTTGGGATCGGTCCCGTCTTCGGGCCTTCCGGATTTCGAGATGACGCTCTCGACCTCCGGAACGGTCGCGATGGCAGCGCGAAACTTCCCCGTCATGTCCTTCGCCTCCGTGACCGACACCGAGGAAGGCAGGGTCACGTTGATCCAGATCGAGCCTTCGTTCAGCTCGGGAAGAAACTCGGTGCCGAGCTTGGGCACCAGGGCGAGGCTGACCGCGAGGATCGCGAGCGCGATCCCGATCACCATCTTCTTGCTGTGGATAGCCCAGGCGAGCACCGGCTGGTACACGCCCTTGCAGGCATGCACCAGGGCGTTGTCGCGCTCCGGCAGGTTCTTGCGCAGCATCCACAGGCACAGCAGGGGCACCAGGGTCAGCGACAGGACGAGCGAGCCCACCAGGGCGGAAGTCACCGACCAGGCCATCGGGGCGAAGATCCGCCCCTCGTGGCGCTGCAAGGTGAAAATCGGAATGTGCGCCGCGATGATGATGAGCATGGAGAAGAGCGTCGGCCGCCCGACCTCGACGGCGGCGTCCAGGATCTTCTGCAGCCGGGGCGTGCGGTCGTGCACTTCCTCGGTCAGCTTGCGAAACACGTTCTCGACGACGATCACCGCGCCGTCGACGATGATCCCGAAGTCCATCGCGCCGAGGGACAGCAGGTTTGCCGGTATGCCCACCCAGGTGAGGCCGAGGAAAGTCGCGAGCAACGACAGCGGGATCACGAGCGCGACGATGAAGGCCGCGCGGAGATTTCCGAGGAAGAGCAGCAGCACCAGCGTCACCAGGGCCGCGCCTTCGAGCAGATTGGTGAACACCGTTTTCAGGGTACGGTCGATCAGCCAGGTGCGGTCGTAGAACGGGACGATTTGCACTCCCCGGGGCAGCACCGAGGCGTTCAGCGCCTCGACTTTTTCCTTGACCGCCTTGAGCACCTGCGAAGGGTTCTCGCCTTTGCGCATGAGCACGATCCCGGTGACGATGTCGTCGTCGTCGTCCTGCCCGACGATCCCCTGGCGCGGCACCGAGCCCAGCGTCACCTGGGCGACGTGCTTGACGAGGATCGGCACGCCGTTTCGCTCGGCAACGACGATGCTGTCGATCTCGTCGGCGGTGCGCAGCAGCCCGATGCCTCGTATGAGGTATTGTTGCCGGCCCTGCTCGAGGTAGCTTCCGCCCACGTTGGCGTTGCCGCGTTGCAGCGCGGTAAACAGCTGCTGGAGCGTCACCTTGTAATCGCGCAATTTCCCCAGATCCGGATTGACCTCGTATTGCTTGATGAGCCCGCCGAAACTGACGATGTCGGCGACGCCGGGGATGAGGCGCAGCTGCCTCTCGACGACCCAGTCCTCGATCGAGCGCAACTCCCTCGCGCCGGCCGAGTCGGATTTCAGGCGATAGCGGTAGATTTCACCGATAGGGGTCGAAAGCGGCGCGAGCGCGGGCTGCGCGCCGTCGGGCAAATCCACTTCGCGCAAGCGCTCGACGACCTGCTGGCGCGCAAAATAGGCGTTGGCGCGATCGTCGAACGTGATGATGATGAAGGAGAGTCCAAACTGCGTGTGCGAGAACAGACGCACCGCGTTCGGCAGCCCCGACAGCGCCACTTCCAGCGGGATCGTGACCTGTTTCTCGACTTCCTCGGGAGCCCTTCCCGCGTAGAGGGTAATGACGTTGACCTGCGTGTCGGTGACGTCGGGGAAAGCCTCGATCGGCAGGGACTTGAACGCCGCCAATCCGCCCGCGACGAACAAGAGGGTGCCCAGGACGATGAACAGCGGCTTTTGCAGCGCAAACGCGACGATGCGTCTGATCATCAGAGGTGGCGCAAGCTAGGCGGGCGCGCCGCCGCTCAGCTGCCGATGCAGACGATGCAGGAACAGGTTGCCTTCGATGACGACTTTCTGGCCGAGCTTCACGCCGGATGCGACGCTCGCGATGCCATCCCGCACGGCGTCGACTTTCACCTCCTGGCGCGAGTAGCGGCCCGCCCTCTCCTCGACGAAAACGTAGTAGTTGTCTCCGACGAGTACGAGAGCCTTTTCCGGCATCTGCAGATCCGCGGCCGGCATCTCCTCGAGCTCGGCAGTGACGAACATCTCGCCTTTCAGCTTGCGCTCGCGATTTTCGACCGAGCCGCGCACCTTCACGGACCGAGTGGCGGGATCGATGAAGTCGGAAATATTCTCGAGGGTGGCGGTGAAGGTCTGATCGGGCCAGGCCGCAGAGCGCAACTGCACTTTCTTGCCGGGTCTGAGGCTCGCAAGCTGGCCCTCGGCCGCGTCGAGCTGCACCCACAGGCGTGCGGGGTCGGTGATGACGAACATCGCCGGCATGTTGGAGAGCTGCAGGTCCGGCCGCAATTCCTGGCCGGGGTTGATGTTGCGCTCGACGATCACGCCGTCGATCGGGCTCGCCAGAGAGAAGTTCTGGTCCACCGAGTCCGTGGTCGCGCCGTAGAGTTTCACCTTGCTCACCGCTCGCGCCAGCTCCGCATCCGCGCGCGCATGGTCGGCTTCCGCCGTCGCGAGATCCTTGCGCGACGAGACTCCGGCTGCGTGCAGCTCGCGCAGGCGGTTGAGGTTTTTTTCGGCGAGCGCGAAATCGGATTGCGCCCGCCGTGCGTCGGCCTGCGCCTGGCCGAAATCGGGCGACGCAAGGGTCGCCAGGGCCTGTCCGCGGCCCACGCGCTCGCCGGTTTTCACCAGTATTTGCAGCACGCGGCCGGCGAAGGGAGGATAGAGACGCACCGTACGGTTCTCGTCCCAGACGAGGCGCCCCGTCAGGCGCAGCCGCAGCGGTCCGCTTTCCTTCACCGTATCGGTCGCGAACGACGCCAGCTGGGAACTGCCTTCCGGGAACACGATCTGGCCGTTTTCCAGCCGCGGCCGCGCGATGTCGGGCTTGGCGTCTCCGTCGCCGCAGGCCGAAACGAGCGCGGCCAAAGCCAGTGCGGCGGCACCCAGCGCGACACACCGTTGCGCGAACGTCATCGGGCTTCTCCGTCCAAACGACCGATCCCGGCCTGCCATGCGGCGAGAGCCTTGGAGTGGTCGTTTCTCGCCGAAGCCGCATCGATCTGTATTGCCCGCAGCGTGCGGCGCGCATCGAGCAGATCCATGACCCCGATGGCGCCGTTCTTGTAGGCGAATTCCGCGGAGTCCGCACTCCGTTTCGCCTCGATCAGGAGCGATTCGTCGTAACGTTGCAGGCGCTCGGCCGCCGCCTGCAGATCCGAAAACGCCCTGGCGATCTCGGTGCGAGCCTGTGCGCGCACCTTGTCGAGACCTTCCATCGCGGCGCCGTAGTCGACTTCCGAGCGGCGGATCTCGCCTTCGTAGTAGTAGCCTGTGAAGATCGGCACGCTCACGAAGACCCCATAGCTGTTGCCGGTGCCGAAGGTGTTGGCGGGAGCGGTGCCGACCGGGTAGTGATCGTATTGCGCTCCCACCGTCACATCGCGTGTGCGCAGGCTTTTCGCGAGATCCCGGCCGTTCTGCGCCGCTTCGAGGCGGCTCTTGGCGGCGCGCACGTCCGGGCGCCCTTCGATCAGCTCGTCGACCGCCCCGCCCGGACGCCCGGCATACAACGACGGCCACGGGTCCACCGCGCGAATCCCGATCGCCCTGCCCTCGGCGCCGATCATATAGGCGAGCGCGAGCTGGGCGCGGCGCTGCTCCGCCTCCGCGGAGCGCGCGTCGTTCTGCGCGCGCAAGGCGTCGACGCGCAGGCGCGCGACGTCCGCCATGGCGATGTCGCCGGCCTTCAAGCGCAGCTCCGCGGCGCGCACCGAGCCCTCGAACAAGGCGATGGTGTCGCGCGCGATGTCGACCTTGTCCTGAGTGAAGAGGAGGTCGTAATATGCGTATCTGAGAGCGAGGCGCTGCTGCCGCTGCGCTTCGGACAAATCCTCGGTGCTCGCCGACTCCAGGCTCTTGGCGTTGGCCAAGCGCAACTCGCGCCGGCCGCCGCGCTCGATCACCTGGTCGATGCGCACGGCGGTGTCTACGGTCTTTTCGCGCAGAGAGCCGGCACCCACGCCCGCGGTCGGGCTGATCGCGCTCACGCCCAGGCTCAGGTTCAGATTCGGGCGGGCGCCGGCGACGAGTGTGTTGGCTCCGGCGGCCTCGAGGGCACGCCGGGCAACCTGGAGCTCGCGGTTGCGCTCCTGCAGGAGCTCTTCGGCCTGCGTCAGCGTCAACGCCGTCAAGTCGACCGATTGGCCGAGTGCGGCGAATGGCAGCACGAACGCAAGACCCATGAGCATCCTACCCAGCAGTCGGATGGGGAGCCTGGACATTGGGAGCGGAATTCTATTTAAATGTGCCTGACATTGGACTGACGGAAGGCAAGGAAAAGCCCTCAAAATCATGCTGGTGTTGGGTATCGAGACCTCTTGCGACGAAAGCGGGGTTGCCGTCTACGACGGCGACCGCGGCCTCCTCGCCCATGCGTTGCACTCTCAGGTGGCGCTCCACGACCAGTACGGCGGGGTGGTGCCGGAACTCGCATCGCGCGATCACATTCGGCGTGTGCTCCCTTTGGTGCGCACCGTGCTACGGCGATCCGGCGCCGAGGCCTCGGACCTGGATGCCGTCGCGTTCACCCAAGGCCCGGGACTTGCCGGGGCGCTGCTGGTCGGCGCCGCTTTCGCGAACAGCCTGGCCTTTGGCCTGCGCATTCCCGCGATCGGCGTGCACCACCTCGAGGGCCACCTGCTCTCGCCGCTGCTTGAAAAAAATCCGCCGCGCTTTCCGTTCACCGCGCTTCTCGTTTCCGGCGGCCATACCCAACTGATGCGCGTCGGCGGCGTGGGCGAGTACGAGATGCTCGGCGAAACGCTCGACGACGCTGCGGGAGAAGCTTTCGACAAGACCGCGAAATTGCTCGGCCTGAGTTACCCTGGTGGGCCGGCGCTCGCGAGGCTCGCCGAACGCGGCAACCGAAATCGCTTCGCCTTTCCCCGTCCGATGCTCGACCAGCTGGAAAGGAGCGGCGATCTCGATTTCAGCTTCAGCGGACTAAAGACCGCGGTCGTGACCCTGCTGGCCAAGCACGTACAGCCGGGCAAGCTGCCGATCGAAGAATCCCTGCGGGCTGACGCCGCCGCAGGATTTCAGGAAGCCGTGGTGGAGGTGCTCGTCGCGAAATCGCGAGCGGCAATCGAGCGCACAGGCCTGGACAGGCTGGTTGTGGCCGGCGGGGTCGGGGCCAACGCGCGGCTTCGCGCGGTGCTCGACGACGCCGCCGGGCGCGACGGCTTCGAGGTGTTCTACCCGGCGATGGAATTCTGCACCGACAACGGCGCTATGATCGCGCTCGCGGGCGCGATGCGGCTGCAGGCTAGGCCCTCGTCGTGGAAAAGCTACCGATTCTCGATCCACCCGCGATGGGAGCTGGCCGCCGTCGATTCAGCGGCGGAGGAACACTAAGCCGTCGGGCGGACGTCGGCGCCCGCTGCTTCCCTTTCCTTCTCTCCGATCTTGCGCTCGTTGCCGGAGGCGAGATTGCCGAGATTGCCCCGGTGTCGCCAGACGATCAGCGCTCCGATCAGGACCAGCGCCCACACCGCGTCCATGGGTAGCTTCATGAAGTACGCATAGGCCGGAGCGCATGCCGCGGCGACGACCGACGCAAGCGAGGCGTAACGGGAAAGCAGCGCCATCACGGCCCACGTTGCCAGGACCCCCAATCCCAGCCAGAGATCGAGCGCGAGGAGCATACCGCCCGCCGTGGCTACACCCTTGCCGCCTTTGAAACCTAGAAATACCGGATACATGTGGCCGAGAACTACCGCGACCGCGCACGCCGCGATGCCTGCGCCGCCGACGCCGTAGTCGACCGCGTAGCGGCCGGCGAGAAATACCGCGAGCCAGCCCTTTCCCCCGTCCCCCGCGAGCGTAAGCAGCGCCGCGAGCTTCCTGCCCGTGCGAAGCACGTTGGTCGCGCCGGGATTGCCCGAGCCGTACGAGCGAGGATCCGGCAGCCCGAGAGCGCGGCTCACGATGACCGCGAAGGGTACCGATCCAATCGCATAGGCGATCAAAATAACTGCTGCAGTGACCATGGCCTTCAACTAGAATCCGCGACGAGAGTTTAGCAGCGCCGCCGCTTCACGGATGGCGCGCCCGGCTTCTCACAAATCTTCCGATCGCTGACGCGAGAATCCTCCCTTGGATGCCGTCTTTATACGCCAGCTGCGCCTACCGGCCTGGATCGGGCTGTATCGCCACGAAAAGATCGCCTCCCAGACCATAGAGATCGACCTGGAAATCGCCCTTCCCGCCGACGGCAAGGTGTTCAAGACGGGGAAGGTCGGAGATACGATCGACTACGGCGTCGTGGTGGAGCACATTCGCGCACTCCTCGCAGCAGAGCGCTTCGGCCTGGTCGAGAGCCTCGCCGAGCGCATTGCCGATTCGATACTCAGGGAATTCAGTTCACCCCGCGTCATGGTGAGCATCACCAAGCTGGGTGTGCTGCGCGAAGCGAAGCAGGTTGGAGTGAGGATCGAGCGCACCCGGAGTTGATTCAGGCTCTGGGATGGTGGTCATTGTGCAGCTTTTTCAAGCGCTCGCGCGCGACGTGCGTGTAGATCTGCGTGGTCGAGATGTCGGCATGACCGAGCAGGAGCTGCACTACGCGCAGGTCCGCGCCGTGGTTGAGCAGATGAGTCGCAAAGGCGTGGCGCAGCGTGTGCGGCGAGAGAGCCTTGCCGGGAATGGCGCCGG
>Ga0137403_10007427_pt1 | contig 12375 bp, 12 predicted proteins | sample CZOMad2_1_16fung_FD_122057 | JGI IMG/M metagenome (GOLD analysis project Ga0137403, IMG submission 122057) | Vadose zone soil fungal communities from Angelo Coast Range Reserve, California, USA - CZOMad2_1_16fungal (Hybrid Assembly) | ecosystem: Environmental > Terrestrial > Soil > Vadose zone...
TGGTGGTTCGCATCAGACTCGAACATCCGACAACAATGATGGTTCGAAGCTACGACAACACGATGGTGTTGGCGCCGAAATCGGCCTCCAGAGACTTTCTGCGAAAAGTGAGGAAACACGCCTAGTATCGGCGTCTCTGCCAACCTACTAGCGCCAAAAATCGCCAACGAATGGGCCCTTTCTGGCCATCTCCGGCGCGCGCCAGAGGGAGACTGGACTGGGTGGTGGCCCAGACAGGACTCGAACCTGTGACAACACCATGAGCGTGGTGTCTGACCAATCGAACTACGCGCCTGGTAAAGCGGATGCGCGTTATGAGGAATCTAGGGGACCGCTAAACATCAGCAGCAGGTTTTTAGCCCGCGACCTCCGGCGCGATCACTGCGCAGTTCCAGAATGCGTCCGCCGCAACTTTCTCCACCTCAGTCGCAGTTAACTGCCCCGTGCCTCGATTCGATGGGCCGCAGCCGTGACCGCGAAGGTACTAGGGTCTGTACTCACATAATCTCTTGAAAAAGTTGGCTGGTCGTGATTCACCGTGGGCGGAGGTGGATCATGCGGTTTGATCTGAGCGACAAGGAATGGGCTCTTCTGGAGCCGTTGATGCCGCGGAGCCGAAAGAGCGCCCGGGCTGACGACCGCAAAGTGATGAACGCGATCTTCTACGTGCTGCGGACGGGAATGCCGTGGCGCGATTTGCCTGATCGCTATGGGCCCTACACGACGGCTTACAATCGCTTCAACCGCTGGTCTCGACGGGGCATCTGGAAGAAGATCTTCGACCGGCTGGCGTCGAAATCACGCGACAGTCTGTATCTGATCGACAGCACGATCGTGAAAGCCCATCGTGCGGCCAGCGGCGCAAAAGGGGGGAGAAAAATCAGGCGATCGGCGTCAGCCGCGGGGGGCGGAGCACGAAAATCCACGCCATCGTCGACGCCAAAGGCCGCCCGCTCAACTTCATCGTGACAGGCGGGCAAGTCCATGACAGCCAGGTCGTCGAAGCGGTGCTGGACACGCCCAATCCGCCGCTCGCCGTCGCCGCCGACAAGGCTTACGACAGCCAGAAGGTGCGTCAGCAGATCAGGGATGAAGGCGCCTTGCCCGTTATCCCCAGCCGCGACAACGCCACCAAGAAAGCCTATTGCCCCAAGCGCATCTATCGGCGCCGTCATAAGATCGAGAACTACTTCTGTCGCATCAAGGATTGGCGGCGCATCGCCACCCGGTACGACAAACTTGCCCGAAACTTCCTTGCCGCCGCAGCCCTCGTCGGCGCACTCTACTGGATCAAATCGTGAGTCCAGACCCTACTTAGAGCCAATGTTGGCGCTTTACTCCGGTTTGCTCCTTGCACATATCAGACCTTTGGGCTGGGCTAGCTCGGGTCCGCTCCCAGGGTAACACCTGACATTCGTCGGTACAGCAACGCGCGGACCGCCTTACGGCTTCGAGGAGGATGTCTGTACTCTGCTCCGATGTCTTGCACCGCTTCGTCGCCATCGTCCACCCCTTTGGAAAAACTAGCACTCAAGGTGGACCAAGTTCCGGGGTGCAGATCGCTGGCGGTACTGCCCAGAGGCCTACCGCGCATCATGCTACGCGCTTGTAGGGAATACGGCGAGCCAGCCAGCAGCCGACCTCGACGCCCTCAACCCGGCCTGCCTGGCCGCGCCGGAAGGCCAACGTCCAGTCGCCGGGTGGCGTGTGATCCAGGGCGCGGTGGCAGGGCAAGGCCCAGACATCCGGCCCGACCGACTCGAGCATCTCCATTCGGCCCTGGCCCAGAAAGCCTGAGAAGGCGCCATAGAGCACGCCTCCGGTATCGGCCACGATGAGTTCGGCATCCAGCTCTCCGCAGCGATAGCGGCCGGCGACATCGGTGGTGGGCACGCCCTCGCAAGGGCGCAGGCACGAGCTTTGGTTCTCGTGTGGGAGATCCATCCACAACGCGGCGTTGCTGAGCCTCAGCCATGTCCCGGAGGAGCTGCGCGCCGAACCGTCGAGCTGGAGGTCGAGCTCTTCCGCAGAATGACCGTAGCGCAGCCGGATCCGTCCTGCCGATGCTGGGTCGATGCGTACCGCAAGCCCGGTCTCCGGCTCCACATAGGCACCGAGCCATTTCGGCGCCGGGATGGCGCCGTCGGGCTTTGGCCGCTCCTCGCCGAGCGCGGCGGCGAGCACGTCAATTGCGGCGGTCCGCGCGTCGGACAGGTGATTGAACATGACAACGACAGAGACACGCTCCGAGGGCACGTACAGACGATGGCTGCGCCAACCACGCAGCGCGCCGCCATGGCCGCTCACCGAGCGGCCAAACTCGATCGAGCGTGCCAGGCCGAATCCATACGCAGCCGGGGTCCCATCGGCGAAGTTGACCGGTGCGGATAGCCGTTGATACAGGGCATTGGAGTCGTCGCGGGTCGCATCGATATGGCGCTCCCAGGCGATCATGTCATCGAGGCACGCACCAAGCCCTGCATCACCGGTCCAAAGGATGCGATTCTCCGCGGTGTGGAAACCGGCGGCCTGGGTACCCTCGTATCCCTCCGTCCCATCCGGCATGGCGCGGGTGTCGGTGGCCAGGAGCGCGCTGGCCATTCCGGCACGCTCGAAGATACGGGTGTGCAGCAGTTCCGCGAGGCTTCGGCCGGTGCGCTGCTGCAGCACGTCCGAGAGGATACGGAAATTCTGGTTGGCGTACGAATAGCGGGTGCCAGGCGCAAAATGCAGTGTCCGGGTGGCGGCCATGACTCGGGCTGCTTCTACCTCGCCGAACGGCGCCTCAGCCGGCGCACCGTGCAGCATCGCCACCGCCCAGTAGTCGCGCAGACCGGATTGGTTATGGCATAGGTGCAACACGCTTGGTGCGGCCTCCTCCAACAGCGTCAGGCGGGCACGCACGTCGTCATCCAGCACCGACGGGTCGGGAAAGGCGTCCAACACCAAACCGCAGGTGAACTGCTTGGTAATAGAGCACATGCGAAAAAGCGTGCGCGGCGTGAAGGCAATGTGCCGATCGGCATTGGCCCAGCCCCAGGCGTGACGAACCAGCACCTCGCCGTCGCGCAATACGGCCACCGCGCCACCCGGTCCGGGGTAGTTGCGCGGCAGAGCTTCGATGGCGCGTTCAAGGCCAGCTGAACATGGAGTCGACATGGCCGACACTCTCGCGTCCTTGCTTGCGGAGAGCAAGTACATCCGGGTGGGTCCGCGGCAGGGAGAGCGTCGTGCTCTCTTGGACTGAGTAAGCCGCCCCGATCGACGCATCGATGTACGTATGGTCGGAGTTTTAGGGCCCGGATCACTTGCATCTATACCAGCAGCGCATGAGAAAAACGGCGTGCAAAGCTGACAATTTCGCTCATTGTCCCAAATGTGCTGAAAATTCCATCCTGGCGAGATGAAACGCCTTCTCGTCGCAGCGCGAGCCACTGGTTCCGCTCGGTCGATGTGACCCCTGCCAGTTTGCAATGGGGGCCGAGCCTCGAGCATTTCTTCATGGTGATCCAAGCGGCCGTCGCGGGTCTTGGGGTGGCACTTCTGCCTCGCTTTCTGGTCGAGGACGAAATTCGGAAGGGGATTCTCGTTGCGCCCTTTCCGGTGCGCGTCGCCGGCCCGGGCGCCTATTACGTCGTCAGTGCAAAAGCCAAGGCCGAACTTCCCCGCGTGCGCGCATTCCGCCGCTGGATTCTGGCAGCGTCAAAAGAGGCTTGAGGGCCAGCTCTGTAGCATCCGGCTACGGCCCGGCCGTCAAGCGACTAGTCCGTTGAAGCCTACTTCCAGGTTGGCGCAGACCGTGGTGCCGTCCGCCCGCGCCAATGCGAGGAGCATTATTCCTGTCTGCTCCGCAATACGCAGCGCCATCGTCGTCGGCGCCGAAATGGCGACGAGAATAGGAATTCAGCAAAACACTGATACGACGTGCAGTCACGCGACGCGTACAAAACGAACGCCTTAGTCGCGTTTCAAAGTATGTGCCATTAAGTCAATGACGGCACCCCAGGGGGATGCCTGATTCCAGAACAGCCCAATGCGCCGCGGGAGTTCGCTCCGGGGAAGCTGCCATTTTCTGACATGGAGTCCTTCCGGCCAAGGACGAGCCCATTCTGGCAGCAACGAGACGCCGAGGCCGCGGTCGACCAGGACAGCAATCGCCTCGAGAGAATCGATCTCATAGCGCTCAATCGGGTCAATCCGGCTCCGCTTTAGATAGGCATCCGCCAGTCTTCCGCCCCAACTGGTGCGGTCGTAACGGATTAAAGGGTACTTGCGCAGCAATTCATGGGCGCCGCTCGCCTTGAGGGCGTTTGAGGCAAGGACGATCAGCGGTTCCTCTCTGAAGACGACCGCATTGCATGTCTTGGGCAGCTTGAAGTCCGGCACGACGAAGATCGCGGCGTCCAGCTCGCGATCGATGACCTGCCGATAAAGCGCATTGGAAACCCCAGGCACAATATAGACATCAACCCCAGGAAAACTCTTCGACACGCTTTGCAGGACTTCGGGAAGAAAACCGGCGATGGCGGTGGTCATCAAGCTGCCAGCGGAGCCGGAGCAATGGGCCAGGGAGGACAAAAACCTCCGCCGATGTTGCCGCCCAATGTCGCTTACGATCTCTCTTTGCAGCATCCGCGCAGTGTCTTTCAACTTCTGAAGCAGCAGTACTCGCGTTACACGCCGGAGATGGTTGAGCGCATCACTGGTATTCCCAAAGATCAATTTATCAAAGCCGCCGATCTGTTCACGTCTATTCGCAAAGACGGCGACATGAAAAAAGCCGGCACGATCATCTACGCGGTCGGCTGGACACAGCACACGTCCGGTACGCAGATCATTCGCACCGCTGCAATTCTGCAATTGCTTTTGGGCAATGTGGGCCGCGCTGGTGGTGGAGTGAATGCTTTGCGCGGTCATTCGAATATTCAAGGCGCCACGGACATGGGCGGCGTCTTCGACATCTTTCCCGGCTATTTGAAGATACCGCAACCAACTGACACCGACCTTGCGACGTTTCTCAAACGCACGACGCCAACGGTTTCAAAACCGAACGAGTGGGACTCCTACAACTATTGGTCCAACACACCGAAGTTCATGGTGTCGTTTCTGAAATCCGTCTACGGAGATTCAGCGAAGAAGGAGAACGACTTCAACTATCACCATCTCCCCAAGATCGATCGGAAATTTTCGTGGACCGAAATGTGGGACGAGATGTACGCAGGCAAAGTCAAAGGGCTGTTTGCATTTGGCATGAATGGCGTGGCCATTGGTCCAAACTCGCGCAAGAACATCGAAGCGTTAAAGAAGGCTGACTTCCTGGTCGTTTGTGATCTCTATCCCGAAGAGACAGCTGAGTTTTGGAATTCTCCGGGGATCACGAAGGACGACATGAAGAAGATCAACACAACCGTCTATCGTCTGCCGGGCGCGGGCTTCGCGGAAAAGGACGGCACGTTCGTCAACTCGGCGCGCTGGTTGCAGTGGAAGTATGTCGCCGTGCCGCCGCCGGGAAATGCGAAAGTCGATCAGGAAATACTGGCGCGCATCTTTTTGAAAGTGCGCGAGCTTTATCAAAAGGAGGGCGGCAAGTTTCCCGATCCAATCCTTAATCTTAGCTGGGCCTACACCACGCCGCAGAATCCATCGCTAGCGGAAGTCGCAAAAGAAATTAACGGGAAAGCGCTTGCTGATCTGACTGATGAAAAACTTTTTCCTGGTCAGACGATCAAATCCGGACAACAACTGCCGGGGTTCGCGTGGTTGAAGGATGACGGCACTACTGCCTGCGGCAACTGGCTCTATTCGGGCTCGTGGACCGAAGCCGGCGCCCAGATGCAGCGACGCGGCACAGAGGACCCGTCAGGGCTGGGCGTCTTTCCCAACTGGGGTTATTCATGGCCGGCCAATCGTCGCGTGCTGTACAACCGCGCTTCGTGCGACCCGTCAGGCAAGCCCTGGGACATGGAACGACGACAAGTCTGGTGGAATGAAGCGCAACAGAAATGGCTCGGCAATGATGTGCCGGATTTCAAAGCCGATTCGAAACCTTCGGATCACATGGGGCCGTTCATCATGAATCCCGAAGGCGTGGGCCGCATCTTTGCGCCGCTCGCAGCCTTTGCCGATGGACCATTCCCGGAACACTACGAGCCGGTCGAAAGCCCGATCGCAAACCCGTTGCATCCACAGCAGTCAACCAATCCAGTCGCAAAGAAATTCAAGTCGGACCTGGACAAGTTCGGCACTCCTGCCGAAGGGTTCAATGTCGTCTGCACCACCTATCGTTTGACCGAGCATTATCACTACTGGACCAAGAACAATCCGATGAATGTTCAGCTGGTGCCGGAACCCTTCGTCGAAGTACCGGCCCAGCTCGCGGATGAGATGGGAATTCATGGCGGCGAGAAGGTTAAGGTCACCAGCGCGCGTGGCCAATACATCGCGAAGGCAATGGTTACCAAGCGCATCAAGCCGATGATGATCGATGGCAAGAAGACTTATCAGATCGGCGTGCCGATCCATTGGGGTTATCGCGGCATTGCCGAAGACGCGGGCAAGACTTCGCTGATGACGGCAAATCAATTGTCGCCCGCGGCAATCGATCCGAACGCTTATACGCCCGAGTTCAAGGGGTTTTTGGTGAAGATCGAAAAGGCTTAGTTTGGAGTCCGCCTTCAGGCGGCCGCCTAAAGGCGGAACTCCGAACGTTCTAGTGGAAGCAACACGATGAGTAATCCACAAACATTTCAGATTCAGGAGATCTCCGCGCATCCCGGACCCGTTCCCGGTCAGGGCACGCGCCGCGAAGAAGAGGTCTGCAAATACATCGACGTGACCACCTGCATCGGCTGCAAAGCCTGTGAGGTCGCCTGTGTCGAGTGGAACGATCATCCATTTCGCGAGACGACCTTCGATGACACGTATCAAACAATGCCTTCGACCGAGTGGAATTACTGGAACCTGATCAAGTTTGCCGAAGACGAGCGCGACGGCAATTTGATGTGGTTGATGCGCAAAGATCAGTGCATGCACTGCGAAGACCCAGGCTGTCTCCGCGCGTGTCCAGCCGACGGCGCCATTATCAAATACGAAAACGGCATCGTCGATTTTCAGCAGGAGAACTGCATCGGCTGCGGCTACTGTATCTCCGGCTGTCCTTTCGATATTCCCAAGTTCAACGAGAAGACGAAGAAAGTCTACAAGTGCACGCTCTGTTCTGATCGAGTTGGCCAGGGACTCGAACCTGCTTGCATCAAGGCGTGTCCTACCGGATGTCTGCACTTTGGAACCAAGAGCGATATGGTCCAAATAGCCGGCTCACGCGCCAAGCAATTGCGTGAAGTCTCGGGCTTCGCCAACGCGGGTGTTTACGATCCGTCTTCAATCGGGGGCACGCACGTCATCTACACGCTGCATGACATCAACACTCCGGAACGCTACGGCCTTCCCAGGAATCCGGTGATCCCGCCCAGTTATACCTATTGGAAGTGGCTGGCGAAACCGACGGGCCTGTTGATGGCTGGTCTTGGTTTGCTCGCAGTCTTCTTTCATCGCGTTTCGGTGGGACCGAAATTGCCGCAGCCGGAAGATCCTCCAGTAGTTACCGAGCATGCAGATCCAGTTGAAGCCAAGCGAAGGGAGCAGCCTTGAGGCGGGTTACAGAACCGCGAGCGGTAGCGAGCGGAACAACGATTCGACTTTCGAATGCTTGGAGATTTGTTTCCGGATCAATATCTGCACGAACGTCGAGTCCTTATCCCGCTCGCTACCGCTCGCGGTTCTGTACCGGGTTGAAAGGATCAAAATGAGCACTTCAGTCGAACGATTCGACGAACAAGCACGCCTAAAAGCTGATCGAGTTGGCCGGGACGTGGTCCATCGCGGCGAGTTGTTGCGTCATCCCGTTTTCACGCGGGTGTTGCATTGGCTGGTGGCAATCGCATTTGTCCTTTCGTTGTTCTCCGGCTTCGCGCTCTATTCGCCATGGCTATTCCGATTTCTGACGCCGGTGTTTGGGGGCGGTGCGATGACCCGTTTTCTGCACCCGTGGTTTGGCCTCTTCTTTGACATCTTCTTCCTCTTTCAGTTTCTGAATTGGTTGACGCCGATGTGGTGGGCTGAAACTGATACGCGATGGCTGAAAAGAATCAAGCAGTACACAACCAACGAAGACAAGATTGAGCCGGCTGACGTGGGTTTCTTTAACGGGGGGCAGAAGCTCTACTTCTGGACCATTGTATTAAGTGGAGTGTTGTTTCTGCTTACCGGGTTGCTGATGTGGTTCGATCATCTGGTTGGGCGCTGGGTGATCGCTGTCAGTTATGTAATTCATGATCTTGCGGCGCTCTTGATGCTCGCGGGATTTATCGTGCACATCTATGAAGGGACCGCCGCCATGCCCGGAACCTTCCATGCGATGACCAATGGAACTGTGACGGAGAAATGGGCCTGGACGCATCATCCGGCCTGGTATCGCGCCGTGACTGGCCGCGATCCGCGCGAAGCATACGAACGAGAGAGACGTCGTCAAGCAGAACGCGAGCGCGCAATCGAAAATTTTGAGCGCGAGCAGGATGCGCGAGAAGGTGCGAGAGGGAGCGCGACGGACGACAGAGCGTTACAGAACCGCGAGCGGTAGCGAGCGGGATAACGACTCAACGTGCAATCGCAAGTTACGATGGGGATCATCTCAACCGATAGCTGCTTCTTTGAACACCAGGGTTGAGTCCTTATCCCGCTCGCTACCGCTCGCGGTTCTGTAACACGAATATTTCGCCGCTGCGCGGCTGTAAGTCGAGACCTTCTTAGTTCGCATTTTGGGAGAAAGGAATCGTTGCCATGACTTTCTATTTGAGATTTGGCGTGCTCTTGATTATCGCACTACTTACTTTTCCAATCGCGATCGCGCAAACAGAGCCCACAACCGATCCGCTGGTGAAGGTTTTGGTTACCAAAGGTGTGCTGACAACTGAAGAGGCGCGCTCGCTCACAATGAATGCGTCGCCCGCCGAGCAGCGCGATCGTTTGGCCGCTTTATTAAAAGATAAGGGCATTATCTCAGCCGATGAGCTCGAAGCTGTGCGCGCCAGGACAGGTGGGATGGGTCCCGGTCTGCCGGTTTTGAACGCGGACTACAAAGCTGCGGCGCCGGCGAAGTCTGCCGCGCCACAACCGTCTCCACCAACTGTGAACGCGGCCGTGGCGCCGGTTCGTTTGCTCGGCGTCGATACGCCAAAACGCGAAGGCCTGATACCGGATATCAAACTCGGCACCGGCGCGCGACTTAAACTGTACGGCATTTTCAAGACGAGCTTCATTCACGATTCGTCTTCGCCACAGGGAAATGATTTTCCGTTGCCGCTACTGGCCGCCGACACCGGGCCAAATGATTCGCCGGAGTTTCACGTCCGCGCACGCGGTCTCCGGCTCGGTGCAAACTTTGAATGGGTTGATCCGGCTCCCAGGACAGTGCTCACCGGCAAGATTGAATTCGATTTCGAGGGCGACTTCACGCGCGTGAATAATCGGAACATTACTTCGATTAGATCGAGCCAGCCTTCGCTTCGTCTGGCCTGGGTAAGAATCGATCGCCGCTTCAGTGATAACAACAGCGCGTTCGTTCTCTTCGGACAGGACTGGTCGCCATTTGTCTCATCAACCATGCCGAACATGATCGAGAACACGAACTTTGGCGGGATCGGTTACGGCGCGGCTTACACGCGTCTTCCGCAAGCGCGGTTTGGTTTCAATCATAAGTTCGGTGGCTCTCGCGATTTCAGATTCAGTCCCGAAATCGCGATCGTGCTGCCGGCTTTCGGCGATCTACCCACGGACGTGGCCAACCAAATAGCATTTGGTGAAAGGCAGGGAACAGATTCACAGCAGCCGGGCGTCCAGGGCCGCGCAGTTTTTCAATGGCAACTCGATAAGGCTGCGAACGTAGCGCCGGCCCAGTTCATTGTCAGCTTTGAACATGCACGACGCAGAGCAATCGTGACGGCGGCGAATGTCCCCGCGGCCTTCAGGTCTGCATTCCCGAGTGGCGCTGAGGCCGGAAGCAGCAGCAATGGATACTCAGCCGAGTTTCAATTGCCCACGCATTTTGTCACCGTAGTAGGCAAGTACTATAACGGTTCCGATCTGCGGTTCTTTCTGGCCGGACAACTGCTCTCAAATTTCAACGACACCGCCGGATTAACCGGCACAATTACAGCCGCTTCGATCGACGGTGCTTCCCGCGTTGTCTTCGGTTTGCTCAACGGTGTGCCGGTAGTAGCGCCGCAAAGACCCGTGCGCGCTCAGGGCGGATTCGTCCAGGTTGGCTTTCCGTTGTCGCGAATCTTCGATGCAGATCCAAAAGGACGAAACGCCGGCTGGACCGCTTATCTCTATTACGGAGACGATCAGGCAGCAGCGCGTGATGCTCGACGGTTTGGCGCGCGCGGCGATCGCAGCGATCTTTTTTCGGGCAACATTCAGTACAAATGGAATCAGTGGGTGACCTTTGCGTACGAGCAGGGTTACTACCGCACTCGCGCAGACTTTCGTGCTGGTCTGCTCCCGCTGTTCCGGGGAGTGCCGAGTTTCGCGACCCATAATATTCGCTCGGAGTTTGCCGCGATCTTTACATTCTGATTTTGCAGAGTGTTATTCCATCTGCGGCTTATCTGTTGGAGGATTGAAGATGGCGCTAAGTTTTGCAACTGATATTCGTCCGCTGTTTCGAGACTCGCCTGACGTGGAAACGATGAAGCGTATGGGGCTCGACCTCTCGTCTTACGAAGACGTGAAGGCGAACGCGGAGGGCATCTATTCAAGATTGGAAGATGGCAGTATGCCGTGCGATGAGCCGTGGCCCGGGGAGCAGGTTTCTTTGTTCAAACGTTGGATGGATGAAGGGATGCAGCCCTGACCCTCCGCAACTCTATGAAGGTTCGACCAACAATTGTCGCCATTAGCGGCTTTTCATCGAATGTTGGCAAGACAACGTTGATGTGTGAGCTGCTGGAGCAACTGCCTGGGTGGGAAGCCATCAAGCTGACTCGCGGCCACTATCGTTCCTGCGGTCGAGACCCCGCGGGATGCTGCGTCAGCGACATGTTAAGGGATGAGCCGGTGATTCGATCGGGACGCGAGGCCAACTACCAGGCAGGGAAAGATACCGGGCGATTCTGGGATGCGGGTGCTTCAAATGTGCACTGGGTGATCGTAAAAGATGATCAGGTCGCGCAGGGAATTACCGAAGCGCTCGCCCGCGTCGAAGCTGCCGGAGTAATCGTCGAAGGAAATAGTTTTCTTGAATACGTCAAAGCCGATCTAACGATCATGTGCGCGCGATCGGAAGGTGGGAAGATAAAACCATCCGCCCGCAGAGTCTTATCCAAGATTGACTTTCTTTATCTCTCCACGTTGGAGGCAACTGCTGTCAACGCCAAAAGACAATTCGAACAATTCTGCGCGGGATTAACTTTACCGGTTGATTTCACCGGCTTGCCGATTATCACGCATGACGATATTCGAGTCCTGTTATCGCGAATCTATCGAGCGGAAAGACCGCTAAAACCAGTAGTAGACATCCCTCAGTCCGTTATTGCGGCTTTAGGATAGCGGCTCTGTACGTGACAACACATGGTGACGAAGGAGTAGCTGAATGCCGGACAAGGAAACCCTGGAACGAGCGAAGGAAGACAAGAAAGAAGGAAAAGCTCCGAGCACGCAGGCCGGAGAGTTTGTGCGCGAAGAAATCGAACATGTGCGCGAAGGAAAGCACGGCGCTCGATCAGCCAAGCAGGCAATCGCCATTGGTCTTTCAAAGGCCCGACGCGCCGGTGTGAAATTGAAGCCGCCGAAGAAAGGATCAAAGAAAATCCGAAAGCAAGCTGCTCGTGATCTCAAGAAGGGGAAAAAGAAGACCGCGAAAAAGTCAGCTAAACGTTCGCGCGCAAGTTCGCGAGTTCTGAAACGCGAAGGGAGCAGCGCGGCTTCGAAGCTTGCGCTTTCGCGGCACGCGCGCAAGGCTGCAAAGAAACGTTCGGCCGCTTCGCGATCGCGATCAGCAAAAAAGGCGGCCAAGACGCGAAAGAAATAGTTTCAACCAAATAGAACTGCTGGTGACTGAGGAGGAACTAAAAGATGAGACGACAATTAGTGGCATTGTTGATAGCGGGAGTGCTGGCGTCAGTTTTCATAATTTGCGCAGCCGCCAAGCGGACGGTCACCGTCGAGAATGAGACCTTGCGCCTCCCGCGCCCCTTCCTGCTCATCGCCACGGAGAACCCGATCGAACTAGAAGGCACGTTCCCGCTGCCTGAGGCGCAACTGGACCGCTTCTTCCTCAAGCTGAAGATCGGCTACCCGGAGGAGGATGAGGAGGCA
>Ga0137403_10007428_pt1 | contig 12373 bp, 10 predicted proteins | sample CZOMad2_1_16fung_FD_122057 | JGI IMG/M metagenome (GOLD analysis project Ga0137403, IMG submission 122057) | Vadose zone soil fungal communities from Angelo Coast Range Reserve, California, USA - CZOMad2_1_16fungal (Hybrid Assembly) | ecosystem: Environmental > Terrestrial > Soil > Vadose zone...
ACCGAAGAGGTCGAATTCTTGGGCGATCCTTCGATCAGCTTGTCCGAATAGACCATGTAGACCAGCACGTTTCGCTTGGCGTCGCAGCCGCGCACGATTTGCATCTTCTTGAAGAACAGCGAGCGCCGCTGCCGGAACATGTCGTCGCCTTGCTCCATCTTGTTCTTGAAATGGATCGGGCCGATCTGGCGGCATGCCAGCGAGATGTCCGAGACTTCCTCGGCAAGCCCCAGCCAGCCTTTGATGCCACCCCTCTCCGGCACCGTGAAGTGGCACGCCACCCCCTCGACCTCCGGATCGTCGAGGCCATAGGTCGCAAGCTTGTCGTTCGGGCTGAGCCATTTGAACACGGTAGAGCGACGGAAAATAAGGTCCGGCTCATCGGCCGCCCATGCCCGCGATCCCGGCCATAACGCCAACACCAGCGCGAGCGCCAATACGGCCCGGCGTCCCCCTCGCACGTCATATTGGATCGTGGCGTGGCGTCTCATGGATATCTCCGTCAGCAATCCCATGGATGTAGGTGCTGAACAGCCTGCCAGAAAGGCCGCCGGTACGGGTGCCATCGGGCGTTTAATCTTATGTGAGGCTTTTTTGTTACGCTTGGCCCCAAACTCTTGGTTATCGGAAGCGTTTACGCTGGTGAAGGCGTATCTCGTCTGCAACACTTAATTTCAAGGGCGGGATTCGAGGATAATGCGCGTACGCGGGCATAGGAATAGTGTTGTGGCTGAACGGCTTTGGCGAGTTGCCATTTTGACAGCGGCTGGGGCGATCGGCGTAGCCTCACAGGCGGAAGGCGCCATCTTTTATTGGCAGAATTCCGACCCAGGCTTTTCGCAGCCCGCGCCGACGATTCCGCTGCGGCGCCCAAGACCTCGCCTTCATCCGGCGAAAAAGACCGCGCTCGGAGGGAACGAGGCGTCCAAGCCGCAGGGGCCGCTGATCATCTCGATCTCGATTATCCAACAAAAAATGAGAATCTACGACGCCAACGGTTTCTTCGCCGAAACGCCGGTCTCCACGGGCATGCCTGGCCACTCGACGCCGATGGGCGTTTTCAGCGTGATCCAAAAGCACAAGTTCCACCGTTCAAACATCTATAGCGGCGCCCCGATGCCCTACATGCAGCGGATCACCTGGTCGGGTGTTGCGATGCACGCTGGCGTGCTGCCCGGGCGTCCGGCTTCGCATGGCTGCATCCGCATGCCCATGGCCTTTGCAGTGAAGATGTGGAACTGGACCAGGATGGGTGCGCGTGTCGTTATCACGCCCGGTGAAATCACGCCGGCCAGCTTTTCTCATCCCTTTCTTGCTAGCGTGAGGGGTTCGCCCCAGCCGACGGCAGCCGACGAACCGAAGCCGAGCGCGCCGAGGGCGGCCAAAGTCGACAAGATGGACACCGCGGGCGCCTTCGCGGGGACACACGTTGAACTGAGATCAACCCTCGGGCACGATGCCAACGCAAAGCCTGCGGTGGACGGGACAAGGGCTTCCGCGCTGCAGAGGCGAACAGCAGATGCCGGCAACGCGGGGGCGAATCCCCCAGTCTCGATGTCCGATGCAACACCCGCCGGTGGCAGGGCCCTGGCGTCCGCGCAAGCCGTCTCCGACAAACCCGGCGATTCATCCAACATCGAAGCAGCGAATTCGAAGGCTGCGCCGGACAATGCGAAGCACGATGACGTCGCTTCGTCGGACGACGGATCCGCTGACAACAATCGAGCCGAGGGCAAATCGTCCGAAACCGGCGGCGAGGCGCTAAAGGTCGAGGCCGCCCCGATCGTCACGAACAAGGCCGAGGTGGCAGAAGTTGCTGCCCAGATGGACGACGTGAAGGTTCAGCCGTCGAAAGCCGATGCCTCGAAGTCAGGTGATAGGACAAACGAGAAGCCCGAGGATGGCGTTAAGGTGGTGGCCGCTCCCGCCGTACTTCCGGAACCGGACAAGGATCAGGCCCGCCCGGGCGACGTCTTGAAGGCAGGCGCACCTAAAGTCGATCCGGCTGCGGCGTCCAGGCGCGCTGGTCAGATCGCGGTGCTGGTCAGCCGCAAGGACTCGAAGCTCTATGTCCGGCAGAATTTCGCTCCGCTGTTCGAGGCGCCCGTGACGATCGCGCCAAGCGACCGGCCGCTTGGAACGCATGTATTCACCGCGCAGGTCGACAAGCGCGATGTCAATGTCCTGCACTGGTCGGTGGTCTCGCTCCCTGCACCAACCAGGTACGCCGATCGCCGCGGCGAAGGCGAGCGCAGCTCACGCTGGCGGAAGATCGCCGCCGCAGTCCCGATCGAGGTGAAGCCGTTGCCGCTGCCGGATAGTCCGGCCGAAGCATTGAATCGTCTCACCGTCCCCGCGGACGCCATGGCAAGAATTGCCGAGGCGCTTTCGACCGGCGGATCGATCATCGTGTCGGATCAGGGCATCGGCGTCGGCGAAAATGGCGAGGGAACGGATTTCATCGTTTCGTTACGGTAGGCCTTAGCCTTTTCCGTTCGGCCGCCGGTCGCTTTGGGCCGGAGGCTGGGCTAAAAGACCGCCGGCATGGACCAATCCCCGACGCGAGCCTCGACGCCCCGACCGCAGATCAGTGCGGCGCAAGATGCGCTCGACCGGCTGACTTTTCTCGGCTGGCTTTGGGGCTTGACCGCAATTGTCGCCGGGATGGCGGCTTCGTTCGTTCTGTTCGGCTACGCGCTGATTTACTGGCGCAACGCCGACATGGATCTCATGGTGATCTACAACGCCCTTGTCCTCAACGACGGCAAGCCGCAGCTGTTCTTCGATCATACCGGCTACATCACTATCCTGTCGGTGAAGGTCTGGTTTAAGCTGCTGCACGCCCTCGGCTTGCTCGACGGCTATTCGCTTTCAGCGATTCCGCCGGTCTCTGACCGCAGCGCCTTCGAAACCGCGATGACCGACGCGGTTCGCGCCGGGCGCGTTCTCGCCTTTCTCATCGCGAGCGGTTGCGTGCTGGTTTTTGCGGCGCTTATGCGTGTCATCGTACGCGACTGGCGCGTCGCGCTGATCGCAACCTTTGCGTTCGCCTTCTCCGGGGGCGTGGCCGTGCATTCGCGCATTTTGCGCACCGAACTGGTCGCGGCATGTCCGGTCATCTTCGCGCTACTGATCCTGATTGCAATCGGGCGCCGCGCCCGCGTTGCGCGCCCGCTCGGGCTGGCGGTGGCGGCTGCGCTCTGCGTGTTCGGTCTCGAGAACAAGGTGCAGGCGATCCTGCTGATCGGCATACTGCCGGTGCTGATATTGCCTTTCGGAAGCGCGCAAGGCGCCAGCGTCGCGTTCTGGCGTCATCCGCGATCGGGTTGGGCAGCGGCAATCATGGCCGCTGTTGCGGCGATGGCGGCGGCATGGGCAGCCTGGCCGCTCATCGTCACTGGCTTTGATTGTGCGCTGCTCGATGCCGCGCAATTCCATCCCCTGTTGCTCGGCCGCTTCGGCATCTATCAGGCCGCGCTGATCGTCCTGATCGGTGGCTGCATGATCGCCTACGCTATGATCTGGCGCGTCGGCGCCGCCGAGACGTTGGCGTCGATGTTGGCCATTGCCGCCGGCGCCTTGCTGGCGCTGCTCGCGCTCAATATCGAATACAATGCCGGCAACGTGATCGCGGTGTTCAACCCGCTGGAGAAAATGCTGGCCTTTGCGGATGCCGACACGGCGGCTGCGGTCGGGGAATCCGGCCTGTCGGGAGTTCTTTGGCTCTTGCTTGATGGGATCGCATCGGTTCTCGCGCGCTACAGTTTCGTGCTGCACTCCTCGCCACGTCCGACCGTATTTCTCATTTGGCTGATCGTGCCCGGCATCATCTCAGCCTGGTTACGTGGCGAAAGACAGACCGCGATCCAGGCCCTCGTGCTGCTGCTGGCAGCGGCCGCGGTAGACGCACTCGGCGTGCGGCGCGGATTGAAATCCGAATATTTCATCTTCACCGATCCCCTGATCATCCTCGCCGGCGCGATCATGCTCGATTCCTTCACCGACCTGCGCTTTCACAAATGGGCTTACCCTGTCGCGCTGGCTCTGCTTGGATTGCATATCGCGGTCGGCCAGGCCGAGCCCGTCAAATACGCCTTCATGCGGAGGGGGCCGGAACCGATATGTGAGTGGAATCGGCATTACCTTCCGCTGCTGCGGCTCCCCTGGTGTCCTGCCACCGCTCCATAACGGCTTATTGAAACACATCCGCGCGCCGGTTGGGCTAATCTCGGCCAGCCTTGATGGTGCGAATCGTGGGGCTTGCAATGATCGACCGCAGGACAATTCTCACTTCAATGCTGGGCGGGCTGGGCCTGGCCCGGACGCGGACGGCGTACGCGCAGGCGGGCATGACCAAAGTTACCGCCTACGCCTTTTCCTTTCCCGCACTGGCGGGAGGCGAAATCAGGCTTGCCGATTATGCCGGCCGGCCGGTGCTGGTGGTCAACACCGCATCATTGTGCGGTTTCACGCCCCAATACGCCGGATTGCAGCAACTCTGGACCGAGTTTCATGATCGAGGCTTGATTATTGTCGGCGTTCCCTCCAACGATTTCGGGGCCCAAGAGCCCGGTGGCGCCCCGGAAATCGCGCAAACCGCTCAGCACCAATATGGCGTGACTTTTCCGATGGCGGCAAAGGCCGTCGTGAGGGCACGGAGGCGCATCCATTCTACAGGTGGGCTGCCAATGCGCGGCCGAATGATGTTCCCCATTGGAACTTCCACAAATATCTGATTGGCCGCGATGGCTACATCGCTGAGGTCTTTCCTGAAACCGTCGAACCCCTGGACACGCGGGTCAAGACCGCGGTCGCGCGGGCGCTGGCCGACTCCTGACGCAACGCATCAGATATTGCCGCCGACCTCGCGAAATTAACCGGTTCGACCGACAAATTCAGCGGTGGTGAAAAGGCCGTTGCCGTGGCTGCGCCGGCCCAACTAGGCTATGATGAATCGGGACAGCAAATCGCTCGGGGCGACAGTAGCCGCCAAGGCGTGCGCGCGATCACGACAGGGGAAGAACAACATGCGAATTGCGGCAGGTTTGATCTTTGCAAGCGCGGTTTCGCTGGGCGTGACAGGCGCAGCGTGGTCGCAGACCCCCGCCACCAAGAGCGTGGCGCCAGCCGCGGCGGCTGCGCCGGCCCCGGCCCCCGCAGCGGTGGCAAAGGCGCCTTGCGCAAATCCGGATGCGCTTGGGATCGGTCGCGTCGTTGAGATCGACACCACCGGCGGACCGGGGTTCGGTTTCGAGCACTTCAAGCAGCTCGATTTCCTGCGCGACAAGGAAATCGTGCTGACGTTCGACGACGGCCCGTGGCCGCTCAATACGCCCTCGGTGCTCAAGACGCTTGCGGAAGAATGCACGACCGGCGTTTTCTTTCCGATCGGCAAGCACTCGACCTACTATCCGGAGATCCTGAAACAGGTCGCCGCGGCCGGCCACACCATCGGATCGCATACCTGGTCGCACGCGACGCTGACCAACAAGAAACTGACCGAAGATCAGCGCAAGGAAGAAATCGAGAAGGGCTTTAGCGCGGTGAAGTGGGCGTTGGGCGCATCGCCCTCACCCTTCTTCCGTTTCCCGGCGCTGCAGCACCCGCCCGAGATGGTGACCTATCTTGGCTCCAGGAACATCGCGATGTTCTCTTGCGACCTCGACTCCTTCGATTTCAAGGCGCGCAATCCGCAACAGGTGATCGACGTCACCATGAAGAAGCTCGACAAGCTGGGTAAGGGCATCATCCTGATGCACGATTTCCACAAACATACCGCAGAGGCGCTGCCCGCCCTGCTGCGCAAACTGAAGGCCGGCGGCTACAAGGTGGTGCAGATGAAGGCAAAGACACCGGTCGAGACCATTGCGCGATATGACGAAGAGGTTTTGAAAGACGCCAAGCTGCCGACGGTAAGTTCTCGGCCCGTCTCCAGCGTGGTGCAGACGATTTCGGAATAAGCGAGCGGCGTGTGAAAACGCCTGCGTCGGCGGTCCGCATTGACGGCTTCGTCATCGTGTCCGCCGACGGAATGCTGGCGAACGCCGACCGCGTGATGCCGGACGAACTGAAATTCGAGGGCGACAAGCAATTTTTCACCGCCGCCCTCGACCGCGCCGACCTGATCGTGCATGGTCGTCACTCCCATGAAGGCCAGCCGAACTCGCCGCGGCGAAAACGCCTCATCTTGACGCGAAGCATCGGCAGCATCGCGCCTGATCCATCCGATCCCAGGGCAACGCTGTGGAATCCGGCCGGGGCTTCGTTCGAAGCCGCCTGCGGCTACGCCGGCGTGCCTTCAGGCACGATTGCGATCATTGGCGGACCCGATGTGTTTGCCATGTTCCTGGACCGCTACGACACCTTCTGGCTATCACTGGCGCCGCGGGTCCGACTGCCGGGTGGCGAGCCGTGCTTCCCGGGCGTCCCCCAGCATTCACCGCAGGAAATTCTGGCAACGCATGGCTTGAAGGCCGGCGAAAGCCAGGTCCTCGATATCGCCGAGGCCGTCAGCGTGACGCCGTGGCGGCGAGCATTTTAGAAATGACGTCTTAGACGTCGTAGGCGGGCTCAGCCGGCCGCGTGATCCGGCCATATCCCGCAATCATGAACAATGCACCGATGAGCGACAGATTTTTCAACGCATGGACCATGTTGTTCCGCGAGTCGGCGCCGGTCTGATTCCAGAAGTCGTGAAAGTAGAAGGTCGTGCCGGCCACGAACAGGATAAGCAGGATCGCAAAGAAGCGCGCGCCGAAATTGAGCGCGATCATGAGGCCGCAGATCAGTTCAAGCGAACCCGCCGCAATCGCCAGCATCTGCGGCATCGGCATCCCGGTCAGGCTTTCAAGCTGTGAGGTGTAGGTTGCGAGTGCCGCCGGAAGAACGATCTTCGCCGTCATTTGCGCCGTCGCCGTCAGATCCAGAAGCTTGGAGGCTCCAGAAACGATGAAGAGAACGGCGAACAGAACTCGCCCGAAGGTAATGAACGCTGGCATGGTCGGCCTCACTGGATGCTGCAATCGCCGGGTGCTGGACGGCGGAACGATTATGGTCGTTCCGCTTCAGCTTTTCAAACGGTCAAATCGCTTCCGCGTCCGACCTTGATCGCCAACTGGAATTGGCAAGTGCGGACTAACCAAAGAGCGACGGTTGCTGGCGACCAGCGCGCTCCTGCGCTTCGACGGCAGCAACCGCCGTCATGTTGAGAATGCCGCGCGCGGTCACCGAGGGGGTAAGAATATGAGCTGGCCGGGAGGGTCCGATCAGGATCGGCCCGACCGGCAGCGCGTCGGCCAGTGCCTTGATCATCTGATAGGCGACGTTGGCGGTGTCGAGGTTCGGCATGATCAGGATATTAGCCTCTCCCTCCAGCTTCGAGTGAGGCAGAATCATTTTCCGTGCGGTTTCCGAAAGCGCAGTGTCGCCCTGCATTTCACCATCCGCCTCGATTTCGGGATGGTTCTGCTTCAGCAACGCCGTGGCGCGGCGCATTTTGCGCGAGGAGTCGGTGTCGTAGCTGCCAAAATCGGAATGTGACACGAACGCGATTTTTGGCTTGATATTGAAGCGCTGCACATGGATCGCCGCGAGCGCCGCCATCTCCGCCAGTTCCTCGGCGCTCGGGTTCGGCCGCACCTGCGTATCCGCGATGAAATAAGCTCCCTTGCTGGTGATCATCAGCGCGAGCGCCGCGAAATCGCTCACGCCGGGGAGAAAGCCGACGATCTCGCGCACGTGACGCAGATGGCTCATGTAGCGGCCGTCGACGCCGCAGATCATGGCGTCGGCTTCGCCACGACTTACGGCAAGCGCGGCAATCACGGTCGCATTGGTCCGCACCATCGTGCGTGCGGCCTCGGGGGTCACGCCGTGCCGGCCGGCAATATCGATATAGGACTGGACGTAGGAGCGATAGCGCGGATCGTCCTCGGGGTTGACGAGATCGAAATCCCGGCCGGCCTTTATGGCGAGGCCAAACTTCTTGATCCGCGCTTCCACCACCGATGGACGCCCGACCAGTATCGGCCGCGCCAGCTTCTCCTCCAGGACGACCTGCGTTGCGTGCAGCACGCGCTCGTCTTCGCCCTCGGCGTAGATCACACGCACCGGTTGGGTCTTTGCCTTGGCAAACACCGGCTTCATGACGAGCCCCGAGCGGAACGCGAAGCGCTCGAGTTGAGCGTTGTAATCGTCGAAATTGGCGATCGGCCGGGTGGCGACGCCCGAATCCATGGCCGCTCTTGCAACCGCGGGAGCAATGCGCAGGATCAGCCGCGGATCGAACGGGCTCGGGATCAGCGAGCCCGGGCCAAACCCCTGCGCTTCGCCGCTGTCAAAGCCGGGCGCCACCGCGTCCGACGGCGGATCGCGTGCGAGCTGCGCGATCGCATTCACCGCGGCGTGCTTCATGTCCTCATTGATCGCCGTGGCGCCGACGTCGAGCGCGCCGCGAAAGATGAACGGAAAACACAAAACGTTGTTGACCTGGTTGGGAAAGTCGGAACGCCCGGTGCAGATCATCGCATCGGGACGCGCCTTTCGCGCTTCATCCGGCATGATCTCCGGGTTTGGGTTGGCGAGCGCCATCACCAGCGGCTTGTCCGCCATCCGTTTGACCATGTCTTGCGTCAGCACATTGGGAGCCGACAGGCCCAGAAAAATATCGGCGCCGTCGATCACCTCCGCCAGCGTGCGCTTGTCGGTCTTCTGGGCATAGACCGCCTTCCAGCGGTCCATAAGCGCTTTGCGGCCCTCGTACACCACGCCGTCGATATCGACGACCCAGATATTCTTGTGCTGCGCGCCCAGCGAAACCAGGAGATTGAGACAGGCGATCGCTGCCGCGCCGGCGCCAGAGGCAACGATCTTGACGTCCTTGAGCTTTTTGCCGTTCAACAACAGCGCATTGGTGATCGCGGCGCCGACGATAATGGCCGTGCCATGCTGATCGTCGTGAAATACCGGAATTTTCATGCGCGCCTTTAGTTGCGCCTCGATCTCGAAGCACTCCGGGCCCTTGATGTCTTCAAGATTGATGCCGCCGAAAGTCGGCTCCAGCGCTGCGACGGTCTCGACCACGCGCTCGACGGTGTCGGCGGCGATTTCAATATCGAACACATCGATGCCGGCGAATTTCTTGAAAAGAACCGCCTTGCCCTCCATGACCGGCTTTGACGCCAGCGGCCCGATATTGCCGAGGCCCAGCACGGCGGTACCGTTGGAAACCACGGCAACGAGATTGGCGCGGGTCGTCAGCGCGGCCGCTTGGGCGGGATCGGCGGCAATCGCGGTGCAGGCGGCCGCAACCCCCGGCGAATAGGCCAACGCAAGGTCGCGCTGATTGGCGAGCGGCTTGATTGCCTGAATCTCAAGCTTGCCCGGCCGCGGCAGCCGGTGATAGGCGAGCGCCGCCGTGTGAAGATCTTCAGTATAGGACGGCATGCATGCTCCAGCGTGTCAGGCCAGGGGTCAGTTTTCCGGCGGATCGAAGGTGCATGTGAAGCACGCACAGCGGCCTTCGCGCAACATCTGAAACGGCTGACATCAACAGCCCCAGGGAGTAAGGACTGTGGCCAGTTAGACACCCCTACCCGCAGCATTCGGCAAGGATTGCACCTTGAGGTGGACACACCGATGCGATCCCGCGACGCATTCACGCCCGAGTGCTGCAATAACTTGGCCCTCGGGAAACGAAGAGGGCGCAGGGAATGCCGGGTGATGACCTCACCCATGGCCCACCTGCAAATAAAAAAAGCAGGCGGCAGTCCACCACAGGTTTAGCCGGATCAACCGGCATTCCCTGCGCGATGGTTTACCGCTTATATCGCGATCTCCTCGGGGACCGGGCTTTCTTGCCCCCGTCGCCAGCGTGATGCGAAGCATCATCGCCAACTTGACCTCAGCGTCGGGAGGCCGGGACCACGCGACTTCACCGTCCGCGCCGGCCACGTTCGTCTGACGTGCCCTCCGCGTCCATCGCATCCCCGCCTCACGTGTCGTGACGACCGCGCGTACGTCCCTCTTCATCGAGGCAGGATGCGCGAGAAGATCGTTCTGATTTGCCCGACGCCGCAAGCGCCGATACCTGCGGCAGATTGGCACGACGGGCAATTTCCGCATGGCGCGCATGCAGGAATTGCCTGCCGCCGAAGGCGCAACGCGCCATCTTATCGATTCATAACGGCGAATCACGATCCGCCCTACGACGTCCGTAGATCGGGGTAGACCGCAATTGGCTGGCCCCTGGTCAGAACGACGCGAATGACCCAAACCGGACTCCTAGTAGGGCGGAGTCTTTCGTCGTCTCTGTATTTTGGCCGCTTCGACCCACCAGGATAAGTCGTCGGCGAAGCGCGGGAACGCTTGTTCAAGGGCATGTCCGCCTTCGCCGACGGGCGCGGCCTCGGCCGATAAGGTTGTCCTGATAGAGCCTACGGAGATCGTACTTGAAACCACCACCATCCCCATCTCGGAAAGGGTGCCGTGCCAGGCCGTCGCAGCTCGCGCGCCAGCCAGTCTCCCGGCCGAATAGCTGACGATCGCCGCCGGCCGCCAAAACCACTCTTCCAGGAAATGGTCAGTGAGGTTTTTCAGGCCAGGTTGGACACCCCAATTGTATTCGCCCGTGACGAAGACGAACCCGTCTGCGTTACGTATTTTTTCCGCCAACTGTTCGAGCCGCTCCGGGGCTTGGCCTTTCGGGTATTCCTTGTACATCCGGTCGAGCATCGGCAAATCAATCGCCTTGGCATCAATCAGCTCGACGTCGTCACCCCGCTGGCGCAGCCGCTCGACCACGAACTGCGCCAGTCGAATGCCTGTGCGATCGGAACGATAAGATCCGTAAAACACGAGTATGCGGTTTCCCATAGTCAGCCTCCGTCATCGCTAGTCAGGGCTAAATCGGCAGGTCGCGACCAGACTGTTCGGCCACCATGTATTCGGCGTACCAGTCCGGCCAACTTTCATCATGCACACCGCCAGTCCGCTTCTCGTGCTCTCCGTGCGCGGCGGCGGCGCGGCGAAGTGCAGCGGCAAGGTCAGCCGGCGAGGAGAACGCGGTCTCATCGGCGTCTACGCGCCCGGGCAATCGCGTGGTGATCTCCTGTAGCAGCCAGGTGTTGCCGTCCGGATCGCTCAAGGAAGCGAACGAAACATAACTGCGCCCCGCGGGATCGCGTCCGCTCAGAGGTGGCTGTCCCGGTCCGGCGCGGTGAAAGACGTCGCTGACCTTTGCGCCATGAGCGACGAGCTCTGCGCGGGCTACCTCGATGTCGGAGACGATCAGATAGATATTCTGTGCCGAGCCGGGGGCCGCGGATGTCAGCCCCTTGCCGAAATGAATCGATGCCGGCGATCCCGGCGGCGTGAATTGCACCACTCGGAAAGAGTCGCCGACGGCAAAGTCTGCGTCCAGTCGCCAACCAAGGCTGCTGTAGAAGGATTTTGAGCGGTCGACATCCGATACCGGAATGACGACGGCCTCGAGCTTGAAATCTGCTTTCTGTTGGCGCTGTTGCTCTGACGCGGCTCCGCTCGGTTTTTGGATTGTGTTCACGTTCAACTCCTCTGCTGTTCAGCGTGCTGCCTGAGAATGTGTTGTCTCATGGCTATCGCACGTAGACATCGCTCGGTCGTTGAGAAGCTGCGGAAAATCGAGATGTATCCTTCCACAAAGCGGAAGAGTCGATTTGACGTCCTCAAGCCAGTTGCAGTGCGCGTGTGCCGTCCAGGCTACGGCTTGCGGAGAATTGCCGCGCTGACACCCTATGAAGTTTGCGATGATGCTCACTTCAGCGTCGCGTGGAGTACTTCACGGTTTGTCTTATTTGGACGAGGTGCGTTCCCGACGTTCGCGTAACGCGACCTGTTTGGGCATGCTGCCGAGAAGAGCCTTGAAGCGCGGTACCGCCAAATCAAGAAATGCGCGCAATTTGACCGGCATGAAGCGATTTGGCGAATAGACGAAATTGACGGGTCGCGGCGGCGGCTGAAAATCCTGAAGTACGGATATAACGCCGCCCGATCTAATCAATTCGGCAACCTGGTAGGAAAACACAACCGTGAGTCCCAGGCCCGCGCGAGCGGCATCCAAGGCCGACTCTGTGTTGCTCACAACGAGCCGGGATCGTACCGGGACGGCATATTCCGTCTTGTCGCGTTTGAACCTCCACAGTGAGGGGGAATGCATCGCCGGATAGGTGATGCAGTCGTGGGTGGTGAGGTCGTCCGGTGATCGAGGCATCCCGCGAGATTTCAGATAGTCCGGGCTCGCGCACATCACGCGACGAATTTCTCCAGCCTTCACCGCGATCAGGCTGCTGTCGGTAAGTTCGCCAATCCGAAGGGCAACGTCGATTTGCTCTTCCCA
>Ga0137403_10007429_pt1 | contig 12373 bp, 4 predicted proteins | sample CZOMad2_1_16fung_FD_122057 | JGI IMG/M metagenome (GOLD analysis project Ga0137403, IMG submission 122057) | Vadose zone soil fungal communities from Angelo Coast Range Reserve, California, USA - CZOMad2_1_16fungal (Hybrid Assembly) | ecosystem: Environmental > Terrestrial > Soil > Vadose zone...
TTGAAGTTCATGTCCTTGATTAGCGCGATGTCCGTGTCGCTTTCAGCGCGACTGGAGGTTCGCCCATCCGTCGGCCAGAATTCGTGCCGGCAGATGCCGCGCAAGACGACTTTTTTTCCGTTGACCAGATAGCCTCGTTGATTGACGAAGGTGATGGTGCGAAAACCAATCTGGTTGGTTATCGTGTGGGTGACGACGCCGTTCGTATCCAGTAATTGCACCGTCAACGTATAAAGAGTCGGGGATTCCGCGGACCATGGATTCGGCGTCGGCAAGGACGCCGAAAGCACCACGTTCGTAGTTCCAGCGGAGACAGTGTTGGTGAACGGACTGCCGAGGGGAACGTTATTGGTGTCGGTGACAAAAGCATTGACCGTGTAACTGTCGGAAATACCGCCCAAATAGGCAGCCACTGTTATCTGGCCATCGGCCTGTGGATCTACGGCGATGCGATCGATGTAGGACTGCGGCATGGCCTTCAGATAAACCGGACGGAAAATGCCGCTGAAATTCCAATAGTCACCTTCTCGCTCAGCGTTATTGACCGAGGCGTTTGCGGACAATTCATTCACGGTGACATTCAGCACATTGGTAGTCGCACCCACCACCACGTTCGGAGTGACATCGTAACTAAATTCAAAAAAGCCGCCTTGATGGACCGTGCCAATGGGCTGGCCGTTGATTATGGTAGTGGTGTCGGTAAGAACTCCCTCATAAACCAGAAAAATCCGTTCTCCAGCCCAACTGGCGGGCACGGCAAAAGTGGTGGTATATTGGCCCGTTGAATTGGCCACGGAGACCGTGCCGTTGCCGGAATGATTGCCGTAGCTGTAAGAACCGAAACCCTTGGTCTGCCAGCAGGAAGGCACAGGAATAGTGGTCAAGACATTGTTGTTGCGCCCGCCGCCGGTCATGAAAAACTGCCAGGAAACCGTATGATCCTTGTCCGTCCCGGAAAGATACTGGATTTGCGTATTTGGCAGGCTGGGGGGATTAGCAGCCAGCGTCGTGAATGAACGCGAAGGTGTGGCCCACGCGCCGCCCGCCGAATTGGTTGCAGCGGCGGCATAGTAATAAGTCGTGTTGGTGGACAAGCCGGTTGCCGTAAAATTGAAGTTCCCGGATTGCAACCCCAAGGCAACACTGTTGCTCCAGGCGGACGGATTTGTCCCGCCATCATTCGAACCATAATACAATGTGACATTCGGAGTCTCGTTGCCGGTTGAAACCACCTGGCCGATCATCGTCGCACTGGTTCCCAGGACGCTTGAAGCGGGAAGATTTGCCACCTCCGGGGGAATGATTGCGACTACAGCCACCGTGCCATTGCTCGTTAAAGTGTTATTCCAAAGCAGCCCAGCGCCCAAGGTTGGCAGATTGATGTTGGCGAAACTGCCGCTGTATGCAGGAGCTACGAACAAATTAAAAGTATCGCCTGCAACCAACGGACCGCCCAGGTTCGTGACCGTGAGTGTTCCGCTGTAGGCGGTCGTGCCGGCAGTGACAGCCTGGTCTTTTATGCTGCCGGTCCTCACCCCCATGACGGTGTAACTGCCGGGAGCCAGCGTCAAATTACTGCCTAAAGTCAAAATTGCCCCCGCGGTGTTCGTGCCCGCCCCCGGCGCAAAAGTGCCACCTGACTGAACGGTCACCAGGCCGGCAATGGTCCCGGCACCGCCCAGGGTCGCATTGGTGTTCACAGCAACCAAGCCAATGCCAGTATTTTTGCCATTCACCAATAAAGTGCCTCCGGCAAGAGTCGTGACGCCGCCATAGGAGTTTGTCGCGACCAACGTCAACGAGCTTACTCCCTGCTTGGTCAACCCGCCCGTTCCCGTTATTCCGCCATTGCCACCAAAGATATACCCAAATACGCTATTGCTCGCGGTGACACTCCCGGGTGAAAGATTAGTCGTCAAATACACAATGAAGCTGGTGGCCGTGTCATCAAATGTGACAAAGTCCCCGTCAGCGTAATTCGTTATGATCGCACCGGAGGTCCAATTGGCGGTTGTCATGTTCCAGTTCGTGCTCATGTTTCCAACCCAGGTCACATTTTTTACCACCGGCACAACCGCACCCACGGTCAGGGTGTTGGTGCCAATGACATTGGTATAGGACGTGAGGGCGTTAATTTGCGATGCCGTATAGACGCCTGGCGAAAGAATGCTGCCGTCAATTGTTGCATTGCCAAAGGTGAGGTTGTTATCCAGCAGCAACGTACTGTTCGTATCCTGAATCGTGAGTGTTCCTGGCGAACTGAATGTAATCGATGAATTGAACTGCGCCGGCCCGTTCACGCCGTTAGTGGATTTCCCACCGGCTATTGTTACATCCCCTTGGAAGGAATTCGCAGAACCTGCCTGAAGCCAGCCGGCAGTGACATGTATGGAGCCGGTATATAAGGAGCCGTTTCCGTTAAAGACAAAATTCGGGGTTGCGCCAACCTTTGCCGTTACTTGCGGGTTATTATACATAACCGCATTGCCGAAGAGCAAATCAGCGCTGCCCGAGAGGGTTCCATTGAAGGCGCAGGTCCTGAATCCCTGCATCGCGCCACTCGAAGTGTTAACACTTGTGCCATCCGGACCGGCATAGATGCCGGAAGTTGCCATAACGATAATAGGACTGTTAATGATTGCGCGCTGGTCATCTCCATTGCCCACGAGACCGCCATTGAGGAAAAGGCCACTAACGCCAAAAGTGTAAGTATTGGTGGCAGCAAATGCTTTTAAACGAATGGCCGATCCCAAGTCAAGTTGCAGGGAATCGCCATTGAAAGGTTGTGGGATTGCGCCGTATGGAGACCGTAGCAGCGCGCCACTCTGAGCTTCATAACTATTGCCGGAAACAGGCGCGACTGATCCCGGATTCCAGATGGCGCTATTCCAATTTGGATCGCTACCGCCGGTTTGAGTCGCGGTAGTGGTAAAGTTTGCGGCGCGCAGATGTATGGCTGTTAGCAGGCCCATCGCCGTGATTGCCGCAAATTCTAACGAATAGTATCTCATGTCGGCCGTTTCCCTCTCAGAATATTGTGACAAACGCTATCGTCAACAGAATGCAAAACCGATGGAGGAACATCATTCGGAGAAAAGCATCAATGATTGCGCGAGCAACGACAAAACTCTTGAAATTGTGCGCAGTACACTTCATTGCCCTCATAAGTATTGAGATTATTTCAAGAAATGAGGCGGAGGCCCATAAAGGCCTCCGCTCTTGAGTTAACTCGCGTCATTTATTGCAATTGCACGCGATAGAACTTTTGTGGCGCGATGATTGGCACTGTGTAGGGCGAAGTCGCCGTATTCGTCGTCCACGGTCCGGTCACATTGGTGGCTTCCATCAGCGTGCCCGCGGTCCAGCTCACCTGCACATTCCCTCCCGATGGCGGTGAAATCGTCAGGTTTGCGTTCGTAGGGCCTATCGAAATCGCCGTTCCACTTCCATTGGTATAGACCTGGGCAATTTGGCTCGCGCTCAATGAATAGTTAAACACTACAGCCTGTTCAATTTTTCCGTTGAAATTACGACCGCCTTGCGCATCTGAGCCGATTCTCGTTTCACCTGTGAAGGTACTCGGGCCATGACTGTTGGTGGTCGCGAATGTTGCCAGCCCGTTGGTGTTATAAAGATAGATGGTTGCATTGGTTGGCGTAACCACCAACGCCACAAATGACCATTGATTGGTTGGCGGAATGAGGCCGGAAGATTTGCCGAATGTGGCCGGGTCGTTGTTCCAGTTATAGCCAAGTTGATATCCATCGTTTTTGTAACACAAGCCACTGGTGGTGCTGGAGCGATTAAAGATAATGCCCGTGGATCCCGCCTGATTTGTTCCGTCCTTGCTGATTGGATAAATCCAGGCGGCAAATGACATGTTGGACGAAGTGACGCCAAATGACGGCAATGATACGTATGAATTGGTTGTAGCCGCTGCGAATAGCGGCGCGACGTTATCAGCACCGTCGAATCCGCCATAGGGAGGGTTGGGGCCGGTCGTGCCCAAAGCGGCGGGTGCGACATATGTGCCGTGATATCCATTCCCTGAGAAATCGATGGCACTCGTGCCGCTGGCCTCATTAAGCGGCCAATAGCCCAACGGCCCGAGCTGCAAAACATTTGTTTGAAAACTCGACGCTGGCGCCAACACCGTCAACATTACCGGGCTGCTGGTAATGGAGCCAACCGAATTAGTCACAATCACACTATACGGGCCAGTGTTTCCATTTCCTACGTTGTTGATGGCCAAAGTCGTGTTTGTTACGCCAGAAACCTGACCTCCATCCATAAGGTTGGTTCCATTTTCCTGCCATTGATAATAAATCGGGGCGCTTCCCGCCGCCGAAACTGAAAATTGAGCGCCGTTCCCGGGGAAGACCCACTGCGGTTGCGGTTGCGATGAGATAATCGGTCCAACCGGTTCGCCAGATCCAGTGGTGTAGAGTTGCACAACCTCGGCGGCTGACAGAGCACGCCTGAAAACGCTAACCTCAGCAGTATCTGCACCGAAAATACGCGCCCCATTGACGTCTTGTGGATCGTTATTAATCTCGATCAACCCATTAAACGGTGCGATTGCATTGGCGGTGACAAAGCTTGCACTTGCCTGTTGATTGGTATTGTACATGTAAATTGTTGTATTGGTCGGGGTCACGACCAGGACTACAAATGACCAGGCACTTGTCGGTAATGTTAAGCCAGAGTCCCAACCAAGGGAGGCGGCGCTGTTATTCCAGGCATAACCCAGAGTATTGTTCGTGGTGAGATTCAAGCCGTTTACATCCGTACTTCCATTAGTTTGATTCCGTTCGAATACAATACCAGCCTTTGGATTTAAGGTGGTCGGATTCACCCATGCGGCGATAGTCACTGCATTAGTATTAAGCCTTAAGGCATTGTTCGCCGGCAACGTTGCGAACGAATTGAGGCTCCCATTCAAAGAACCAAGGGTGGTATTATTTGCCGGAAAGCCGGGGTACGGAGGGCCGGGATCCTGCAAAAAGGCGGCAGAGCCGTATATGGCTGTGTGTCCCCCGGCATAGTCAAAGGCATTTGTTCCACTGCCCTCGCTGAGGCGCCAGTAGGCAAACGGTCCCAGGGACATTACTGTTTGTCCGTAAGCGTCTGTTGGAGCCGCGGCCAGCGATAAGGTGGCCAACTGGCTGTTGGTTGAAGCAAAGGGCGTGGTTACCAACACATTATAAGACGCCTCGTCACCCGGCCCCACATTATTGATCGTGAGCGAACTGTTTGTCGCGCCGTTAATGATGTTTGTCACGTTGCCGACGATCTTTTGCCATTGGTAAGTTATCTGTACACCCAACGCAGTGATATTAAAAGTGGCGGTCCCGCCCGGATACAAAGTCTCCGAGGAGGGCGTGGGGCCGGTTACAGACAATGGGATTATATAGACGCTACTCGGCACGGCACTGGTGATGGAACCAGCGGAATTAGTAATCACCACAATGTAGTCGCCTTCGTTGGACGGCATGGCGTCGGTGATAGTCAAGAGAGTGTTTGTCACTCCAAAAATATTCCCGCCGTTCACTAGATTGGTATAAATACCGCTCCCGATTGATCCTCCTTGCCATTGATAACTAAGGGGTGATGTTCCGGTGGCAACCACCACCAGCTGAATATTGTCGCCGACAAAATTAGTTGCCGACCCTGTTTGCGAGGAAATTGAAGGCGAAACACCGCCTACCACCACCGCCCCGACGGTCAGAGTGTTGTTATTACCAGTCGGATCAATAACATTGGTGTTACCCGTTATGCCATTAATTTGTGCCGCCGTGTAAGTTCCGTTTGTCAGTGTAAATCCATCAATTATCGCACCACCAAAGGACAAGTTTGTATCGAGGAGTAAAAAGCTATTTGTATTCTGAATCGTCAAGTTTCCCGAATCGCTGAAGGCAACCGCTGCATTGAACTGCGCCGGCCCCATGGCCCCAGGCGTATTTCCTACGGTCGTGCTGGGATATGAATTACTGGTTCCTGCGATTATAATGTTGGCCGAGCCAAACGCACCGGCAGCACCCGCCTGCAACCAGCCTGAGGTGACATTAATGGTGCCGCCGTAGCTGGAACTGGTTGCGTTGAAAATGAAATTGGCTTTATTTGTGCCAATGGCAGCAATGACGGTCGGATTATTGATTTGCGGGCTGTTATACATGCAGGCATTTCCAAAGGTCAGATTGCCGCCACCCGAAAGGCCGCCAAAAAAAACATAATTCCTAAATCCCTGCCGGGTGCCAGTAGTGACGTTAATAGTTTTTGAATCCTGGCCGCCGTTGATGCGAGTATCAGTGTTTGTGATGACATTTACGGTGCTGAAAATCACGGACAACATATCGTCGCCAGCGTCCAATTCACCACCATTGAGAATTAATTGGCCGCCCGTGTTGTTGAAGGAGAAATAACCAGCGGCCGGTGGCGCGCTGCTTTTCAGGCGGATGGATCCGCCTGTATCAAATTGAAGGGAATCGCCAGGAAAAACCAGAGGAGATCCGGCACTGGAAGCAGTCATTGGAGGCCGAATAAGCGCGTTGGACAAAACTTCGTAGCTATTGCCAGACGTAGGAGCAACAAGAGCACCGCCCGAGACCGTGTTACTCCAAATATTACCGTTCCAATTTTGGCCGCTGGCCTGAATTGTGCGCGTAACAAAATTGATGGCGTGGCCAGACTGGCAGAAGAATATGATTGCGAATAACGCGATAACTAAGACGCGCGCCGGCTTTCCCGCCAAATGGCTTGATTTATTCTGAATCAATTTTGGCAGACATTTAGGCATGTAAATGAACATAGCGGTTTGATGGTTGGGTTTGGTGGCTGTTGAAGGGTTGGGTTCGGAAAGGCAATACGGTAAGTTTTGCTAACGAAAAAAGTGTCAAATTCGGCAATCTATTTTTGGAAAGGGTCCATTGGGGATGATCATTTTTATTCCGCAGTCTTGAAAAAAAGATTATTTCAATAACACTTTTTTACAACGTTCTATACCGAGTTAACGTTTTCGGGGAGGGGCGGTTCGCCGCAATCGTGTGATCACGCAGACGAAATATCAGCAGTCCGGAACAAATTGCCTAAAGGCGGATTCACATTGAATAAGCTCCGGTTGAATATGCCACCCGCTGAACGGAATGAGGGTAAAATTGGATACTGTGATGCCAAGCCGCCGAACACTAATAACCCGACGCCGATGCGTTGCTGTTTCGGCGCGAGTCAGTCACTCCAATGTATCGGTGAGGCTTTTCCACGAAAATGGTATGGGCATCACCTTGTGGCAAAGGCCCGGTGCGAATGACGGTGTGTCCCATCCCCTGAAGGGCTCTCACCATTTGAGGATAACGCTCGGGCGCTTCAAATATAATTTGATCGGGAAACCATTGATGCGAAAACCGTGGTGCCTCGACCGCTTCTTTGGCCGACATTCCGAAATCGAGCGCATTGACCAGGATTTCCAACACGGTATGGGGAATCGCCTGACTGCCGGGGCTGCCCGTAACGATCGACACGCGGCCATCCTTCGCAACGATGGTCGGGGTCATCGAACTAATCGGCCGCTTACCCGGAGCTATGACATTCGGTGCGGTGCCAACCGTGCCGTTGGTACCTGTCAGGCCGGGAAAGATATTGAAAGCGCGCATCTGGTTGTTGAGCAGAATTCCCGTATCCCTCGCCACCACGCGCGAGCCCCAAATTCGTTCCAGCGTATAAGTGTTGGCGACCGCCATCCCCTGGGAATCGACGACTGAAAAATGCGTGGTGTTTTGTGGCTCGGCAGCAATGGGAATTTCCTTCGACAAATCAATGCTGCGCGTAGCGTGATGCAGGTTGATAGTTGCCGCGAGTTCTCGCGCGTAGTCACGTGTCGTCAGTTTGGCTGGCATTTGCACATAGGCGGGATCACCGATATAGCGCGCTCGGTCGTAATTCGCGCGCCGCATCGTTTCTGACATGATGTGCAATATGGTCGGCGACCAGCGTCCCCATCTTTTCAGGTTGAATGAATCCAGCATGTTTAATTCTTCGATCAAACAAATGCCGCCCGAACTCGGTGGCGGCGGCGCATAAACATCGTATCCGTGGTAGCGGGTAGAAAGTGGCGAGCGTTCGACCGCGCTGTAGTTAGTTAAGTCACTCGCCGTGATCAGCCCTTTGCCGCGCTCCATTTCGACGACGATTTTATCCGCGATCTCTCCGCGATAAAATGCCTCCGGCCCGAGGTCGGCAATCAATTGAAGCGATCGTGCTAAATCAGGCTGCTCCAGGCGATCGCCCGGCTGCCACAAACCGCCGCCGGGTTTCCCGAATACGCGCTGAAACTCGGCCTTTTCGGGCGCGGCAGCCAATACTTCGTTCAGCAAATCCGCCAGAAATGGTTGAATCGGAAATCCGTCGCGCGCTAACACAATAGCCGGTTGAAGCAACTGCGACCAAGGCAACGTGCCGAATCGCTGATGTGCCAACGCCACTCCGCGAACGGTGCCCGGCACTGCAACCGACCGCTGGGAATACTGCGATTCGTCCTTGGGAAACATGGTGGGCCATGCTGCGGACGGGGCGCACTCGCGGTAATCGAATACCGTGGGCTGGCCTTTGCCCGGCGGGGGATGAACAATCATGAAGCCGCCGCCACCGATATTGCCGGCGGCTGGATAGGTAACAGCGAGCGCGAACGCCGTGGCGACTGCGGCGTCCACTGCGTTGCCGCCCTGTTTCATTATTGAGACACCAACATCAGAGGCGGGCCGCGAAATCGAAACGACCACCCCATGCTGGCAGCTGATTTCCTCACTCGAATATTTACCCGGGGGCACGAGCGGAGCAGTTTTGATTTGCGCTTTCGGATGGGCGCAACCGGAAATGGCCATTGCCAAAAACATCGCTGTGACGCTTTGAAAATTTTTGTTCATTAAGGCTCTACCGCCCGGTTCAAAACGGCGTCCGGGTTTGTGCAATCCGGCGCAGCTGCGGATTTATAGTGTTCACCGGCCACCCGGTAGGCGACCACGTGCAAAGCAATCGTGACAACCAGAAAAACCGCCACGACTGCCGGCCAGTAAAAATTCACCGCAGCAGAATTTCGCATCCAACCATAAACGGCCAGCGCAAAGGCCGATCCCAACATCCGCCCGAACCCATCCACCAGATGCAGCAATCCCATGCACGTGCCCATGGCGGAGCTGGAACTGTGTTTCTTCGCCGTCTCGTCGAAGCAGGGAGTCATCAGCACTTCGCCGCAGATGAAAACAATAATCGCTATCGGCAACATCACCGGATGCCGCGCCAACATCAGCAGCAGGAGGCCTGCGCAGTACAGCAGGACGGACGTCATCGACCACCATTCCCACTTGAAACCGCGCTTATATAATTTCGCCGAGAGATACACCGTGAGGAAATGAGCGCCTATCACGGTCGTGCACACACTCGTCAATGAGATGACCCACACGGGCGTCGTGGAGTGGTATTGGTCATAGATATATTTCGGAATAATCGTTCCCCAGCAGCCATAGGGCAGCACGAGGGCAAACCGGCGGATGCTGTCCGCGACAAATCCCTTGTTGCGGCCCAGTGTTTTTAAATCATCAATTCCCCAGGAACTTTTTTTGCGTTCCGCGACCGGCGCGGCCGGAGCGGCTAAGCCAATTGCGAGGGGCAAATACAAAAACCCGAGCATCATCGCATGTGCGCGGTATCCGACGCGCGCAATCATTTCCACCGCCACACTATTTCCGAAAAAGGAACCGAGATTCAGGAGGGTCGCGCGTTTGGCAACGGAACTACGCAACGTTTCCGGGCTCGAATGCAGCACGAGGATTGTGTTCAGTGAAATTTTCCCCAGGACAAACGCGAGTCCCGCAGTAAATACACCGATGGCTGAAATCCAAAAGCCTGGGCTGCTGGAAATAACAAGAAAACTGCAAAGGCCAAACACAATGCTCGTGGAAAGCGCCACGCGCACCGAAGTCCGATCGGTAAACCAACCCGCCAATGGGGCGCAAACAGATTGGGCCAGCACGTAGCCATTGAGGAGCGTAGCCGTCTTCGCGTAGGAAAAGCCGCCCAGGTGATCGAACAGCGGAAAGATATACGGCTGGAATGCGCCACGGGCGAGGAACAACAGGCCGATGCCCACTGCCACCAGCCAGACTGCGGTCATCGATTCCGAGCGCGCACGCATTTCACTCCAATTCGTAGAGGTCAGTCCAGGACGCAATCCAATCCACACTGTGACGGACTTCTTCAACGTTGGCTGAAAGCAATTCAATGTAAAGCCCGGCGCGATATCCGCTCCTGGAAAGTCCAATAGGCTGCCCCGCCTGGGCGCGAACCTCATGGTAAAGATAACCCGGAAGTTTCGGCACGCGGTCAAGATAACGAATTGAACGCAACGTTCCATCGCGCGGAGCAAACGGCGTCACGATGGCCGCAGCGAGATTGCGATCCGCCCGCAAATCGGGGACCTCTCCGCGCAGGAGCTGGTAAAACGCATTCAGCATGTCCATTCCGTAAGCCATCTCCAGAATGCGCGGCCGATTGCCACCGGGGCGCGCGGCGATTTCTCCCAACCGCGGGCCGATGAATTCCACATGGGCCGCGCTGTTGGTCATGTCGAGCGCCTGCACTCCCGCAATCGCGCGTTGATCCAATTCCTTTATTTCCTTGTCGCTCAATTGCGATGGCAGCAATCGCGCAAAGTGATGATAATCGTCAATGCCGACATCCTTGCCCGTCAGCACGAGCACCGGCGGCGTAGTATAAACGCGGCCGGTTTTGTCCATCAAACAATCAACGGAAATGTTTTTCCCATCTAAATACTCCGCCAGAGAAACACTCAGAGGCTTGCCTTTTTTCCCCAGCCGTACGTAATACTTTGGCACCTCTGCGACAATCACGCGGTAATTGCTTAGCAACATTTCCGGGTTGGAGTTGCGCGTGGCCCACATACTTGCCGAAACGTTTGCGGGTTGGAGAAAACAGGGATAGCCAAGCTCGTCGGCGAACTTCAGCAATTCAGCCTCGGAATGAATGGGATGGAAGCGCGCTCCCGCCGTGGGGCCTATCCGCTCACGAAACCGCTGTCGCATCAGATTTTTGTCGAGGCACAATCGCGCCGAAGCGGAAGAAATTCCCGGCAACCCCAGTTCCGCGGCGACATCCGCGGTTTGTGCAACGTAAAATTCAACCACGTTGTAAAGACAGGCTATGCCGAAACGGCCTTGAATTTCGCGCACCTTCTCGACGAGTTCAGCAAATGGACGTGAAAAATCAAATCGTTCTACAACGACGAATTTTGAAACATCGCCCAACCGCGCTGTGCTGTTCGTGTCAACCAGGATGCCGAGTGGCAGGCCCCGCTTTTCGAGGTTCTCAAATTCCCCGCGCCGAACCATCCCGAGGAAGAAAACAATGCCCGGCTTGGTTTGAGTTGGATTTGAATTCCCGGTGGCAACGCTCATGACAACGACTGAACAAACTGCCCAAGGCGCGTCAAACCGGCAACAATCTCCTCGTCAGGTATGGCGTAGGAAATCCGGATGTGCGTGTCCAAGCCAAACGCCGATCCCGGCACGATGGCGATGTGCGCATGTTCCAGGAGCATTTCGGCGAGTCGATCCACGTTTCCGATGCGTTCGCCCTTAAAGGACTTGCTAAACAGGGAGCTCACGTCCGGAAAAAGATAAAAAGCGCCCTCCGGCACGACACACGACAATCCGGGAATTTCCTGGACGAGTTGCAACGCCGTGGCGCGTTGCGTGGCCAGTTGTTTCCGATTGCCTTCCACGAACGCGTCGTTTTCCGGCTGCAACGCATTCAACGCTGCATATTGAACGAGATTCGAGGGATTGGATGCGATGTGGCTTTGCAGGTTGCCGATTGCCTTCACGACTGGTTGCGGAGCGGCGAAGTAGCCAGCCCGCCATCCCGCCATACAATAAGATTTCGAAAGCGAGCCTATGAGCACCGTTCGCGCCTTCATTTCCCGAACCACTTTCACAATGTTGTGATGTGCCGCCGGAGCATAAACGAGCTCGTCATAGCACTCGTCGAAGATGCAGATGAGATCGTGCCGCAACGCCAACCGCGAGATTTTTTCCAGCAAATTGGCGGAATAAACCACACCAGTTGGATTGTGCGGTGTATTCAGAATGATTCCGCGAGTTTGCGGAGTAATGGCCCGCGCCAACTCGGCGATATCAATCTGAAACCCGCGATGGACTGTCGGTAAAGCCACGGGAGTTGCACCCGACAAGCGGACTTGCTCGGGCAAAGTCACCCAATAAGGCGAGGGAATAATTACTTCATCCTCCGGCTGAAACATCACGAAGTTCGCATTGAACAACGCCTGCTTGGCTCCAGCCGTGAA
>Ga0137403_10007430_pt1 | contig 12373 bp, 14 predicted proteins | sample CZOMad2_1_16fung_FD_122057 | JGI IMG/M metagenome (GOLD analysis project Ga0137403, IMG submission 122057) | Vadose zone soil fungal communities from Angelo Coast Range Reserve, California, USA - CZOMad2_1_16fungal (Hybrid Assembly) | ecosystem: Environmental > Terrestrial > Soil > Vadose zone...
GGGAATCCTATCATCGCGCTTCGCTCCCTGACATCTTAAGCGCATTCGCGATGACCGGAACTTTTCCGACCGGCGAGTCCGCTTCTCGGATAAGCTTGCGCGCAATCACTTGGGGATGAGCGAGGACTTGCGCGATGCCCCGCACTTCACCGTAGGGCAGCTCAGCTTTTTTGAGCTGAGCCAGCCAGTGGTTGTGATCTTTTTCCAGAAAAATCTTTTCGATCGTCTCTTCTAATTCACCGCGGTTTTTTCGCCGACCTTCGACGGTGGAGAAACGCGGATCTTCTAATAACTCCGGTCGCTCGATCACTTTGCGACAGAAAATTTCCCAATCCGACGCGCTGGCAACGGCGAGGTTCACGTATTCCCCGTTACCTGCGAGATACGGACCGTAGGGTGTTACATAGTGGTGACGCATTCCCACCCGCGCCGGTTCTTCGCCGGCATGCCAGTAATGATGCGGAAAATAACCGAGCCAGGACACGATGGAATCCAGCATGGAGACATCGATAAATTGACCTTGACCGGTTTTCTCCCGCTGGTAAAGCGCGAGGAGAATGCCCAGGGCCGAGTACATCCCGGCAGCAATATCGGCGATGGCGAGACCGGCGCGGGCCGGCTTGTCGGGATAGCCAGTGGTGGCGATGATTCCCCCTTCTCCTTGAATGAGGAGATCGTAGGCCTTGACGTCGCGGTAAGGTCCGTCCTGGCCATAGCCGGATAGGGAACAATAAATGAGCCTTGGATTGACCTCGCTCAGCGTTTCGTAGCCAAGGCCGAGACGTCCCGCAACACCAGGGGCATAATTCTCGAAGAAGATGTCGGATGTCTTGGCCAATTCTTGAACGATGGCTCTTCCCTTTTCCTGCTTAACGTCGACCGTGAGACTGCGCTTGTTTCGATTAAGCCAGACATAGCCCGACGAGAGACCGTGAACCACAGAATCCCAGCCACGAATAACGTCACCGATGCCGGGCCGCTCCACTTTAATTACTTCCGCGCCCATGTCGGCAAGCAGACACGTGGCAAAAGGACCGGAAAGTACCTGCTCAAAGGCCAGAATCTTGATGCCGTCCAGCGCGCGGATCGATTTCTCATTCGACGCCATATCACCTCATACGTCTTGAACGACTTGAACTAATTGAACGATTTGAACTGCCCGCTTGGTTCCAGCCGTTCCAATCGTTCCAATGGTTCCAATCGTGTTCACTTAGATTCATCTTTGACGGTGGGAAACAGATCCTGCTTCGGCGCGTGGGCTTTCTTCCAGACCATCACGCTGCGCGAATAATCGATCACCACTTTGCCGTCTTGCTGAATACCCCGGGTGCGAACCTTGATGATGCCCCATTGCGGCTTCGATTTGGACTCTCTCTTCTCCAGGACTTCGGATTCCGAGTAAAGGGTATCGCCGGCAAAAAGTGGATTCGGCAGTTTAATCTCGTCCCAGCCAAGGGCAAAACCGTTTTCGCTCACGTCGGCGACACCCAGGCCGGCGACAATGGCGAGGGTCAGCGCGCTGTTAATCAGACACTTGCCGAACTCCGTGCGCTTGCCATATTCGTTATTAAAATGAATCTGATTCGTGTTATTCGTCAGCAAAGTGAACCAGATATTGTCAGCCTCCGTAACGGTCCTACCTAGACGGCAGCGATAAACGTCGCCAACTTCAAAGTCTTCGAAGAAGCGCCCTTCCCAGCCGGGTTTGACAGCCATGTTTTTCTCCCCTTTGTGCTATGCAGGCTTTACGCTATATATTAACAGGCCGCTGCTAGGGGCTAAATATAGGAGGCGTTAATGGATTTCAACCTGACGCAGGAACAGCTACAGATCCGCGAAGAGATAAGAAAGGTCTGTAAGGAGTTCCCCGACGCCTACTGGCGCGAAATCGACAGCAAGAAAGATTATCCTGAAGCCTTCGTGCGCAAACTTTCCGAACTCGGTTGGCTGGCGGCCCTGATACCCGAGGAATACGGCGGCACCGGCCTGGGCATCACCGAAGCGAGTATCATTTTGGAAGAGATCAACCATTCCGGCGGCGTCGCCACGGCGTGTCACGCCCAGATGTACACCATGGGAACGCTCCTTCGGCACGGAAATGACGAGCAAAAGCGGCGCTATCTGCCGAAGATCGCCAGCGGGGAGCTCCGCCTGCAAGCTTTCGGCGTCACCGAGCCCAACGCGGGATCGGAATCCACGCGCATTCAAACTACAGCGACGCGAAAAGGGGATCGTTACGTAATCAATGGCCAGAAGATTTTTATCTCCCGCGTGCTGCAATCGGACCTGATGCTGTTATTGGCGCGTACCACACCTTACGATGAGCTGAAAGACAAAACCCAAGGTCTTTCCGTGTTCATCGTCGATCTAAGGGAAGCTAAAGGAAAACTTGAAGTGAAGCCTTTGGATCTCATGATTAATCACCACACCAACTCACTCTTTTTTGACGGAGTTGAAGTTCCAGCTGAGAATTTAGTCGGCGAAGAAGGAAAGGGGTTTCGCTATATCATCGACGGCTGGAACGCCGAAAGAATTCTCGTCGCCGCCGAAGCAATCGGCGACGGGCACTGGTTTATCGAACGAGCCGCAAAGTATGCCTCCGAGCGCATTGTCTTTGGCCGGGCCATCGGCTCGAATCAGGGCATCCAATTTCCCATTGCCAAAGCTTACGCTAACATTGAAGCGGCGGATCTCGTGCGTTACCAGGCAGCAACGAAATTCGACCGCAAAGAAAAGTGCGGCGCTGAGGCGAACATGGCAAAACTTCTCGCCTCGGAAGCCGCCTGGGAAGCAGCCAACGCTTGCCTCACGACGCATGGCGGCTATGGCTTTGCGACCGAGTACGACGTGGAGCGAAAATTTCGCGAGACGCGGCTCCTTACTGTCGCGCCGGTCAGCAACAACCTAGTTTTAGCTTATCTGGGGCAACATGTACTAGGTATGCCAAAATCCTACTAGCAACCTGTCTCACAAGTTCACGGAATAAGTCGGCGGCTCCCTTTCGTCATTACCGCGAAAGCATGTCCTGAGCGCCGGCCGAAGGGCGGTAATTCCTTTGTATTTCCTGGATTCCGGCTCTCGCTAGCTATCGCCAGCTCGGCCGGAATGACGGCAAATTTTATTTATGCTTAGCGTTGCTGCGCGAATTTAACCGCCCAGATGACCAACAGAAACAAAATCGTCGAGCCTAGGGATCCGATCACAAACACCCCGCCAAGGCTGGTGGCCTGGGCAATCAATCCACCGATGGAGGGACCCAAGATATTGCCCAAATCGCCGGCGGCGTTATAGATGCCCGAGGCCAGACCGCGCTGGACTTTGTTTTCATCCACATCCTGCACCAATCCTACAGCATTGGCCACGATGACGATGGCGCGCATTAATCCCGACAAAACGTAGACCGCGAGGATCGGACCGAACCCGGTGAAGAGCGGGATAAGCATCAAGATTGCCGATTGAAGGGGAATGCCGGCATAAGACAGACCGCGATGGCCAAACTTGTTTACCACATGGCCGCTGATCGGACGGGTCAAGGCATTGCAACCGGCGTAAGCGGCGCGCACCACGCCGATCTGCGTCAGAGTCATTCCCACTGCAAGACCATATAGCGAAATGAAAACTCCGCTCATCTGGTGCAGCAAGTTGAGAAACAACGCGACGATAACCACGGTGACCAACTCCGGTTCGACAAGCGCCCTGAACGAATCCTTCACCGTGAGTTTTGCTTTCGGCTTCTCGTTCGCGGCGCCGCTTTTTCGCTCGTCTGAGCCGTGCAGAAACCACAGCAGTGCCACCGGCAACAGCGACAAGAGCGCCGCGGCCTGAAACGTAGGTTCGTAACCAAAATGGTCTGCCATCAGTCCCCCGACAAAATTTCCCGTCGAATACCCCAGAGCCAAGGTACCGACGTAATAACCCATGGCATGGTTGCGGTTTTCATCCGGGGCAAGTGAGTCGACGTAAAACGCCATGTAAAGGGTCGTGACGGCGCCGTAGGCAAAACCATTGAGAGCGTGAACAATGGCAAACACCAAAATGTCTTGTGCGAAGCTGTAAAAATAGTTGGTGATCCCCATAGCCAACACGCCAATTGAAATTAGCCACTGCGCCCGATTACGGTGATAGGCCATCCCGACCGGTAGTCGGGAAGTCAGAGCCAAAATCGGACCCAGGGAAATAAGCGTACCGATGGCGGCCATCGGAATGCGCAGGTCATGAAGAAACGGCGGGATGATCGTCGATGCAGAGTTACTTTGTACAGTGATCGCAACGATGGGCACCAAAAGTTTCAACGTAGTCATTTTCATATTCGCTCTTTTATTCTCTAAAAATTTCGTGACTGCAACCGATTCGGCGATGAAGATCGCAAACGTAGACATTTTCTTGTGCTTCAGGTAATGAAACCAGCGAGGAGAAAGAAACAATGGACTTAAAACGATCCTGGATGTTCGTCCCCGGCCATAGACAAAAAATGATCGACAAGGCCCTGGGGCTCAACACTGACGCCATCATGCTGGACATCGAAGACGGCGTCGCAGCCAGCGAAAAGGACACCGCTCGGCAGCTTATCGGGGAGGCCTTGGGTCGTCCGAAGGCGCCGAACTCACCGGCGCGCTTTGTGCGCATCAACGCCATCGGCCACACGCGGATGGATGCTGATATTGACGCCGTGGTTCGGCCCGGACTCGAAGGCTTGGTTCTGCCCAAAGTTGAAACGCCAGAGGAAGTGATGAAAGTCGACGCCATTCTCACCCAGAGCGAACGGCGACAAAAGATGCCGGCCGGCGGTGTCAAGCTACTCGTCGCTATAGAAAGCCCCCGAGGTTTGCTGAACGCGCCCGCCATCGCCGCTCGTTCGGTGCGCGTCTGCGGCTTGATGTTCGGCGCGGAAGATTTTGGCCGTGAGCTAGGACTGCCAACTTCCCGCGAGGGCGAGGCGCGCGACATGCTTTACGCCCGCTCCGCCATGGTCATCGCGGCCGCGTCGGCTCACGTTCAGGCGGTCGATGGGGTCTGGGTCGATCTGAAAGATACGGAAGGCCTCGCCGGTTATGGGCGGCAATCGCGCCGTCTCGGCTTCTCGGCCATGTCTTTGATTCATCCTTCGCAGATCGATCCCATCAATCAAATGTTCAGCCCGACATCCGAGGAAATCGACTACGCCCAAAGAGTCATCCGGGCGTTCGAAGAGGCCAATGCACGGGGTGATGGTTCCATTGCCTTCGGCGGCCAGCTTATCGATAGACCGATCGTCGAGCGCGCGCGTCGCACCCTTGAGTTGGCCAAGTCACTGGGAACGCTTCAATAGCATGCCGTGCCAAAATCGTTCCTAGAAAACGAAAATGTGAACGGATGAGTATCAAGGAGCAGCTCATGAAGCAAAAGTTTTTCGCTGGTGTCACACTCATTTGGTTCCTCAGTATTAGCGCTGCTGCTCCGGTGCGGATGACACCCGTCAAGATCACCGAGGGCGTGTATATGTTTCAACACTCCCAGGGATCCGGCAACTCCACCGTCGTCATCACAGATGATGGCGTATTGGTTTTTGACTTTCATATCGATAACGCCGACCAGACCTTGGCCGGAATCCGAAAGCTGACAGATAAAAAGGTCAAGTATCTGATTTCCTCCCACAGCGCAGGCGATCATGCCTCCGGCGCTTGGCATTTTCGCGAGGACAAACCTGTTTACATAGCCACTAAAAACCAGGTCCATGATCTTCAGATGCAGGAGCGGGAAGAATTCAACGAGCGGAAAAATTCCAGCGATCCACGGAACGCGGGCTACAAAGGAAGAGAATTGATTCTTCCCGACGTTAGTTTCGACGGTACCATGACGCTTTACTTCGGCGGTCTCAGCTTTCAGATTACGCCGGAAGGTCGCGGCCACAGTACCGGCGATCTCACGGTTTACATTCCCCAGAAGCGGGTGATGCTCACAGGTGATCTGTTGAACACCGAGATTCATCCCGGGCAAGGCGAGTCGGCGGGGGTTTTTTATTCCAACGTCAAAGGGTGGATTCAAATTCTCGATAACATCATGGCCCGCAACTTACCCGTGGACACCTACATTCCGGGTCACGGCCCGGCCCATATCAGCAGAGGTGTGAAAGACCTCGAAGAGCAAAAGCGCTACTTCGTTGTCATGAGAGACGAAGTCGCCAAATTGATCGCCGCCGGCAAGAGCCTGGAGCAAATCGAAAAAGAATTTAAGATCCCGCAAGAGTTCGCCCACTACACGAGGCCGGAAAGACTGAAACAATTTTACAAGCTCTTCTATAATCAGCTCATAGAAGCCGGTTATTAAGCGACGACGGAACAGGGCTAGTCCAAGGAGGAACACAATGAAGTGTCTAACTAAAGCATTAATCGTTTTGGCGGTCGGTTTGGCTTCACCAACATGGGCACAAAGCGGTAAGACTATGCCTCTCGCAGAACTCGCGGCATATAACAAACCCGATCGTGAACAGGTTCTTTATGCCGGAGCCAAAACCGAAGGTAAAATTACTTGGTACACCTCATTAGCGGGCGGCTCGTATAAGGAACTCGCTTCATCTTTTGAAGCGAAATATCCCGGCATCAAAGTGGAAGCGTATCGCGGGACGCGTCAAGAGCTCGGGGCGAGAATCCTGGCGGAAACCCAAGCCAAGCGGTACATCTTCGATACGCTTGAGAGCACCATTCCACTCTTGAAACTTCTGCGCGACAACAAATTGATAACGCCTTACTATTTTCCGACCCAGGCGAAGTATCCGGATAGTGTGAAGGAAAAAGGTCCGAAGGGGCTGTTCTACTGGTCCATCGACCGCGAGTCCCACATTGGTCTTGCCTACAACAAGAACTCTATTCCAGCGAGTTTGGCGCCAAAGAACTATGAAGGGCTGTTGCGTCCCGAACTCAAAGACAAGATCGGTTTCGCCGGCAGCGACACCGGTGTGACCGTCGTAGGAACGATGCTGAAACTGAAGGGCGAAGAATATATCAAGAAACTCAAAACGCAGAATCCCGCCGTCCACAACGTCTCGGGCCGAGCTCTGCTCGACATGGTTATTCCCGGAGAGATTGGAGTATCACCGACGATTTTCCGCAATCACGTCGAAGTATCGCTCAAAGCCGGCGCCCCGGTAGAATGGATCCCGATGGACGTTGTTCCGACTAACTCCGGATCGACGGCGGTCTCGGCTCAAGCCCCACACCCACATGCGGCTCTGCTCATGGCGGATTTCATTTTAGGTGATGGCGGGCAAAAAGTTCTCGAGCACTATGAGTACGGAAGTCCGACGAAGGACTACGGTTTCAAGCGCTGGTATCCGGAACAGGGACTGACAACGGAACAGTATGAGAAACTCGATGAGCAATGGAATAAAATATTGCGCGAGCTGGGCCGTCGCTAATGAAGGGGGGGTACAGCCCGCTTAACTATAATCGCTCGATCATTGTCTACACCCGGGCACGTGCCGGATGCGCTCTGGTTTGTATCCCCGGTTATGTGATTGAGCTATATTGATTATCTAGCGAGGTAACCATGCACACCGGTTCTTATATCGACGGCAAATGGTTTCATCCGAAGTCCCAACGGCTCGTCCGTAACATCAATCCCGCGGATACCGGCGACGTGATCGCTGAGTTTCCTGCCGCCACCGCGGCAGATGTCCAACGCGCCATCGAGGCTGCCCAGGCGTCCTTCAGAGCTTGGCAGAAGACACCAGGCCCGGAGCGGGGACGCGTACTCTGGCGTGCCGCAGACATAGCGCGCCAGCGGGCCGACGAGATTGCCCGCACGCTCACGCGCGAGGAGGGTAAAGTCCTCAAAGAAGCCAAAGGCGAAGTCATGAAGGGCCTCTCGCTGCTGGAGTTTTACGCCGGCGAAGGCTTTCGGATGCATGGCAAGACGCTCCCCTCCGAGGCTCGCGACACATTCACCTACACGATCCGCCGGCCGCTGGGTGTTGTCGGTTTGATTGCACCGTGGAATTTTCCCTGGGCCATCCCCGTCTGGAAGTCAGCTCCTGCACTGGTTGCCGGGAATACCGTCATCTTCAAGCCCGCGGAACTGACCCCGGCGACGGCGACTTTGCTCACCGCAATCTACGAAGAAGCAGGTCTGCCTCCCGGGGTATTCAACATGCTCGTCGGGTCCGGCTCGGTTGTCGGCGAAGCGTTGGTTAACTCCCCGGCGCTCCGAGCCATCTCCTTCACCGGCTCCAACGAAGTCGGCGGCGCGCTCTATACCAAGGCCGCTCAGCGCGGCGCAAAAGTCACGTGCGAGATGGGCGGTAAAAATGCCGTCATTGTTATGGCGGACGCAGATCTCGACAAAGCCGCTATTGCCATTCATGGCGGCGCCTTTGGCTCCACCGGTCAGCGCTGCACGGCGACGTCCCGGGTAATTGCGGCGCCGTCTATCAAGGACAAGTTATTAGAGCGACTGGTTGAAGGAGCACAGAAAATCAAGATTGGTTCCGGATTGGATGAAACCGTCGACATGGGACCGGCCGTAGACGAAAAACAATGGAAGACCGACCTCGACTATCTCAGGATCGGAGGAGAGGAAGGCGCGAGACTCGTGATCGGCGGCAAGAAGCCCGAACATCTCGGCAAAGGCTATTTCGTCGAGCCGACGATTTTCGACAACGTGGGGCCCCATATGCGCATCTTCAAAGAAGAGATCTTCGGTCCCGTATTGTCCGTCACGACGGCCAAGAGTCTCGACGAAGCGCTCCAATTCGCTAATGGCGTGGAATATGGCCTCACGACGTCCATCTTCACCGAGAATGTCGATACGATTATGAATTTCGTCGAAGAGGTCGAGACCGGCATGGTCCATGTTAACGAGCCGACCATCGGCGGTGAAGCGCAGCTGCCCTTCGGTGGAACGAAAGCCACAGGCGTCGGCGAGCGCGAAATGGCCGAGGAAGGACTCAACTTCTTCACCGAGCTCAAAACCGTTTTTATCAATTATTCAGGCAAGGCAGAGCGGTTGATGAACCGGTGAAAAGAGTTAAAAGTTCATTGGTTAACGTGGAAAGCTAAAGTCCCCCCCACGAGCCGCATTGAACTTTGAACCTTGGAACGTTGAACCGAATTTATTTATCTAGCGGCGCTGCTCCCTGCCAGTGGCCGACATCGATGATGATGTCCTCAGGACCGACGAATTTGTCTTCGTAATAAGCAGTGCCCAAATTAATCGCTCCGGCCTTTCTGGCGCCGGCGGCTTCCATCAAACGAAACTGTTCTTGATCGTTGTCCACCGAGAAGCCAATATGGTCAATGCCTGGCTGTTTGGTCGGCTCGCCTTCCCGTGTACCCGCGCGCAACGGCAGGACGGTAATATTGACCGATCCATCGCTCAGATCGATGGCGTTATTCTTGCGTTTCTGGATCATCTTCATACCCATTGCATCGACGAAAAACTTCGCCATTGCGTCAACGTCCGTCGCCCGGTATGCGATATGCCTTATCTTTGCCATAATTTTTCTCCCCTTGTTGTTCTCGACTCCGACTATCTTGATATTCCGAAACCTTGAACCTTGAACTTGGAACCTTTAACTTGAGCGCCACGTTGGCGCGAAGCTATCCGCCGTAAAAAACCTTGTCGCCCAAATCTTTCATCGCCAAAGTCGCATCGTCGGGACGCCCCGATGGCTGCACCGCCACCCCAGCGTCTTTCACCTCGCCGACAAAGATCGAATGATCCCCTCTTTCAATCATATCCACGAGCGCGCATTCGACGAAGGCCGGGGTCTTTTCCAAAATCGGCGCACCTAGACTGCCCTTACGAAACGCCTCTCCGCCGATACTGTTACCTTCCCGTTCCAAGGGTTTGAAAAATGTAAACGCCATCCCCTTCTGATCCTTGCCGAGAATATTCAGTGCAAAGACTTTCGATTCTTTGATGACCGCGTGGGCACCCGAATCGGCCTTGACACCAACCACTACCAGTGGTGGCTGAAAGGCGGTTTGGGTCACCCAGTTGACCGTCGCAGCGGCAATCTTGCCGTCCTTTCCCTCGGCTGTCAGAACGTACAATCCATACGGAATCATTCTAAGAGCGGTTTTTTTAGCGTCTGCATCCATCTTGAGTCATCCTTTCATTTTGATAGCATTCCCATTGGCTAACCGATTCTATGGGAGTGAATTTGAATCTGCAAGCCATGTCAGGAAAGAGTCGTGGACAGCACTCGAAATGCCAGGATAACATAAACGTTACCCTTCAATTCGAAGTCGCCCACTTCGGTCATCCCTAACCCGGCGATGTGAGCATTCAGAGAATGGGGATTGCTGCGCGAGACAAACGCCACACCGACGTCGAACTGCCCCGCGAGGTCCTGCTTTTGCGCTTCGTAGAGTCCTCGCAGCAGTCCCCGTCGGCGATAATCCCGACCGATGCAGACCGGACCGTAGATATAACTATTGTAAGAGTTGAGCGGTTTACCGTCGAACTTTACCAGATCGTAGGTATCGAGCATCTTCGCGATCACAGGCGATCCGTGATTGAATTCATTACGGAACGCGCATAAAAACGCCACCACTTCACCATCGACCGTCGCGATCGTCGTCCCGAGATCTTCCGCTAACCTGGCGACCTGCTCGCGCGAAAACTCCGCCGAAAGAAACCCTTCTTTCCGCTCTTCCTGAGAAAGATTGGCAATGAAGTTTTCGGATTGCAGCCGCAGAATGGCGGGATAGTCTTGCGGTTGAGCGCGTCTGAAAACGACCGATGCCATTACCGATTCCGTTCAACTTCCCGGCCAGTTTCCCCCACTCTGGCGTTGGCTCCTGCCAAAGCCCTTAAATGCCTCTGCGACAAATCCACCCAACGCCCCCGCCGGGATGATCGCCAGAACCGACAGAAATCTAAACCATTCGGGAAGCGACGCTGACTCTTCCTGGAGGGATTGCTCAATGAAGGACAGGATCAGCGAGCAAAGTCCCACCAGCGCCCCATGCTTAATTCCCAGTTTTCCCGCTTTTTGCGCAGCAACGAACCCACCCAAAGCTGTTCCCAGGACGCCGATGGCGAAACCGATCATTAGGCCCTCGGGAGACGTCATGTAGTCTCTGATTTGATCTCCCGTTACCTCGCCCTGTTTCGATAATTGCTTCGCTAAGTAAATGAAAAAATAAGCATATGTGCCGGCGTAGGTGGCGATATAATCGACCACGACGCCGACGATAATTGGCCGGACTTGGACGCCGGTGAAAAACCCCGTGGGTTCCACGGGCGACGGCGGCTTCCCGGTTTGTCGTGGGTCGTATTGCATGCTGCTCCCTACTCGCTAGCTGCTCTCACCCGCCCATTAAAGTCCCGTCCCCTATATCCGATTCTACAATTAGGAGCCCAGATGTTTTCTTCGGGAAAAATCCTCAAGCCCGACGTTCCACCCAAGCGTCGCAGGCCCAAGCTGCGATTTCTCCGCGACTGGATCACGCACCTATTTTTTCCAGCGCGGCACCTTCTTCCGATTGGGAATGCCATCGCCGAGCAAAGTTCTCCCTCCAAGCGGAAAATTTTTCGGCGGAATTGCTCCTAGAATCATATAAACCACATCCTTTTTTGAGTCGTTGCCGAGCGCCCGATAGACCGTCGGACCGACACGTATGACCGTCCCCTCGGGCATCGAAATCCGCTTCCCGTCCAAAATAATCGAACCGGTTCCTTTCAAAGTAATGAACACTTCTTCCTGGATTTTGTGCCGGTGCACGTAGGTTGCGCCCGCGCCGGGTTTGTATCGTACGAAGCTAAAGCCCACACCTTTGCAACCCATCGGGCGCGAGAGAAACTCCTTTTCTTTAACCTTGTTGAGGGGCATAAATCCTTTGCTATATCTGGCTGCGGCCATCGCAATCTCCTCCGTTAGCTAGCAGCGTCCGTAGAACCATCATATTTCTTGGGTTATGGTTGACCTCAAGCGCCACGAATAGGAAAATAACTTTTCACGAGGGCAAAACGCAAACGCCTTGATTATGTTTCATCACTATCGGCACGAATCCGACATCTATCCGTCCTTGAGCCGGATTCCTCTCCACGTGCGCATGAAGCTTGACGTGACGGGAATCAAAATATCGCTGAAAGACTGGCTGGCTTTCAGCATTGAAGAACGCACCGTTCTTTGCCACCTGCCCGTCGAAACTGAAGAGGAAAAGCAGGTTTTTTCGTCCTACCTCGACTTCCTTTCACGGCGATACCGCGGCGCGCCCGTGGCGACGACGGCCGCGCTGAGCAGCTCAGTCTGGGAAAGTGCGCACCAGGTGCCCGGGCCGGTGGCTGGCAAAAGCGCATCGCAGATCCCTCCGGTAACCATCGAAGAGTGGCGGCACTGGCAATCTCATCAGCGCTATGCTTTGTACAAGACGGCGCTTTCGCAAAGCGA
>Ga0137403_10007431_pt1 | contig 12372 bp, 12 predicted proteins | sample CZOMad2_1_16fung_FD_122057 | JGI IMG/M metagenome (GOLD analysis project Ga0137403, IMG submission 122057) | Vadose zone soil fungal communities from Angelo Coast Range Reserve, California, USA - CZOMad2_1_16fungal (Hybrid Assembly) | ecosystem: Environmental > Terrestrial > Soil > Vadose zone...
GGTGATAGGCAGTGCCACTTCTTTCGAGAAAAATGCGATTTTCTGGTCCTGATTATCCTCCGAAATCCTGAAGTCTTCCTGCTTCAAGTTGGGCACAATCCTCTTGTTCTTGTCTCGCACAGTCGCAAACAGGTTCACCAGGCTCACCTGCGACTTGATGGTGCCGCCTTGCACCACGGGCTCCTGAGTCATGGCAGGAATGGCCAAACTTACCGCAACCGTTGCGGTCACACATTGCATCAAAAGCTTGTGCATCGATTGCATGTATACTTTCCTCTGCGAGAGATGCCCGACCAGAAAAGCTCCGCGGGTATTGCCGCCTTGTAGGATGCCGCGAAGCGGTGCGATGGATGCGTGGCCGCATTCACCCGCGCGGATAATTTCACTAGGAAGTTTGGCTTGAGGACCATGAAAAGTCTACGGAAAATGCTTCCTTTGGTTTGCGGACTGCTACTTACAGCGCTGCTCGCCCAGCTTGCCGCGCAAGCGCCGCAATCGGGCACTACCCCTCCTGCCGCGGAACAAAACCCTTCCACGCCTCCCCAACAGGGCGGGCAAGGCAAAATCGTCTTCAAGGTCAACGAAGTCGTGGTGCCTGTCACCGTGAAGGACAGGTCCGGCAGGCTGGTCGCCGACCTCCGCCGCGACGAATTTCGCATCTTCGAGGACAACGTCGAGCAAAAAATCGTTCATTTTGCCGCCGATCCCACGCCCATTTCCATGGTCTTGCTCGTCGACAACGACTTGAAATCGAAAGATGCCCAGCAAGTTACGGACAGCTTGCGTGCCGTTGTTGGGGGCCTGAGCTTGAACGATGAGGCTTTCGTTTGCCGCTTTGACCAGTTTTTCCACGAAGGCAAAGGTTTCATCGGCGACCCCGACAAGCTTCTCACCGAGCTGAAGCGCACGCGCTTGGACGATGAACCCTCCGTGGCGCCCTCCAGCCCGGCCGTCGGCACCGGACCTTCCATCAACGGCCACTCCGCCACGGGAGACGCACCGAACATCACTGGCGGCCTGCTCAACATCAAGGGCCAGCCGACCAAGGCCTTGGATGATGCCGTGTACAACGCGGCGCAGTTGCTGAAGGACCGCGACCCGGAACGCCAGCGGCGCAAGATCATTTTTCTGATTTCCGACGGCGTGAACGGGCCGAAATCCAATGTCAACAAGTACGACACCGTGCTGAAGGATCTTCTGCGCTACGACATTGGGGTGTACGGTGTCGGTGTAGGCAGCGCCTATTTCGAACGACGATTCGAACGCCTTTCCAAATACGCTCACGACACCGGCGGCGACGTCTACTACGGGATGAAGAGCCGTGCTATGGAGGAACTGTATAAGCGCGTCACGGAAGAGGCTCGCAACCAGTACACCCTGGCCTACGCCCCGAGCGGAACCGACCGCGGCGCGGAGTATCACGCCATCGAAGTGCGCGTGAAACGCGAAGGCCTGACCATCCTCGCCCGGGAAGGTTACTTCGCCGGAGCGGCCCCGCGCTGAGTGCTTGACTGCTTCTCTTCTAGCGCGCCCTCGCGAAGATACAGGAAAAGTGGCAGCGCCAAACTAACTCCCACCGCGCATAAACTGGCAACTGGCAGCCAACGGAACCGCACCGGCGTCACTTTTCCCTCCAGGCGCATAAACACCAGAAGTACGGCGGACGATACGAGCACATCCAGCCCGAAAAAAGCGCTAATACGGTTGGCGAAAAGTTGCCGCACCAGAAGGCCGAGTTGCAGCCCGTTTTCCATAACCCACGGCACAAATTGGCAGTAAGGGATCACCGCACCGAGGATGCAAAGAATCAGGTAGATATTTTTGCGATTCACAACGGGTCCTCCAGTTGAACCCCTGCTGAGAAATCCCGAAAAGATTCTAGGAAGCGCTCAGCGCCCCTTCATGCGCCGGGCAAATCGGCTTGTAAGCACAATTGCGGCAGATATAACCTGGCTTCGCGGGAAATTCCCCAGCGCGAATATCCGCCGCCGTTTCTTGGACGACACGCAGCGCCTCGTCGAGCTGCTTTGCGTCTCGACTGGTTTCTTGCCGTTGATTGTCCTGCAAGTAGTGAAAAACCGTGCGGACGGGATTCCACTCAAAAATCTCTTTTGCCGCAATTGCATAGATGCTCAGTTGCAGGTCCTTCTGCGCATCAGAATCCTTTTTTGGCTTGCCCGTCTTGTAGTCGACGATCTCCACATCGTTTCGCCCCAGCGAATTCACCTGGTCAATGCGGCCTCTTAGAATGACGTTGTTCTCGACGGGCAACTCGAAATTCTTCTCCAGTTCCAGCACCAGCAACGGTTGCTCCATCATGGCTTGGTGAAAGCCGCGCAGTTGCTCCAGCCCATCCTTCTTGTACTCCCCCTCCTGATATTCGTCTTCATAGCCGACGCGGGACCATTCCGTTTCATAGATCCGCTGTACTTCGTCGAACGGCAGCCGGTTGCCTTTCTTGAACTCCGCCATCATCCGTCGGATCGTTCCATGCATCACTCGCCCAAATGTCAGCGTGGCCTTCGGCCCTTCCTGTAACGACCATAGGGAAGAGAACAGGTACTTTTGCGGGCAAGATCGGTAACTTTGCACTGCCGAAGGATGCAATTGCAGTGGCTCGGGCGACGGCGGATGAAACGTCTTCGCCCAACGAGCGATGCGCGAGAAAACTTTGGCTCGGCCTGATGGCACAAAAAGTGAATCCTGCGCCTCTTCAGTCTCCCCTTCGTCAGGGACTTCGGCTGGTGCCGGCGCTACTCTGGGAGCGAGCTGCAGCACATCACGCCGCTTCAGCCGCGGATCCATCAAAATGTCCTCAATGAACGGCGGTACTTTTGCTTTTCTCTCAGCCAGCGAAGTAATGGTCAGCCGGTCCTGCGCCCTCGTCAGCGCAACGTAGTACAGCCGGCGCTCTTCTTGATGGTGAAAATGGATTTCGGGAACGCCCTCTTTCATGAGCCTGCCAGGGAATTCGAACACGTGCGATCGTTCCGGCTGCGGAAACTTGTTTTTATTCACGCGCAGCAAAAATACATGCGAAAACTCCAGACCCTTGGCGCCATGAACCGTCATCAGCTGTACAGCGTCGCCCGGGGAGTCCTCTTCCAGGCAAATCACGCCTCCCGCTTGGTCGAAGTACTCGAGATATTCCACGAACTCCGCCAAGCCGCGCGTCTCGCTCTTCGCTTCCCACTCCTTAACGAATTCCGGCAGTCTTCTTACGTACCCGCGGTCTTGCTCCGAAGCGCGCCCGTAGATTTCCAGCCATTCGATAAGATCCGCCAATATCTCTGCTGCCGTCCGCCGCTGCATCGTCTTGCGCTGCGCCGTGAGGAATTCCAGCAGTTCGCTCAATTCGTTTGCGGCAGGCTCAAAAGGCAGGCTCGCCTGCTTGGTCTGCAACTCGTCATAGATCTTCTTGCGATTCTTGCGCGCACGTTCCGCCAAACGCACCAGGTCGGGCGGTGACTGTCGCCAAGCCGGAGCCGCTAGGACGCGAGCCGCCGCAATGTCATCGTAGGGCTTGGCAATCAGGCGTAGGTACGCGATGAGATCCTTCACCAACGGATGCTCCAGTATGGAGAGTCTGGAGATTACAAACGGAACTTTGCGCTTCGAAAGTTCCCGCACCAAAGCATCGCGATGCCCGTGCGCGCGGTACAGCACCGCAAAATCGCGCCATCGCCGGCCAGCTCGGCGAATGCGCTGGATCTCTCCGGCCACCCACCGCGCCTCGTCCTCGATTTCAGGCAGTTCCACCACGCGAATCTTTTCTCCTTCTGCCCGGTTCGTGGTGAGCACTTTCTTCGGAAAATCCGCGCTCGCCGTGTTCATTCCGATCACTTGGCTCGCCACCCGCAGGATGTTCGGCGTCGAGCGGTAATTCTCCGTCAGGCTCACGCGGAAGGGCGTCGAATCTTCGCCTTCACGCCATCCCGCGAAGCGCTCCAGAAAAAGCTTGAAGCTGCCGAAGGACGCGCCCCGGAATCGGTAAATGGCTTGGTCGTTGTCGCCTACGGCAAAGATATTCCTGCTGTCGTTGGCCAGAAGCTCCAGCAGGCGCAGTTGCGCGATGTTCGTGTCCTGGAATTCGTCAACCAATATGTAGCGATACCTGTTTTGCAGGGCGGCCCGAAGGACAGCGTCACGCTCAAGAAGCTCGACGGCGCCGGTAATCAGTGAACCAAAAGAGGACCGTTTCTTTTCCCGCAGCAATTCTTCGCTCGCTTGGTAAGCGCGCGCGATTTCCCGCTCGCGGGCAAGTGCTTCTTCGCGTTCGCCGAGTGTGTCCAAGTCGAGTTGTTCTCGCTCGGCTTCCAGCTCGCTAGCGAGCTGCTCCGCATAGCGAAGATAGTCCCCGCTGGAGACGAGTTCATCCTGGCACCGCGAGAAAAACTCGATGAAATCACTCAAGAACTGCCCCGGCTCCGCCAGCCGCCGGTAGCGGTCGAGCTGCAGTCGGTGCAAGTTGCGCCTCAGCAGGATCCAGTGGTCGACTTTGTCGAGCATCACGTGGTCGGCGTCCACATCTTTTAGCAGCGACTCGCAGAAAGCATGAAACGTCTTCAGCGTCACCTCTTTGGCGCGCTCTCCCGCGGTCTTGACGACTCGCGCTTTCATCTCTCCGGCGGCTTTGTCGGTAAACGTCAAGCCCAGGATATTTTCCCCAGACAGAGAAGCGTCCGTCTCCAGCAAATGCCGGATGCGCTCGGTGATAACCCGCGTTTTTCCCGTTCCCGCCCCGGCAATTACCAAAAGCGGTCCTTCTCCATGCGTGATCGCGCGCTTCTGCGCATCATTCAGTTTCACCCCGCTCTCCCCGAGCGGCTCCATCTCAAACAAAGTGGCCATCGATTAGAAGGGTATCGGATTTCGAGTTGAAGAGGAAACTGCGCGGGATAATCTACTTTATTGTCTCGAGAATCTGCTGCCGCGAAACACCTTTATGATTGCTAACAAGGCGAAGGATTGCGTTTAGAGTCCCAACCCTAAGTGATTTGTGCGATGGAATTGTTCGTTGGTGCCCTGGCTCCTCGGTCTGCAGAATGATGTGACTGCCGGTTTGGCCTACTTCAACGTATGACCAACTCCTGCAAAGCGCGCCTGCGAGGTCGCGGCCACTTAGGTCACGGGGACTCTTCATTTCATTGAGAGCACTTCATTGTGGACCAGGTGCAGCCGAATCCAATCTGGTTTCGGGCCGTCAAAGAAATAGGCGTCGACGGCATCCTTGACCATCGCCCGCAACTCCTCCCAAGTGCCACCTTGGGTGACGATGCTTTCGGTCAAACACTCCGCGACGTATCCCCCGTCAGCTTCTTCAGTAACCTCGAAGACCAATTCCGTGGGGCGCAGATTGTTCATTCTTGTTCCTCGATATTTAGAGCGTAGCACGCACGTTGTCGGCCTGGCAATTTACTCTTCGCGGTCGTATAAAATTGTTTACAGTTACCGATTCTGAGCGGAAAATGTCCTCATTGGCACTCCTCTTTTCGGAAACGGAGAAGAAATGCCCCTCGCCCCATTTTCAAAGTACTTTCTATATTTCCCTGCGCTTCTTGCATTGCTTGTGCTGCCTTTCTCCTCGCCGGCCCAGGAGCAGGCCGCTACTCCAAAAGTAAAAATCGATTGGCAAGACGGCCCCACCGTCGGCAAGCTCGGCGACCTCGCCGAAATCAAAGTCCCTGAAGGCTTTCGTTTCGCCGGCGCGGATGGCACCCGCAAGTTCCTGGAACTCACTCAGAATCCTCCCAGTGGCGCCGAATTGGGGGTCCTAATCCCCGAGCGCAAGGAAAATGAGCAAACTGGCGAGTTCTGGTTCGTGATCTTCGAATTCCACAGCATCGGCTACGTCAAGGACGATGACCGCGACAAGCTTGACGCCGACGCTTTGCTCAAGGAACTGCAGACCAACACCGAAGAGGGCAACAAGGAACGCGCCAAGCGCGGCTGGCCCGCCTACAACATCGACGGCTGGTACAAACCGCCGTTCTACGACGTCTCCACAAAGAATCTGACCTGGGCCACTCGCGGCCACGCCATGGAAAATGGCAAGGAAGATAAAAGCGTCAACTATTCCATCAGAATTTTGGGGCGCCGCGGCACCATGGATGTGGACCTCGTGCTCGGCCCGGATGTCGTCTCCAATGTTTTGCCGCGCTTCGCCGAAGTTCTCCAAGGCTTCTCGTTCAAGTCCGGCCACAGCTACGCGGAGTTTCGCCCTGGTGACAAAGTCGCGGAGTATGGCCTGGCCGCCCTGGTCGCCGGCGGGGCCACTGCCATCGCCTTTAAGACCGGCTTACTGGCCAAGTTCTGGAAGCTGATTGTGGCCATGTTCGTCGCTCTTTCCACCATGATCAAACGCGCGGTGAACTACCTCAAGCGCGTGCTGACCGGCAAAGCCTCCGAAGAAGAGACGACCCAGTCCGAATGACTGAAGTTCAGATCCTCTTCCTGGTTCTCGCCGGCGTCTATCTTTTGCAATGCATTGGCTGGGCGCCCCTCGAAAGTGAAGTCTTTCGCATTGGTTGGCGCTTCCGGACCAGCCTTCTCCCCCAGGGCCTGGGCATGCGTTTCGGCCAGCACCAGCTCTTTTTTCTGAATCCCTTTCTGCCGCTTTCCGGAGCCATCGTCTGCGAATTCTTTCCCTCCGTAGGAACAAGTAAGGAAGGAACACCAGCGCAATCCAATCTCCCCAGGTCCGATGAAGTCACCGGCAGAAGAACGATTCGTCTAAGCGCACAAGAAAAATTGCAAGTCCAAAGCGCGGGGAAAGAAGTCCGCTCAGCTGGCCACTTGCTCTTCACCGCCCATTCAGAGGCTTACGCAACTTTTCTTGCTACGGTTCTCGATCACGTCCGGAAAAGATCCCCTCAAGATCGTGACCGCGCGTTCGAACGCGAATTCGAGAAAATGTTCGATACGAAAAAGATCGCCCTCCGCTTGGAAGAATACCGGGCCCACACCACCTTCCTCCGCACCGCTTGTGTACTGCTTTTTGTTTTCCTGTTCTTCCTCGCGCCCGTGCTCATCCGCCTCCGCGGACTCGAACGCATCTGGCCCATTCTCCTTGCGTATCTAATTTGGTCGCTCGCCTGGATTGGCTGGAGTTTTCTCCGCGCCCACCGGGCGCTTTATCCCGGGCAAAAAGAAGGCCGGTGGCAACAAGTGATGGCCCTTGCGCTTTCGCCTTTCTCGGCGATCCGTGCCAACGATGTTTTATTGCGAGATCTTTTCTGTGACTTTCACCCAGTCGCGGTGGGCTATGTTTTGCTACCCAAGGAAGAGTCCCGCGTCCTCGCGGAACGAATTCTGCGCCAGTCCCTATTTCGAATGGAAAGCGACGCCACTTCCAGCGATTCAGCGATGCGTCGCGTTCTCCAAGCCTTTCTAGCGAAAATCGAAATGCCCCCAGAAGAACTTCTGCGTCCGCCACTCCGCGAGTCCGAAAACTGCCTGACCTACTGCCCCCTCTGCCTCGCCCAATTCGTCCTCCCCGAAGGCGAATGCCCCGACTGTGGCGACGTGCACCTCAAAAAATTCCCACCCACGCCGGAATCTGTCTTATGAGTTCGTCATTTGGCGACCGAACTAAGCTCTTAATCTCACTAGAAAGCATCAATCTCGACTTGCCCCAGTCACCAGTCACAACTCACCAGTCACCTTGTCTTTTCTCACCGCTGCGACTTCCGCCCCGCCGCCACATCCGCCGAGAACTGCTTTGACTGCCCCCGCGGTACACTCAACGACTGCCATTTTCCCGTAGAGACAAACGCCAAATGCTTCGCCAAAAATAAAATCTGCCCGATGTGGTGCGGATAATGTGCCATCTGCCGGTTAATGGCCTGCATCACCGAATGCGCCTCGTTGCGAATGGTCACCGTCCGGGCCATATCTGCGTCGGTGAGCGGCTGCAGCGCATCGAATAGGTACTTCCACCCGCGTTCCCACATCTCCTGCAATTCCGCCCTCGTCTTCGGCGGTTCTTCAAATTCGGTATCGCGGTTGCGGTCCGGCTTCTCGCCATCAGTGGTCAGAAAATCCGACCACCGCGATCGCATGTTTCCCGCCAGGTGTTTCACGATGATCGCGATGGAATTGGATTCGTCATCAACCGTTGTGAACAGCGCTTCGTCCGGGCACTGCGCCATCGCTCGTTCGGCAAGATTTTTGTAGTAGCGAAAAAGATCGATCGAATCTTTCACATACGACGTGGTGAATTGGTGCGCCATGCCGTCATTTTCTTCCGTTTTAGGCAACTGTCAAGCCGGGTCGCGAGGCTCCACAAAATGCAAAGTGACCAATTTGGATGTTTGCGCAACTAAGCAGCGCGGAGTTCGCCGGTGCTAAAGTAAGGACTCGCGGGCAGTCGAAAGAAGTGCTTGACAATTCGCTTTTTGTTCGCCTAATATCACTGCGCCCCGAATCTCAGATTCCGCAAGGGAGGAAGACATGACCATTGGACAAATGATGCTTGGTGAATTCGACGAGGAAATGAAGAACACTCGCAAAGTCTTGGAACGCTGTCCCGACGAGAAGTGGAACTGGAAGCCCCACGAAAAATCCGGCACCCTCGGCTGGCTTGCAGGACACGTCGGCACCGTCCCCGAGTGGATCACTATGACTATCAACACGGAAGAGCTGGACTACGCCCCCGTTGACGGTCCTTCTTACACGCCGCCGAAGATCGAAAATCGCACGCAACTCCTTGCCGCTTTTGACAAGGGCAGTGCCGAAGCGCGCGCCGCACTGGCAAAGGTGAGCGACGCCGAAATAATGAAAGGCTGGAAGCTGCTCGCCGGCGGCCAGGAAATTTTCACGATGCCGCGCGTCGCCTGTATCCGCGGAATGTGCCTCAACCACCTGATCCATCATCGCGCGCAGCTCACCGTCTATTTCCGCCTGCTCAACGTCGCTGTTCCGGGTCTCTATGGCCCGAGCGCCGACGAAACTCAGTCAAGCGCAGCCGGAGCCGCCAACTAGGATTGCCGAAGGACGGGGGCGGAGAAATTCCGCCCCCGAGTTTTCCCCGCCTCCGCAGCCTCATTTCTTCCATCGCGCTATAATAGAGTGCGGCTCTCCCTCTGGAGGCTTACCATGAGCATCGAAACTCCCGTCATTCTTTCCGCTGTCCGAACGCCCATCGGAAAATTTCAGGGCGGCCTCGCCGGGTTTTCCGCTCCAGAACTTGGCGGCAAAGCCGTCGCTGAAGCTATCCGCCGCGCCGGCCTCGATTCGGATCAAATTGACGAAGCCATTCTAGGTAACGTCGTGCAAGCCGGCCTAGGCCAGAATCCCGCACGCCAGGCCGCCCTCAAAGGCGGCTGCGCCCCGCGCGTTGCCGCCATGACCATCAACAAAGTCTGCGGCTCCGGCCTGAAAGCCGTCGCGCTTGCGGCACAAGCCGTCCAGCTTGGCGAATCCGAAGTTGTCGTTGCCGGCGGGATGGAGTCTATGTCCAACTGCCCTTATCTGTTGCCGCAAGCGCGCACCGGCTTTCGCATCGGCGACGCTAAAGTCGTCGATTCCATGATTAACGACGGACTCTGGGATGCATACGAAAATTTTCATATGGGCATGACTGGAGAACTGGTCGCCGAAAAATATGGCATCACTCGCGAGGAGCAGGACAAGTTCGCTGTCGAAAGCCACCAGAAGGCCGTCCGCGCCCGCAAATCGTGTTTCTTCGAGGCGCAAATTCTCCCCATCGAAGTGCCGCAGAAAAAAGGCGACCCCATCGTCATCAAATACGACGAATCGCCCCGCGAAGACACCAGCATCGAAGCGCTCGCAAAATTGAAGCCCGCCTTCAAAAAAGACGGTACCGTCACCGCTGGCAACGCCCCCGGCACCAACGACGGCGCCGCCGCTTTGATTGTGACCAGCGAGCGAAACGCGTTGCGCCTTGGAAAATCGCCGATTGCGCGAATCGTCGCGCAAGCCGTCAGCGGCGTCGAACCCAAGTGGGTGATGATGGCCCCGGTCGACGCCGTTGAAAAATTGCTGACGAAAACCGGTTGGGATCGCGACAAAGACGTCGATCTCGTTGAACTCAACGAAGCGTTTGCCGTAGCCGCCATCGCGGTAACGCGCCAGCTCAAGCTCAATCCCGAAAAAATAAACGTGAACGGCGGCGCCGTCGCCCTCGGCCATCCCATCGGCGCCAGCGGTGCGCGCATCCTCGTCACGCTGCTGTACGAATTGCAGCGCCGTAACCTCAAGCGTGGCATCGCCGCACTCTGCCTCGGCGGCGGCAACGCCGTTGCCCTCGCCGTCGAACGATTCTGAAAATAGCTGAACATTAGGTCATCTCCGCGCTACGCAGCTGGCTCCGCGCTCGCGGCATCTTTCGCGGCAGCCAGGTCATTACCGCAATGGGGGCAGAACTTGTCGAGTTCGCCGACCTCGCGCTTGCACTGCGGGCATGAAGGATGCAGGTTGCATTTGCAGTTGGGACAAAAGTTGAAGCGCGCGTTCACGGTGGTGGCGCATTCTGGGCAGGGGTAGGGTAATGGCTCGCGCATCAGGAGATAGATAATCAAGCCGATGAGACCCCAGGTGGGTATGAAGATGATGACCATAAGGGTCCAGAGGGCGGAGTTCATTCCACGGCGGCTGGCGTCACGATTGACGTAAGCAATCATGAAAATGAAACTCGCGAAGAACAGCGACATAAGAGTTACCATTCCGGCGAGCGCAAGCTGGGCAAGAGCCGGAGTATCCCGCAGGTCCGGCGGGAACATGTCGTTTCCATTGGGGTTGTGCCTGTTCGCCATATTGACGGTGAGGGCGATCACCAGCGCGAGCACGTAGAGCGCGGCCACCAGAACGAAAAGCCATCGCGGGATGATGCGAAGCTCGTTCCAGAATCGCAGGTTTTCCTTGCGCTTGCGCAGCTGGTTCAGCCGCTTCCTCTCACTGAACGATTCCGCTATCTTTTGTTGATAGTCCGACACAGTGTTCCTCTCATTCCTCTCGTTGCCATTACCTGCTCTGGCGCATCCAATCCGACTCGCTTCCTTGACCTACTTTCTCCATCAATACGACAACGGCCAAGAAGAGCGCGGGGATCGTCCACCACAAGCCGAAGCCCAACTCCCAGACTAATTTCGGTACTCCAGTACGTTCTCCGAACCACTGGAACAAGCGCCAAACATACGGAGCACTGGCGATACCGAAGGCCCACGAAACGGCGCAAGCCAGCCACATGGCCCGGCGCTTCGGTTCCCGTTCGCGCAATTCCTGGGCGCGCAGGCGCACGCGAAATTGCGTGCGGCTGGCCAGCCCTTGCGGCAATTGAATCGATGCGGTGCGCAACGACCGCAAGGCGCGGTCAGTTTGTTGCGCGTGTCCGGTGCAGAACTCGCATTCTTCCAGGTGCGCCCGGAGCCACGTGCTGTCGGCTTCCGTGATTCCTTCAACGCGTGCTTGCGCGATCAGATGCAGGGCGCGGTCGTGAATTTTTTCGCTCATGATGCAGCACCTCCCTGGAGGGCTCCGCGAAGGGCTTCCAGACCGCGGTACAAGCGCGACTTCACGGTGGAGAGCGGAACGCTCAAGACGCCGGCCATCTCCTCGATTTGCAATTCTTCCTGGAAGCGCAGGACGAGCACTTCGCGATAGATCGCGGGGATTTTCTGAAGCGAAGCTTGAACGTTTTCTTCCGTTTCCTGGCTGAGAACCTGGTGCAGCGGCGAAGGATCCTTTTCGTCCGCTAGTTGCAGCGGATGTTCCTGCTCGGGATCCGTCAGTGAGTCGAGGCTCTGCGGTTTCTTGGAGCGCTGCCAATCAATCACGAGGTGCCGCGCGATGGCGAAGAGCCAAGCTTCAAATTTCGACCTGCCATCATACTGGTGTCCGCGTTCGAGAACGCGGATCCAAGTCTCCTGGAAAAAGTCCTCAGCGCGCTCTTTGTTTCCCGTGACGTAGACGAGATAACGGAATAGGCGGTATTGATACTGCTCGATGAGGCGGTCGAGCAGGTCCGGGTCGCGCTTCTGCAGGCCGCGCGCGATGGACTTGGCTTCATCGCCCATCAGCGTGGAGAAGAAAAGGTTTGGCCCCGGCGTGACCGAGGCTCCCAGGAGGCTGGACCGCTGTGGTGCTAAACATGAGATTGAGGCGCTCATTCTAACTGGTATACGGGCACGATTAAGGAAAAGACTCATGGCGAGGGAGTGGCCTCCTTTCGGAGAAGTGGTCGAGGGGGGTACCCCCCCATCAAAATGCATCCATAACAAAAGAAAAGGGTTGGATGAGGAGCATTTTGTAAATACATGAAACGAAAGAGGATCGACGACGGGAAAGGAACGAGATTGAGCAGATGGTGGGTTCCAAAACGGGAAGACGGGGACCACACCCCGGCAGTTTTCG
>Ga0137403_10007432_pt1 | contig 12372 bp, 9 predicted proteins | sample CZOMad2_1_16fung_FD_122057 | JGI IMG/M metagenome (GOLD analysis project Ga0137403, IMG submission 122057) | Vadose zone soil fungal communities from Angelo Coast Range Reserve, California, USA - CZOMad2_1_16fungal (Hybrid Assembly) | ecosystem: Environmental > Terrestrial > Soil > Vadose zone...
GCGGCGCTCCGGACCCGGATCCCGGGGCTCGACACTGTCGTCTTCGGCGACCTGTTTCTCGCGGACATTCGCGCCTATCGGGAGCGTACCCTGGCGCGGATCGGCATGCGGGGCCTGTTTCCGCTGTGGCTGCGCGATACCCGGGCGCTCGCGCACGAATTCGTCCGGCTGGGGTACCGCGCCGTACTCGTGTGCGTGGATTCCGCGCAGCTCGCGGGCGGATTCGCGGGTCGGGAGTTCGACGCCGACCTGCTGCACGACTTCCCCCCGGAGGTCGATCCGTGCGGGGAGAACGGCGAGTTCCACACGTTCGTGTATGCCGGGCCCGGGCTGAGGCAGCCGGTCGAGCATCGGCGCGGCCCGGTCGTGCTGCGGGACGATCGGTTCGTATATTGTGATCTTGTGGAGACCACTCCCCGATGAAACGCGTCATTTTCTTCGCACTCATCCTGGCCGCGGGGTGCAGCGACGCGCTCGAGAAGACCAGTTCGGCGGGGCAGGTGATCGGCGTCATCAATGCGTTCGACCTGTCGCTTGTCTCCGCCACGGATTTCAGCGTGACGACGCGGTCCTGGCCGGGCACCACAGCGGGCCCCAGTGCGATCGCCGGGGGAGGCCGGACCTTCGTGGTCACCCTCGAGCAGGCCAACGCCGTAAGGGTGAGTCTGCTTGTTACGTGCCCGCCTGATCCTGTCGCGCTGTGTGCGCGGCCTGATTACGTGCTGCCCCTCCGTGCCGGGTCGGAACCCGACGGTGTCGCCATCCAGGACGACTCGATCGCGTGGATCGCCAATCGCGCCCTCAACTCCGTTACCCGGCTCAACTACTTCACCGGCGACACGACGAGCGTTGCGGCCGGCGTCTTCCCGCGAGCGGTCGTGTTGGTCGGCAGCCGCGTGTTCGTCGTGAACAGCAATCTCGTGGGTGGTAGCCCGGCCGGGCCGAGCTGGCTGACGTCATTCGAGTGTTGCGGGGTCAGGACCCCGGATTCGATTCCGCTCACCGGCTTGGCCGCCCGCTTCGCCGTTGTGGGGGATGACAGCTTGCTGTACGTGGTCGCCGCCGGCAGGTCTGGAGCGGCGGATGGCAAGCTTTCCATTGTCGATCCCAAGCGCCGCACCGAGGTCGCCGTCCTCAACGGGCTGGGTGAGTCACCGGGGGCGGTGGTGTTTCATCCCACTGGGAGCCGTCTGCTGATCGCGTCGGATAGGGAGGGCATCCTCGAGGTAAACACGTCCATCCGCGCCGTGACGCGCGCGCCTGGCAACGGCATCAAGCCAGGTGGCAGCGGCATCAACGGTCTCGCGATCGACCTCCGCGGCCGCGTGTACGCGGTCGGGCCCGGTGGATGCAACGGGCCCGGCGTGGTGCATGTTCTGACAGCGCCGCCCGATTACCGCGAGATCCACACCGTGACGGTCGGGATCTGTCCGTCGACGGCCGCAGTGGCGGCGACGCAGTAGCCATGTCCCTCGTCACCACCCCCGCCGTCGTCCTCCAGACGTACCGCTACAGCGAGACGTCCAAGATCGTGCGGCTCGCCACGCGGGACCTGGGAGTCCAAAGTGCCATCGCCAAGGGTGTACTGCGCCCGAAGAGCCGGTTCGGGGCGGGACTCGAGCTCTTGAGCGAGGGCGTGGCCCAGCTCTACTTCCGCGAGGCGCGCGAACTGCACACCCTCGGCGCCTTCGATCTCGTGAACCTGCGGCGCGACCTGGCCGGTGACGTCGGCCGGTTCGCGGGCGCCGCCGCGCTCGCCGAGGTGATGCTCAAGATGGCGCCCCCGGCACCGCTCCCGGTGGCCTACGACACGCTCATTGCGGCGCTCGATGTCCTCGAGGCCGCGTCCCCCGAACGAGTGGACGCTACCGCCACGCGGGCGATGTGGCGACTCGTCGCAGTGCTGGGCTTCGAGCCGTCGCTTACGGCATGTGTGCGAGACGGCGCGGCGATCGAGCCGGGCGAGGCGCCGGTGTTGTTCAGCGTGGCCGATGGCGGCGTGTGTTGTCCGCGCTGCCTGCAGGCGTCCTCCCCCCGCCAGCCGCCCAGCCGGCTGCCGCCCCAGGCGTACCGCGATCTGCTGGCCCTGAACGACCCTCGCGTAGAGCTCCCCGCGCTCGATCCGCCCCATGCCGCGGCTCACCGCCGCCTCGTCGCCCGATTTGTCCGCTACCACCTCGCCGAGGCCGGCTCACTTTCCGCCCTGGACTTCTGGGAGCGTCGCGCGTGGGTACCCCCCCCGGCCACTCGCACTCCGATCCCCTCCGCCGCTTCGTAATCGGCACCGCCGGTCACATCGACCACGGCAAGACGGCCCTGGTGAAGGCCCTCACCGGCGTCGATACCGACCGCTGGGAGGAAGAGAAGCGGCGCGGCATCACCATCGACCTCGGATTCGCGCCCCTCCCGCTGGACGACTCCATCCAGGCGAGCGTGGTCGACGTCCCCGGGCATGAAGGGTTCGTGCGCAACATGCTGGCGGGCGCGACCGGCATCGACGTCGCCCTGCTCGTGATCGCGGCCGATGAGGGAATCATGCCGCAGACGGAGGAGCACCTGGCGATCGTGGAGCTGCTCGGCGTGCGCCGGGGCATCCCCGTGATCACCAAGCGCGACCTGGTGGACGCGGAGTGGCTCGACCTGGTGCAGAGCGAGGTGAGCACCCGCCTGGGGGCGAGCCGCGTGCGCTGGGAGGCCGCGGTCGCCACGTCGGTGATGACGGGGCAGGGTCTGGATGAATTGCGCGGTGCCCTGCGGCGCGTCGCGGGGGACCTGGTCGAGCGTCCCGCCGACGACCTGTTTCGGCTGCCGATCGATCGGGTGTTCGCGGTGGCCGGCGCGGGAACCGTGGTAACCGGCTCGACCTGGAGCGGCAGTGTCGCGGTCGGCGACGCCGTGCAGCTCCTTCCGCTGGGTCGCGAGGCGCGCGTCCGGTCGATCGAGGTTCATGGACAGAAGGCCGAACGGGCGGTGCCGGGGCGCCGCACGGCGCTGGCCCTCGTGGGGGTGGACAAGAGCGAGTTGGCGCGTGGCCACGTCGCCGTCACGGGGTCCGGCTGGCGGGCCACCACGCTCATCGATGTGGCCGCGGAGCTCCTTCCCACGGCCCGCAAGCCGGTCACCTCCCGCACGCGCGTGCGTGTGCATCTCGGCACGGCCGAGGTCCTGGCCCGCGCGGTGCAAACGCCCGCGATCGCCCCCGGGGAGCGGGGCGTCGCGCGCCTCGTGCTCGAGACCCCTGTGGTGGCGCGCGGCGGAGACCGGTTCGTGCTGCGGTCGTTCTCGCCGGTCACCACCATCGGTGGAGGGGTCGTGCTCGACCCGTTCGCGCCACCGCGCACTCGCCTGCGGCGGCGCCGCCTGGCTGTCGAGCAGGGCCCGGCGGCGCGGCTCGGGGTCCTCGCCGTCGAGGCGGGGCTGACGGGGCTCGCCACCGACAGCCTCGCCGTGCGGCTCGGGGTGTCGCCGGCCCGTGTGACGGCAGTCATCACGGAGGCGAGGGAGACGGCGCTAACATCGTCGGAGACCGTGGTCGACCGGCAGGCGGTGGTGGGCGAAGCGATTCGGCTGGCGGAGGTGGTCCGGCGTTACCACGAGGAGCATCCGCTCGATCCAGGGATGTCGCTGCAAGCCCTCCGGGCAGCGGTGGGGACGCCGGCGCCTCCGTCCGCCGTGACGGATGCCGTGCTGGCGTTCGCGGTCAAGAGCGGCAAGCTGGAGGTGGCGGGCAGCGTGGCCCGCCGGCCGGGCTGGCGCCCAGCGCTCGACGCGCGGGCCAGCGATGCCGGCGAAAAGCTCGCGCAGCGCCTTGCGGATGCTCGCTGGCAGGTACCCACCGTGGCCGAGCTCGAGCGTGAGTTTCCCGGCTCTCCCGTGCGCGCGCTCCTGTCACACTTCGCCCGCACCGGCACCGCGGAGCCGATCGACGCCGAGCGCTACGCGGCCAAGGGTGCGCTGGCCGAGTTCCGCGCCGCCCTCGAGGCCGCGCTCGTCGAACTCGGCTCGGCCACCCCGGCGGTGTTGCGGGACCGCCTCGGGCTCACGCGCAAGTACTTGATTCCGCTGCTCGAATGGGCGGATCGGCGGGGGGTGACGCGCCGGGCGGGCGATGCCCGGGTGCTGGCGAGGTTGACAGCCGGGAAAGACGGCTCGTAGGTTTGGGAGCAGCGCCCTGGAAGCACGAGTATAACTCAGCACAAGGAGAGCCGTCCCAAGGTCACGTCTCGTTCGCAATGAGGAGCGGTGCATGAAGCAGTACGCCTGGGCAATGCTGGGGCTCGGGCTTTGGGTAGCGGGGGTGGAAGGGGGAACGCGGTGGGTATCGGGCCAGACCCCGCCTCCCACGATCGGGCCACAGCAAAATCGCTTTAACCCGGCGACCACGATCCCGTTCAAGGTCAGCGGGGAGTTGTTCCTAAAGGGTCACCGGCCGGTGGTGTCCCTGCGGATCTACAACGTGCTCGCGCAGCTCGTGGCGATCCCGATTCTCCGGGGCTCGGGCAAGGCACTCGATAGCCTTGCGCTCAGTTGCCCCACCACGATGGGCTGTGCGTATAGCGCGTACTGGGACGGTTACGTCGGCAATACGGGGAAGCAGGCGATGTCCGGGGTGTACATCTACCAGCTCGTCATCGACGGCAAGAGAGTCACGCGCAAAATAGTCGTCAAGTAAAGAAAAGAGACGTATCACAGAGACGTAGCAAGAAGGCGTATCGCAGAGGCGTAGCATATGGGCGTGAGCGAATGCTTTTGTGCTACGTCTTTGTGCTACGTCTTTATCGATGTCTGCCAAAACGGCACTTTTGCCCGGCACAGACGTTGCTCCCGGGGTCGGCGACTATCCCAAGACAGCCATGATTAGACCCGAACGTTTGACCGTCAAGGCGGCCGAAGCCCTCCAGCAGGCCAGCGCGCTGGCCCGCGCGCGCGGCAATCCTGTCATCAACGACGCCCATCTGTTCCTCGCTCTGCTGTCGCAGGACGATGGCATCGTCGTTCCCCTGCTCCAGAAGACCGGGCTCAACGTCGCCCAGCTCAGCGCTGAGACGGAACGGGAGATCGACCGCTTCCCGAGGCAATCGGGCACGGCGGCCGAGCCCACGCTGTCGCGCGAGGTATCACGAGTCCTGGACCGCGCCGACGAGGAGGCCAAGGCGCTGGGCGACGCGTACGTGTCGACCGAGCATCTGCTGCTCGCTCTGCTGGAAGAGAAGGGCACGACCGCCAAGCAGCTCCTCGCCGCCGCGGGCGTGGATCGCGGCGATCTCATGGCGGCGCTCGAGGGGGTGCGCGGGTCACACCGCGTGACCGACCAGGAGCCCGAGCAGAAGTATCAGGCGCTCGAGCGATACACCCGCGACCTCACCGAGTTGGCCCGCAAGGGCAAGATCGACCCGGTGATCGGGCGGGACGAGGAGATCCGCCGCGTGATGCAGGTGCTGTCGCGCCGTACCAAGAACAACCCCGTCCTGATTGGCGAGCCGGGCGTCGGCAAAACGGCGATCGCCGAAGGGCTCGCCCAGCGCATCGTGAACGGGGACGTTCCCGAGTCGCTGCGCAACAAGCATCTGGTGGCGCTCGACCTGGGTGCGCTGATCGCCGGGACTAAGTATCGCGGCGAATTCGAGGACCGGCTCAAGGCCGTGCTCAAGGAGATCACGAGCGCGGAGGGCAAGTACATGGTCTTCATCGACGAGCTGCATACGCTGGTGGGCGCCGGCGCGGCCGAAGGGGCGATGGATGCCTCCAACATGCTGAAGCCCGCACTGGCGCGCGGCGAGCTGCACGTGGTGGGTGCCACCACGCTCGACGAATACCGCAAGCACATCGAGAAGGACCCCGCGCTCGAGCGGCGCTTCCAGCCCGTGTACGTGGGCGAGCCGTCGGTCGAGGACACGATCGCCATTCTGCGCGGTCTCAAGGAGCGCTACGAGGTCCACCACGGCGTACGCATCACGGATAACGCGCTGGTCGCCGCGGCGACGCTGTCGCATCGCTACATCGGCGACCGCTTCCTCCCCGACAAGGCAATCGACCTGGTGGACGAGGCGGCGAGCAAGCTGCGGATCGAGATCGACTCGCTGCCGCAGGAGATCGACGAGGTCGAGCGCAGGATCGTGCAGCACGAGATCGAGCTGGCAGCGCTCGCCAAGGAGAAAGACAAGGCCTCGAAGGAGCGGCGGGCGAAGGTCGAGCAGGAGCTCGCCGAGCTGCGCGAGCGCTCCAAGGTCATGAAAGCGCAGTGGCAGGCGGAGAAGGACGCGATCACGGGGCTGCAGGCCAAGAAGGCGCAGCTCGAACAGCTCCGCGCCGAGGCCGAGCAGGCGACGCGTCGCGGCGACCTGCAGAAGGCCGCCGAGATCAGCTACGGCCGGATCCCGGCGCTCGAGCGGGAGATTGCCGAGGCGGAGAAGCGCCTGGCCCAGATCCAGAAGAAGGGCAAGTACCTGAAAGAGGAAGTCGACGCCGAAGACATCGCCGAGATCGTCGCCAAGTGGACGGGGATCCCGGTCACGAAGATGCTCGAGTCGGAGCGCGAGCGGCTCACGCGGCTCGAGGCGGAGCTCGAGCGGCGCGTGGTCGGGCAACCGGAGGCGCTCGCCGCCGTCGCCAACGCGGTGCGCCGGGCGCGCGCGGGGCTGCAGGATCCCAACCGGCCGACCGGGTCGTTCATCTTCCTCGGCCCCACGGGCGTGGGGAAGACGGAGACCGCCCGCGCGCTCGCGGAGTTCCTGTTCGACGATGAAAAGGCGCTCGTACGGCTCGACATGTCCGAGTACATGGAGAAGCACGCCGTCGCGCGCATGATCGGCGCTCCCCCCGGGTACGTGGGCTACGAGGAGGGCGGCCAGCTGACGGAGGCGATCCGCCGGCGCCCCTACTCGGTGGTGCTGTTCGACGAGATCGAGAAGGCGCACCCCGACGTGTTCAACGTGCTGCTCCAGATCCTCGACGATGGGCGGCTCACCGATTCGCAGGGTCGCACGGTCGATTTTAGGAACACCGTACTGATCATGACCTCGAACATCGGGTCGCAGTACATCCTCGAGATGGGCACGCAGAACTGGGAGCAGGTGGAGACCAAGGTGCTTGAGCTGTTGCGCCAGACGTTCCGGCCCGAGTTCCTGAACCGGGTGGACGACGTGATCATTTTCCGTCCGCTCTCGAGCCAGGATATCGCGAAGATCGTGGACCTCCAGATCAAGCGCGTCGAGCGGCTCATGGCCGAGCGCAAGCTCCGTCTCGAGGTGACGCCCGCCGCCAAGCAGCTGATCGTGGCGGAAGGCTACGATCCCGTCTACGGGGCGCGGCCCTTGAAGCGCGCCATCCAGCGCCTGGTGCAGAACCCGCTCGCCATGGCCGTGCTCGAAGGGCAGTACACGGAAGGCGAGACGGTACGCGTGGACCGTGCGAAGGACGGGAACCATCTGACGTTCGAGCGGATCCGTGCCGGGGCGACGGCCGAGCCGGCGCGTGCCTAACGGGGGGGAGCGCGGAGCGGGGAGCCGTATCAGACGGTCCCCGCCCACTGCTCCGCCCGACATCGCAGGCATGGCGGCGGCGCTCGAGGAAGCCCGCCGGGCGGCGTCCATCGGCGAGGTGCCGGTGGGCGCCGCGGTGCTTCGGGAGGGGACCGTCGTCGCCCGGGCGCACAACGAGACGGTCAAACGGCGCGATCCAACGGCTCACGCCGAGCTCCTGGCCGTGCGGCAGGCGCTTTCCTCGCTGCAAACCGATCGACTGAGCGCCTGCACGTTGTACGTAACCCTCGAGCCCTGTGCCCAGTGCGCGGGGGCGATCGTCCTCACGAAGGTGGGGCGCGTGGTGTTCGGCGCGTACGACCCGAAGGCGGGCATGGCCGGCAGCGTGGGGGACGTGCTCCGGCACTCCGGGTTGAATCATCGGGTGGAGGTGATCGGAGGGGTGGAGGAGGAGGAGTGCGGCCGACTGCTGCAGGATTTTTTCCGCGACAGGCGCTAACGCGTCCCGAGCTCTCAGATCACGCTTCCCAGCGCCTGCATCGCGTCCCCGAGCTGCGCATCCGACAAATACGGGGCGGGACCAAATCGCAGGACGTCCGCTCGATAGTCGGTCCAGACAGCCCGCTGCCGCAGGCGGCGAGACAGCTCGGCCGCCCCAGATGACCGGAGCGCGAGGAACCCCCCGACCTCGGATAGCGTGACGCCCCTGTCTCGCGTGATGACGCGTGGGTCTGCGTCGAGGGCGTCGAACGCGCGTGCCAGGACGTTCACCTGGTGCTGGCTGACGCTCCGCAGGAGCTCCGGCGTGAGCCCCTGCTCTTCGAAGAAGTCCAACACCCGGGCAGCGCGATAATGACTCGTCGGATCATACGTGGCGCCGGCGAACCGAGCCGTCCCCGGGCCGTACGCGACGGGAGCCGCCGGCTCGCCTGTGGCGAGCATCTCGAACTCGCTGAACCAACCGGTGATCACCGGCCGCAGCGTGCAGTCCGCCGGGACGCGGAGAAAACAGTTGCCCTCGCCCAGTTGGCAGTACTTGTAGCCCCCACCGACGACGAACGCTCCGGCGAGCTGCTCCTTGCGAAGCGAGAACGGCACGACGTTGAGCGCGTGGTAGGCGTCCACCAACAGCTCCGCACCAGCCTGCTGGCAGGCGTCGAGTACCTGGCCGAGGCGAGGGACAATGTGGGCGTTCCCGTACAGGACCGCCGAAACGAGCACCGCCGCGGTGCGACCGTCGGCGGTCTGGGCAAGCCGCTCGGCGAGCGTGGCCGCCGGCAAGGCGGGGACTCTCACCACGCTGATCCCTTCCTCGGCCAGACGGTCGAGCTGGCGGCGGATGGTGTGAAACTCTCCGGTCGTCGTGACGAGGCGGGGTCGTCGGCCGAGGGGCAGGGCGGAGAGCCAGCGTACGACCAGCTCGTGCGTGCTCGCTCCCAGCGCGATGGCGCCGTCCGAGTCGTCGAGCAGCCCCGCAAAGCCGCGTCGGACCCGATCCGCCACGGCGAACGCGTGCTCCCACTTGTCGTCCGCGTACTCGGCTGCGTCGAGCCAGGCGCGTTGCTGGGCCTCGAGGCCGACGTCCGGCCAGGCCTGATGGGAGTGGCCGGTCAGCAGCAATCGCTCCGCGACTCGAAAGCGACGGTAATGCGGCGCGAGGGCGTTCGGGCTCGCGTACAGCCCCTCCGGCGTCACCTCGTCACAACTCCGTGCGGATCGCCCAGAGGTCAGGGAAGGCGGGCTTGTTGAGCGTCGTCTCGAGATATTCAGCCCCGGCGGATCCGCCGGTGCCCGGCTTCGTGCCGATGGTGCGCTGCACCATCTTCACGTGCCGATAACGCCACTCCATGATCCCCTCGTCCAGGTCCACCAGCCGCTCGCACACCGACGCCACGGCGGGGTTCGTGCGGTAGACCGTGATCAGGACCTGCTGCATCTCGCGCGACGGTTCGGGCGGCCGCGTCACGTCTCGCCCGAGCAGCGATGCCGGCACGGGGTACTGGTTCCGCGCGAGATACGCGAGGAAGGCGTCCCACAGCGTCGGCTCGCGGTACCTGGCCTCGAGCCGGCGCCGGCCCTCGCTTCCTTCGGGGTAGCGCGCGACGGCTGCGGGGTTCTTCGTGCCGAGGACGAATTCGAGCTCCCGGAACTGGAACGACTGGAACCCGCTCCCCGACTCGAGCCGGTCCCGGAACGACAGGAACTCGAGCGGCGTCATGGTCTCGAGGACGTCGATCTGTGCCACCATCACCTTGAGCACGGTGAGAATCCGCTTCAGGGTGTGCAGCGCCCGCGGCGTGTCGTTGTCGCGCAGCAACTTCTCGAGATAGCCGAGCTCGTGGAGCATCTCCTTGAACCACAGCTCGTACACCTGATGGATGACGATGAACAGCATCTCGTCGTGCTCGGGGCCCGCGGAGCGCGGCTGCTGCAGGGCCAAGAGCTCATCGAGCTTCAAATAGCTGGAATAACTCACCGTCATCGGGCAACCCTCACGTGAACCGCGGCTTGTAGGTGTCGAGCGTCGAATACTGGGCTGGCCAGGGCAGGGTGTAGCCCATCTCGTGAGCGGCGTGGCGGGTCCAGTAGGGATCCCACAGATGCGCACGCGCCAGGACGCAGAGATCGGCGCGCCCCGCGGCCAGGATCGTGTTCACGTCGGTGTAGGACGAGATGTTACCTACCGCCATGGTCGGGATCTGCGCCTCGTGCCGCACGCGGTCGGCGAACGGCGTCTGGAACTGGCGGCCGTAGACGGGCTTCGCATCGGGCACTGTCTGGCCCGCCGACACATCCACGATGTCGCAGCCGTGCGCCCGGAGGAGCCGGGCGATCGCGACCGCGTCAGCGGGTTCCGTGCCACCCGGGACCCAGTCCACGGCCGAGATGCGCACCGAGATCGGCCTGTGCTCCGGCCAAACCGCGCGCACGGCATCGAACACGTCGAGGGGAAACCGCAACCGGTTCGCGAGCGGCCCGCCGTACTCGTCAGTGCGGTGGTTCGTGAGCGCGGAGATGAAGCTTGCCAGGAGATAGCCGTGCGCGAAGTGGATCTCGAGGATGTCGAAGCCCGCCTGCTCCGCCATGCGCGCCGCCCGCACGAAGTCAGCGCGCACGGCGTCCATGTCCTGCCGGTCCATCGCTCGGGGGACTTGGCTGTGGGGGAAGTAGGGGATGGGGGAGGCGGCGATGATCTGCCAATTGTCCTGCTGGAGCGGCTCGTCCATCCCATCCCAGGCGAGGCGAGTCGAGCCTTTGCGACCCGCGTGGCCGAGCTGCAGGCCGATCTTGGCGTAGCTGTGGGCGTGCACGAAGTCCACGATCCGTTTCCAGGCAGACACGTGCTCCGGCTTGTACATGCCGGTGCAACCCGGCGAGATCCGCCCCTCCGGCGACACATCGGTCATCTCGGTGAACACGAGCCCCGCGCCGCCCATGGCTCTCGCCCCGAGGTGGACCAGGTGCCAATCATTGGGCGTGCCGTCCACGGCGCAGTACTGGCACATCGGGGACACGACCACCCGGTTCAGGAGCAGCACGTCCCGTAACCGGAACGGCGTGAACAGCGGCGGCGGGGGAGGGTTGGTGGCCAGGTCCACGCCGCTCTGCTCGGCGGTCCGCGCGGCGAACCAGCGGTCCACTTCCCCGACGAACTTGGGATCGCGGACCTGCAAGTTGTCATGCGTGATTCGCAAGCTTCGGGTGAGCAGGTTGAAGCCGAACTGGACCGGCGCGAGATCCATGTAGCGCTCGGTGTCCTCGAACCACTGTAGACTGACCTGCGCGGCGCGCTGCAGGCTCTCGACCACCGGTCGCCGCTCCGCCTCGTACGCCGCCAGCGCGGCAAGGACGTCGTGCGCGGGGCGGCGGGTGAGCGCGCGGGCCAGGGCGAGGCCGTCCTCCATGGCGAGCTTCGTGCCCGATCCGACGGAAAAGTGCGCGGTGTGAGCCGCGTCGCCCAACAGCACGACGTTCCGGTGGTGCCAACGGTCGTTCCGCAGCGTGCCGAAGGTACGCCAGAGGGAGCGGTTCTTGAGTAGCCGGTGGCCTTGGAGCTCCTCCCGGAACAACGCCTGGCAGAACGCGAGCGTCGCATCCTCGTCGGCGCGGTCCATCCCCGCCACCCGCCACGTCGCTTCCGTGGCTTCGACGATGAACGTCGAGCCCCCTGGCTCGTATTGGTAGGCGTGGACTCGCCACAGGCCGTGCTGGTCGCGCTTGAAGAAGAACGTGAACGCGGGGAAGGGGCGGGTCGTACCGAGCCACACGTAGCGATTCGGGCGCCAGTCCACCGTCGGCCGGAACCGATCGGCGAACTGTCCGCGCACGACGCTGTTGAAGCCGTCGGCGGCGACCACGAGGTCGGCTCCCAAGAAAGCGCCGGCATCCGCGACCTCCCTGCCGACCTCGAGGCACACGCCTAGCGCTTCGGCGCGGCGCCGCAGGATCGCGAGCAGCGCGCGCCGCGACAACCCGCTGAACCCGTGACCGGTAGACGTGACCACGGTGCCGTTGAAGTGGACGTCGATGTTGTCCCAGTGATGAAACTGCCGGACCATCTCGTCGTGGGTCTCGCGATCCGCTTCCGCGAGGTTGTCCTGGGTGGCGTCGGAGAAGACGACGCCGAACCCGAACGTGGCCTCGAGCGGGTTCCGCTCGATCACCGTGACGTGGTGCGACGGATCCGCTTGCTTCATCTGGAGGGCGAAGTAAAGTCCAGCCGGCCCGCCGCCCACCACGACGATCCTCATGCCGCGCCCCCCGCCTGCTTCAAAAGCTGCCCCGCCACGATGAGGTGTTGGATCTCCGTCGTGCCCTCATAGATCCGCAACGCCCGGACTGCGCGGTACAGCCGGTCCACCGGGTGGGACGCGAGCACGCCGCGGCCCCC
>Ga0137403_10002659_pt2 | contig 12370 bp, 10 predicted proteins | sample CZOMad2_1_16fung_FD_122057 | JGI IMG/M metagenome (GOLD analysis project Ga0137403, IMG submission 122057) | Vadose zone soil fungal communities from Angelo Coast Range Reserve, California, USA - CZOMad2_1_16fungal (Hybrid Assembly) | ecosystem: Environmental > Terrestrial > Soil > Vadose zone...
ACCTGATCCTTATTGAAGAAGTGATACGTCGCGAGCAACGAGATCAGCAAGAACCCAAGCACAAACTTCGGGAATTTCTGCCACAGGAACGCCGCCTTGTTCCCCACCGCCTGCGCCTGTCCTTTGCCAGCCCAGTAAATCGCGTAGGCTAGCACCACGAATCCGATCATCGCATTGCGCGTGGACTTGACCAGCACGGCAAGTTTTCCGGCCGCGTCAGAGTACAGCGCCCCCGCGGCGGTTGCCTCCGCGGTATTGTCCACGCCGAGGCCAGCCCAAAGTCCGTACGCCTTGTCGCTCAAATGCAGGAAGTGTCCGATCACCGGAAAGGTGAACAGAGCCAGCGCTCCCAGCGCGAGAATCGCCGCGATCGAGAACGAAGAATCTTCGTCGTCGGCTTCAATCGCCCCCTTGGTGGCGATGATCGCGCTCACGCCGCAAACCGCCGAGCCAACGGCCAGCAGCGTCGTCAGTTTCGGCTTGAGCTTGAATAAGCGCCCGAGAAAAGTCATGAACGCCAGCGACCCGATGATCTCGATCGCCACCAGCACCAGGCTGACACCTCCAAGCTTCAAAATATCGCCCAGCAGAAACCGCGCCCCCAGCAACACGATTCCCGCCTTCAGCCAAAATTCGTACGTAGCCACTCCCGAGCGGAAAATTTCCGGAACGCCGACAGTGTTCGAGATCAGAAGGCCCAGCACGATCGCCCACAGCACATACTCGATGTTTGGAAACGTCCAGTGATGTGCCTTCGCGTAAGCGCCGACGTTTTGCTCCAGCAACTTCCCCGCGTAACCGACCGCCGCCAGCAATAAAACCCCCGGGATGACGCGCAAGAATCGCAACGCCGGCTGAACCGGCTGCACCTGCGGAACCGTGATGACATCAGCCATGTTTCGTTATCTCCGTTTTCCTTAAAATCTTCACCAAGGGATATGTTTGAAAACGCCGGTCCGCACTAGCAGCGCCAGAAGAAACGCCACCACTACGGCCCAGGTGTCCAGCGACAGCTTCCAACGGCTTCCCGACTTCCCTGCTGCTTCTGCACCCATAGGTCTGCTCCTGACTTTTTAACTCACCGAAGTACGTGGTAAGTCTCGATCGTTCCGATTCGCTTCCCAAAACTTCGCGCTGAGTTCCTCAACGTCGTGCGAAGCCACGCGGCCTACAATCAACAAAGCCGGCGCCGGAAGTCTTTCTTCGCTCGCCAAACGCGCGACACGCGACCAGCGCACTTGCTGTTGGGCACCGGTAGCCTGCGAAACAATCACGCACGGCAGGTCCGCCGGCAGCCCGCCGCCTAGCAAACGCTCCGAAACTTCCGCATAATTCGCGCCCGGCATGTACAAAACAAGCGTAGTCGTACTGGTGACGCACCCCCAGTCCATCGCGCTCCCGTCATTTCCGCGTGAAAACGTCGTAAACAGGATTTGCGAAGCCACCCGCCGATCCGTGAGCGAGATTCCCGCTGCCGCTGCCGCTCCCAGCGCTGCGCTGATGCCGGGAACAATCTCATATTCAATTCCCGCGCCGCGAAGCGCCTCAATCTCTTCCCCGGCCCGGCCAAAAACAGACGGGTCGCCGCCCTTCAATCTCACCACCGTCGCTTGCGTCCGCCCATAAGAAACCAGCAGCGCGTTGATTTCATCTTGCGTAAGAAGTTTCTGGCCAGCACGTTTCCCCACATTGATGATCTCGGCGGTAGGCGCAATCTTCGCCAAAACGCCATCGCTAACCAGAGCGTCGCGCAGCACAACATCGGCGCAAGCGAGCAGCCGCGCCGCTTTCAAGGTCAGCAGGTCAGGATCGCCCGGCCCCGCCCCAATGAGATAAACTTTGCCCATCACGCCACGCACTCCCCGCGCCCCAATTTCAGCGAATAAGTCTCCGTATCGCCCCAATCCACAAAAAGGTCCTCGGTTGTGACGTTGACTTCCGCCAAAGGATGGAGCCGTTCCTTGATGGCCTTGTCCGGCGTGCGCGACACCCACGCCGAAAACGATTCCGTCGCCTGCCGGTCCGCCTGGTAGAACGCCAGCAGTTCGCGGATGATCGCAGGAATCGGTCGCGCTGGAACGGACATGATCTGCCGCGCAAAACGCACCCCTTCGGCATTCACCTTTCCGCCAAGCAAAAGTTGATAGTAAGGAGCCTGCTGCTCCCCAACTTTCCTGACGTTTCCATAAAATCCGATATCCGCAATGTGATGATGCCCGCAGGAATTGGGGCAGCCGCTGATCTTGATGCGCAGCTTCTGGATTTCCGGGTCAGTGTAACCGTTTAGCTCCCGAGAGAGCACTTCGGCCAGCGTGAGCGACCGCGTGATCCCCAGATTGCAGGTCGTCGCTCCCGGGCATCCCGTGACGTCAGAAATCGTCCGCGCTCCGGGTGTCGCCAGGTCAAGTGCTCCCAGCTCGTCGTAAATCGCGCGCACACGGTCAAACGGAACCCACGGAATGACCAGATCCTGGTTGACCGCGATGCGCACGCCGCTCAGCTCGTTTTTTTCCAGAACATCGGCAAGCCCGCGCATCTGATTGCTATGAAATGTTCCAGCCGGTAGTTTGATCCACACGCCACCGTACCCGGCCTGCCGCTGAGACATCAGGTTGTGCTCGGCCCAACGGTCGTATTCGGGGTCAACTTGCGTGTCCACTGGAGCGGAAGACAATGGCAGCGCAGCGATCGTCACTAGCGACGGCTGAATCGGCGAAGCTACGATAAACTTTTCCACCGGGGCCGTCGAAACCTTGCGCTTCTCCGCCACCAGACGGCGGAACTCCTCGATTCCCTTAGCCCGCAGTACGTATTTCAATCTCGCCAGGAGCTTGTTCTTGCGGTTTCCCGTTTCCGTGAAAACTCGCAGAACCGCTTCAATGGTGGGCAGCAATTCTTCTTCCGGTAGAAAATCCGTCAGGACCGCCGCCTCGGTTGGCAAACTGCCCAGCCCGCCGCCCACGAGAACCTTGAAGCCGCGGCGCGAGGTCCCATTGTTGCCGCGAACCTGAGCGATTAGCCCGACATCATGGATCCCCGCAACCGCGCAATCGCCATCGTTCTCGCAGCCAGAAAAAGCTATCTTGAACTTGCGCGGCAAATCGTGAAAATCTGGATGCCGCAACAGGTATCGCGAAACGCCCAAAGCATACGGCGTCACATCAAACGCTTCACCCGGGCAAATCCCCGCCACTGGGCAAGCCGTGACGTTGCGCACCGTGTTCCCGCAAGCCTCCCGCGTGGTAAGTCCCGCTTCCGCCAGCAACCGCATGGCCGCGCCCACGTTTTCCAGCTTCACAAAGTGAAATTGAATGTTTTCCCGTGTCGTGAGGTGCCCCCGCCCCGTCGAATACTCGTCCGCAATATCCGCCAACACGCGGAGCTGCGCAGCCTTTAGCACGCCCGCCGCAATCTTGACACGCAACATCTGAAATCCCGGCTGTCGCTGCCCGTAGGTCCCGTGCTTCAAGCGAAAAGGCCTAAATTGCTCCGGCGTGATCGCCCCGCTCTGCAGGTCGCGAGCGCGCTCTTCAAAACGCACGATTTCCGCTTCGATGGCCTCTCGGCTATGCCGTTCTTCAATCTCGGTTAGGGTTGCAACACTCATGATCCTCGGCTCCCAGATGCATGTCTCCGAAAAATCCTCGACACAAAAAACAAAAAAGCCCACATATCCAGGTGCTCTGGCATGTGGGCTTCGGAACTTTATGATTCAGCTACAGCTAAGTCCGGAAACTCCTCTGGCCAGAGATGGGGCTCGTGCAACACGCAGCGTTGCACAGGCACGAACAACACATCATCTGGCGACAGTTCGTCATGAAACTGAAGGATACTTTCCAGGCGGTACCCTTGTCAAAGGGAGCCTTCCTGAAAAGATTAGATGCATCCCATTCAAAAAAGTAATCAACTCCAACCAACTATTTTTGCGGCTTCCCGGCTTACTGCGCCCCGACTATCGTGGCCGTCTTGATGGAATCCAACTTCGGCCATCCCTTATCTATATAGGGTTTACCTAGCTTGGAGATTTGGTCCTGCTCCGGGCCGTTGTCGCCATATTGGTCGTAGAGCATCTCGACGATGTTCATCCCTTTCCCGTCGACCACCCCAAAGGGCGAGAAGCCTTGCCGGTCGAGGCCGGGGTTATCCTTTAGATTGATGAAGATCTGCGTCGAGCGGGTATTAGGCGAGTTCGTTTTCGCGTACGTCAGGTACCCGCGCTTATTGGACTGAGTGACGGGCTCATCATGGATGTTGGCCTGATCCCACGCTGCCGAAACAGGGGGATACGCGCTGAGGCCAAACTGCACCACGAACCCGGGCACCACACGGAAAAAGCTGGCGTTGTCATAGAAGTGATGTTTCACCAGGTTGTAGAAGCGGTCGGCCCCGATGGGAGCCCAGTCGCGGTGCACAGTCACCGTAAAGTCCCCTCGGGTGGTGGTAAATTTCACTTGAAAGGTATCCGGCGCTTTGTCCTTCAGCAGCGCCGCGCGAAGCAAGGCGCGATCAAAGCCCGGCTTCGGCGTGGGCGCGGTTGCGCTTGCTGCCGCCGGCGCACTCGCCGGCGTCCCAGGTGCAGCCGCTGCGGGAGCTGGAGTTTCCGCCTTTGGCGGGGCGGGCGCCTCGGCCTTGGGCTGCTCAGGTGGCGGCGCTTCCGCTGTTTGCTCTTTCTTGCACCCGGATAGCGCCAATCCCATTCCCGCAAAGACCAAAACCCACTTTGCCGATTTCATCTTTAAACGACCTCCTCTATTTTCTTCGCAAACCGTTGCTCGATTTACTTTCCGCCATGTAATTCGCGGCTGACGCGCTCCACTTCCGTCATAACTCGAAGAGTATTCTCGCCGAGAATTTTCCTTACGTCACCCTCCGAGTAGCCTTTTTGCAACAGGGCCTCCGTAATCTTGGGCAACTTCGTCGCGTCTTCCATGCCGAACGGCATATTGGCGCCATCGAAGTCCGAACCCAGCCCCACGTGATCGATTCCGGCCACTCTCACCGCATGCTCGATATGCTCGATGATCGCCGTGTACTCGACTTTGGGGAGTTTGCCTTGGGCGACAAATTCCCGCGTGATACGCTCGCCTTCGATCAGTTGGCAGCCTTCGTCGTCACCCGCGCAGTGCTTCCGAACCTCTTCGCCAAGCTCCTTGGCGATTTCCGGTGTCGCCTTCCCGCGGTACTCTTGGTTGAGAAATCCCACGTGATAGTTGATCTGAACTACTCCGCCTTTCGCGGCCAGGTCTTTCATCATCTGGTCCGTCATGTTGCGAGGTGCATCGCAGATCGCGCGGCACGAGGAGTGCGAAGCAAACGGCGGTGCCTTGCTCGTCTCCAGTACGTCGTAGAACGTCTTGTCACTGACGTGAGAAATGTCCACGATCATTCCGAGCCGGTTCATTTCCCGAACGACATCCTTGCCGAAATCCGTCAGCCCGTTGTGCACGGCCTTGTCCGTCGAAGAATCCGCCCATTCATCGTTGCCGCTGTGCGTAAGCGTCATGTAGCGAACACCCAGCGCCGCATAACTCCGCAGCACGCCGAGATTCGCATTGATCATGTGCCCGCCCTCGACTCCCATCAGTGCGGCAATCTTCCCCTGCTTGCGGGCTTCACGAACCTCTGCTGCTGTTGTGGCCAGCATTAAATCCTGTGGATGAGCACGAACCTGCTCGCGAACCGCGTCGATTTGCGTCATCGCGCGATTGACCGCTTCCGGCCCAGTCACCTTGCTCGGAATCCAGATCGAGAAAAAGATCGCGCCGAGTCCGCCTTCCTTCATCCGCGGGATGTCGATACTTCCTGTAGCGCTGCGCGGGCCCAAATCGAACTTGCCGTCGAGAAAGCGCTGCGTCGTGTCATCGTGCGTGTCCACGACAATGGACGAAAAATGGAGCTTCTTCGCACGCGCCGAAATGTCGTCCGCCGTCACGGTTGCCGCCAGAAATGCTGCGGCTGAAACGACGATCCCAGCCGTAAGGAGTGTGCGCACCATTTCAACTCTCATTTCTCCACAGAGCCCAAACGATCTCTATTGCGCCTGCAGTTCCCTGCTGACCTTTTCGGTTTGCTCCATCACGCGCAGCGTGTTCCCGCCGAGAATCTTTCGAATGTCTTCGTCCGTATACCCCTTGCGCATCAGCGCTTCGGTGATTTTCGGCAGCTTGGAACAATCTTCCATTCCCTCCGGCATGTCCGCTCCATCGAAATCCGAGCCCAGGCCCACGTGCTCAGCGCCCACGAGTTTCACCGCATGGTCGATGTGGTCGATAATTCTTTCCCAACTCACGTGTGGGAGCTTTCCTTCCTCCATTGCTTGTTTCTGTTTCTCCGCCATCTTCCGCCCAAAACATTCCTGGTCGTCGCCGCATTCCTTCTTGAACAGGTCGAACTGCGCTACCACCCCACCTGTTAGTTTGTCCGAAGCATCTTTATAGGCCTGGTCAATAAAACTCCGTTCATAATTGATTTGTATGACCCCGCCCTTCGCCGCCAGCGCTTTGATCATGTCATCCGACATGTCGCGCACGTGATTGCACAGCGCGCGGCAGGACGAGTGCGAAGCAATCAGCGGCGCCTTGCTGACTTCCAGCGCATCATAAAACGTCTTGTCGCTGACGTGCGAAATGTCCACCATGATTCCCTGCCGGTTCATCTCCCGAACGATGTCCTTGCCAAAATCCGTCAGCCCATTGTGAACCGGCTTGTCCGTGGAGGAATCCGCCCATTCGTCATTATAAAAATGAGAAAGCGTCATATACCGCACGCCCAGATCGCCGAACATCCGCAGCACGCGAATGTCGTTTCCGATCATGTGGCCGCCTTCCACGCCAATCAGCGCGGCAATCTTGCCCTGCTTGTGCGCTTCGCGAACTTCTGCTGCCGTGCGGCATAGCACCATATCTCTCGAATTCTTGCGCACGTTCTCATGCACCGCATCAATCTGATCGAGCGCCTTCTGCACCGCCGGAGGCCCCATGATGCGCCCGTCAATCCAGATCGAAAAGAAAATGGCGTTCATCCCCCCATCAATCATGCGAGGAATGTCCACGTGCCCATCGGGATTCCGCTTGGCGATGTCGTAGCCTTTGGAGAAAAACCGCTGCGTGGTGTCGTCGTGCGTATCCAGCACAATCGACGAAAAGTGCAGTTTCTTCGCGCGCTCTGTAATATCGTCTGCCCTTGCGGGAGCGCTTAGCCGCGAACCTGCCACCAAAACGCCACACAGACACAAACACGCTGCGAAACATCGCCTAAATCGGGTCACGTGAAGCTCCTTAGGAAGACGAGAGACGCGCCACTCACAATGTCCGTGAGATTCTAACTCAAGCATCGCTGCGGCGGCGTAAAAACCGCCTCGGAGGCGCGCTCAGCCGGCCCCGCCGGCGGCCGTCTCCGGCCGTTCGGTGAAAGCCGCCTTGATGTAGTCCGCGTTGCTCTGTGCGATGACTTCCAGCCTGATCTCTTTCGGGCAAGCCGCTTCGCATTCGCCGATATTGCTGCAATTGGCAAAGCCTTCCTGATTCATCTGCCGCACCATGGCCAGCGCGCGTCGGTCGCGTTCCGCCTGCCCTTGCGGGAGATGCGCCAAGTGCGAAATCTTCGCGCCCACGAACAACGCCGCGGCTCCGTTCGGACACGCTGCCACGCACGCTCCACAGCCTATGCACGCGGCCGCGTCCATTGCCAGGTCCGCGTCCTGTTTGCGAACGGGAATAGCGTTACCATCGGGTGCGCTGCCAGTGGGCACGGAAATGAATCCGCCCGCGGCGATGATGCGGTCGAAGGACGAGCGATTCACCGCCAAATCTTTGATCACCGGAAACGCCGCGGCACGCCACGGCTCGATGTAGACTTCGTCGCCGTCCTTGAAGTGGCGCATGTGCAACTGGCAAACGGTGGTGCCCTTAAACCCGCCGTGCGCCTTGCCGTTGATCATCATGCCGCACATCCCGCAAATGCCTTCGCGGCAATCGTGATCGAAAGCGATCGGATCCTCGCCCTTCTCGATCAATCGCTCGTTCAGCACGTCCAGCATTTCCAGAAACGACATGTGCTCGTTCACGCCGGGAACCTCATAGCGCACCATGCGCCCCCGGTCCTGCGCGTTTTTCTGCCGCCAGACGTGAAGTGTCAGTTTCATTTCACTTGTAGCTCCGCTGCGAGGGCTTCACGTAGTTGAATGCCAAAGGTTCCTTGGTCAGCGCCGCAGGGCGTCCTGCGCCCTGGTATCCCCACGCCGCCACGTACGAATACTTCTCATCGTCGCGCAAAGCTTCGCCTTCCGGCGTCTGGTATTCCTCGCGGAAATGTCCGCCGCAGGATTCATTGCGGCTCAGCGCATCGATGCACATCAATTCACCGAGCTCAAAGAAATCCGCCACGCGCCCTGCTTTCTCAAGCGATTGGTTGAACTCCTCGTTGGTGCCGAGCACGCGCACGTTCTTCCAGAAATCTTCCCGCAGCTCATCGATCATGCCGGCCGCTTTCTTCAACCCGGCCGCGTTGCGCGCCATGCCGCAATATTCCCAAACGATTTTGCCCAGTTCGCGATGATAAGAGTCCACCGTGCGCTTGCCGTTGGCGTTGAGCAGCTTCTTGGTAATGGCCGTCACGTTGGCCACCGCCTCTTTTACTGCCGCGGCATCTTCGGAATACTTTTCAGACTTCGTGTTTGCCAGGTAGTTCCCAATGGTGTACGGAATAATGAAATAGCCGTCGGCGAGCCCCTGCATCAACGCGCTCGCGCCCAGCCGGTTCGCGCCGTGATCGGAGAAATTCGCTTCCCCCAGCACAAACAAACCAGGGACCGTGGACATCAGGTTGTAATCCACCCAAAGCCCGCCCATGGTGTAATGGATCGCGGGATAGATGCGCATCGGCACTTCGTACGGGTTTTCGCCCGTAATGCGCTCGTACATCTCAAAAAGGTTGCCGTAACGCTCAGCGATTTTGTGTTGGCCCAGTCGCTTGATGCAATCCGAAAAATCCAGATAGACGCCCAGCCCCGTTTCGCCCACGCCGCGTCCCGAGTCGCATTCCGCTTTCGCTGCACGCGAAGCAATGTCCCGGGGAACCAGGTTGCCGAAACTCGGGTAGCGCCGCTCCAGATAATAATCGCGCTCCCCTTCCGGAATCGAAGCCGGGTTACGCTTGTCGCCGGCCTGCTTGGGAACCCAGATGCGCCCGTCATTGCGCAGCGACTCGGACATCAGCGTCAGCTTGGACTGATAATCGCCCGCCACCGGAATGCACGTGGGATGAATCTGCGTATAGCAGGGATTCGCAAACAGCGCCCCGCGTTTGTAAGCGCGCCAGATCGCCGTGACGTTGCAACCCTTGGCATTCGTGGAAAGATAGTAGACGTTGCCGTAACCGCCGGTGGCAAGAACCACCGCGTCGCCGAAGTGCACATCCACTTTGCCGTCGTTCAGGTCCCGCGTAACAATCCCGCGCGCCTTTCCGTCAATCACGATCACGTCCAGCATTTCCGTGCGCGGATACATTTGCACCGCGCCTACGCCAATCTGCCGCTCCAGCGCTTGATACGCGCCCAGCAGAAGCTGCTGCCCCGTCTGCCCGCGCGCATAAAAGGTCCGCGAAACCTGCGCTCCGCCGAACGAGCGGTTGTCCAGTAACCCGCCGTACTCTCTTGCGAACGGCACGCCCTGCGCCACGCACTGGTCGATGATGTTCACGCTCACTTGCGCCAGGCGATACACGTTGCTTTCGCGCGATCGAAAGTCTCCGCCCTTCACCGTGTCGTAGAACAGCCGGTAGACGCTGTCGCCGTCGTTGTGATAATTCTTCGCGGCGTTGATGCCCCCCTGCGCGGCGATGGAATGCGCGCGCCGCGGTGAATCCTGGAAGCAGAAACAATGCACGTTGTAGCCCAGTTCTCCGAGGCTTGCCGCCGCCGCTCCGCCCGCAAGACCTGAGCCCACCACGATAACTTTGAATTTGCGTTTGTTTGCCGGATTGACCAGCTTTAGCCCGAACTTATGCGTTTCCCACGACTTTTCGATCGGCCCGGTGGGGGCATTGGAAACCAGTTCCATTCTGTCAGCCTCTCCTCATACCGGCTTGATAAAGCCGGCTAGCACCGCGACCGGAATCGAGATATTGCCGGCAGCAATCAGGATCGCCGCGACCTTCGCCAGCCGCTGTAGCCATGGCGTGTACACCGGATGGCTGAACCCCAGCGTCTGAAACATGCTCCAAAGTCCGTGATACAGGTGGTAGCACAACATAATCATTGCCACGATGTAGAACAGCGACACCGGCCACACCTGAAAACCGAAAACCACATTGTTGTACACGTTGTGCTTGTCGAACGGACCGCCAGGATGCACCACTCCGAACGTAAAATGCAGCAAGTGGTAAATCACGAAAGCCAGCACGATTGGCCCGCTCCACATCATCGTGCGCGAAGCGTACGTGGAATGCTCGTTGCTCTTTTTCACGTAGGAAATCGGCCGCGCGGCGCGCTGCATCCTCCACAGCACGAACGAAGCCCAGATATGCAGGCCCACTGATATCAGCAGCGTGATTCGCGCGCCCCACAGCAGCACTGGCATGCTGCGCAGCGCTTCCGAGTAGTGATTAATTTTCTCCGGCGGCAGATAGATTTGCAGGTTTCCGAGCAAATGCGCGACCACAAACCCGAACAGGATCACTCCTGTCACTGCCATGATGGCTTTTTTCCCGAGGGTCGTTTCCCAAAAGCGCAGCTGGCTCAGCGGAAGATTAGCGGTGGCGCTCATCCGCGACACCTTTTCCGGCGGGAGAATGTCGGATTATAAAAATAGTCGGCGATGTGAGGAAGAAAAACCGCACTAGACCGGGTTGTCTTTGCGGACATGCCCTCTCCGCCGCGAAAGTCCCAGCCGGTCACCTTGCACGACTCGTCAGGAGCATTTAGAATCCGCGGCAAAATCAGTATAGGCACATGATTCCTGCGATGCAAGTTGCGGTGTTCTTTTTGCGGGCACAGACATTCAGAAATCTTCTTGCGGCAGCGCCGCCACTGGCGGAAAATGGAGTCGTACTAGATGGGATTCGCTAGGCCCCACCTCTCCGGCCTCAGCCCCAACACACAACCACTTACTATGAGCACAACACTCAGCTTGGTCTCGGAGATGGAGCGCATCGCTAACTCCCTCGGTGCGGAACAAGGGGAAGGCACGCGGATTTCGCTCGCTTCCGTGGCCGAAAAAATCGCCAAGAACCTGGGCGTCCGCACTGAGGAAGTGGCCATCCTCGCCGTTTCCACCCGCTGGCGCCACTTGCATTTTTTGGTGCCGGAAGCCCTGAAAAATGTCGGCTTTATTCCCCTCTCCAGCAACTCGGCTCTCGCGGCGCGCACCGCCCGCGATAGCCGCCCCGAAATCGAAAATAATTTCTCAACCGCGCGCCACGCTACTGTCTTCGAAGGCGTGAAAATCACCAACGAGGCTGTCGAAGCCATTCAAAAGATGATCAGCGCGCCGATTCTGCTGGACGGCAAGGTGATCGGCGTCATTCAAGTCAGCCGCAAAGGCGCGAATCCGGCCAGTGCCGGCCTCGACTTCACCGCCGACGACCTGGGAAAAATTCTGGCGTTCTGCAAGCCTCTCGGCAAGATGCTCCACCACCTCGCCGCCGAATAATTTTGCCGCGCTCCCCGAAATTGTCATCTCGCGTTCATAATTTCTCCGCTTTTTCCGCGCCTGCCTCGGAATTGAATTGACACTGCAATACCTTCTTGTTACTTTTCCACAGCGGGAAATTTTTTCGCACTCATTCTACTCACGGAGGCACGGCAAACCGGCACCATGGCGTTCGTCGCTAAGAAAATCTTCCTCACCAAAGGCGTCGGTAAACATCGTGAAAGGCTTTCGAGCTTCGAGCTCGCCCTTAGAAACGCGGGCATTGCGGCTTGCAACATCGTCCGCGTCTCTTCGATCTTTCCTCCCAACTGCAAATTGATTTCCCGCAGCGAAGGTTTGAAGCACATCAAGCCCGGGCAAGTCGCTTTCACCGTCATCAGCGAGAATTCCACCAAGGAAGCGCACCGCCTCATCGCTGCCAGCATCGGTTTGGCGCTCCCCAGCGATAAATCCATGTACGGATATCTCTCCGAGCATCATTCCTTCGGCGAAACCGAAGAAGTCGCCGGCGAATACGCCGAAGAACTCGCCGCCGAAATGCTCGCAACAACGTTAAACGTGGAATTCGACCCGGATTTATCCTTCGACGAGAAAAAAGAAGTCTACCGCATCTCCAACAAAATCGTCCGCACCATGAACGTCACCCAATCCGCCGTCGGCGACAAGCGCGGCCTCTGGACCACCGTCCTCGGCGCCGCCATCCTCATCGGCGAAGACGACTA
>Ga0137403_10007433_pt1 | contig 12370 bp, 10 predicted proteins | sample CZOMad2_1_16fung_FD_122057 | JGI IMG/M metagenome (GOLD analysis project Ga0137403, IMG submission 122057) | Vadose zone soil fungal communities from Angelo Coast Range Reserve, California, USA - CZOMad2_1_16fungal (Hybrid Assembly) | ecosystem: Environmental > Terrestrial > Soil > Vadose zone...
GGCCGCCAGACGCTGCGCGGCAACCTCGTGTACGGCGGCGGGCCGCACGAGTGGATCAACGTGCCCGACATGGCGGCTCCGGATCATCCGAACACGCCGCTCGTCCGCAACCTCGCGCGCCGGCTGGCCGAGCTGTTCCCCGGCGCCGCTCACGTGCGGCTGATCCGGGCGTGGGGCGGCGTCGCCGAGAACACGCCCGACGGGCTGCCCGTCATCGATCGCCTCGCCAGCCCCGACAACGTGATCCTCGCCACGATGTCGAGCGTGGGGTTCGGCCTCTCACCGGCCGTCGGCCGTGGCGTGAGCGAGCTGGTGCTCCACGGCCGCTGTCAGTTCGCCGACCTCTCGGCGCTCTCGCTCGGCCGCTTCGCGGATACGCCGGCGGACTGGCGCGAGCGCGCCGGCTGGGTGTCCGCAGGCGCTCCGGTGGCCGGCGCCGCGGCGGGTGACGGTGCCGGTGAGTGAGACGGTGAGGCGAGAGACCGATCCGCGCTCCATCGCGGGCAAGACGCCCCGGCCCGAGCGCCACGTCGCTGTCGTCGTCGTCGGCGGCGGCGCTGCCGGAGTCGCGGCGGCCGTCGAGGCGGCGGGCGCCGGCGTCGAGGTCCTGCTCGTCGACGAGCATCCCGTCGACAACGACATGATGGCGATGGACGTGCCGCTCTACTTCGGGCAGCGCATGCAGCCGTCTGTCCGTAGTCGCGCGCTGATGCTGGAGCGCGTGGTCGAGTCGAACCCGGCGCTGGCCAGCGCCCACGAGGCGGGCGTGGACGTCCACCTCGGCACCTGCGTTTGGGGTGCGTTCGTCAACGGCCCGGCGGTGCAGGAGCTGGACGCGCCGCTGCTCGGCCTCGCCGACGAGCGGCGCTCCTGGCTCGTCGGCTACGACCGTCTGATCGTGGCGGCCGGCGCGCGCGACGTCGTCCTGGGCTTCCCGGGCTGGGAGCGCGCCGGCATCATGGGTGCCCACGCGGCGTTCTCGCTGCTGACTCGCTATCGCGCGCTCGCCGCGCGCCGCATGGTCGTCCTCGGCTCGGGCAGCCTCGGTCTCCGCACGGCGGCGCAGGCACTCGAGCACGGCGTGGACGTGGCCGCGATCGTCGAGGTCGCCTCGCGCGTGCGCGGTGACGCCCAGCTCGCGCGCTCGCTGGAAAATCGCGGCGTGCCGATCCTGACGTCCCACACGGTTCGGGAGGCGCGCGGCCCGGTGGGTGAGGTGGGGTCGGTCGTCGTCGTGCGGGTGGACGACGCGGCGACGCCAGTCGCCGGCAGCGACCGGGAGCTGGCCTGCGACACGGTATGCCTGGCCGTCGGGCTGACGCCCAGCGTGGAGCTGCTCGCGCTGGGCGGCGCGCGTCTTCGATTCGTCTCGGCGCTCGGTGGCTGGGTGCCGGAGCTCGAGGAGGCGGTGCGGACGAGCGTGGCCACGGTGTTCGCAGCCGGGGACTGCGCGGGATTTCACGACGCGATGCTCGCGGACCCCGAGCTCGCGCGTCGCCAGGGACGTCTCGCCGGCCTCGCCGCCGCCGAGTCGCTCGGCGCGCTCGGGCGGCGCGCAGCGGAGCTGCAGCGCGCGAAGCTCGATCCCGAGGCGCCGATGCAACCGCCGGGCGAGGTGCACACTCACTGGCAGGCGTGGCTGCGCTCGCTGATCCACGCGGGTGGCTGGGAGGTGAACGTCTGCCAGTGCGAGGAGGTCACCCGGCGTGAGCTCGTCGAGACACGGCCGCCGCGCTATCTGACCTGGCAGTCGCCGCAGATGAGCGCGCGCAGCCTCGGCACGCTCCTGCGCGACGGGCCGATCAACCAGGACCAGATCAAGCGTCTCACGCGCGCCGGCATGGGGCCGTGCCAGAGCCGCCGCTGCCGCGAGCAGGTCGCCCTGCTGCTGGCGGAGGCGACGACAACGCCGGTCGAGCGGATCCCGCTGCCGACCTTCCGTCCGCCGCTCCGCCCCCTGCCATTGAGCGTGCTGTGGCCGGCCGACGAGCCGCCGGCCATGCGGGGAGACTGGGTGAGCTGGTTCGGCATTCCGACCCAGTTCAGCCCGCACTGGGAGGCCGGCTTGGTGGGGGGCCCCGAGATGGCCCCCCACACCCCCCCGGCGCTCGGAAGCGGCCCGGCACAGCCTGGCCGCTCCTCGTCCCCGGCAAAGCCGGGACGCTCCTCGTAATGGTCGACGTGCCGAAGACGGCGGATATCGTCATCGTCGGCGGCGGCGTCCACGGCGCGAGCCTCGCGTATCACTTCGCCCGCAAGAAAGCGGGTCGGGTCGTGCTGATCGAGAAGAAGTTCATCGCCTCCGGCCCGACCGGCCGCTCGACCGCGCTCGTGCGACGCTTCTACGCGATGGACTTCTTCACGCGGACGGCGAGCGCCGCGGCCGAGATGTTCCGCCACTGGAAGGACGTGGTCGGCGGCGACGGCGATCCGGGATTCCAGCAGGTGGGCATGCTGGTCCTCGCCGGTCCCGACACCGCGCCGCACCTCCGGCACAACGCGCTCCGCGCCCGGGAGCTGGGCGCCGGCGTCACGCTCATCTCACCCGCCGAGGTGAAGGCGCTGGTGCCGGCCGCGCGGGTGGACGACGTGGCGCTGGCGTCGTACGAGGCGGAGTCGGGCTACGCCGATCCGTCGTCGACGGCGAATGCCCTGGTGAATCGGGCTCGCGACCTGGGCGCGACGATCATCCAGTATCACCGGGTGGACGCGATTCGCGTCGCGGGCTCGCGCGTGGTCGGCGTGCGCACGGAGTCGGAGGACATCGACGCGCCCGTCGTCGTCAACTGCGGCGGGCTCTGGGCCGACCGGCTCCTGCGCCCGCTCGGCATCGAGGTGTCGATCACACCGACGCGTCACCAGATGTGCTTCTTCCGCCGGCCGGGCGGGTTCGGCGCGCACCCGGCGGTGGCCGACATGGTCCAGGCGACCTACATGCGTCCCGAGCACGGCGATCTCACGATCCACGGCGTCCTCTCCTACGACGAGGTCGTGGACGCCGATCGCTACAACGAGGGCGTCGACCCCGACGAGATCGTGCGCAACGCCGAGCTGATCGCGCGTCGCTTCCCGGTGATGGAGCACGGCCTGGCGATGGGGGGCTACTCCGGACTCTACGACGCGACGCCGGACCATCACCCGGTGCTCGGCCCGATTGCGGAGTACCAGGGGCTCTACGCCGACTTCGGCTGGAGCGGACACGGCTTCAAGCACTCGCCGTTCATCGGCGACATCCTGTCGGACGTGGTCCTTTCCGGTAAAGCGAAGGACTACGACCTCACGCCGTTCCGCTGGAGCCGGTTCCGCGAGGGCGATCTGGTGCCGCCCGCCCGGTGGACGGCGCCGCCGCACCCGAAGCACCGGCTCTAGCGACATGGGGGGCCATCTCGGGGCCCCCCATGTCCTAGGTCGTGATCGCGAGCTGGTGGCCGAAGATGTAGAGCGTCGGGTGCGCCTTGAAGCCCTGCACGCGCTTGTCGTGGAACGTGAAGATCGCGCGCCACACCGGCTGCACGATGGGCCCGTCGTCCTGGAGGATCCTCTCGAGCTGCGCCATGACCTCGCGCCGGGCGGCGACGTCGATCGTCCCCTCGGCCAGCGAGAGCAGGCGGTCGAACTCGGGATTGGAATACTTCGACTCGTTCCACGGCACGCCGGTGCGGTAGGCGAGCGCGAGGCTCATGACACCCAGCGGGCGGTGCGCCCACGTCGTGAAGCCGAACGGCACCTTGGTCCACACCTCCCAGTACTGCGTGGACGGCATGACGTTGATCTTCACGCGAATGCCGGCGTCCTTCCATTGCTCGACCATCGCCTGGACGGCGAGCAGCTCCCAGCCCGGCTGCGGCCGGCAGACGATCTCGGTGTCGATCCCGTTGGGATAGCCCGCCTCGGCGAGCAGACGCTTGGCTTTCGCGACGTCGCGCTGGAACGGCACGAGCTTCGCGTACTCGGGATGCACCGGGCTCACGTGGTGGTGCTCGCCGACCTGGCCGAGACCCTTGTGGGCGATTTGCAGAATGACGTTCGAGTCGATCGCGTAACGGAGCGCCTGCCGCACGCGCTTGTCGTCGAACGGCTTGACCGGCTGCACGCGCGCGGTGGCGGTGTAGGCCGTGGTCACCTGGTACATCTGCACGTGTGGCAGCTTCTGCAGCGCGTCGAGCTGGACGATGTCGGCGGCGTAGAGACCGTCCACCTGCTTGCTGGCCAGGGCGCTCACCGCCGCCGCCGGATCGTCGCCCAGATCGATGAACTCGATCTGATCCAGGTACGGCCCACCGCCCCAGTACGGTTCCTTGCGGGCCTTGAGGACCTGGCGGCGCCCGACCTCGCTCTCCACCAGGGTGAAGGCGCCGGTGCCGTTCGAGCCGACCTTGAACTCGCCGTTCTCGGCGGGATCGAGGATCAGGAGCGGGTAGTGGAAGAGCTGCTCGGGAATGGCGAGCTGGGGCGTCTTGCCGTTGAGGCGGACCGTGAACGCGTCCACTTTCTGGATGGCGTTGGCGTCCCACAGCCGCGTGGACTTCTTGGCGTTGCCCTTGTCGTCCTTCTCGCCCGTCTCGAACTCATCGAGAAGGAACCCCTTCATCAGGCCGACCGTGGAGGATCCCGTCTTGGGGTCCAGCACACGCTTGAGGTTCCACACCACGTCGTCCGCGTTGAGCTGCCGACCGTTGTGCCACTTGACGTTGCGGCGCAGCTTCAGCGTCCAGGTCTTGAGGTCAGGGCTCGCCTCCCACTTCTCGACGAGGCCCGGCCGTGTGATGTTGTCGACGCCGGTGACGGTCAGGTAGTCGACCACCTGACGCGCGGTGTTGGCCGATTCGATCCACGAATACGTGTGCGGGCTCTTGAGATCCTGGCAGCGCATGCCGAGGCGCAGCGTGCCGCCGCGCGGGAGGTTCTGCGCGGCCGCCGGCGCCACCAGCGGCTGGCCGGCGATTCGGCCGGCGAACGCGTAGGCGGCGGAGGCCGACATTCCCAGGAAGGTCGCGTAGCGGAGGAACTCGCGGCGGTCGATCTGCCGCTCGACGAGCTGGCGCTTGAGGGTAGGGATCAGGAGGTGCTCGTGATCGTGGCCCATCGTCGGTTCCTCCCAGCAAGAAGTGCGCGCGGCGCAACAGTCTCGGACGCGCCTGCTCGCTTGTCAACCGGCCCCGACGTGTCCCATGAGCCGGGACGACCGGCGCCGACCACCCGTGAGGTGGCCGGCGCCGAGTCGGAAGTCCCCGATTTATTCCTTCGGCACCAGGACGATCTCGATGCGACGGTTCTTGGCGCGGCCTTCCAGCGTCGCGTTGTCAGCCACCGGCTTGAACTCGCCGAAGGCGGCGGACGAGAGGTTGGCCGGCTCGATGCCCTGCTTCTGGAGATAACGGGCGACGTTGATCGCGCGCGCGGCCGCGAGCTCCCAGTTGGTCGGATAGCGCTGCGTGAGCGGGCCCGCGATGGGCTTGTTGTCCGTGTGCCCCTCGATGCGGATCGACTTGTCGTTCACCGTCTTGAGGATCTCGATGACCTTGCCGAGGACCACGAGCCCCTCGGGCTTCACCTCCGCCTTGCCCGAATCGAAGAGGATCGCCTCGACCATGTTGACGGTGAGCTTGCCTTTCAGCTCGGAGATGGTGACCTGCCCCTTGTCGATCTCCCCCTTCATCTTCGCGACCAGCTGCTCGTAGGTCGAGCTGACCTCGCGCACCTTCTCCTCGCGCGCCTTCTGCGCCTCGGTGAGCTCCTGCGTGAGCCGGGTGTTGTCGCCCTCGAGCGCGCTGACGCGCTGGCGCAGCTCCGTGATGCTCTTGCCGAGCTCGCCCGATTTCATCGTCAGCGTGCGCTCCAGCTGCGCCCGGTCGGCTGTCAGCTGCTCGTTGCGCTTGCCCGCGTCGGCGAGCTCGCGCTTGAGGCGCGCGTTCTCTGCATCGAGCGTGTTGTAGCGGGCCTCGGCCGCCTGCACCGTCTTCGTGTATTCGCTCTTCGAGACGCATCCGGCGGCGCCGAGCGGAACAAGGGCGAACGCGGTGATCGCCATGAACGTCTTGCGCATCTGTGGTCTCCTCGGTGAGCCTGGCGAAGTTGCCAGCGATCCATTATGGCGAGAGTTGCCAGCGCTCCATTATGGCAAAGGAGGCCCCGGCCGACGAAGAATTACGTCTGGATGCCGGCATGCCGCCGAACGCATATGAGACCAACGTCCCACTGGCCGGTAGGAACGGCGCTCGGTAGGCTCTGCCTCCGTGCCGAAGTTCTCAGCGCAAGGTGATCCGGCGGATCACGTCTCGGTGTCGGCGGCGAGGTGAAGTCGACATGAAAATGTACCGCTCCGTCCATCGCCGTGCAGCGAGGCACGCCTAGCCTCCCGTGCAGCACACGCGCACTGGAGGAGGCTCATCATGAGATACGCGATCCCCGCACTCGTCCAACGCCAACCAGCCTTCGGCGCTCCGGTGTCGACGATGGACGAGGAGACGGAGGAGCTTCTACGCGCCCTCCGGGGAAGCCCGACGGACCTGGCGAAGCTGGTGAAGACGATGCATCAGCGACGTCGTCGTGTCGTGGCGATCGCCACGAGGGCGATCACGCGCTGGAACAGAGACGATCCCGACTCGTGGAAACGTGTGTCCGAGTGGCTGACGAGGCGGGGTGTACACGTCCTCGTCGGTTGAGGGTCAGACGCCGGCGACTCCCGCCCGCGACAACCGAGTTGATCGACGCGCGATACCCATCAGGGCGCGGGTGAGCTCGGGCACGCTACGCGCGGTGGGCTCGTCGATGCGGAGCGCGAGGACCGCGGCGCCGGCCCGGGCGATCGCGGAGAGCAGGAACAGCACGTGCATGTCGCTCCACGAAGAGCCGAGCACGTGAAGCGGACTCGACAGCGCGGAGGCGAGGAGGCCAGCGAGCATCGAGGACACGGCGAAGCCCAGCCCGGCGGCGGTCGCGAGCGCGGCCAGGTAGAACGGCCGCCCGCGCCGCGGGGACACTCCGATCGACAGATCGAACGCGGCGATGCCGTGCCCGCCCCACAGGGTGCCGGAGACGATCGCTTCGAGGGCGATCGGCCACAGCCGGTCGGGCGCCACGAAGAGCCAGATCATCGGGACGATCGAGATACCGAACGAGCAGACGACGAGTACGGGACGCGCGCCGAATGTGTCGACGAGACGGCCCCACGCCGGAGCCGAGGCGATGCGGAGGACCGCCACGATGACCGCGTGCGCGGCCACGAGCATGAACGTCATCTCGAGATTGGCGAGCATGTGGAACGAGAAGAAGCCCGCCGAGATTCCCACCGCCGCGTTCCAGCCGAGGAGATACCCGAGCAGTGGACGCGTTTGAGGATCGTGCACGGCGCGAGCCACGTCGCCCCAGTCGGGGGCGGCTTCCTCCCGGCGGCGCGGGCTCTGCTGCGCGAGCATGAGCCGGATGCTGACGATCCCCGCCACACAGGCGACTGCCGCGAGCACGCCCAGCGTTTCGCCTTTCCAGCCGCGCGGGGCGAGCGCGTCGAGCGCACATCCAGCGGCGAGCGACGATACGGTGCCCGCGACGTTCAGATAGACCATGCGGCGGGCGAGGAAGCGTCCGCGAACGGGGCCGGGAACCAGCTCGCCCATCCACGCCGTCCAGGCGTTGTTGCCGACGACGCCCAGGATGGCCGCCAGCGCCACGACGCCGATGAAGACCATGAGCGCGGTGGCCGGGGCAAGATGAAGGAACGGCACGGCGACCAGCGGCAGCCAGACGAGGCGAGCCGCGCCGATCGCAAGGATGGCGAGCGGCTTGGCGCCGATTCGTTCCGTGAGCCAGGCGGCGGGCACCTGGACCATCTGCGCGGCGAGCGGAAGAGCGCCGAGAAGTCCAATGACGACCGGGCTCGCTCCGAGAAAGAGCGCCCAGCCGGTGAGGACCGCGCCGCCGGCGCAAGCACCGAATACCTCGGCGGCGGCGCCCTCAGCGACGGAGGCGTCGAGCGAAGCACGGAGCCGACCCGGCCTGACCGCCTGCAAGATAGACGGCATCGCCCGTCCCGGGTGCGTGCGAAGCGCGCCGCCTACCGGACATCGGGCCCCGAGGCGGATCAGGGTACTTCGAGCTTATCTCGCCTCGGGGTCTGAAATAAACTGCGAAGACGTGGTGGTCAGGAAGCATCCTCGCTCGATCGAGCCAACTCGGCGTCGATCGTTCGCTTCACCATGGAGAGCCGCACGGCGATGAGGGCGGCGGACGCATCCCGCCCCAGCGGCTCGATGAGTCGGAGCGTGTCGGCATCTCGAAACTGCTCCTTCGCCTGTTGGAGCAGCATGTTGAAGCTCGAGACGCCTTCGTTGAGTGTCCGCCTCTGCGGCCCGCGAGCGCTGGTCAGGGCTTCCAGCATTCGCTGGATCGCGCCGAGGACCTCGACCTTCGTCGTCGGTACGGTTGCATGCCGCATTGGCCGCGGGAATGGATCGAGGAAGGTGGTGAAACCCCAGACGGTCGACATGACAGTCCCCTCCTAAGAGTCATGACTCTCTCCGGGAGGGGGACTCGAGCCCCGCCTCTCCTTCTTCGGTAACCCGGCTATCAGGAAAACCCTGACCCGTGGCTTTGCGTCCCAGCCTCACGACTGGTTTGCCTTTATCGGAAAGAGCGCTACCGCCTAGTACGAGCAATGGGGGTGCCAAGGCTCCTGCGAGGTTAACCCTGTGAAAAGACGAGAGCGACCCGTGTGGACCCGGCGGCAATGCTCCTGCCGCCGGCCGGCGCCGTGGCATGCGTGGTCATAAAGTGACCATGAGCAGATCGACCCTCTCGATATACTCCACGCGTGTCTCGAATGGGTGTCGCCTTCAGCGGCGGCCTGCCGCCTCCCGACATCGTCGACTGCGTGAAGCTTGCCGAAGCGCTCGGCTACGAGTCGGCGTGGGTGGCGGAGGGGCATGGCGGTGACCAGTTCGCGATCCTCGGCGCCTGCGCCGTCGCGACGCGGCGGATCCTGCTCGGCACGAGCATCTCGAGCGTGTTCGTGCGCAGCGCCACGACCATCGGCATGGCGGCAGCGACCGTCGATCAACTTTCGAATGGCCGGTTCGTCCTCGGCCTGGGGTCGAGCCATCGCGTGCAAGTCGAGCCCGAGCACGGCATCCCGTTCGTCCAGCCGACGGCGCGGCTGCGCGACACGATCGCGATCGTGCGCGGGCTCCTTCGAGACGGCGTCGTCTCGCATCGCGGCGAGGTCGTGACGATCGAGCGCTTCGACCTCTGGTTTCCGCCGCGAAGACCGGAGGTCCCGATCTACGTGGCGGCGCTGTTCCCGCGCATGCTCGAGATCGCGGGCGAGCTGGCCCAGGGCGCGCTCCTCACGTGGCCGACACCCAGCACGATCGCGCGCGCCGTGGAGCACGTCGCGATCGGCGCGCGCCGCGCGGGTCGAGACGCGGCCGCGGTGGACGTGGCGTCGTTGATTCCGTGCGCCGTGGCGGACACGGTCGCCGCGGCGCGCGATGCGATGCGGCCGGCAGTCGGGCTCTACGCCGGGTTCTTTCCCCGCTACAACCGGCTGCTCGCGGAGGCGGGATTCGGCGACGCCGTGCGCGCGATCAAGGACGCGTTCGATCGCGGGGGCCGCGAGGCGGCGGCGAAGGTCGTGCCCGACGACCTGATCGACGCGGTGGCGCTGGCCGGGACTCCGGACACGTGCCGCGCCCGTCTCGCCGCGTACCGCCGCGCGGGGCTCGCGCTGCCCGTCGTGAGTCCGCGCGTCTCGGGCTCCGCCGGCAAGCAGATGGCGATGGCCGCGATCCGGGCCTGCGCCCCGTGAGCGGCCCCGAGGAATCCCGAGATGACTATTGCCAGGAGGGCGGAACGACGGCGACGCCGCGGAGACCCTTGGAGACCAGGTCGGCCACCAGGTGGTCGCGGATCGGGCCGAGCAGGACGTTGGCGCGACGGAAGACGTTGACGTCGGGCGCAACGGGCGGGCCGTAGAGACGCGACATCGCTGCCTTCAGCTTCTGGGTCGTCGTCGTCACGATCTCGACGTGGAGTCCGAGGCTGGCCTGGAGATTCTCGATGACCTCCACCTGCGAGGGATCGTCCATCGCGACCACGAGGACGTCGTCGACGCGGAACAACGGGATGAGGAGGTGGCGGGTCGCGAACCGCTCCGAGATCAAGCGAGTGAGCGCCTGGTCGATCGAGATCGGATCGAGGTCGAAGAAGTTGATGTGCAGCTGCGTGCAGAGCGCGTCCCGCATCACCGCTTCGTTCACGTGGCGCAGCTTGATGAGCGCCTGACCGATCGGCATCGGCGTCCGCCGCTGGAAGGCGAGCGCCTCGTGCAGCTGCTCCACGGTGATCCGCCCGGCCTTGACCAGAATCGCGCCGAGGCGGGACCGTCGCTTGTGGCGCTGGAGCAGGGCGTTGAGCTGCTTGCGGGTGATCAGCTTGTTGGCCAGCAGCACCTGCCCGATCGGCACGTAGGTGTCTGATACCGCCTGAAGCCGCAACGCGGCCTCGAGCTGCGCCGCCGTGACGTACTTCTCCTCGACCAGGATCTCGCCGAATCGGCGGGCGCTCGGGGACTCCTCGCCATTCGTCGGCGTCGCGGTCGTGTGCGCGGCGCTCGTGTGCGCCCCGACGACGGCTGGCCCCCGGCTCGGGTGGCGCGGTGGCTTCGGTCCCCGGCTGAAATGGCTGACGACCTCGGGCTCTCGGCTGAAGTGGCTCACGGTGCCCTCCTGCGAGAGAGACAGAGGCATCCGGCGTGCCGGACCGGGCAGCGCGTCTAACACTCCGCGACCCTTTACGTTTTCACGCGGGTCACGCCGGACCGGTCGTGGGCACGATCCGACCAGCGGTCAGTTCCTAGCCAGTTGAGCGGACAGTGCCCGCGGGGTGAAGAGAGCGCGTGTCGCGCCGGTCGGCGCATACCGCGCCGCCCTTGATCACGAGCTCGATGCGCCCGGGATCGAGGAGCACGCTCACGTCGTCGAGCGGGTTGCCGTTCACCACCACCACGTCGGCCAGCCGGCCCTTTTCCAGCGTGCCGAGCTCGCGCTCGAGACCCAGACACCGGGCCGCCCACTGCGTTGCCGCCCGCAGCGCCTGCATCGGCGTCAGGCCCGCCTCCACAAGGTATTTGAGCTCCAGCGCGTTCTTCGGATGCCCGTGGCCGCCGGCGTCGGTGCCGGCAGCGATCGGCACGCCGAGCTCGAGCGCGCGCCCCAGGCTCGCGAGGTGGTGCGGGTGGAGGTCGATCGCGCGCGCGCGCACGTGGGCGGCGACGCTCTGGCGATGGTAGACGTACACCGTCAGCGTCGGCACGAAGAAGGTGCCCCGCGCGGCCATCTTCGCCATCAGCTCGGGCTCCTCGTCCAGGTAACAGCCGTGTTCGATCGAGTCGACGCCGGCGGCGAGCGCCGTCCGCAGGCCGGCGCCGCCGAGGGCGTGGCACATCACCCGTCGTCCGAGCGCGTGCGACTCCGTCACCAGCGCCTGCATTTCCTCGAGCGAGAAGGCCGCGTCCAGCGGGCCGTGGCCGGCGCGCGAGCTCGCGCCTCCGGTGGTGGCGGTCTTGATCACGTCCGCCCCGGCCCGCACGATCGTCCGCACGACGTCGCGCACCTCGTCGGGCCCGTTGCCCACGCTCTTCGGCAGCAGCGGGTCGAACACCGCGCAACACTCGTGGCCCGACGGGCTGACCCGATCGCCGATGCCGCCCGTCGGCGAGATGATCTGGATGCCGAGCACCAGGCGGGGCCCCGGGATCAGCCCCTGCTCGATGGCGACCTTGAACCCCGCGTCGAGCCCGCCGGCGTCGCGGACGGCCGTGTACCCCATGGCGAGCGTCTCGGCGAGCACGCGCGCGGTGCGCAGGTGCGCGGTGCTGGCCGGCTCGTCCAGCCCCCAGCGCGTCGCGAGCGCGTAGCCGTGCGACGCCATGTGATCGTGAGCGTCGATCAGCCCGGGGATCACGGTTCGGCCGCTCACATCGACGACGCTGGCGTCCGGTGGCCACGTCATGCCCGCCCGCGGGCCGGCGGCGACGATGCGATCGCCGTCGATGACCACGGCGGCGTCCGACACCGGCGCGGCACCGGTGCCGTCGATCAGGGTGGCGCCGGTCAGGACACGGGTCATCTGCGATGCTCCTTGGCGCTGAGTCGTGCGCTCGAGACTCGAGCGCAGCGCGGCGAGATGGTAGTGTCTCACGCGTGAGTCTTGCGTCGCGCGGCCTCCACGCGTGAGGATCTGACGCGCCCGTGAGCCGACTGACCGGCAAGCAGCGGCGCTACCTCCGCGCGCTCGGGCAGCGCCTGGCGGCGACGCTGCACGTCGGCCACGACGGCGTGACCGACGCGGTCGTGGGGCAGGCCGACGCCCAGCT